>Ga0099364_10007573_pt1 | contig 15459 bp, 14 predicted proteins | sample TergutTh196P3_FD_73070 | JGI IMG/M metagenome (GOLD analysis project Ga0099364, IMG submission 73070) | Microcerotermes parvus P3 segment gut microbial communities from Pointe-Noire, Republic of the Congo - Th196 P3 | ecosystem: Host-associated > Arthropoda: Insects > Digestive system > Gut ... | reverse complement strand
CCCAGGCTTTGAGTTGTTGGTTGGTTTTGCTGAAATGTTTGCAGCCGAAGAAGCCGGCGTGGGCGGATAATGGGGAGGGGTGGGCGGCTTCTAGGATGAGGTGTTTTGCTGGATTGATGAGAGATTTTTTGGTTTTGGCGTCTCTGCCCCAGAGCAGGAAGACGAGATGGGGACGACTATCGTTTAGGTATTTGATGATGTTTTCGGTAAATTGTTCCCAGCCGTGGCCGCGGTGGCTGCCGGCGCGATGAGCTTGTACGGTGAGAGTGTTGTTAAGGAGTAGTACGCCCTGCTCTGCCCAGCGCTGCAGGTTGCCGTTTTGTGGAATGGGGCTTTTGAGGTCGTCGTGGATTTCTTTGAAGATATTTTGAAGTGAGGGCGGGGTGGCGACTTCGGGACGGACGGAAAAAGCTAGGCCGTGGGCTTGGCGGGGGCCGTGGTAGGGGTCTTGGCCGATGATGATGACTTTAACTTGCTCGAGGTCGGTGGTGAAGGCGGAGAAGACTTGGGTTTTGGGTGGGAAGATGGTTTTTGATGAGTAGGCATCAGTTAGGAATGTTGAGAGTTCTTGGAAATAGAGTTTTTGAAATTCGGCTTGGAGGATGGGTTTCCAGGAGGGGTGCATGATTATAGCGAGAATAATTTAATGATGTTTTTGTGGATTTGCGTGGGCGTGGGTGAAGCGTCGAGCGTGGGGATTTGCAAGTCGCGGGCGATGCGCAGGTAGGAGCGGGTGACGCGTTCTTGGAAATCGTTGGGTTTGGACTCGAAAGTGTCGGTGGCGACGTTGAGGGCGCGGGCGGATTGGCGGGCTCTGCGGGTGTCATCTTCCAAAGTAAGGATGACAACGTGGTCGGGATTGAGATAGCGTTTTGGTAGGTAGCGCTGAGTGGTGAGTTTGATGAGTTTGAGGGAAAGTTTTTGACCGTAACCTTGATAGGCGAGGGTGGAGTACCAGTTGCGGGCGGAGATGACGATGCCGTCGCGTTTGAGGCATGGTTCGGCGAGTTTTTTCCAAAGTTCGAGTCGGGCGGCGGTGAAAAGTAGGATGTTGGTTTTGGGCTGAAGGTGGTAGGACTTGGTTTTGATGAGTTTGCGTAGGGCGGAGGCGGACGGTAGGTCGCCGTCGGGCTCGTGGATGGTGACGACTTCTCTACCCTGCTCGCGGAAATATTGGGCGAGCATTTCGACTTGGGTGGATTTTCCGGTGGCGTCTTGGCCCTCGATGACGATGTATTTGCCGTTCATTTTGCGACTCCTTTGGCGTGTTTGTAATAGCATTTTGAACAAAGGGCGCGATAAATTATTTCTGTGGAGCCGTCGTCAATGAGGATGTCGGGGCCGGTGGTGACGAGTTTGCCGTCGAGCCAGCGGGACTGGCGGGTGGCTTTGCGGCCGCAATCGCAAATGGTTTTGATTTCTTCAATGTCGTGGGCGATTTGCAGAAGTCGCGTGGCGCCTTCGAATCCGCCGTCGGTTTGGCGAAAGTTGAGGCGGAGGCTGTAGGCCATGACGGGGATTCCGAGGATGATGACGATTTCGTTGAGTTGGTCGGCTTGGGCGGATGTGAGGAACTGGGCTTCATCGACAAGTATGCAGTCGACGTTTTTGAAATCTCGTTGGATGATTTTGAAAAGATTTTCGGTGCGCGAAAAACAAAAATCAGTATCGATTTCGGGTCCGATGCGTGTGAGTAGTTTGGTGCCATTTTTTGTGTCGGTGGCAGGTTTGATGACGCAGACTTTCTGACCACGCTCTTTGTAATTGAAGGCAACTTGAATAAGCTGCATGGTTTTGCCGCACCCCATTGCACCGTAGCGAAGATATAATTTGCTCACACGACCTCTCTTTCAGATTTATTTTATTACTAAAAAAGATTTCGTGCTAGTCTGAGACTAATTTACTCTGGAGCATTCGTAGGCAGGAGTACTAGAGTCGGTTTGAAGCTCGATGGTGTCTTGGTCGTATATGTCTACCCCGACGGCCCATGCGGTTGTGGTGCCGATGTATTCATCGTAGGTTTCGCCGTTACCGACGAACTCGGAAAAGTTGACGGACAGGCGGTACGAGTGGTGGCCGTCTGGTTCACTGGTTCGGAACTGTGTGTCGTAAGTGCCGCGTAGGTAGTTTTGTTCTTGGCTTGAGGGGTCGTAGGCGTAGAGTTTGCCCGAGGAGTAGAACTCGTAACGACGTGGTGTTTCAGGGCTTCGGGTATCAGATGCTGTGTCGCTGCAGTCCCATTTGCCAATGATGATATGTTCGTAGGAAGAGTCTTCGAACAGGCTGTCGTATGGGTCAAATGGGTCATATTCATAGTCTGATATTGTCGCGAAAAACAGCAGCGACAGTAGCACAAAGGCGAGAATTGCGAGGAAGCCTAATGTGGTTAGGACGATAGAGCAGATAAGGCCAGCTTTTATGAGGGATGCGCCTTGAGCTTCTTGGCCGGTTTCTTGGCGGATTTGTTTGGCTTTGCTGGTGCCGACAATGGCGATAACTAGTCCGACAACTGAAATAATGAAAGAGAATACGATGGAGAGTATGCCAAGGATTTTTGTGCCGTCGTCCGGTGGTGGTGCGTAATGTGGGGGCGGTGGGACTTGCCCTGTGTCGTTGCTGGTCTGTTCTGGTGTCATTTGCCTCCTATTTATTTACAGTATCAAAGATGAAGTTTCGCCGGTTTGCAGGTTTTTGAGCTGGACTTGGTTGGAGTTGACTTCATTTTCGCCGATGACGATGGCGTTTTTGGCAATTTTGGCGGCATAGGCGAGCTTATCGCCAAGTTTTTTGTCGGTCATGACGACGTCAACAGTTTTGTTTTCGGTGCGAAGTTTATTGGCGAGCTGGATGGCGAAGGCTTGTTCGTTGTCGGTGATGGGGATGAGCGCGATGTCGATGGGGTTGGTGGTCTCGGTCTTGAGGAGGCCGTTTTGGTTGAGAACGTAGAAAAGACGAGTGAGGCCGATGCTGACGCCGACGCCGGGAAGTTTTTGGTCGGTGAAGTTGCTGGCGAGATTGTCGTAGCGGCCGCCGCTGGCGATGGAGCCGATGGCGCGATATTCGGGCAAGAAAGTTTCGACGACGGTGCCGGTGTAATAGTCGAGTCCGCGCACAATCATGAGGTCGATGGTGGCGTGGTCTTTGAGGCCGCTGGCTGCGAGGACCGCGTAGACGGTGCGGATTTCGGCGAGCCCTTCGGCTAGTGTTGTGGTGTCGACGATTGATTTGAGCGAGTTTTCTACTTCGTCGGGAGTGCCGTGAGTGTTGATAAATGTTGTAATTTTTACAACATTTTCTTCAGAAATGTCGAGGTCGCGGAGGGCTTGGGCGGTTATGTCTTCAGAAACTTTTTCGGCGTGGTCGATGATGCTGGAAATGTAGGAGGTCTTGTCGGCGAGTCCGAGCAGTTGGACGAAACCAGATAAGATTTTGCGGTTGCTGATGCGAATTTGCATTTTGGGCAGGTTGAAAGTTTTGAGAGCTTCGTAAACTGTGGCGATGACTTTGGCGTCGTAGGCGACGGGTAGTTCATTGCGGCCGATGATATCGACGTCGCATTGGTAGAATTCGCGGAAGCGACCTTTTTGGGCGCGTTCGCCGCGGAAGTTGCGGCCGATTTGGGTGACGTGGAATGGGAAGGCGAGGTCGTTTTCGTGCTGCACGACGTAGCGGGCGAGCGGGACGGTGTGGTCGAAACGCAAGGCTTGGTCGGCGTTCTCGGCGGTTTCTTCGGTTTTGATGACTTTGTAGATTTGCTTTTCAGTGTCGCCGCCAGCTTTGCTAAATAAGATTTCGGTGCGGTCGATGATGGGCGTTTCGATGCTCATGAAGCCATGGCGATGGTATACATCCTCAATCGATTTTTTGAGTTGATTGAATACGGCTTGCTCGGCTGGCAAAAGCTCTTGCATGCCTGAAAGTGGGGATGTATTAATTTTTTTCATACTGTCAGTGTAGCATGACCGCTACCGATGTGGTATACTTTGGCGTGTGTGGCTCTGTAGCTCAGTTGGTAGAGCAGAGGCCTGAAGAGCCTTGTGTCGTTGGTTCAAGTCCGACCGGAGCCACCAAGTGTTAGTTAGAGTTGCTTTCGGGTTGGTCCGGAGGTGATTTTTTGTGGTCGGGTTCGTCTTCTGGTTTTGTTGAGTATGGCAGAGAGAAGCCGAAGATAGAGCCTTGTTCGAGTGGGCGATAAATCACGTGGCCGTCGTGGCCTTCCACGATGCGGCGAACCATATAGAGGCCAGTGCCAGTACCGTCGGAACGGTATTCTTGGGCATTGCTGGCGCGGGAGAATTTTTGCCAGAGTTTGTCACGGTCGGGTTCGGGTACGCCAATACCATAATCTCTCACTTCGAAAACAGCTTGGTTTTCTTTCTCACGAAGGCGAATGGTGATTTCGTTGGAATCTCCAGAGTAGTAGATAGCGTTGTCTATTAGGTTAGTAATAATTTGGCGGATTTTGGAATCGTCTAATTCAAAAGCGTAATCGCCGTCAGTAATATCTAACTTGAGCTGTTTGTTTTTGTCGGCGGCTAGGGGCTGAAGGGAGCTGACGCCGTCCGAGACGATTTGGCGGAGGTTGGCGGGAGTTTTGTTGAGAACAAAGCGACCAGTCTGGATGCGAGATAGCGTGAGGAAGTCATCGATGATGCGCGACATTTTGATGATTTCGTTGTCGGCAGAGTTGAGATACCCGAGATGTTTGTCGGATGGGATGTCGGTTTTGTCGCCTAGGATTAATTCGATGTAGCCGCGGACGACCACTAGTGGGGTGCGTAAATTATGACTGGCGATGCTGAGCAGCTCGTCCTTTGCGGTGTCGAGCTGTTGAAGTTCTTCGTTTTTGCGCAAATAAATGGAGCTTTCAAAAGCGATGTTGATGATGTTGGCGATGGAGGCGAGGGCGGTAATTTCTTTTTCGCCGTAGATTACTGGGGAGCTGTTGCCGATGACGATGGCGCCGATGATGGATGTGTCGGGAGAGCCGATGATGGCGAGGGCGGCGATGTTGTGCGAGGCGAATAGTTGGCATGCGGTGCTGGATATGTCGATTTCTTCGGCGGCAATAGCGTTGTTGTTTAGATTATTTTCCTCAACGATTTTGAGGACTTCTTTTTTGGTGAGAAATTGTTTGGGGTTACCGGAAGACATGCAGTAGTCGTTGTGGAAGATGGTGATGGCAGCAGTGGATACGCGTTCGACTTTTATAATGTCGCTTATGATGTTGTCGAGCATCTTTTGTTGGTCGGTGTTCGAGATGGCGTGAAGCGAGATGTCGACCACGACGTGGTCGTCTAGGCGACCTTGATTGGCGGATTGGATGTTGAGTAGTCTGTAGCGGAACATGGCGACGGACATCATGAAATTTAAGAGGACGAGCGTGAATGGTCCGAGCCAGTAAAGGTCGAAGATGCCGACGAAGGGCAAAAAGATGTCGCTGACGCCCATGACGACGATTGATAAAACGACGGCGATTAAGACATAAAGGTGGCGAGTGCGTTCGAGGCGGTTTTTGGCGGTGAGAAAGTTGATAATGAGTATAAGTGAAATGGCAAGGCCGAGGGCAAAAGCGTAAAGTGGAAATATCCATCCTGCTGCGCCGAAGATTACTTCTCGATTGGGTGGCGCGGCAACTGACTCGATGAGGGCGCCACTTGGCATAACGACGCCGAGAGTGAACAAAACTAGGGATACTATGCTGATGCCGAGGGTGGCGAAGGTAAACTTGTTGAATTTTGAGAAGGATACGGCTAGCGCAATCCAAACACACATAATGGAGGCACCGGCGGCGTAGACGACTTTGGCGGCCATGAGGGATGTGTCTGGGTTAGAGGTGGTGAGGCGTACTATGCTGGCAATGGTCCAGGTGGCACTGCAGATGGCTTGGAGGAAAAAGATGAGGCGTGGCGTCAAGTTATATTGTCTGCGTAGAAGAACGATGATGCCGAATGTAAGCACTGCGGCAGTGATGGCACCTAAGGCGATGGCCTCAATGGCGATATACATGAGCGTATTATACCATTAAAATGGCGGAATACTTTAAATTTGAACGATGTTATCGAGAGCGAGGATGGCGAGATAAACGATGGCGATGCCTAGAAACATAATGAGGGTTTTGTGAATTTTGGTTTTTTGGGATTTGTCGGAGTGGATGGAGGGAATGATGTCGCTGGTGGCGATGTAGATGAAGAAGCCGGCGACGAGCCCAAGTAGCGGGCTGAGCGATAGGTCAAGGCTGTCTCCGACGATAAAGAATATGACGGCGGACAAAACGGTGACAAAGGAGCTGATGATGTTTATGAGCAGTACCTTTTTTCGACTGACGCCTTTTTTGAGCAGGAGTCCGAAATCGCCGACTTCTTGAGGGATTTCATGGACGGCGACGGTGAGCGCGATAATGATGCCGCTGGCGGGAGAGATGAGAAAGCCGGCCGCGATGGCGATGCCGTCGAGAAAATTGTGAATAGTATCGCCTAGGATAATCATGGGGACAACTGGGTCGGTTGAAGATTTATTATGAGTGCCGTGGCGGTGGAACCAGCCGAGGAATAATTCTAGGAGGAAGAAGATGATGATGCCGCCGAGCATGAAAATAGCGACGAGTTTGGCGTCGCTGGTTTCGAGGGCTTCTGGGAGCATATCGATGAGAGCGGAGGTGAGGAGGGCGCCGGCGGCAAAAGCGGTGGCGTATTCTGCTAGTACGGTACGTTTTTTGTTGGCTAGCAAGATTAGTCCGCCGATGAGCGAGAAGAGTCCGCCAGCGAGGGACCAGAGTAGCACTTGTAAGATGACAGGCATGACACTAGTTTAGCCTTATGCTATACTAAATGCAAATTGGAGGTGTCGTTGTGATTAGTTTAATCGCGAGCGTGGGGCGAAATTTGGAAATCGGCAGAGGGGGTGATTTGGCGTTTTCTGGTAGGGGCGAATTGGGCTATTTCAAAGCGACGACAATGGGATATAAGGTTTTGATGGGGAGCAAGACTTTTGATTCCCTGCCAGTGCGGCTGGTGGGGCGTGAATACTTCGTGGCGGCCCGTGATGGTGAATTTCCGGATTGGGTGAGCGTGGTGAGAGATTTGGATGGTTTTTTAGCGAAGTGGCAAGATGAAGATGAGGAGTTGTTTGTGATTGGTGGCGGCAGTATTTATGCGGCGGCCCTGCCCTATGCGGAGAAATTATATTTGACGGAGATTGATGGTGAATGTGCGGATGCGGATGTGTTTTTTCCGCAATTTGAAACTAGCCAGTTTGTGAAAGAAAAGGTTGGAGAGGGAGAATTCGACGATGGTCTAACGTTCGCCAGATTTATATATACCAAAAAATAAGGAGAAGAAAATGGACAAGGAGATTTTTGGTTTAATCGAGGCTGAAGCGGTGCGGCAGCGTGAAGGTTTGGAGCTAATTCCAAGCGAGAATTATGTATCTAGCGATGTACTAAAGGCGGCAGGCTCGGTGTTGACGAACAAATATTCGGAGGGTTATCCGGATTTTGACGGGGTGCTAAAGCGGAGCGATAAAGAGATTGCGGCGACGGTTTTGCCGAGTCGGCGATATTATGGTGGGCAAGAGAATACTGATAGGGTGGAGCGGTTGGCGATTGCGCGGGCTTGTCGGTTGTTTTCGGCGGACCATGCGAATGTGCAGCCGCATTCGGGTGCGCAGGCGAACAATGCGGTTTATAATGCGTGGTTGGAGCCGAGGGATACGGTACTGGGGATGAATTTGGGGCATGGTGGACATTTGACGCATGGTTCGCCGGTGACTTTGTCGGCGCGGATTTATAATTTTGTGCCGTATGGGACGGTGGCGGAGACGGGCGATATTGATTATGACGAGATGGAGAAGTTGGCGATAAAGCACCAACCGAAGATTTTGTTGGTGGGGTATTCGGCGTTTATGAAGGTGCCGGATTTTGCGCGGGTGGCGGAAATTGGCAAGAAGATTCCGGGATGTCTTTTGATGGCGGATATGGCGCATGTGGCGGGGTTGATTGCGGGCGGAGTGCATAAGAATCCGTTTGATTTTGGGTTTCATGTGATGACGACGACGACGCACAAGACTTTGCGTGGGCCGCGTGGTGGCATGATTTTGAGCAGGGGCGTCGTGGGTAATCCGCTGAAGAAGCCGGAAAAAACTTTGGAGAATTTGCCGATGTTGATTGACCGGTCGGTTTTTCCGGGTACTCAAGGCGGGCCGTTGATGCATATTGTTGCGGCAAAAGCGGTGGCGTTCGGTGAGGCATTGAAGTCGGAATTTGCGGAATATGTGACGAACGTGGTGAATAATGCGGCGATTTTGGCGGACGAGTTGGATGCGCTAGGCTTTCATTGTATTGGTGGCGGGACGGAGAATCATTTGATTTTAGTGGATATAATGAAGTCGTTTAAAATTGACGGTAAGCTGATGGAGCGGGCGCTGGATAGAGTGGGTTTGAACTTGAATGCGAATTCGATTCCGAATGATACGTTGCCGCCGTTTCGGCCGAGCGGGATTCGGTTGGGTACGCCGGCGATTACGACGCGTGGGCTGGGTAAGCAAGAGATGAAGAAGATTGCGAAATGGATGCGGGCGGTGGCGGAGATTTGCATGAAAGCGAAGCAAGAGGAGGAATTGGATAAATTTGCGAATGAGCTGGCCGTGCTTCAGGGAGAAGTGAAGAAGATGGCTTTGCGCTTCCCTTTGCCAAGTGATAAATAGGTCACTGGTTAATTTATTTGATTATATTGATTTAGGATTTTTTGTATTGTCGCGCTATCTGCGTGGTCTAGTTTGCGTTGATAACTTAGATTAAGCGGTCGATTATTCCATGGTTCTACTGGTAGATTCGTTAAGCTTTTTGAGTATATGTGGCAGTTGTAGTCTAATTTTTCGGCGGTATATTTTTCTCCGATAAAGCCTAGTTTCTCGTAGAGAGAAATTGCATTTTGGTTTTCGTTGGGGTCTGTATATAGCCTAATAGTTTTATAGGATTGTTTTTGTGCTAGTTCGGTTGCGAATTGGAGCATTTTTTTACCGAATCCTTGTTGGCGAAATTCTGGTAGTACCCCAAACCAGCCAATCCAAGCGTCTTTTGGGTATGATTTTTCGCAATATAGACCAACGATGCCGATGATGACATTGTCGTTGCGAGCTAGATAATATTTGACACCGTCATCGGGATAGGGCAGGCCAGTAGTACTTATGAATAATTCCCTATCCAAACTTGCTAGGATGTTTATCGTGCCGTCTTCTGTTGGAAAAATTGTTTTTTGGACGTCGATGGCATTTCTATAATTGTCAAAATTAACGATTTCTAGCTTCATGATTTGTGTGTATTATATATCAACCTTCTGCGAATTGGGAATTGTATAGAGTGGCATAGACTCCGTTTTTGGCGAGGAGCTGTTTGTGGTTGCCCTGTTCCACAATGTTGCCGTCTTGCATGACGAGGATGAGGTCGGCGTTTTTGATGGTGGAAAGGCGGTGTGCGATGATGAATGAGGTGCGGCCGCGGCTGAGCTTGTCCATGGCTTTTTGGATGAGCTGTTCGGTGCGGGTGTCGACGCTACTGGTAGCTTCGTCCATAATCATCATGGGCGGATTGGCGACCATAGCGCGGGCGATAGTGAGAAGTTGTTTTTCGCCGGCGGAGACGGCCTCGGAATCTTCGTCGATTTGGGTATTGTAAGATTTTGGTAACGACTGAATCATGTGGTCGATGTGGGCAGTTTTGGCGGCGGCTTTGACTTCGGCTTGAGTGGCGCTCTGGTTGCCATATTTGAGGTTTTCGGAGATAGTGCCGTCCATGAGCCAGGTGTCTTGTAGCACCATGCCAAATAAACGACGGACATCACTACGGGCGAGCGTTTTGGTGTTGATGCCGTCAATCGTAATCTGTCCAGAGTTTGGGTCGTAAAAGCGCATGAGGAGATTGACGATGGTGGTCTTACCTGCTCCGGTGGGGCCGACGATGGCGACTTTGGCACCGGGTTTGATTTTGGCGCTGAAGCCTTTAATAATTTCTTTCTCGTCAGTATAGGAAAAATGTACGTTTTTAAATTCGACAGCGCCGGTGACTTTGCCGAGCTGAGCTTGGATATTATCGGGGGCTTGTTCGGGCTCTTCCAGAAAGTCAAAGACACGTTCGCTGGCGGCAATGGCGGACTGGAGAGTATTGAAGACCTGAGAGAGCTGAGTGATGGGCTGGGTGAATTGGTTGACGTATTGGATGAAGGCAGTAAGGTCGCCGAGTCCGATACGTCCATTTATCGCGAGGTAACCGCCGGTGATGGCGGTGGCGACATAGCCGAGATTGGAGATGCCGTGCATGATGGGATGGAGAAGTCCGGAGAGAAATTGGGCTTTCCAGGCAGAGCGGTAAAGTTTGGCGCTGGTTTTAGTGAAGGTGTCGATGGTGGTGCCTTCGGCGGAGAAGGTGCGGACGAGAGTTTGGCCGGCGTAAGTTTCTTCGATATGTCCGTTGAGATTCCCGAGTTCATCCTGTTGGGTTTTGAAGAGTTTTTGGGTGTGCGTGATGACGAAGCGAATAAAGATGAAGGCAACCGGAATGGTGATGAGGGCGATGAGGGCGAGTTGCCAGCTAATGGTGAGCATCATGATGATGAAACCGACGACCATAGTGGCAGAGGAAATTAATTGTGAGATAGTTTGCTGGAGAGACTGAGCAATCATGTCGACGTCGTTGGTGACGCGAGAGAGCGTGTCGCCAAATGGGTGTTTATCGAAGTATGCGATGGGTAGACGATTGATTTTTTGCGAGATTTCGGTACGGAATTTTTTGACGACTTTGGCGGTGATGCCGCTGATAATCCAGCCAGAGATGAGGTTGGCAGTTAGAGCGATGAGGTAGAAAGCGATGAGCTGCATGGCGATATTACCCATGACGTCAAAGCGATAGTCGTGGGCTGGGTTGGTGAGTCGGGAGATGAAATCTTCAGACAAGGTATTGATAATGTTGCCGATGAGACGGGGCCCGATGATAGTGAGGATGGTTGCGATGATTGCTAGCAGAAGTGTGGTGAGGATGGGGACTTTGAAGGTGGCAAGATATTTGAGTAATTTTTTGATGGTGCTGCCGGCATGCTTGGGTTTTTGGACTAAGCGTTGTGCGCGAGCGTTTCCAGCAGGTCCCATTAGATAAGCTCCTTTTTGCTGAGTTGGCTGAGGGCGATTTCTTTATAAACGCGGCAATTTTTCATGAGTTCTGCGTGGGTGCCCTGCCCGACGATGGCGCCGTTTTCGAGAACGATGATTTGGTCGGCGTGCTTGATAGTGCTGATACGCTGCGCAATGATAATGACGGTGGCGTGGGCGGTGATTTCTTTAAGATTGGCGCGAACTCGCTGGTCGGTTTTGTAGTCGAGGGCGGAGAAACTGTCGTCGAAAATAAAAATCTCGGGGTTTTTGGCGATAGCGCGGGCGATGCAGAGGCGTTGTTTTTGTCCGCCTGAAAAATTCGTGCCGCCTTGAGATACGGGAGAGTTATATTTTTTGTCTAACTCATTGATGAATTCGGTGGCTGCGGCGATTTTGGCAGCTTTTTCCATCTGTTTGTTCGTGATGTGGGGGGCGCCATATTTGATATTGGTGGCGACGGTTCCTGAAAAAAGCAGGGCTTTTTGGGGGACAAGACCGATGCGCGACATTAAATCATCTTTGGTGAAATCTTTAATATTGATGCCGTCGAGAAAAATCTTGCCTTTACTGGTGTCATAAAGTCGCGGGATGAGATTGGCAATGGTGGATTTGCCAGAGCCGGTGGAGCCGATGATAGCGGTAGTTTGGCCTTTTTTGGCGGTGAAACTGATGTTTTTTAATACTGGATGTTCGGCGTTTTTGTAGGAGAATGTGACGTCTTGGAATTCGATGCCGGAGGATTCGGTGGTTTTTTTGGATTCGGTGGTGAATTTGATGGAGGATTTGGTTTTTAGAACTTCGTTGACGCGACGGATGGAGACGAGGGCGCGAGGCATGAGGACAAAAGCCATAGCAAGGAACATGAAGGAAATCATGACTTGGGTGGCGTATTGCATAAAGGCAACGATTTCACCGATGCCGATGACGTTTTGGTCGACGAGGTGAGCGCCGACCCAAACCACAAGTAGTGCGGCGCCAGAAATGGCGAATTGAACGGTGGGCATCATGGTGGCCATCAAGCGTGCTGTGAAGAGATTGATTTTGGTGACTTCGGTGTTGGCGCGTTGGAATTTGGCTTCTTCGTATTTTTCGCTATTGAAGGCTCGGACGACGCGGAGACCGGTGAGATTTTCGCGGGTGACTTGATTGAGTTTGTCGTTGAGCTGTTGGATGAGCTTGAATTTTGGTATGCCTAGAACCATGACGATGATGAAAAGTGTGACGAGGATAGTGACGACTAGCCCGATAATCCACGCCATACTAGGGGCGGTGCGGAGTGCCATCGTGATGGCGCCGATGGCCATGAGTGGCGATTGTAGTGACATGCGCAGTGCGATGACTAGAGTTTGTTGGATAGCGGCGATGTCGTTGGTGGTACGAGTGATGAGTGAGGCGGTGCTGAATTGGTCGATTTCGTCGATGCCGAAGCTGAGGATGTGGCGAAATAATGCTTCACGTAGTTTAGAGGTGAATCCGGTGCCGATGCGCGAGGCGAAGAAGCCGGCGATGACCATGCCGACCATGCCGGTGAGGACGATGCCGAGCATGCGCAGGCCTTCGCCCCAGACGAAATCCATGTTGTTTTGACCGATGCCGTCATTGATGATACCGGCCATGATGTCGGGGAGTTGGAGGTTGGCGAAAACTTGGATGCAGAGCCCACCAAAAAGTAAGAGAGCTTGCCACCAGTAAGAGAGGATGATTTTCGAGATTTTAGACATAGTTATTTATTCCAGTATAACATGGTTGGAGATGTTTTTTATGAACGGCTTATGATATTCTTGTGCGCGTGTGGTTATAGGTCGGTGCGATTGTCGAGGGCGGAGGCGAGGGTGATTTGGTCGGCATATTCTATGGAGATACCAAGTGGTAGGCCGCGGGCGAGTCGGGTGATTTTGAGTTTTGGGTAGCTTTTGTGCAGGGTGGTCTGGAGAAGAATCGCAGTAGATTCGCCTTCGACGGAGGGGTTGGTAGCGATGATGATTTCTTTGACTTTGTCGTCTTTGACTCGAGAGACTAGCTCCTTGATGTGTAGTTTTTCGGGCGTGATGCCGTCCATGGGTGAAATGGCGCCGCCGAGAACGTGGTAGACGCCTTTGTAGGCTTTGGTGCGCTCTAGGGCGTAGATGTCGAGTGGCTCTTCGACGACGAGGATGGTGGTCTTGTCACGGGCGGGGTCGTCATAGATGGGCGAAACTTCGTCATTGGCGTCGATGATGGCAAAAGTAATAGGGCAGGTTTTGATTTTGGCGTGCAGATTGCTTAGAGCCGAAACAAGGTTGTCCGTGGTGTGACGGTTGGACTTGAAAAGATAATAGGCATAGCGCTCTGCGGTGCGCGAACCAACGCCGGGCAGATGCCCGAGCGCATCAATTGCGTCAATCAGGGCTTGTGGCAACATTACATTCCGAGATTGCCGAGGGCGCCCATCAGAGGCTTCATTTTGTCGCTGGCAATTTCCTGAGCTTTGGCGTAGCCGTCACGCATGGCGTTTTCGAGCCAGCGTTCGAGCTCGTGGATGTCGTTTAAGTCAATTTTTTCTGGGTCGATGGTGATTTTTTTGATTTTTAGCTCACCGGTAATTTGGACGATGACGGCTTCGTCGCCAGCCTCGACTTCGACGATTTCGTTTTTGAGCTCTTTTTGCGCTTTGCGCAAGGCCCCGAGCATTTTCATTTGATCCATGGTTTGGCCCATAGTGATAACTCCTTTGCTGTCTTATTATTCAGGACAATTATATATGTAAAGTCTATCAGAATCTTGCGATTTTGAGGAGGTGATAATAGTAGTGAGTTCTAGGTCGAGCTCTTCGGGCCAGCGGCCGAGTGTTGCGAGGCAAGAGTCGGTGCGGTCGGGGATGGCTGAAAAGATGGTGATGTGGCCGCTGTGTTCGAGGATTTTGTAAAAATGATATTGCTGCGTGTCCTCTGGGACGAGCAGAATGGTGCCATTGGGTAGGTGACGATTAATGAGAGAGATATCGTTGTTGAACTGGCGTGCGACGACGGGCGAGTAGTGGTAGCCGAATACGGTATAAATAAAGCCAGAAACTACGATGATGGCGACGAAGGCGGTGACTGGAAAGATGCCGAAAACGCGGGCGTAGGGGTTGGTCGGGAAGAGTGAATACCATCTTTCTAGAACGGATTCGAGGCCGACGGCGACTAAGATGGCGGCAGGTATAAAAATGATGACGGCGGCGTTGGGGTTGAAGCCGGAGATGATGATGGAGAAGATGACAAGTAAGCTGACGGCGGTGTTGCGACTGGTGAAGAGGACGCGCATTGATGCGATAATGCCGATAATGACGAGGGTAACGGTGGCGAGGCCGAAGAGCGGTGACAGGAAATCGCTTTCGATGGCGGTGGCGAATGAGAAAAATGGCGTAAAGGCGCCTATCATATGGTCGATGTAGGTGTCTGGATTGGTGGTGAGGAAGATTTCTTGCAATGTGCCGGGGCGCATAATACAGGAGATGATGAGTGGGACGATGAGGAGGGCGACGATAGAGAGTGCAACTAGGAGTTGGGGGAGTTTAGTTTTTTTGATGGCGAAGCGGATGTGAGGGCGAGTGAGGGCAACTCCGCCGATGCCAAGTGCGATATAGATGAGATGAGGTGTATAGATGGATAGAATAACGGCGGCGACAAAGGCGAGGAAGATGAGGGGTGAGACGCTTTTTTCGCCGACGATTTTGGCGCCGAGCCAGAGGATGAGGACAATCCAAAAAATGTAGAGGATTGCTGGGGTGCCGGAGCCGGCAAGGAAGAGAAAGATGGGTGAGAGAACGGTGATGACGGAGGCTAGGAGCGCAACATTGGTTTTAAACCAGCGATTGAGTAGAAGGACGAGGAGGATGCCAGTTGCGGCACCGAGGATGATAGAGGGGAGTTTGATGGAGTAGAGGGAGAGTCCGAAAATGCTGATGGAGGCGTTTTGGAGTAGATGGTAGGGTAGATTTATGAGGTTGCCTGCGGTGAGATTGGAGAATAGATTGCTTGAGTTGACGGCGGACTGCATTTCGGCAGAGCTGATGCCGCTAGGAGTAATGGTGGGGAGGAAGATGAGGATGAAAATAAAGACGATGGCAAGTACTGAGTAGCCGATAATGAAGCGATATCGGTAGAGCAGTAACTTGTCGATGCGCAGTTTCATTAATGCTTATAGTATAACATAAGCTCAAGCGGCGTTTGGGGCTATTTTAGCAATCCGCCCCATTCTACTACAGTGAAGCCTTTGCGCTGTGGTGCGTGGAAGCTTTGCGGAGTCAAATTCATCGGTCCTGCCACCCCCTCTGCGTAAGAATACGCGAATAAC
>Ga0099364_10007572_pt1 | contig 15460 bp, 10 predicted proteins | sample TergutTh196P3_FD_73070 | JGI IMG/M metagenome (GOLD analysis project Ga0099364, IMG submission 73070) | Microcerotermes parvus P3 segment gut microbial communities from Pointe-Noire, Republic of the Congo - Th196 P3 | ecosystem: Host-associated > Arthropoda: Insects > Digestive system > Gut ... | reverse complement strand
CAGCCTGTTAAAGCAGCTGCAATGGAAGCTGTTTGGGAAAGCGGCACAAATGCTCCCTTGTATTTGATTCAATTCCCGTCCGATGCTTCTGAAAGTAATGTCGTTCAGCTTATTGGAATCCCAAGTCTTGGCAGTTTCTTACTCACAGGCGATCCGAATGGTCATGTGACGGGTCTTAAAGATGTGCCCGCCGATGATCGGCCGCCGGTGGCACTCACATTTTACAGTTTCAGAATCATGCTCATTTTGGGCATTGTCTTTATTCTGCAAGCCCTTGTCGGTTTGTTCTTGTCTGTCAAAGATAAGGCATTTGAATCCAAGTTAGCCCGCAATTATTCAAAAATAATGCTTTTCAGCTTGCCGCTTCCGTATATTGCCATCGCATTTGGCTGGGCAGTTGCTGAAATCGGGCGACAGCCGTGGATTGTTTACGATTTGCTTCGGACATCTCAAGCCGTTTCGCCGATTCCTGAAATTCAAGTTCTCTTCTCAATGGGACTTTTGACGCTCTTTTACTTACTGCTTGCCGGACTCTTCCTGTACTTGGTAAAAGGAGCAGCTTCCACCTATCCGGAGGTGGAATAAAATGGATATCTTAGGCTTAGATCTTTTGATAAACATTTGGTTCGTTCTCTGGTGCGTTATTTGGGCAGTTTATTTAGTGGTTGATTCATTTGCACTTGGTACCGGAATGCTTGCAGCCTTCCTTCCAAAAACAGACAACCAGCTGATGCAGTTGGTCAAATCCGTTGGTCCTTTTTGGGGCGGCAATCAGGTTTGGCTGATTTTGGCAGCCGGCGGTACGTTTGCAGCGTTTCCGCTCATCTTTTCAAAGATGTTTACCTTCTTATACATCCCAATGATGCTTTTGCTGATTGCTCTCATTCTTCGCGGCATTTGCCTTGAACTTGTGTATGAGAAAGACACTACATTCAGAACCGTTTTCCGCTACGGTTGGGCAGTCGGCAGTCTTTTGATTACGGTTGTTTTGGGCGTTGCTTTTACCAACTTTTTCCGCGGATTAGTGATTGACAGCGGTTATGTTTACAACGGAACTCTTCTCGGTTTGTTCAATATCTATGCACTTCTCGGAGCCCTGTTATTCGTCTTGCTCTTCTTGACGTCCGGCGCTCTTTGGATTGCCCACAAAACAGCCGGCGAAATTTCCAAAAACGCCACGGGTCTTGCAAAAAAACTTTCAATTGGCGTCGCTGCGACCGCTTTGATTTATTTGATCGGTCTCTTTAACACAGACGGATTTGCTGCCAACTACAACGCTTTTCCGCTCTTCTACTTCATTCCGGCACTTGCTGTTGTTGCCGCTTTGATTTGCGTGTTCTGTGCCATTAAAAAATCAGACCAGCCGTTTTATTCATTTATTGCAAACCTCGGCACCATTTTCTTTGGCGCAGCAACGGGTGTTGTCACACTCTACCCGTCTATTTTAAAATCCACCATTCATCCGGATTTCGGAATTGACATCTTTACGGCAGCCTCCAGTCAGTTGACATTGACTTTAATGCTCATCGGAGCTTTGGTTTTTGTTCCGATTGTTATCGTTTACCAACTTTGGACTTACACACAATTCAAAGAAAAAGTCCAATAAAATTTATGTAACCGCAGAAAAATGATAACTTTCATTTTTCTGTTCTCTTTTTTTTAATGATGAAGGGTTGGTATTTTAATTTAAAATTTTCAAAATTTAATAAAATGATTTTTTTAATAAAATTTTTTATTTAAGTCATTTATGACCGTTAAAGATATATTATAATTATTCTATATGTAACAGCAATCATTGAAATGGCGATATCTTAAATCGTTATTCAATGGATTTAAAAAAAACGTAATATGTATATTTGTTAGAACATATGCGGAGCTGTCGTCTGAGGGGGAAACATGCTTTGGCAGATGTATGATGAAAAACGGGTCAGTTGATATTTTTCGATTAAAAAAACAATGGGGAACTATTGGAGCGCTGAGGCGCACTTGATGTATCGTCAAATGTTGGCAGCCTTACCCGAATAGTCAACAAAATGTGAGTCTGTTTCTACGATACGATAAGTATCCGCAAAAAAGAGAGAGTGTTGCGACGTTCTGAGTCAAATCGTCCGCAAATACCAAAGAACTCAAAGTATGCGCGGTCAAGAAGCTGAAAGGCTTTGTCTGACATAAAGAATGAAAGAACCTCTGCTTTTATTATTTCATTAAATGGTGATAAAAATGAAAACGAATGTAAAGGCTATTTTGGGTCTGACTGCTCTTCTGCTGATCTTCATCTTTTCTCCGGCTTTAGCATCAGCAGCAAGCGACTATTCGACCCTTGTAGATACAGAGTGGGAGAACTTCAAATTCGTGAAGAACATCATGATATGGTTTATGCTGATGCTCGTTGCGTTCTTAATGATTTTTATAAAAAAATATGAATGGAGTGTTGCACTTGCAGTACTTCTGTCCGCAGCCGGAAGTTTCATTGTCTATTTAGGAATCAATGACTTCCTCTTTGGTGCTGTGTGGAACCAAGACCTTTTGTTGATGGGTGTGATTTGCGCCATCACCGTGGTCATTGCCATAGGGTGTTTCCTTGGAATACTCAAGATGTGGCAATACCTGCTTGTAGGGCTCTTGTTTGCACCGGCTTTTATTATTATCGAACAGTTCATGGTTTATATGAACGCAACCGACCCCGGGGGATCAATTCTTGTGCACATGTGTGCCGCATACTTTGGTCTTGGTGTCGCTCTCGCGATTCGGGATAAGAGGGCGTTTGATGAACCCATGTACACAACAACGCACAGCATATCATTTGTTTGGCTGGCAGCCATGCTTTTATGGATGCTTTGGCCCGCTTTCATTACTGCACTGCTCCCGTTGGAACAAGTTCTTTGGGCAACGATGACATGTTATCTCGCCGGCATAGGTTCGATATTGAGTGCCTGGGTTGTATGTACAGTACTTCAAAAGAAGGTCAACCCGCTGATTTATACATATGCGATGCTTGCAGGTCCTGTTGCGATCGGCTCGCCGCTTTTGATGGTCGGACCGTGGGGTGCTCTGCTCATCGGTCTTTTGGCCGGTGCAATCTCGGCAGTGAGTTTCATATATTTGCAGTCCAGACTTTGCAAGATGCTTGGTGTACTTGATGTCATGGGCGTCCACAACCTGCACGGCGTCGCCGGCTGGGTCGGCGTCGTCATATCCGCGATATTGTTGATATCGGTTGGCTCCCCCGCCCTTGCGGCAGCCAACTTGCTGACAGCAGCAGGCGTCCTTGTTATAACGCTTGTTTTGGGTATTGTCGTCGGGCTTATTGTGAAATTCACGCGCGGCAGCATGTCCGATGAAATGATGTTCAGCGATGACGCCGACTTCATTAAAAGTGAAGCGCCCTAAGCAGAAATAATGAAAACAGAAATAATGAAAACAGAAATAATGAAAACAGAAATAATGAAAACAGAAATAATGAAAACAGAAATAATGAAAACAGAAATAATGAAAAAAAGTGCGGCAATTTTGCCGCATACTTTTTCTCTTTTTATTTTTTCAAAAAAAAGGTTCGTCTTTTTCCTTTTTCAAAAAAAAGTTTCGCCTTTTTCCTTTTCAAAAAAAAGTTTCGCCTTTTTCCTTTTTCAAAAAAAGTTTCGTCTTTTTCCTTTTTCAAAAAAAAAGGTTATTCTTTTTCCTTTTTCAAAAAAAAAGGTTATTCTTTTTCCTTTTTCAAAAAAAAGATTCGTCTTTTTCCTTTTTCAAAAAAAAGATTCGTCTTTTTCCTTTTTCAAAAAAAAGATTCGTCTTTTTCCTTTTTCAAAAAAAAGTTTCGCCTTTTTCCTTTTTCAAAAAAAAGTTTCGCCTTTTTCCTTTTTCAAAAAAAAGGTTCTTCTTTTTCCTTTTTCAAAAAAAAGGTTCTTCTTTTTCCTTTTTCAAAAAAAGGTTCTTCTTTTTCCTTTTTCAAAAAAAAGGTTCTTCTTTTTCCTTTTTCAAAAAAAGTTATTCTGAAACAGAATACACTTTTATATCCAATTCCGCAGCAAATAACGGTCCCGCATCTGTTCCAAACTGTTTAAAATGAGCAGATGCTGCATGTTTATCAAAGATTTCTTGATTTTGCCACTGTTCAATCATCATGAAAGTGTTTTCTTCTTCCGTACTTTTGTAAAGACCGTATTCGATACAGCCCTTTTCGGCTCGGCTGCCCTCAATCAATGGCTTTGCTTTTTCCAAAAATATGGCTTCTGTTCCGGGTTTAATTTTTATTTTTGCTGTAACGACAAGCATTGAACTCACCGCAAAATAAAAATTTTTGAGGTTTATAAATTTTATCCTTTCCAATGCAAAAATATTAATGTTTCCTCTTTTTTGTTATAATTGTATTTTTGTTGTAATTGTGTTTTGTTGTAATTGTGTTTATATCATTATTTGTTTGAAAAAAAAGATAAGGGATTTCATGAAAAACGCAAACCAAAAAAACGAGTCTTTAGAGACCAATTTTAAAGATTTTGAATCTTTATCTCTTGGCATTGACGCCGGCGGAACATACACAGACGCTGCCATTGTCAATATGAAAACAAGACAAATTATTCAATCTAAAAAAGCATTGACAACTTACCCAAATCCGCTTGGCGGCATTCAAAATGTTTTAAATCTTTTGGATGCAGAAACGCTAAAAAAAGTGCGGCTGCTTTCCGTTTCTACGACATTTGCAACCAACACCATCCTCGAAAAAAACGGTGCGCCTGTTTCACTCATTTTAATCGGAACCCAAAAAATACCGGAACACTTGAAAGACCAATGTGTTGTTGTCAAAGGCGGCCACAATTACCGCGGCAAAGAAAACGAAGTCTTAGACGCTGATGCCATCCGAGAACATGTTTTGGCGGTCAAAGACAAAGTATCCGCCTTTGCCGTATCGGCTTTTTACAGCATATTAAATCCCGAACACGAAAGAGAAGCACGCAGGATTATTCAGGAATTGACAAATTATCCGGTCGTCTGCGGCCATGAACTGGCACAGTCTTTGGGGGCTTATGAGCGCGGAATTACGGCTTATTTAAACGCATCACTTTTGCCGGTTGCCCAAACATTTTTAAATGCCGTCTTAGTCGAAACACAGCGCCGTGAAATGCCCGTGAAGACAACCATGTTAAAGTGCAACGGCGCCGTTGCTTTATTAAAAGAAGTGATGCAGCGTCCGGTCGAAACTATTTTTTCGGGTCCTGCTGCCAGCGTTCTTGGAGCCTCTTTTTTATCCGGCAAAGAAACCTGCTTGGCAATTGACGTTGGCGGAACCAGTACGGATGTTTCTATGATTCAAGACGGGATTCCTCAAATTTCGGATTTGGGCGCAACCGTCGGCGGGTGGAAAACAAAAGTGCGCGCCATTCGAATGGAAACAACTGCCGCCGGCGGCGACAGTCATATTTGGATCGATGCACCCACCGTTCCCGACGCGCGGCTGCCTGCTCTTGCAATTGGTCCGCGCAGAGTCATTCCGCTTTGCCGCGCTGCCGCAATGTATCCTGATTTGATTGATACGATTCAAAAAAACTTTATGCCGCACAATCAATTTTTAAATGAGTTCGTCCAAAAAACAACACTTGTTTTAAAAAGCGGACACGATCCGTCTCAGTCTCATCTTCATTTAACGCCGGATGAACGCCGCGCTTACGATAAAATTCCCGCCACGCCCGCATTTTTAAATGACCTGCCTTGGGAAAAAGAGTACATTCCGTTTGAAATGATTGAAACTTTAGTCAATAAACGATTGATTCAGCTCATCGGATTTACGCCGACCGATGTTCTTCATATCACCGGAGATTTCCAAGAATGGGACACACAAGCATCAATCGTCGGCGCCAAAAAATTATGCGAAATGTTTCGAATGACAGAGGAGGATTTATGCCGCTACGTCAAAAGAAAATTCGCTCAAAGAATGGCTCTTGAAGTTGTTTATTTCTTAAACGATTCGTTTTCCCGTGAAGAGTTAAATGCCTTCATGGAAAAATCAGCCGATGACCCGTTTATGCGTTTTAAAATCGATATTCCTGTCATTTTGATCGGTGCACCCGTTCATTGTTTTATTTCTGAACTCAAAGAATTTATAGACGCTGAAATTATCACGCCAAAACACTATGACGTTGGAAATGCTGTCGGCTGCCTTGAAGGAAAACTTGCAAAACGCATTGAACTTCAAATTGATGTTGATTCGCTTCAAGAAGAAAACGGTGATTGGGTCACAAATTTCATCACATATACAACCGAAGGCCAAAAATTATTCACAAAAAAAGAAAGTGCTGTCCATTATGCCGAATCTTTCGGCAAAAAAGACATTTACAAATACATGGCTGAAAACGACATCAAGCCCGAAGATGTTGAAATCCGCACAAAGGCCAAAGAAATCATATTTGATCCGATGAAACCGCCGGTTCAAATTGATGTTGTCATTGAGGGATTTGCCGAAAATAAAATCGAGTGACAGCAAGACATTTTTCAAATTTAAATAAAAAAAAGATTGACAGCAAGGCATTTCGGATTTAAATAAAAAAAAGATTGACAGCAAGACATTTTTCGGGTTTTAAATGAAACCCGAAAAACATTTTTTGTCAATCAATTATGGCTGAATGCCTTTTTCGAATCATGTTTTTGAATTCGGTTCGGCGGATGTCAATATTATTTTTTGGCTTTTTTGATAAAGTCTGCCAAAACATCGTTCATGTCGGGGTTGCCGATTTCCTGCAAACTGTATTTGACACGCGTGTTTGGTTTGTCAATCTTTACGATTCGTCCCAAATCAATCGGCGTGGCGATAATGACAGAATCACAGTCCGTATTCTTAATCGTCGTCGTCAGGTCAGCGATTTGTTCTTCGCCGTAACCCATTGCCGGAAGCAGTTTGCCGATATTGGGGTAAATGCGGTATGTTTCAGCCAATCGTCCCACAACATACGGGCGCGGGTCAATGATTTCAGCGGCGCCGAAACGCTGGGCTGCAACAATGCCTGCACCGATTTTCATGTCGCCATGAGTCAGGGTCGGACCGTCTTCAACAACCAAAACACGTTTGCCGCGGATTAATTCCGGCTTATCGACACTTAAAATAGAAGCAGCGTCCACAACTGTTGCTGTGGGATTAACCTTTTCGATATTCTTTCGAACCGTTTGTATCTTTTCAAAATCGGCGCTGTCAATTTTATTGATGACGACCACATCAGCCAAGCGAAGCGTTATTTCACCCGGATAATAAGAAAGTTCGTGTCCAGGGCGGTGCGGATCGACAACAGTAATCATCAAATCCGGCTTGTAGAACGGGAAGTCGTTGTTTCCGCCATCCCACAAAATCACATCGCAGCCGTTTGGATCATTTTCCGCTGCCTGCAAAATTGCCTCATAATCGACGCCTGCGTAGATGACATTGCCGCGCACAACATGGTGCTCGTATTCTTCCATTTCTTCAATGGTACATTTGTTTTTCGCAAGATCCTCAACGGTAGCAAAGCGCTGTACTTTTTGCGCCTCCAAATCGCCGTAAGGCATCGGATGGCGAATGGCAATGACTTTTAAACCGTTTGCCATCAAAACTTCCGCAATGTGGCGCGAGGTCTGGCTTTTGCCGCAGCCGGTGCGTACTGCTCCAACTGCAATGACGGGTTTTTTGCTTTTAAGCATATTGCTTTTGGGGCCCATTAATTTGAAATCTGCGCCGGCAGCATTGACTTTGGCGCCAATGCCCATTACAAACGAGAACGGAACATCACTGTATGAAAAGACACATTCGTCCGCATCAAGGTCCTTAATCAGGCGCTCTAATTCATCCTCAGCATAGATGGGAATCCCATCGGGGTACAATTTACCGGCAAGCGAAGCAGGATATTTGCGGTCTGCAATATCCGGGATTTGTGCGGCGGTGAATGCAACGACTTTGTAGTCAGGGTTGTCTCTGTAAAAAACGTTGAAATTATGAAAATCTCGTCCGGCTGCACCAATGATAATGATCTTACGTTGTGTCATGTATCTTCCTCTGTAAAAATAGTTTTCTTTTGAATTTTGTATATTATATTGTTCTCTTGCCTGTACACAGCACGTTTTGTCAGAAAATCCACTTTATCTACCCTAATAAAGAATCCTATTTTTTGGAGTTAATAAAAAATCCTATTTTTTTGGAGTTAATAAAATAATCCTATTCTTTGGAGTTAATAAAAAATTCCATTTTTTGGAGTTTATTCGCGTTTCAAAAGCGGTGCTTTTGATTTCCAAACTTTTTGCATTTTTTAGCAATCAATTTTTTGCTTTTTTTTGCATTTATTTTTTTGCTTTTTTTGCATTTTAATTTTTTGCTTTTTTTGCATTTGAACTTTTTGCTTTTTTATTTTTTATTGCTTTTATCAAGCGTTGCTTGAGCTGCAACCAATCTTGCGATCGGAACTCTGTAGGGCGAGCAGCTGACATAATCAAGATCGATTTCATACGCGAATCGAATGGAATGCGGCTCACCGCCGTGTTCACCGCAAATGCCAATTTTCAAATTCGGCTTTGTTTTTCGACCTTTTGTAATGCCGATGCGCATCAGCTCGCCAACGCCTTCACGATCCAGGACAGCAAACGGATCTTCCGGCAAAATGCCGCCTTCGATGTAAAGCGGAATGAATTTCGCAACGTCGTCTCTGGAAAAACCAAATGCGGTTTGCGTCAAATCATTTGTGCCAAATGAGAAAAACTCGGCTTCCCTGGCGATTTTATCGGCGGCAATGCATGCGCGGGGCAATTCAATCATTGTGCCGACGGTATAATCAATTGTGATGCCGCACTCATCCATGACTTGTTTTGCGGTTTCTTGAACATCTTTTTTGGTAATTTCAAGTTCTTTCACGTCACCGACTAACGGAATCATAATTTCGGGCAGGACAACAACGCCTTCTTTTTTCAATTGGCAGGCCGCTTCAAAAATAGCACGCGTCTGCATGTTATAAATTTCAGGATACGTCAGCCCCAAACGGCAGCCTCTGTGACCGAGCATCGGATTGAGTTCATGCAAATTGACAACCCTGTTAATCATCGTTGTGATTTTTGCAATTTCCTCCGGCTTGGCATTTCCCATCTTCAATTCTAAAAGCTTTTCTTGAAGCTCATAGACTTTTGGAAGGAACTCGTGAAGCGGCGGGTCAAGGTATCGAATCGTAACCGGTTTTCCCTGCATGACACGAAGGATGCCGATAAAGTCTTCGCGCTGCATCGGCAAAAGTTTTGCCAAATGTTTTTCACGCTCTTCTTTTGTGTCGGACAAAATCATGTCGCGAACGACAGGGATTCTGCCGTCCTCAAAAAACATATGTTCTGTGCGGCAAAGACCAATGCCTTGAGCCCCCAAATCCAACGCTTTTTGGGCGTCAGCCGGATTGTCCGCATTGGCGCGAACACCAAGCTCTCTGACCTCATCTGCCCAGCCGAGAAGAATTTCAATATCCTTGCTGATTGCCGGCGGAATCAAAGGCATTTGCCCCATAATCACACAGCCGGTACTGCCGTCAATGGTAATGTAATCCAGTTCTTTGATTTCAACGGATCCGACAAAGAATTTTTTCTCATCGGGATAAATTGTAATTTCACCGCATCCGACAACACAAGGTTTTCCCATGCCGCGTCCAACGACTGCCGCGTGTGACGTCATGCCGCCGCGAACTGTCAAAACGCCTTCTGCGACATACATGCCGCCGATGTCTTCCGGTGATGTTTCAGTTCTGACAAGAATGATTTTTTCACCGTTTTCTTTCATGCGCTCTGCATCTTCGGGTGTAAAGACGACTTTTCCGACAGCGGCTCCCGGGGATGCCGGCAAACCTTTTGCGATCACATTTTGTGTGGCATTTGGGTCAATCATCGGGTGCAAAAGCTGATCAATCTGAGCCGGTGTAACACGCATTATAGCGGTTTTTTTGTCGATCAAGCCCTCATTGACCATATCCACGGCAATTTTTGCCGCAGAACTTGCGGTTCTTTTTCCGCTTCTGGTCTGAAGCATGAATAGGACGCCGTCTTCAATTGTAAATTCGATGTCCTGCATATCTTTAAAATGCGTTTCCAACTTTTTGCAGATGCCAAGCAACTGATCATAAGCTGCAGGGATTCTATCTCTCAGCGTGGAAATTTCAGAAGGCGTCCGAATGCCGGCAACGACGTCCTCGCCTTGAGCGTTGATGAGGTATTCTCCAAAAAACTTATTCTCACCGGTGGACGGGTTTCTGGTAAAAGCAACGCCCGTTCCTGATGTCTCTCCCTTGTTGCCGTAAACCATGGATTGAACATTAACAGCGGTTCCCCAATCATCGGGGATATTATTTAATTTTCTGTAAATCACGGCACGTTGGGTATTCCAGGAATCAAAAACAGCATTAATTGCCATGAACAATTGTTTTTCAGGGTCTTGAGGGAAGTCAAATCCTTTCTCATCTTTAATAATTTTTTTGTATGTCTCAACGAGGCTTTTTAAATTTTCGACTGTTAAATCCGTATCGGATTTAATTTTGTTTTTCTTTTTTTCTTCTTCAAGCTTTTTCTCAAACTTGTCAAATTCGACTTCTAAAACCACATCGCCAAACATTGAAATGAAACGCCGGTAACAGTCATACGCAAACCGCGCGTTTTTTGTTTTTTCCGCAAGACCGATGACAGATTCATCATTCAGGCCTAAATTTAAAACCGTGTCCATCATTCCGGGCATTGATGCGCGCGCGCCTGAGCGGACGGATACAAGGAGCGGATCTTTGTTGTCGCCGATTTTTTTGCCGGTTGCTTTTTCCAATTTGCCAACAGCTTTTAAAATTTCGGTTTCAACCTCTTTAGGGTAACCGCCCTCTTCCAAATAAAGAGTACAGGCTTCGGTCGAAATCGTAAAACCCGGCGGCACCGGAATTCCCAGGTTGGCCATTTCTGCTAAGTTTGCCCCCTTTCCGCCAAGCAAGTTTTTCATGTCACTTTTTCCCTCAGTTTGGCCGGCGCCAAACATATAAACATATTGAGACAAATTTTTCCTCCAATCAAAGTTACCTTTTATTTCAAAAGCCGGATGCTTTTCATAAACGTAAGGAACGGTTACGAATATGCAGTGCCCTTTAATCCTTTTATAATAAAAACCGAAAAATGCCTTTGCGAAAAACAACATATCCCGTTTCTTGAAAAAAAGGAAGCTTCCAAGTTAATAAAATGATGAAAACAGATTCGCTGCAAATCAAACGAATCATGTCTTTTCAGACGTTATTTGAAATAATCTGAAAGATGGATTCATAATATATTAAATACGCCGTTGTTTTTCAAATATGATTTTTATATTATTCTCCGATCACATTCATTTCAGAAATTCGAATAGAGGGTGTAACGATGCCGCCGACGTTTCGGACGTCATTTCCGGCGCCATCGATATTTTTGAGCATCTCAAAAACATTTCCCGAAATCATGACAGATTTCAGCGGTTTAAGTTCGCCGCCTTCGATCAAAAAGGCGTTTCGTCCTTCTACTGAGAAATCGCCCGATATGGCATTTGCTGTATGTGCCCCAATAACAGTGTTTATATATATCCCCCGTTTCGTTTCTGAAACAACATCGCTCGTCGGAAACTGAATGAGGAGATTGCTCAAGTCAACCGCCGGCACGGAAGAATAAGAGTGGCGATACCCGTTTCCCGTGCTTTGAACATTATCTTTGCCTGCCGTATCGCTGTCATACAAGAAGGCACTAAGTACGCCCTTTTTAATAATTTTTGTTTTTTGAGTCGGTGTTCCTTCATCATCAAAAGCGCCGCTTGAAATACCGCTTGGCAGCCTGCCGTCATCAACGATTGACAAATCTGAATGTGCCAATTCTTCTTCTAACCGTCCGGCAAGCCCTGAGCGTCCTTTTTGAATATTGCCGGCATCAACAGAAGGGGCAAGTGTGTTTTCAATAATGTCTGCAAATGAAAACGGATGGAAGATCACTGGCAATTTTTCAGCCCCGATTTTTTTCCCTTTCAACGATTTTTTTGCCAATTCCGCCGCATTTTTCCCGACTGTTTTAAAATTAACATTTTTTTGCCTTGAAATGTCATAATCATAAGCCGTAGAAACAGCACCGGACTTTGTTGTCACATCTACAAATCCCGAAATCGCTGTATCCTTTTTAAAAGCCAAAAGACCGCTTGTATTCATTATTAAAAAGCCTGAAATATTTCTTGAAAATCCGCCGGAAGTCGGAATCATATTTTTAACTTCTTTGACCCCTGAAATCATGTCTGCCGCAAGTTCGATACATTCATCCAAACTCATTTCAACAATTTTTTCATCAAACAATCCCTTCACCGGCTTAAACGTATTTTTGGAGGGAAATCCTTTGAATCCTTGAAAATCTTGGGGCGCTGCATTTTTTTTCATCACAGCGGCTGCATCAATTGCGGATTTTAATGTATTCTCCAAATCCGGCAAAATATTTGTTCCCGCAAATCCGACGGCTCCGTTTACAGAGGCACGAACGCCGTATCCGGTAGCTGTATTTCTCTTTGCAACTTCAATGACGTCTTTTTTAAATTGAACGGATGTCGATTCGTGGATCGAAAACACAATCTCGGTATCGGACGCCCCGTATTTTTCAGAGCGAGAGAGAACTTTGTCAATGCCGGCTTTGATACCGTCAAGAGAGAAAATGTCATCCGAAAATGTTTTCTTTTGCGGCATTTAAGCACCGCCGACAGTTGCTTTTTTAATGGAGATGTGCGGTGCGCCATCCGTCACCGGAACGGTTTGCCCGGCTTTGCCGCAGTGACCGGAATGCAGCTTCATATCATTTCCAACCATCTGAATTTGATTTAAAATTTCCAATGTCTGTCCCGATAAGGAAACATCCCGAACCAATTCTTTGATTTCGCCTTTTTTAATCAAATATCCTTTTTCGGCGTTGAATTGGAAAATGCCTTCGCCCGTGTTGACTTGTCCACCGCGGGAACCGATCAAATAAATGCCGTCTTTGATTTCTTCTAACATCTCATCAAATGAAGCGTCTCCGTTACCGATGTATGTATTGCTCATGCGGACAACGGGCATGGCATATCCTTGAGAGCGTGCGTTTCCTGAGATTCCCGATTCGCCATCAAACGTGCCGGCCGTTTCGCGGGAATGCAGATATGAGTTCATGATACCGTTTTCAATCAAAACCGTTTTTTTGGAAGGCGCGCCTTCGGCGTCAAACGGGTAATAGCCAAATGCGTGAATGGTCGGATCATCAATCACAGAAATCAATGGCGAAGCGACTTGTTTTCCAAGTTTTCCCGACAAAACGGAATCGTTTTGAAGCACCAAATCCGCTTCTGACGCGTGTCCGACAGCTTCGTGCGCAAAAACGCCTGCCAATTCGGGATCCAAAATCACGGGGAGTGTTCCGCCTTTCGGGGTTTTGGCTTTTAAAAGATCAAGCGCCGTTTTTGAGGCTTGTGCCGCCAAATCAAACGGATCGTGTTGGTCAAAAATTTCATAGCCTGCGACATTAAATCGGCTTTCTCGCCCTGCTTGGAAATTGTTGCCCTCTGCGGCCACAGCGGATATTGAAAATCCGCAGCGGACAGTATCATACTCCGCTTCAAGCCCTTCTGAATTTATGTATTTGGTTGTTAAAACAGATTCGGAATAAGAAACACGCGTACTTTTGATGCCTTCTGTTTTGGCATGCTTTTCAATTTCCAAAAGCATTTCCACTTTTTCTTCAATGCTGACGTCTTCGGGATTCTTTTTTATAACCGGCATGTTTCCCTTTATCGTTTTCATTTTTTTCGTTTTCATTTTGTCAAGGCCGCCCAAAACAATTTTTTCTTTGGGCGTTCGCTGATTCATGGAAACAGCCAACTTGGAAGCGTTGTCAATTCCTTTCGAAAGATTTGTATCGCCATCAACAGACGTATATCCCCAAGAGCCGTGGCAAAGAGCTCGAATGCCTGCCCCTTTGACACAGTTTCTGGAAATGTTTTCCGGCTTGCCGTTATCTAAAACGATTGTCATAAAACGCCCAATGATTTGATTGGCGTCATAATACGAAATTTGGTTCATTTTTGATCGATCATCCAAATTATTTCTAATATTTTTTTATTCCTTCATTCTTTCATTTTTTTATTCTTTATTTGTCCTTTTTCTAATTCAATTTATTTGTGCGTTTCCATCATGATTTTGTTTTAAAGAAGCCGTTCTCAATAACCGTTTCAAGATTTCCTTTTTATACAACCAGCCCGTATCATTCAAGGATACGCATGAAAATTCTTGTCATATCGGATACGCATTTATCAAAATCCGCTTTAAAAGACGCCGCTGATTTTTCTTTTTTTCCTGAGATACTTCAGCAAAAAATAAAAGATGCGGATATGATCATTCACGCCGGCGATTTTGAATCTGAAGAAGCCTACCGTCTTTTTGAACAAACAAACAAATTAAGAGCCGTTCACGGAAATCGCGATGAAGAATTTCTTCAAAGGCTCCTTCCCCAAAAACTGATTTTTGAACAAAACGGATTCAAATTCGGCGTGATTCACGAAGCCGGCATTTCTTTAAATGACAACACTGCCCGATGGTATGTTTTAAAAGAAATGGGCGTTGACATCTTAATTTACGGCCATATTCATACCCCCTCAATTGATGAATACAAAAATACATTTTTAATTTGCCCGGGCTCGCCGACAAAAGCCAGAATGTCGGAACCGTCTGTTGTTGAAATTGAGCTGGACGATACTCAGACAAAAACGATTAAGGACGTCAAAATTATACCTGTCGCCGCAGCCGCCTGCGGATATTTGAAATTCCAAGATTTTTTGGAAAACAAAAAGGAATAAGATTTGAAATAGCAAAAACAAAAGAACGTGTAAAAATCAAACATGGACAAAAAGGAAAAATAAACCGATGTGTGATCAAAATGGGACAAAAAACCGCAGACGTTTCGTTGCAGAATATGGGTGAACATATCTCACAAACAGCCGCCGCTGTAACATTTGGAGGCACATCTGTCGGATTTCAGCTTGTTCGCATTCTGAAAAATGAAACCAAATGTGACAGCATTATTGGGCTGCCTCTCCCCGAATTAACAGGTGTTCAGCCGATGGGTTTAATCATTAACATTCTGCCCAAAAAAGAAACAGAATCGCTTTCAATCTCCCCTACCGATTTGGAAGGCGTCATTGAAAAGAAAATCGGTGATTTTGTCAACCAAATTTCAGGAATAACACATCAGCAAACACGTGACAAAATAGAAATCAGGGTCAGCAAAAAAGCGGTTTCAAACGGCCTTACATTTGAAGAAATTCAAGATGATTTGAAAGATTTGATTTTAGAACACTTCCCGTTTATTGAAAATGTATTCATTCAAATCATAACAGATCCACTCGTTGTTGAAAAAGAATTGGAGGCGGCACTTCAAATTTACAGCGCACGGGATGAACGCGCCTTATCCCTTCACGATGAAAATGTTC
>Ga0099364_10007571_pt1 | contig 15464 bp, 9 predicted proteins | sample TergutTh196P3_FD_73070 | JGI IMG/M metagenome (GOLD analysis project Ga0099364, IMG submission 73070) | Microcerotermes parvus P3 segment gut microbial communities from Pointe-Noire, Republic of the Congo - Th196 P3 | ecosystem: Host-associated > Arthropoda: Insects > Digestive system > Gut ... | reverse complement strand
CTTCAGATTTGCGGCGAGACGAGGTTTGGTTTGTGGAGAAGAAAAATCACAAATCATCTATTTTCTCATTATACGATTATGAAGATGAAGATGGTGGTGATATTCGCTCTGACTTGAATTATGGGAAACACTATTTGTTAGGGCGTTTTGGTGCTATCCCGTACTTGGACTAAGGTGGTGAAATACTGTGGCAGACCAACTGTTCAAAAAGCGCAATCTCGCGAGCTCGCATCCTGATACGTCGCGCGATGCGCTCCTTACGCTCGGCTAAAAACATGCCACTGGCATGTTTTTTAACGCCTCGCGCCCTCACGGGTTCGAATCCCCTTGATATTTTATATTGTTTTACGGAGGAGGAGGGATTCGAACCCTCGAGACGCTATTAACGCCAACACGATTTCCAGTCGTGCGCCATAAGCCGGACTAGGCGACTCCTCCATAGAATATATGCGCCGCGCGGTTCCTAGAGGAACAGCGGCAATAAATGCAACATTGTTATTATGCGTGAGGCATGGTTGTTTGTCAAGCGGCGGCGAACAGCGAACAGGCTGCCGCCCGCCAAGATATTCGGCGGGCGGCAAGGTTCGGATTAATCAAAAACGGATAGTGTAGGAAGTGCATGGAAAACGATTGAGGGTGGCTGGCGTGAATTATGCGCCGGCCAGTTTGGGGTTGTTCGGGAACGGGTTGACGTAGGTCCTGGCGGCTAGTTCGTTGTCAAGGGTGAGCAAAAGCCCCTTGTCGTCGCCTATCAACTCTATCTTGCTTATTATATCTGAGGCGTTGGATTCTTCCTCTACCTGTTCGTTGACGTACCACATGATGAACTGGTAGCATGCGTGGTCGTTTTCCTGCATGGCGAGGCTCGCGATGGCGTTGATGAGCCCCGTGACTTTTTGCTCGTGTTCCAGGACCGCGTCGAATACGCCTTTGATCCCGTCAAACGACCCCGTAGGCTGTGCGATTTCGGTCAACTTCGGAACCGCGCCCCTGTCCAGGATGTATTGGTATATGTTGACACCGTGAGCCATTTCTTCTTTAGCCTGCATAAACAGCCAATTGGCTGCCCCCTTCAGCGCGGCACTTTCCATGCAAGCCGACATGGAATGGTATAGATATGCGGAATAGTATTCCGCGTTTACCTGATCGTTCAAGGCCTTTGTCAATTTTTCGCTGATCATGTCTACCCCCACATTTTAATAATTTATTACGTTATATGATCTTACCCAAGGCGCGGATAAAATACCATACCATTACACTAATTAATGGTTGTTTATAAATTTTATGAACGCCTGGCACTGTTCTTCCAAAAACTGGGCGGCTGCCGCAGATGCCAGCTTACCGTCCAGGAATGTTTTATCGTTGGCGTGCGGGATACTCACGCGCGATGCGTACATGACCCTCATGTTTATAATGCCCAGCAATGACAGCAGGTGATCCTGCGCGATCCCCGTGCCGGACATGCCCGGCGTTATGCCGCTGACTGCCGCGGGCTTCCCGCCAAGCACCTGCGGTTCGTCGTCGCTGATGGGCCGCGACAGCCATTCGATAAGGTTTTTTAGGACGCCGGGGAAAAAGTGGTTGTATTCGGGAGTAAAGAACCATACCGCGTCGGCGGACTTGACGATCCCGCGAACACGCCTGACTGCGTCCGGCGCCGGGAATTCTATGTCCTGGTTCATGAATGGGACGTCGCCATATTCCATAATATCCAATTGGGCGCCGTCCCCGAGCAGCCGTCCGGTTTCCACAGCCAGTTGGCGGTTGTATGATCCGCGCCTCAGCGACCCCACGATGGCCGTTATTTTTATAATGCCCATAATGCTAATCTCCTCAAATTATACATCATATATTAATATGCTTATATAATTGATTCGTCATTATGGCATGGTTTCTTAATGTAACGTGGGCGTTTTTATAAACGTACTCTGGCGCCGGGGCGAACCGCCCCAATTGAAGTTATTCAAAATCGTACTCTGGCGCCCGGGCGGGCGGCTTCGTCGTATGCGTCTTTTATTACGGCTTCGCCTGCGCCCAGGCCGGCCTCGATGATATAGTCGGCGCGGAGCTCGCGCCCGAGCCGCACCTGGCGCATTTGGATTGCGCCGCCTGTCGCCGCGTACAGCATGTCTATGTCTTCCACGGGTTTGCCGGTCATATCCCCATCGAGCCATACAATGCCCCCGGCGGCTTTCGCGGCGCTGTATTTGAATACGGCGGTCTTGGGGACGGTCAACTGGCCGTCAGCCGTGAACGTAAAGAACTTTACGTCGAATGAGAAGCCCGGAATCAACGTGGCGCCGACGCCCGCTGCGCCCTCCTCCGGAGCGACCGTGATTTTTACGACGCGCTCTATGATGCCGAGCGCGGACACGCGCGTAGCGGCCTCTTCGCCGATCTCCTTCACGATGCCGCCGAACACGATGTCACCAGACGACGTAGGCTGCGTTATCTCAACGGCGTCTCCAAGCTTTACGTCGGTAAAGTCCTTGGTCGACACATATACCTCGATATCGGTCGAGCGCTCCGTTTCGACCAGTGCGATGGGGAAGGATGCGTTCACGATGTTTGAGTCCTTTATATAGAGGTCCACTATTTTTCCTGTGACGGGCGAGGTGATGGAGCAGTCCGCTATGTTGGTTTCCAGCGCCTCTATCTGCGTCAGCTCCCCGGCGATGAGCGCATCGAAGTAGAGCCGCACCGACGTAGAATAGTCCTCGTCCAACTGCCCCTCGACCACCGCGATCCGCTCGCGTATGGAGCGCTTCATGCTCTCGAAATATTCTGTATATGTCCTTGCGTCCCTCAGCGAGGACTGCGTGAGCCTGGCGGACCTGATGACGTCCAACTGCGCCACGGCTGCGTCCAGCGACGATTTGGCGCTGTCGCGGCTGCCGGTGGCGGCTTCGTATTCGCTGCGCGTAATGGCGCCCTGGTTATACAGCGCCTCGGAGTCGGACGCGGTTTTTTCCATTTGCGCATATGTGGAGCGGGCCTGATCGATGATTATCTGCTGCAGCGCGAGCTGGGTCTCAATTTGGGCGTTGTTCGCAGCGACAGTTTCGTTGGCCTTCCTGGTGGCGTCGTTGGCCGACGTAGCTTCGTCTTCAGCCTGCGCGAGGTAATCGTTTTCCTGCGCTATTACGGTGTCCAGTTCGCTGCGCAGGCCGACCAGGTTGGCGTTCAGCTCGCTAATGCGCGCGCGGCGCTGTTCGTCAAGGTCGGCTTTTTGTGCCTGGTAGCCCTCGATGGCCGTGCGCGAGCGGGCGATGGCGTTCGCATACGCGGCGGAGTCCAGCGTGCAGATCACGTCGCCCACCAATATCGCCCCGCCTTCCTTTGCGGCGGCGCCGACGATTTTGCCGGAAACGGGCGAATAGACCTCGACCGTTTTTTCGGCGACGACGGCGCCCTCTTCAATAAAATATTCGCTCGCGAGCGCCGCCTCCACGCGCACGACCTCGACGTCCGCAGGCGTGAGCAAGTAGTAAACGATGCCCGACACAGCCAAAGCCACCGCAACTACCGCCGCTAAAATAATTTTCACGTTTTTTTTCATAATAATACTCATTCCTCTGCTACAGCTAAGGTGCTATATATTAACACTCATTCTTTATCCTTCAATGATTCGACCATGTCCAGTTTTATTATTTTGCGCCGCGATACCCGGTTCGAAATTAAAACAGCCAGAACGACGCCCAAAACGCCGAACAAATGCTCCCGGGGGAAGGTGTACGTCGGTATGACGAACGCCTCCATGTCAATCATCGAGTTCAGAGCTTGTTTTATCATAGTAGTTAGCGGCATGCCAAGCAATATGCCAAACCCAGTCAAGGTCCAGTACTCGAACGCCTGTATCGAACTGATTTCCGGAACGGTCATGCCGAGGACCTTTAAGGTGGCGAACTCGCGGCGCCGTTCCGAATAGGATATCGTCGACGTGTTGTATATGATGGCGAATGAGATGGCGACGCCGTAGAAAAAATAGACGCTGAGCATGCTCCTCATCATCCCCAAGTATAGCTGGAACCCCTCGATCGCCTCCGCCGAGTCCACGATGGACGCAATATTGGAACCTTCCTTTAGCGCCTCTTTGACATACGAAATGTCGTCCGCCTCCAATATGACCGACGTCGCCTGGCCGCCCAAGCGCATAGCGGCCGCGAGCGCCTCGCGCTCGATGTATGCGCCCCCTATCGATTTGTTCATCAGCCCCGCGACGGCGAGCTTGATGTCCTCGTCCAGGTATGGGGACCTGACGGTCAGCTTGTCCCCAACGCCGGCGCCCAGCTTTTCTGCCGTCGATTCCGATATCAAAAGCCCCTGCGTCGGCAGCGGGCATGTATTTTGCTTCCTCTCGTCGTATATCTTGTACATTGTACTGCCGGCTGAAATGCCCGAAAGCGTCGCGCCCGCCGTATTGTCGTTGTAGAGAAGCTGCGCCGGAACCTCAAGCAGCGCCTCCGCGCCGCGCACCCCGCCCAAGCGCCGCAATTCGTCCACTGCCGCAAACGCGTCCCGGGGCGAGCGGAACGTCACTTTGATATCGTAAACCTCCGACTTTGTATATTGGTTGAGCATCATATTGTCGATCATATTCGGATACGAACTAAAAAACACCAAAGTCGCATAGCTTGCGCCTATGCTGGCGACGATGAACAGGGAGCGGAACTTGGCCCGGGTGATGTTCCGCACGGCCATGCTGCCCATCGACGTGAGCATGAGCCTGATGCCCGGCAAAAAATGCAGCGGGTCGTGCTTGGTGACGCGCGGCGCCTCGGGCTTCATCGCTTCGGCGGGCTGCAGCCTGATGACGCGCCAGGCGCCCATGAAGGCGCCGAGCCCCCCGCTGGCAATGCCGGCCAGCAGCCCCGTCGCCAAAATCGGGACCATGTCGATGTTCGAGCGCGCCTCGGGCAGGTTGAAAAACATGCGCATCATGCCCGAGAGGAAGCCGCTGATCATATATCCGGAAACAGCCCCGAGCAGCGACCCCAGCCCGCCTGTGGACAGGCCGTAGAACATATAATGCCAGACGATCTGGGCGCTGCCAAAGCCGAACGCTTTAAGCGTGCCGATCTGCGCGCGGTCCTGCTCGACGACGCGCTTTAACATCAGGTAGAGGATGACTGCGGCCAAGCCGAAGAACACGACAGGCAGGATAGAGGATATGGACGTGATTGCGCTCAGCTCCGTGTCCACTACCTCTGCGCTCGGCTGCTCCTCCTGGCTGTACAGGTTCGTGAGCCCGTATTTTCGCAGCTCGTCACGGATGGGGTCGGAGACATCGTCGAACTTGACGCCTTCATCTAGCATAATGCCGATGGAATTGTAGATGTTCGGCGTCCCAAAATAATTGTTCAGAGGTTTTTCCAAGGCAAACGCGAAGTTGAACTTGGCCGGGTCGGGCATAAATTCCGCTCTGGAAGGTATCGTGTATGTGTACTCGGGCGTTGACGCGACGCCGGCGATATTGAACCGCACCTGCCGCCCGCCCAGCAGCAAGTCCAGGCTGTCGCCTGTGGCGAGCCTGTGCGCGTCCAAAAAAGACTGCGCGACAAACAAGTCGTTGTCCGCCCGGAACGCCCCTGAGAGGCTCGCGCCATTTATGGGGGCTGCGGCGCCGGGGTTATATGAGATGACCCGCAGCGTAATAATTTTGTCGGAACCGGGGAGCACGACCCGGCAGTCCTCGACGCGCCTGACGTCAGCGTCCGCGACGCCCGGGATGCGGACGAGCCTGTCGACCGCAGTGGCGCCGGCCGCCGTCACGTCTGCGAAAACGTCCGCAAGCCTATAATCGCGATAATATGTGTCGCGGCTGGTAAACACGTCTGTGGATGTTATGTTCATCGCAACGTAGAACATGACGCCCACGGATAGCAGCCATATACACGCTATATACGCGCGCTTGTTGCCCCACATGGCCCGGATGGCTTTTTTAATCAGCATCATGTTGACCGGTACCTACCATACGACGTCCTCCGGCTCGATGGGCTCGGAATTTTCGATGATTCTGTCAATTTTGCCGTCGCGGATGTGAAACACGCGATCGGCGATGCCGGCGATGGAGCTGTTATGCGTGATGATGGCGACAGTTTTCCCGTATGATTTGTTGAAGTCCCGAAGCAGCTTTAATATGCCTATGCCGGTCGCCACGTCGAGCGCGCCCGTTGGCTCGTCGCACAGCAATATATGGGGGTTTTTGCCCAGCGCCCGGGCAATGGCAATGCGCTGCTGCTGGCCGCCGGAGAGCTGGGAAGGGAAGTGCCCGCCCCGATCGCCCATGCCGATGCGATCGAGCAGCTCGTCCGCCGGTATCGGCGTCTTTGACATGTCGCACGCCAGTTGAATATTTTCGCGGGCGGTCAGGTTCGGTATTAAGTTATAAAATTGAAATACGAAGCCGACCGCGTTGCGCCTATAGAACGTCAGTTCGCGCTGGCTCATCTTGCCCAGGCTGATGTAGCCCGCGCCGTCCCTGCCAAGGCCGTCTTTGCCTAAGTTGCCGCCCATGTACTCGATTTCGCCGGAACTCGGGCTGTCAATGCCGCCGATGATGTTGAGCATGGTGCTCTTGCCCGAGCCGGAGGGGCCGAGCACGACGACAAATTCGCCCTCGTATAGACTGAACGACACGCCGGCCAGTGCGGTTATGGTGACCTCTCCCATAAGATATGTTTTTGTGACGTCGGTAACTTTTAATATGGCATCCATATTTGTTGTATATGCGACAGGGCTGTAATTATTATGCTATATGAACATATATGATCATTAAAGCCCCGCGCGCGCGTACATATCAAACTTTGTCGGTACAAGCCGACCACATCGGCGTTTTTACAGTTTAACATAGGTTTGGGCGCAAAAAAAGACAGGAATGCAAAAATCCTGTCTTTTTTGGCTATATTTACGAATATAAATTATTAAGTCATATCAATAAGCCGCCGGTTTGCGAAATTGTCTCGCAGTTTGAACTGCGAAATAAGCTCCTGCAGCACATTGGACTGCGAGCTCATCTCCTCCGACGCCGCCGCGCTCTCCTGCGCCGTCGCGCTGTTCATCTGCACGACCTGCGCCACCTGATCTATGCCGTTGTTGATCTGCGTCGTGCCGATGGACTGCTCCTCCGAGGCCCTGGCGATCTCCCTGATCATCTGGCTGCTGTCGTTCACGCCGATCACAATCTCCGACAAACTCGTGGCTGTCTCCTCGGCGATGCGGACGCCAAGCTCGGCCTTTTCCACCGACGCCTGGATCATGGAACCCGTGTCCTTGGCGGCTTCGGCGCTCTTGGAGGCGAGGTTGCGCACCTCTTCGGCCACTACCGCGAAGCCCTTGCCGTGCTGCCCGGCCCTGGCGGCTTCCACGGCGGCGTTCAGCGCCAGTATATTCGTCTGGAAGGCGATGTCGTCGATCACCTTAATCACTTTGCCTATGTTTTGGCTGGACTGGTCGATGCTCTTGACCGCGCTGATCATCTCGTCCATCTGGTGGCTGCCCTTTTCCGCGTTGCTCTTTATCGTGTCGGCGAGTTTAGCCGCCCTTTCCGCCGTGCTCGCATTGGTCTTTGTTTTTTGCGCAATGTCCGTAATGGAGCCCAGCAGTTCCTCAATGGAGGCGGCCTGCTGCGTGGAGCCCTGCGCCAGCGACTGGGCCCCGTCAGCCACCTGCCTGGAGCCCGCCGACACCTGGGTCGTGGCGCTGTTTATGTTGTTGAACATGGTGTTGAGGTTCTCTACCATGTGCTGGAGCGATATTCCAATCGTGTCATGATCGGACAATGGGGCGAGCTCGGCGGTCAGATCGTTGCCGGCGATTATCTCCAGCACCTTGGCGACCTCGATGATGCGGCTGACGAATGCGGAACACGAAGCGATGCATTGGCCGATGTCGTCGTTGGCTTTTGTGAACTCGGTGATGTTCTCGTAGTCCTGTTGGCTCAGCATGACGTCGCCTGTCTCGCTGGCTACTTGCATGAAGTTCGTCAACAGAGCCAGCGGGTTGCTGATTTGCGACGACATGATCAGCGCCAACAGCACCGACGTGGCTATGACGACCAGGACGATGCTAATTGCTATGATTTGGATCAGCGACGTCGTGCCGATGGTTTGGTTCGCGCTGTCTATCGACGATGTCTCTATCGCGCCCACCAGCACGTCCACGGCGTTGAGCGCGTTCGTGTTGAGCGTGCTGCCCGCGCGTATCAGGTCCGCCCTCCTCGATAGGCCGGACAGGAAACTGTCGATATCATCATTATATAATTCAAGGGTATCCAGCATTTTTGATGATGTGTCTATATTTTGCTGGATTGAGCTGTCGTCGTGGAACTGCGTGAGCATGCCGACCGTGTCGTAGAAGAACGCCCTGTCCTGGCTGACATTCGAGGTGTCCAGGGACTTGAACATTACATTGAACGAACTGCCTACCTGGTTGAGCCGAAAGCCGATGTCCACCCCCTGCTCGATCCTTTGGACACGGCGCAATTTCGCCTCTTCATCAATATCCTGGGTGGCTTCGCCCCTGGACAGCTCTATCTGGGACTCAAATATTTCCATGCTGAGATCCGTTATAGCGCGCTGGTTCGTGTTGGCGCTTACGATAGCGGCCTCCAGTTCCCGGTTGATGCCGATAATGCCCTCGATGTTCGCGCTCCACGCCGCGCCGCTGGCGCCTACGGCGCCGATATGAGGCAGGAGGAATTGTAAGTCGGGGTTGGTGTCGACAATTGCCTGCATTTTTTCCACTGTTTGGACGCAGCCCGCTATGTTCGCCATGATGGAGCTATACACGTTTTCGTCAAATGAGCTGTATATGCTGTTGACGCCCGCGTTCGCCTGCGAAAAATGATCGATGAGCTTGGTGCCATGCGCTTGCAACTGCGTTTCCGCGAGCATGAACCGTACATTGTTGTTGATAGTCATGTTGGATGTTATGACGAACACGGACAGGGCCACGATTAGCAGGATGATGATGCTAAACGACATTAAAATCTTTTGTTTTACTTTTAAGTTTTTCACAATAGCTACCCCGCTTTGCAAATATATTACTTCTGATAGCTATATCGTGATATTAATGTGACTACTTAACGCCTATTCGTTTTATAAAGAGGATAGTTCGGTGGGCGTCAGTTCGCGGAACTCGCCCGGCGCCAGCGAGGGGTCGAGAGCGAGGCCGCCCATCCGCACGCGCTTTAGCGCCAGCACATTAATACCATATAAAAGGAACATCCTTTTGACTTGGTGGTATTTGCCCTCGGTTACGACGACGCGGACTGTCGTATCGCCAGTGGGCGAGTGTATGTCGCTTGCAAGCAGTAGTTTCGCCGGCCGCAGCGCAATATGCCCGTCCAGCACGACGCCCCCGGCAAAGTCATCGACGATTTTTGCGCAGGGCAGCCGGTCCAGTACCGCTTCGTATTCCTTTTCCACATGCTTCTTTGGCGACAGCAGGCGGTGGGCGAGATCGCCGTCATCGGTGAGCAGCAGTAGCCCCGTCGTGTCTATGTCGAGCCGTCCGACGGGGAACGGGCTGCGACGCCTATAGCTATCGGGCAGCAGATCCACGACTGTCCGATGCACGGGGTCATATGTGGCGCTGATCACGCCGCCCGGCTTGTTCATCATCAGATATATAAAGCGGCTGTATTTTATTTCGCATCCGTCGACGGAGATGCGCGCCTCGTCCGCGTCAAACTTTTGCTCCGGATCCCTGACGACCGCCCCGCCGCACGACACGGCGCCCGAGCGGATGAGCTTTTTGACATCCGTCCGCGATCCATAACCGGCGTGAGACAGTATCTTGTCCAGCCTCTCCATTTTTGGTGGTTTGCTCATAGTGTTGTAGAAAATGTCCCCGTAGGGTGCGACGCCCTCGGCGCACCGCAGCATGGCACAACGATCGTTCTCAAAAAACAATCCGGCGGGCTTCGAGATAATAGCGCTTGTCCCTTGCCTCACCCATGGAAAAGGACTTTCGCGGCAATGAACCGTTGGCCGCAATCGCTGCGAACAGCCCGCCTTTGTCTACGGGCGGCAGCCTAAAACAAAAACAACCCTCATCAGCGGCCAGGCGCATAAGCTCCTCCGCCCCATGTATGTAATCGACCTTCACTTTCGGATTCATTTCGCAAAAACTGTCGATGAATCCCGTAAGCTCCGCCACCGGCAGGTCTGACGCAGGGCTGTTGATCAGCAGCCTCGCGTTCTTGCCCCCGCCATATATAAGTTCGTATTCGTATGCAAAGCCTCCAGAAGAGGTCACAGTGCAGCTTCCCGGAGCGGCCCCCGCGCCGCCTCCCGGAGCGGCTCCCGCGCCGCTGCATGGGGCAGCCTCCGCGCCGCCTTCCGGATTGACTCCCGCGCTGCTGCATGGAGCAGCCTCCGCGCCGTCTTCCGGGTTGGCCTCCTCGCCATCGATGATTGACGCGCCTCGATTTGCAAAATACACGCGCAACGCTTCGATCACCGCTTGCGCATTTGTATTGTACAGCGCCCGGTGAATGGGCTCGAAACATACGGCGCCGGAACGCAGGTTGATAAGCTCCACCAGCGCGTAGCGCGCGGGACAACTGGCTGTTTCCCGTTGCGGTAGCGACTTTTTCAACTCGTCCCAGTATTTTTTGGCGGCCGCGAGCGAATGGTTGCCGTCCCCGACAGCAAACAGCATCGGCTCCCCGCCCCCTCCGCCCGGACTGCGCGGTGGCTCTGCAGACTTGGCAGAAGCGGCCAGCGCGGCCAGCGCTCCCGCCGCTCGCCGCAGCGCGTCCCCGCAGACGCGAAAGCCGCGAATGTGGCCGCCCCCCGCCATCAGCTCAAAATCGTAGGCCAACTCCAGGCGCCCTGCGGTTGCGGCCTCCGCCAGGGGCTCTATGACAGTTTGCCCCGCGTCGTCCATAAGCATCAGCGCATGGGGTAGCTCCAGCGCCGCGCCGCGCCTGATCGCCGTCCTCGGCGGAAGCCTGTTGTGAACCGTTTTCTCTGATGAACGTATCAGGGTCTTCGCATTCGCCTCAAATGAATAGCGCTCCAAATCGACAGCCAGCACGAGCCCCCAGCGGCTAGGCCCTTGCCCGTACCCAAAGCCTCCCCCAAGCCCATGCCGTTGCCTGTACACATAGCCTCCCCCATGCCCTTGCCGTTGCCTGCACCCTTGCCTGCACCCTTGCCTGTACCCTTGCCTGCGCCCTTCCCGCTCAGCCCGCCCGCCGCCGCCGTATGCCCTCTCCGTTAAAATGAACCCGCTGAATGGCGGCAAAAATACGCCGCCAGCCAAATACTCGTCCATTGTTTTATGAATCGAATCCACGCGCGCGGCAAAATGCCCGGATTCATCTATGTTTTCCGGCAAATAAATTTCCGGCAATATCAGCCGCAGGGAAGAAGGGGCTGCCCCCACATATCCGTCGACGTCGCCCCAGTATGATGGCTGCGAGGTAAATTGATCGCAAGCCACGACGGACCATTTATTATAATCGCTCCGCGAAGGGTCCGGTAGCAGAATGTCCGGTATGTTGACGCCCGCCGCTTCCAGCGCCTCGCACAATGAATTTTTGTACAAAATTATGTCTCCCGCATTAAGTCGATTTACTCATTTTATCATGGAGCGGTGCGTATTTGAAATGTAAAAATACGGGTATAAATGATCATTGCTATTAATGAACATTGCTTAGTTTAGGCGCATTATCTTACAGCGAAGCGTTGGAAATGGGAGGGAGCCATTGCCATGAAAAACCATGAAAATTCGATCTATAAACAGATGAAGCGCAAAACGCTGCTGCCAACCCTGGTACTAATGGGGGCGATTATTGCCATATTGGCGGTGCTTTCGGCAGTGAATCTGAGCGGCGCATACAATGAGGCCATAGTCTACGCGAAAGACGGGTTCGACAACAACATAAGGACAGCGGTGGAAACGGTTGTCGGTTCGCTGAACGCGATCCACTTGCGCTATATGGAAGGTCTGATGACGGAAGAAGAGGCAATGGAGGCTTCGGCGGAAATCGTCCGTGACGCCCGCTACAACAGCGCCCCCGGCAAGCAGGACGACGGCTATTTCTGGGCAGATCTGGCCGACGGCACTTGTGTGATCCATTACAATACCGCCAACGAGGGCACGATGCGGTGGAACAGCCAAGACCAAACCGGCGTGCTGTTCATCCAAAACCTAATAAAGGCGGGCAATGCAGGGGGCGACTATTCGGAGTTCTACTTTGGGAAGCCCGGCGACGAGGGCGGCTCATACAAAAAAAGGGGATACACCCTTAAATTCGAGCCCTATGGGTGGTACATCAGCACAGGCAATTACTATGAAGACATTGACGCCACTATCGCCCGGATCGGGGTCCAGCAGCGCAATGGCATTTTGATCCTGTTGCTCGCGAGCGCACTGGTCGCCGTTGTCGGGTTTATGATATTGACCAGAACCTGCGACGGGCTTTTAAAACCGGTCCAGAACATCTCCGACCGCATCCAGGCGCTTTCCGTGGGCGACACCTCGGGGCCCATGGCCCACACCAAAAGAAGCGACGGGATAGGGGAGCTACTAAATAACACCGGTTCCCTTTCTGAGATTATAAACGCCCAGGCAGGCGTCATGCGTTCGATTGCCGACGGGGACTATTCCATGACTGTGGACGTCCGGTCGGAAAAAGATATCATGAACCAGGCCATCAATATTATGATCGATAAGACGAACGAGACGCTGAGCCAAATCAACGCCTCGTCCCACCAAATAGCTACCGCATCGAGGCAGATGGCGGACGGCGCCCAGGCCCTCGCGCAGGGATCGACGGAACAGGCGCAAGCGATCGACAAACTATCGTCTTCGATAGCGGACATAAACAACATGGCGAAGGAAAATTCCGAAATATCCATGTCTGTTTTAAGCGAAGTAAAAGAAGCGGGCGACATGATGGGCGTGTGCTCCGAGCAGATGGACGACATGCTAGCCGCCATGAAGATCATCGATGAAAAATCCAAGACGATCCACAAAACGACAAAGGTCATCGACGATATCGCGTTCCAGACGAACATCCTGGCGTTGAACGCCGCAGTGGAAGCCGCGCGGGCTGGGCAGCACGGGAAGGGCTTTGCGGTTGTGGCCGAGGAGGTGCGCAGCCTCGCGTCCAAGTCGGCGGAGGCGGCCAAGGAAACGGCAGCGCTCCTCGAAAGCAGCGCCCAGAGCGTGGAGGAGGGCAATGCGATTGTCATCAAGGTAAACGAGAGCCTGCATTCAATAACAGAAATGGCGCGGAACTACGCATTGAAGACAGAAAGCATACAAACCAACTCCGCCGCCCAGAGCAGCGCTATGTCGCAGATCACTTTCGGCATCGACCAAGTGGCGCAGGTCATCCAGCAGAACACCGCGACAGCCGAGGAGAGCGCGGCCGCCAGCGAGGAGATGAGCAGCCAGTCAAGCATGCTGGAGGCGCTGATCATGCAGTTCAAGCTAAAAGACAACTTCGCGATGAGCAGAAGCCTGCCGTCCGCTGATAAGGCACAGATGCTATATTTGAATTAGTTTCAGTTTCACCCAGGCGGGCAGGTTCTGGCTGCAAAACACTGCATAATACGCCTTGCGCCAAGCGTCAGACGCCCGCCTTAGCGCGGCGGAGCTGTTCCACCGGCAGATAATGGTTGACGGTTAGGGCATGCCCGTCGAGCGGCACGATTTTTTCGTGTATCGCATCCAGTATCCATGAGGCCTGCGGGAAAAATATCTCGTCGAACTCAAACGGCGGCGTTATCCAGTTGCGCGCGCCGACGAGCGCGGGCGGGGCGTCCAGATCGTCAAAGCACAGCTCGGTTATGTTCCTCGCGACATCGTTTAAGAAGCTACCTCGCGCGCACGCGTCGGACGCCATGACCACACGCCCGGTCTTTTTTATGGATTGGGCTATCTTTGTGTAGTCGAGCGGCACGAGGCTGTGCAGGTTAATGACCTCCGCCGACATACCGTGTTTCTCTTGCAATATGTCCGCCGCCTCGATCCCTTTGTACAGCGTCGCGCCGATTGTCAGTATTGTGACGTCGGAGCCGCGCCGTACGATGTTCACATCGCCGATTTCGATTTCGTAATAATCCTTGGGCACGCCGCCCTCATGGAACATCTCGCCCATGTCGTAGATGCGCTGGCTTTCAAAGAACACCACCGGGTCGCTGCCCGACAGCGCCGCCGCCATAAGGCCCTTCGCCTCGTACGGCGTGGCGGGGAAGCAGACTTTGAGCCCCGGTATGTGCGCACACAGCGCCGTCCAGTCCTGGCTGTGCTGGGCTCCGTACTTCGCGCCGATGGAGACGCGCAGCACCACGGGCATGTTCAAAATTCCGGCGCTCATGGCCTGCCATTTGGACAGTTGGTTAAATATCTCGTCGCCTGCGCGCCCAATGAAGTCGCAGTACATGAGCTCGACGACCGCCCTGCCGCCGCACAGCCCGTAGCCGACCCCCGTGCCGACGATGGCCGCCTCGGAGATGGGCGCGTTGAAGAGGCGCGAATAGGGCAGAGCCTCCGCCAGCCCACGGTAGACGGCGAACGCGCCGCCCCAGTCGCGGACGTCCTCGCCGTACGTGATCAGCGTAGGGTCTTCATAGAATTTGTCGAACAGCGGCTCAAAAATCGCATCCCTGATGTTGTATACGCGCATCCGGCTGACGGGCTTCCCGTCTTTAAAGGCCGAGCGCTCCTTGCCTTCAATCTGCTTCACGCGGGAGCACTCGGACTTTGGCATCAACGTTTCCGGGGCCCGCGCGGGCGCAGGGGCGCTGGCGCTGCTTCCGCTGCTTTCGCTGCTTCCGCTGCTTCCGCTGTGCGTGTTTTTGTTAGAGAACATCATGCGTTCCAATATGCCGCCGTCGTTCGCGAAGTCGGCGTAAGGCGACAGCTCGGCGTCGGCGGCCCATCGGCAGATATTGGCCATACGTTCGCGGGTCTCATCCCACAGGGCGTCGAAATCGGCCTCGCCCGCGACGCCGGCGCCGACGAGGTCGCCCCTGAACACCGTAAGCGGGTCCACGGCCTGCCACGCATCGATTTCCTCCTTGGTCCTGTACGCGTTCTGATCCGAAGTCGAATGCCCGACCAGCCTGTATGTGACGACGTCGAGCAGGACGGGGCCGCCTTTTTCTTTTATCGTCCGCATCTTGCGGCCGTACGCGTCGACGACGGCGAGCGGGTCATGCCCCCAGACGCGCTCGGCTTGCATGGCGTTCGGCGCCACGCCCGCGCCCACGCGCGCCAGCATGTCGTACGCCATCGTCTCGCCGCTGGTCTGCCCGCCCATCCCGTAACCGTTGTTGTTGATGTTGAAAATAAGCGGCAGCCCGCCTTTTTTATGCGCCTCCCACAAGTTGTCATATTGGCCCATCGCCGCGAAGTTCATGGCCTCCCAGACGGGCCCGCACCCGAGGCTCCCGTCGCCTATGTTGCATATGACCAGGCCGGGCGCCGCGTTGCACTTCTTA
>Ga0099364_10007570_pt1 | contig 15464 bp, 15 predicted proteins | sample TergutTh196P3_FD_73070 | JGI IMG/M metagenome (GOLD analysis project Ga0099364, IMG submission 73070) | Microcerotermes parvus P3 segment gut microbial communities from Pointe-Noire, Republic of the Congo - Th196 P3 | ecosystem: Host-associated > Arthropoda: Insects > Digestive system > Gut ... | reverse complement strand
ACGTAGCTCAACACGCCAAGAAGCTCCTTGATTTCGGGGTCGTCTATGGCAAGATGGTAATCTTTGATTTTCTCGCCATCGCCAACGAAGTTGGCTTGCTCGAAAATGGATAACAGCTTTTCGAGCCTCGTGTTGAGGCTCGGCTTTATTTTTTTTGTTTGAATGAAATAGGCACGGTGCGTTAGCTGAGAAACGAAAGAATGACGTATCGCCAGTTTCTCATTTGTTGTTAAATCGCGGCAATCGGGGATAGCGGCGAAGGCGGGGGAATCGACCGATTTCAAATCGAAGCCTAGTATGTATATGGATATTATAGGAAGCTTGGATTTCGTGTACTGCTTGCCCAGATACCTTTTGAAGCGATAGACATCAGCTAAATCCCTAGCCTTCTGCATTTCTATTATCACAAGCTTCTCGCCTTCTTCTTTGGTCGCTATGGTTGCGGTGAAGTCCATCTGGAAGAGGGTGAGCTTATCCGAGTCGTCCTTTGTGTCTGTGAACTCAGGCGTGCCCGGAACGAGCGACAGCACATCGCAGCCGAGAATGGTACCAATGAGGAATTTCGCGACCCTGTTGTTTTCAAGGAGCCGCTTAAATGTCACATCATAAATGGGATTGGCAATGAGCATAAGGAATAATTTAGAAAATTAACTGTAATCATAATATTCGCCCACTTCCACATCTTCTAGAATTGCAATGGCATCATCTGCGAGTATTGCCGCCGAGCAGTAAAGCGATAGCAAATACGAAGCTAAGCCTTTGCTGTCAATGCCTCTCAAACGCACGGAAAGCCCTCTTGAATGTTCGTTTTGCAAATTGCTCTGATGCAATCCGATTACTCCGCGTTTTGCTTCGCCAGTGCGAACAAGCAGAATATTTGTTTTGCCGCGCTTGGGATTGGGGTTTTTCACGCCGTCCACAAGCAGCTTGTCGGTTGGCACAAGGGGTATGCCACGCCACAAAATAAATGTTCCGCCATAAAGGTTAATGGTAGAAGGGGGAACGCCTCGCCTTGTGCACTCGCGCTGAAATGCGGCTATGGCTCGCGGGTGCGCTAAAAAGAAAGATGGCTCTTTCCACACTTTGGAAATCAGTTCGTCCAAATCGTCTGGCGTTGGCCGCCCGTCTCTTATGGGCGTTATGCGCTGCCGCTCCGCAACGTTTTTGAGCAAACCGTAATCGTCGTTGTTGATTATCTGGCTTTCTTGGCGTTCTCTCAAGCTTTCAATAGCCAAGGCAAGCTGTTCATTGGTTTGGTCAAAAGGCGAAGAAAAAACATCAGCCACTGCGGTATCTACGTTGATTATCGTGGATATTGAGTTTAGAATATATTCTCTGGGTTTTTGCTGGTATTCAACAAAGCCTTCTGGAATTTCTACGCTCTTTTTTTCGGAAGAGCACAAAATGTCAAGCGGCGTTTCGCCTTCCACCACCTTGTTCACGCGGTATATGCCGGATTCCAGCCCTTTAAATTCCAGAAAGCGGGTAAGCCATCTGGGTGTGATGGAACCAAACTGCGGCGGCGTTTTTGCAATATCCGCGAGTTGGTAGGCTTGTGTTTTGCTCAGTGCATTCAGCTCTGTTGACATGGGTAGTTCTCCTGTTTTAAAGTGCTGACGCAAAATTTAGAAAGGCTTATTTTGAATTGGCAAGCGGGTTATTTTTGAGGGAAAGTGTCCGTTTTTTAGGGTGTGTGTCTGTGTGGTGTCTGTGCTGGCGAAACAAGATAGTAAATTTTTTTTCTACATTCTATCCCAATGATACTAGTTCGCTATGTGCTTAAAGAACACATTGCCCCGTTTTTTGCGGCGCTTTTCGTGACTACGTTTTTGTTTGTAATAAACTTTTTGGTAGAGGTGCTGGATAAAATTCTCTCAAAAGGGATTCCTGCGCCAATTGTTTTGGAAATTTTTGCCCTCAATGTGGTTTGGATGGTTGGGCTTGCCGCACCCATGTCTGTGCTAGCCGCTACTCTTATGACTTTTGGCAGGATGTCTGCCGATAGGGAAATTACGGCAATGCAGGCTGCAGGAATTTCACCGCTCTCGCTTATGAGGCCCGTTCTAATATTTTCTGCATTGCTTATGGTGCTTTTGATTATTTTCAACAACTGGCTTTTGCCAGAAGCAAATTACCGCAGTGCCATGCTAATGCAATCCATAAGCCGCAAAAGACCGCATGCCATGATAGACGAGGGAAAGCTCATAAACCAATTCCCTGGGATTCAGCTTTGGGTTTCGCGCATAGATAATCAAAATGCCATGCTTTACGGCATAAGGATTTTTGAGATTGGCGGAACTTATCCCCGAGTGATAATGGCAGACAGCGCTTCCATGGAATATGTGGACATGGGCGCAACTTTGATGCTCAATTTGAAAAGCGGCGAGAACCACTTTGTTGACCCCAAAGACCCCGACCGATATTTTAGAATTCGCTTTGCAAATCAAGATTTTGCCGTGCAGAATGTTGATGACCGATTTGAGCGCACAGACAAAAAAACTCGCGGTTTTCGCGAAATGCCCATAGAAGATATGATTGAAGCGGTTGAAGAAAGCAAAAACGATATGCAAAAATTGATAGCGGATTTTATACCGCGCGTTTGGAAAAATGCTGATGATTTAATTACTGTTCTTAAAAACGATACAATTTTGCCAGAAGGCTTGAGAAGCAAAGAAATTCCGTTGGATAAGCAAAAACGCAGCAAGACCGCTCAAATTGTTAAGCAAGAAGAAACAGAGATTTTAACGCAAGTAAACCGAATGGAAACAAGGCGCGAAAACTTTCTTAGGCAAATTGCTCAATACAAGGTTGAAATCCACAAAAAAATAAGCACCGCCGTGGCCTGCATAATATTTGCCCTTATAGGCGCTCCGCTTGGCATAATTGCAAAACGGGGCGGCATTGGTCCCGGCACGGTTTATAGCCTTGGATTTTTCACCATTTACTGGGTATGTTTGATTGGCGGAGAGAATTTGGCCGCCCGTTTGATAATTTCGCCAGAAATTTCAATGTGGGCTTGCAATGCGTTGATTGGAACAATCGGTTTATTTTTAACATGGCGGGTTGCAAAGCGATGAAGTTTTCCCTGTACCTTCTTGGAAATTTTTTAAAATCCTTTGCCTTAATATCTGTGGGCAGCGTTATTTTTTTTATAATAATAGATTTTGTTGGCAATATAAGAATGTGGCTTTCAAAGGGGATGGATCAGGTAGCGGAATATTACTTGAATTATTTGCCATATATAATATATTTGGTTTCGCCTGTTGCAGTGATGTTAACCGCTATAGCCAGCATTGGCGCATTGGCAAGGTATTTGGAAATTTCTGCAATGCAAGGGGCAGGCAGAAGCCCTTTCAGAATACTTTTGCCAGTTCTTATGACCGGCATGGTTATAACAGCGTTGCTTTTTGCAATTGGCGAAACAATTTTGCCAGATTCAAATTACCGCCGCTTAGAAATTATGGAGACGAGAATTGAGCAGCGAAAGAACCCGAGAATAAAGGAAAAAAATCAGTTTGTATTTATAGGTTCCGATCATTCGGATTGGTATTTTAGGTACTACAATGGCATAACAAGAAAGGGCGATCAGGTTTCCATTGTTTTGCAAAATAATGGCAAACCGATTGCTCGCTACGATGCTAGAAAAATTGAATGGAGCGATACCTCTTCTTCTTGGGTTTTATCAAATGGCTGGGCAAGGTTTTTTGCTTTGGATGGAAATTTGAGCGCATATAAATTCAAAGTTTTGGATATAGGGGGGCAAACCAGCGTTTTGCCAGAAGATATAATAAATGAGAGGCAAAGCCATGAGGAGATGAGCGCAAAGCAGATAAAACGCAGAATTGAGATTTTGAGACGTAGCGGCGAAGAAACCCAAAAAATGGAAACTCAATGGCATTTTAAATATTCAGGTCCGGTCACGGCTCTTGTAACTTTAATTATAGCCTTATCGCTTTCGCACAAATATCAGCGCGGCGGTGCTTTAAGCCGGCAATTTGGCATTGGCATTATTTTAACTTTCAGTTATTATATAGTTGTTCGAGTGGGTTTGCAAATGGGCGAAAGCGGAATTTTAGACCCATGGCTAGGCGCTTGGATTGGGCATATAATTTACGGCACGGCAGCGCTGGGAATGTTATTGCGGTCGTTCAGGCTGTAGCCAAATTTAACAGGGAGTTTGTGGATGCAGAAAAGAAAACTTAAAATACTAATAGCGTTTTTTGTTCTGTTGCTTGCATTTTTTGCGATATTTCTCAAAAATAATTTCACTGAAATAAAAAATAATTCCACAGAAATGAAAATGCCTTTTGTAGCCTTAAATATAGTATCCAGAACGCAAATTCAAATCACTAGCAATAAAGAATATTTGGAAAATTTAGAAAAACAATCTGGCTTGAACAGGAAGGAAATCAAGAAATTATTTAAGTACCTGTTGAAAAATACAACAAAAGATGAAGTTCGCAAAAATGCAAATAGCGAAATGAGCAAATCATTAAAAGAATTTTGGAGTTTGCCAGATAATAAAAGATTGGATTTTTTTATAATAAATATACTCGCTCCGTATTTAACCATGGCTGTAAATAATTTTGCTGTAAACAATACAGATGAAAAAGAAATCCAAACTGTATTTTCGGAATTATTCAACGTTTCTAAAGATAAAATGAATCCATTAGCTGAATTAACGGAAGGCACATATCGTTATTATTATGGCGGAACTTATAACTTGGGCGACTTATATGAACTGAATGATTATTTGAAAAGCAAAGGTTTTTATTTAGATTATAACTTAAAAAGATCTTATGCAAATATTTTTAAAATAGACCGCGTGATTTGCGCGGATGAGGAATGGAAGCATGGTAAAAAAATAAGTATTTTTCTGTTGAAGCGGATATATCCGAATATTTTGAGGTCTAATTTGCTGGGATATGCTCCGGCTTGGAACAGCGATGTTGTTGTGATGAAAGATTTTTTTTATGATATTGCAAAAGGATATAAAAAGGAATTGAGGGAGAAAATGCCAAAGATGCCGTATAGAGATCCTAGCTATCAATCGCTGTGGTATTCAATGAATTTAAATATTGATCTTGAAAGAGCGAATAGAATCCGCTATGAATTGGCGTATAAAGATTTGAAAGGTCCTTCGCTTTCTGAAATTGAAAGAGATCTTATTATTCAAACCGCTATTCACGAGGCAAAGCATAGAATAGACGAAATTGAAATGCCGAGCATGAGATTAAATCTGGATTTGGAAATATCCGCTTATTTAACAGAGGCTATAGCAGGAGTTTATCCATTTCTTGGATTAAGAAACATCATAGAATGGACAGAAGCATATTATCGCAGCACAAAATATGCAAGGCTTAGATATTTGCTAGCTGAATTATGGATTTTAGCGGATGAGTCTTTGAAGCAGAATTATACGGAAAAGGTTTTAAGAGCAGAATTGATTAAAATTTATGAAAATTACCTCACAATACAAGAGAATGCCAGCTTTATAGATTTAACGGAATTTGAGCAAAGAATGATTCCGATTATATTGCAAGGGCGACTTTAGCGGTCGCTCTTTTTTCACTTCATCAACTTTACAACAAACGCAGTTACCACTAAATTTGCCAAAGCAACATTCAAAAGAATAATCCAGCCAAGGTGCATAACGTGGTCGTAGCGAAAGCGTGGCAAAGTCCAGCGGAGCCAAATCCAAATCCAGCAGAAAATGCTCATCTTAAGCAGCAATGCCAAAACCTGAACCGCAGCCGCTATAACTGCAGCCGCAAACGAATTTGCATTTATAAAATCCGCAAAATAAAACGAAGCTGCTCCTGCAGCTATAAGCGTTGGCACCGCAAGCCATCCAACCGCTTTATACAAATTCCATTCCCTTAGGCGAATAGCTTTATCCGCAGCCTCGCAGTTCTTATACCACTTGGCATAACGATGCATAAGATGCAAAAACGCAAGCGCGCCAAAAGCAAACACTCCGCAAACAATCGCAAGAACCTGAGCGGAATTTTCCCTCAAAGCTTCGGTGCTAACAAAAGGAATGCTGTAGCCTCCCAAAAACAAGGTTGCAAGCAAAGCCGCGTTTATGGCTATGTGCGCATATTCTCCCATATAGAACATGGCAAAACGCATTCCGCTGAACTCAGTGTGAAAACCAGACACAAGCTCAGACTCGCCCTCTGCCACATCAAATGGCGCGCGGCCTGTTTCTGCCACAAGGGCAACCAAAAAAATCACAAAAGCAACGGGCTGCACAAAAATTCCCCAGGCATTAGTCTCCTGCCATGCAACCATATCTTGCAGATTAAAACTCCCAACCAGCATATACATACCTAGCAGGGAAAGCCCCATGGAAATTTCATAGCTTATCATCATGGCTCCGGCGCGCATACCGCCCAAAAGCGCATATTTGGAATTGGAAGCCCAAGAACCTAGCACAGAGCCATAAACGCTGATGGCGCCAAAGGCAAAAAGCAAAAGCACTCCCACGTCCAAATCTAAAATTGAACCGCCAACCTGCACTGCTTGCCCGCCCCAGTCAAAAGCCATAGGTCCAAACCATGGAATAACCGCAGGCGACAAAAACACCACCATAAAAGGAATAGCTGGCGCAAACTTAAACCAAAAGCCATGCGCCTCACGCGGTTCAAACAACTCTTTTGTAAATAATTTTAAACCATCTGCCCCGTTTTGAACTATGCCAAAAAGCCTTATATGCGATAAAAAAGAAAAAAGCGGAATGCCTGTTCTATTAGGTCCCTGCCTATCTTGTATAAAACCTGCTCCACGCCGTTCCAAGGTAATCATAAATAGTATAAAAATAACCGGAACAAAGATAAAACCAAACTTTGCAATTATAATGCACCATTCAATAAACGGCTTCTGCGAAAAAAACGCTGTAAGAGCTTCTAACATTTGGAGTGTAATATAGTAATTTTCTATATTGCCATCATAATGCAAAACTGTTTGTTCTGTAAAATTGCCAACCACGAAATTCCTGCGGAAGTTCTCTATGAAGATGAGCGCGTGATAGCTTTTAAGGATATTGCTCCGCAAGCTCCGGTTCATTTTCTGGCTGTTCCTAAAAAACACATAGAAACAATAATGGATGCAGAAGAAAACGACAAGGAATTGCTTGGGCATTTGCTTTTTTGCGGGCAAAAAATCGCAAAAGAGCAAGGCTGCGAAGAAAAAGGCGCAAGATTCGTAATAAACTGCAAAACAGACGGCGGTCAAACAGTTGGCCACCTGCACTTGCACGTTCTAGGCAAAAAACAACTTTACTGGCCCCCGGGGTAACTTTGCGCACACAAATAATCGTTTTGCATCGTTATGCTTATGGTGATAGCTCTTGGATAGTCAAAGCGCTTAGCCCTGATGTTGGTATTCTTTCGCTTTTGGTAAAGGGAGCAAAGTCTAAAAAGTCGCCGTTCAAAACAGGTATAGATCCTCTTGCGCACAGCGAAATTGAAATTCGCTACGATCGGCACAAAAATTCATCTTTGATTATTCCAAAAGAAGCTGCTCTGCAAAATTATTTTCCAAAAATGCGTTCCAATTTGCAAAGCTTGGCATCTGCGCAACTCATGGCAGAGATTCTGCTAAAACTTGGAAAAGAAAAATCTCATGCCGCAGAAGAATTTAAATGGCTGCTTAACAACTTGAAATACTTAGAGTTAAATGCAATAAAAGAAAATTCTCTCTCGCTTTGGCTGCATGAATTGTGCGACATTCTCGGTTATGCGCCGACGCTTTCCAAATGCGGGCGATGCGGGCAGGAACTTTTGCAAGGACCTGCGGACTTGTGGCCTGCTTTAGGCGGAGCGGTGTGCAAAGTTTGTCTTGGCATTAGAAAATCAAGCTATGACCCTATTTTTTTACAAGAACTTGGCAACTTTGCAAACGGAAAAAGCCACGAAAAGCAAATTTCATGGCAACGCATAGAAAATTTCTTTCTTGGACACCTAAAAAACCACACCGGAGCGCTGGAAAATCTAAGATCATGGGAATGGTTGACCGAAACTAGGAGATTGCTTTGACGAAGTTCAGACAGATGAAGAAAGAGGGGAAATCTATATCAATGGTTACTGTTTATGACGCGGCTTTTGCCAGAATGGCGGAAGCGGCTAAGATTGATATGCTTCTTGTTGGAGACTCCGCTGCCAATGTTATGCTGGGAATGGATAGAACCGCAGACATTTCTATGGAAGCGATGTGCCTATTTACACACGCTGTAAAACGTGGTGCGCCAAATAGTTACATTATTAGCGACATGCCTTTTGGCTCTGACTCAACTCCAGAAAACGCAGTTTGCAATGCAAAAAAATTCTTGGAAGCCGGAGCAAGCGCTGTAAAAATAGAAGGGCTTCCTTTAGATTCGCTAAAAGCCATAAGAGAAGAAGGAATAGATTTGATTGGGCATTTGGGCTTGCTTCCTCAAACCGCAAAAAGTTTTAAACAGGCAGGCGCAAGCGAAGAAGAAGCGGAAAAAATTTTTGAGCAAGCAAAAATTTTAGACAGCCTCAAACCCTGCGCCATAGTCTTGGAACACATTCCAAGCACGCTCGGAAAAAAAATCACATTGGCTATAAACACGCCTACAATCGGTATTGGCGCAGGGAAAGAAACCGATGGGCAAGTCTTGGTTATGCACGACATCTTGTGCATGCATCCATTTAAACTGCCACCCTTTGCAAAAAGTTTTGCAAATTTTTGGGAAGCAGGAGTGAATGCTTTTTGCGATTATAAAAAATGGGTTAGCGAAAAAAAATAAAAAAAATCATTTTTTTGTTGCCAAACGCAAAAAAAAAATCTATATTTGTATTTGACATTCACAAACAAAAAGGAGTATTCCTCATGGCAACAAAAACCGTTATTAAAAAACCTGCAGCAGCAGCGAAGCCCGCAGCTAAAAAAGCAGCAGCAAAGCCAGTTGCAAAAAAAGCAGCAGCAAAGCCCGCAGCTAAAAAAGTTGTAGCTAAAAAGCCGGTTGCAAAAAAAGCACCTGCTAAAAAAGCTCCTGCTAAAAAAAAATAACGTGAGTTCATGAGCTCCCAACTGCTTTCAGTTGGGGGCTCTTATTATTTTTGCCACAACAATCATCAGCAAAGAAAAAACAAACAAAATCCACTCAATATAATCACCAACCACAGAATAAGGCGTAAAACGAGTTTTCAAAGGCATATCCTGAACTATTATTTTCTGCTCAAGCAGCTCAGTTTTCTCTATTACCCTCCCATTTGGCTCTATAAACGCGCTAATTCCAGTATTTGCGGCTCTAACAACCCCCATTCCGTTCTCAACAGCATGGGAACGCACCAAGTTAAAATGCTGATATGGCGCAATGCTCTTCTTAAACCAGCCATCATTAGTGAGGTTTGCTATGAATTTTGCCCCTTTTCGCTTTGCATCTCTCAAAATACTGCCGTAAATAGCCTCGTAGCATATAAGCGGGCTAAAGTTTCCAGGCTGCCATATAGAAAGGCTGTCTCCAGAAGTAAAATCTCCGCCGCCCAAGTCCACATAGTTGAGTACCGGAAAAATATTATCAAAAGGCAATTTTTCGCTAAAAGGCACAAGACGTATTTTTCGGTATTCTGGAGCAGGCTCATCCAAGCTAAACAAAAAAGCTGAATTATATATTTTGAATTTCTTTTTCTCTCCTCTGAGCCTGTCTCTGTTCAAAACTCCCATCACAATAGCTGTGTTGTTTTCTTCGGCGTATTTTTTCAAAAAAACATATTCTCTTCTGCGGTGGTTTATATAGTCAGGGATTGCGGTTTCTGGAAATAAAATTAGAGCCACGTCCAGAGGGTCTAGAGTTTCAAACAAATCCCAAGTTTGCTTCATAACGGAATCGTAATAATCTTGATTCCATTTTCTTGTTTGAGGAATGCTGGGCTGCATCACTGCTATAGTTATAGCCTCTGTTTCTTCTCTAGCGGTTTTATCTTCATAAGCCATGACTGCAAGGCCGCCAATATAAATGCATGCCGCTAAAATCAACGGAACAAAAGCGAGTTTCTTTTTCTTTTTTAAAAAAGCAGTAACCAAGCACATATTTGATGCAATGATAATCGCTGAGCATCCAAACACTCCAAAGAGCGCAAATACCTGCATAAGCTCAATGCTTCCGCCAAATACAAGCCCAAAAGAAAGCCACGGAAAACTCATATCTCCCTTTGCTCGCAAAGTTTCAATGCCTGCCCAAAAAAGCGAAAAAATAAAAATCAGCGAAGCTTCGCCAAAGCGATCTCTAATTTTTACAAAGACCCATGCGCACAAGAGCGCGTAAAGGCTCAAATAAGCAATGCCCAAAAGAAGCCCGGAATATATAAGAGCTTGCGGTGCTACATCTCCAACATGGTAAAGCCAATACATGCTGACGGCGTGAAAGAAAAAAGAACCGAGATAGCTTGATAGCAAGGCTGCTTTTTTGCTTGCCGTTTTTAAAACATAAAACCAGGGAGCTAGCACTGCAAGGGCTCCAAGCCCAAGCAGATACGGAGGAAAGCATAAAGCCAAAAGTCCCCAGCTAACAAGAGAAAACAAAATGGCTCTGCCTGTGCTCATCTTGCCATCACTTTTCCGAAGACATCCAGTCGGTGCTGTTTTTCATTTTTTCTTCCACAATTTTCAGAATTTTTTCTTCTGCAAGAGAGTCTCCACCCAAAGCACGTTCCAGTTGTTCTCTATAGGAATTCAAATCTTCTGGGGTTTTGCGAGGCTTGGTGTCTGCTGAAAATTTTTCCAAAGTGCCGTTGCATACATCTAAGGCTTCTTGAAAAAGTTTTTGCATAATCAAGCAATTCACATAAGTTCTCCATGTTATAAAATAATAGGAACCCTCCATTGCAACCTCGTATATTTTGCAAGCTTTGGCATACTCGCCTTTATCTGCGTAAAGCTCTGCCATAAGAGAATCTATTCTTGCGCAATGCTTTGGATTATCTTTTTCCCTTTCTTTTATCGTTTCATAAAGATTCAGCGCTTTTGCAAAATAATTGGTGCCGCGCCGCGGTGCCGCGCTTCCATTTTTCTGTTTGTTTGCAAGAGCCGCATAGCAAAGGGCTACATTTCTCCACGAAGAAAAAAAGTAATCCTGCTCCCAATTTATTTCATCGTAAATCTCAAGAGCCTTTGTATAATCCTGCTTTAAGCGATAAATAAAGGCTATGGATTTTTTCGCGGAAATGGAATATGTATTATCCTTTTCCATCTCCGCTATCTTTTCGTAATAAATCAAAGCTTCGTCTAGTCTTCTCATTTGGCATATACAATCCGCAAGGCCTTCAAAAACTTCTCTATTGTAATTTTGAGAGCATTTTCTGTAATAACCTTCCGCATAGTTGAACTTTTTATGGAAACGCAAAATGTTTGCCATGGTAAGGTTCAAAGAAAACGACAAAGGATTTCTGTTCAAATGAGTTTTTGTGAAATTGACAGCCTGCTTTAAATCTCCAGCCCTGCTGTAATTTATGGCTATGGACATCACTGCTCTTTCATTTTCAGGTTCTTTTGCAAGCAATTGCACAAAACATTCATGGGCTTTAAAATAGTCGCCCTTTTCTTGCCAAACCCTGCCCATTGATATAAGCGAGTTAGCATCTCTAGGTTCTTTTTCAAGCAGCTCATTCAAGCATTCAACCGAATCGGAATATTTGCCAAGCTTGCCCAGAATAACGGCGCGCATCTTTTTTGCAGACTGGGATTCCGGCTGTATTTCCAGCAAACGATCTATCACTTCTAGCGCTTTTTCTTGCTCATTGTTTCTGGTTAAGGCAGAAGCCAAGTTGTGCAGAACGCTAATGGAATTATTTGATTTTTTCACAGCCTGTTCAAAGTAAGGAATGCTTACCGGAAATTTCCGCATTTTATAATATATGCGCCCAATAGCATTCTCTATTTCCCAAACTCTATCCGCGCCCTCAAGCTCCCCGGCTTTTTGCAGCATGGCAAGAGCCTTTTCCAAATCTCCGCTTTCCAAAACTTTAGAAGCTTCTTTAAAACTCTGGTGAGCTGGCAGGCTAAGCCTTGTTTCATCTTTTTGGTTTGCTGCATCCATGCTTTCCAAAAGTTTGCGAGCAGCCATGCTTTCAAAAAAGTTTATGGATTTTCGAGCAGAATTTCTGTGCGCAGGATTTTGGTCTATGGATAAAATATAGCGATATACCTTTAACGCAATAGAGAACTTCTGCAGCTTGGAAAGAGCAGTCGCTATTGAATTGAAAAGCGTAAAGCTATAGATGCGTCCTATTTTTCTGGCTCTGTTGTAATGCGAAAACGCTCTGCGATAATTTTTCTCGGAAGATGCAAGCGAGCCAGCTAGCAGATGTCCTTCTGAAGATTCTCCAGACTGCTCAAAAAGTATATCGCAGCAATTCCACGCTTCTTCGTAATTGCCTTGAGCATGGTAAATTGTGCCTTTTAATTTTAAAGCTTTTTCGCTTTTGCTATTTACCTGCTGCAAAATTTTGTCTGCGCACTCCATTGCCTCTGTTAATTTCTTTGAGTGGAAAAGGGTGTAGCCAAGCGATATGAAAACTTTTTCAATATCAGAATTTTGCGGATTTTCATACTTCAGCACATCGCAAAGAATTTCATAAGACTTTTTAAAATCGCGCTGCATTTGCTTAACCACCGCCATTGATGTAAAGCATTTTATGTTATGAGGCCTCAGCGCAAGCGAAGACTGAAAGCAATTGTAAGCATCGTCAAACAAGTTAAGTTCCATATAGGCAATGCCCATATTATACCAAACCCCGGCGACATCATTGTTGGTGCCTCCGCTCGCCTCAGCTGCTTTCAGCGAAAGCTGCAATTCGGTAATGGCGGCTTTCTGTTGATCTGTTCTCAGATACATTAAACCCAAAAGCGAATGAAGCTCAAAAACCTCATTGCCAGGATCTTTGTCTCTCAAATCCAAAATCTCATTTAAGAGCCTTTGGTATTCCCTCGCCCGTTTTTCTCCAGAAAAGCGAGACGCTTCCGTGATATCCAAGGATATACGGGCACACTCTTCTCTGAGTGCAGAAAAAGAATCAAATTCGTAACCTGCATTATCCATATTCGTCACCATTTTTAGTCCCTCCTAATGTTAACTAACAACTAATAGCTAATTTAATAACTAATATCAATTCATTTTTTAATACTAACTAACTTTTGCTCCCCTTTCTTGTTTGTAATTTTATTTTTAGCATTAACCTTAACTACCTTGGGCCGCCAGCTCTTTGCCTCTTCAGGAGTCATTGAAGTATAAGCCACTATTATCACTAAATCATTTTTTTGCACCAAGCGAGCTGCCGCTCCGTTTAAGCAAATGGTGCCATTTTTGCCTTCTATTACGTAAGTCTCGAATCGTTCTCCGTTATTTATATTCAGCACATGGACTTTTTCGTTTAAAAACAGCCCAGCCGCTTTCATAAGCTCCTTGTCTATTGTTATTGACCCCTCATAATCCAAACAAGCATCGGTTACCGTTGCCCTATGGATTTTGCTTTTTAATAATTCTACTAGCATACTATAGTTAATTTAGTAAAAATTTAGGGATAATATATCCATTCTGCGCACTGGCCATTGCAATAATTTTTTCATTGTTTGATATGAATATTTTAGGGTTTTGGGTACAGGGTTCAGAGCTTGGTATAGGAACTCCGTTCAAAATTTTTGGAACGTCTTCGTCTTTGGCTTCTGCAACCTGCCAATTCAAAAGCTCTTGTGGCGGTATTAGCATGTTCGAAGCCTGCTCCACTGAAATGTTCCCTATGGCAAGCCGTCTGATGTTGCCCGCAACGCCATAAGTCCCTAATTTTTCTGCAATGTCTCGCGCCAAGGAGCGAATGTAGGTTCCTTTGGAGCAATGGCAGCAGAGTGAATGCAAAGTATTATTTGAGAGTTGAGAGCAGAGAGTTGAGAGTTGAGAGTTGAGAGTTGAGAGTTGAAAAATATTTATTTTCCGAGGTTTTAGTTCTATGTTTTGACCTTTTAATGCTAGGTCGCTGGCTCGTTTGCCGTTTATTTTGATTGCGCTGAATGCTGGAGGAATTTGCTCTATTTCTCCTATAAATGTTTGCAGAGCATCATTAAGTTCTTCTGCGGTTCTTGCTGCGTTGTTGTCTTGTTTTAATATGTCGCCGGCAGGTTCCAGGGTATCGGTTAGAATTCCCAAATGCAAATCGAATGTATAAATTTTATCTTGAGCTTCAATGTAAGGCAATAATCTTGTGCACTTTCCCACAGCAGCCACTATCAACCCGCTTGCCGCCATGTCTAAAGTGCCGGCATGGCCAACGCGCTTTGTGCCAAATTGCTTTTTTACGGCGCCTAAGGCTTTGAAAGACGTTATGCCAGCAGGTTTGTCTATGAGAATGAAACCGGAATGCATTATTTTAACTTGCAAGAATATAGTAAAAGTCTTAGGACGCTGATTTACTTGTCCCATGCTCCAGAGCATTAAGTTCGACTTAATCAGCGATTTGCCTGCATTAAATAATACGTTTTTTCTCTCGTATGTTTTGAGCAATGTCATTTACTGAAAAATCTTTCAGCAAAGTTTTTCGTTCTTCCGTGTAATTTCCTGTCCCTGTTTCAAACAGCCTAAGGAATTGGATTGTGTCTATCAAGCCAAGTTCTTTAGTAAGGACATTGAGCCCTTTTTCTCTGATGAGAGCAGTGTTAGAGTTCATATAAATCCTCCGCAATGAAAATAAGTGGATTAACAGTTCTGAAATTCAAATTTAATTGTTTAGATTTAGATATAAGTTTTTTATCTGTTGTCAAGAATATATCTGCCTCTGCATGCTCGGCGCTTGCCAAATGCAAAGCATCAAAAGCTCCTATCCCAAGGTTAGAAAATTCGTTTGCTCTTCTTTGAATATAATCGTTTAATTCAATTTTTAAAACAGCTATCTTATATAAATTCAAAACTTTCTGTTTTTTTACGATATCTATCATATAGCTAAATTCTTCGTCTAATATATCACTGCCTAAAATTTCATAATTCTCATCAATATCACATTTGTTTATTATGGATAAAATAGCGTTGCTTTCCAAGGCTATTATATCTTGGCTTTGGTCATCAAACGGGCGGTTATAGCAACAGCTGTCTAAATAAATTTTCATCTGTGAGGTAATGTAGAAAAAAAAGCAAGCCCTGTGAGAGCTCGCTTTTGCGTTCGTTGCGTTATCGCACTACTTTGTATGTGTTACTGCCTACTTGCACAATGTAAACGCCCTTTGTCTGAACCGGGATTTTCAGGATTTTAGGATTTTCAGGATTTGCGGAGTAGATTTGCTTGCCTTGGAGGTTGTAGACTTCTACTTTTGTGTTTTGTGGGAGGTTTTCTAGCACTATGGAATTAGGTGTTGCGTAGGCTTGGATTTGCGGGTGGCTGCTGATGGCTATGGCAGGGGTTTCTTCGCAGGTTTCGGATACTGTTCCGCCTATGCCGGTGCATTCGCCGATT
>Ga0099364_10006238_pt1 | contig 15465 bp, 15 predicted proteins | sample TergutTh196P3_FD_73070 | JGI IMG/M metagenome (GOLD analysis project Ga0099364, IMG submission 73070) | Microcerotermes parvus P3 segment gut microbial communities from Pointe-Noire, Republic of the Congo - Th196 P3 | ecosystem: Host-associated > Arthropoda: Insects > Digestive system > Gut ... | reverse complement strand
TGGCACAACCCGTGGCAACTGTAGACGGTGTACATGTCGGTCCAACGATATGTTTTCCACTGGTATTGTTGGTTGTATCAGCACCGCACATATTGGTTGCCACAGCATAATAGTATATACCATCAGTGTTGGCTGTAGCATTGGGCGGCGTAAACGAATTGCTTTGTGCACCATTGGCTGTGCCCATGCTTGTTCCGCCTGTGGTACTTGCCGTAGTGTTGGAATACCATTGGACGGTAGGCGTTGGTGCACCTGTAGGATTGGCGGTAAGAGTAAGCGGGGCGAATGCCGTGCCCGGTGCAGTGGTGTAGCGGACGAGGGTGGGAGTAACGTTGCCAATGCTGGGTCCACCACCACTAACAATCACTCGTGCGATATTACTTTCTACAACTGTAAATCCCATAACGGTTACTCTATAGTAAAATGTGTCGGCTGTGGCGGTATTCACGGTGTAAGATGTTCCGTTGTTGATGCCCGGAGCAGGGGAAAAGTCGTTCGGGTCAGAGGTAGGGCTTTGCTCCCAGATATAGGTTAAACCCGTGCCGGTCGCCGCTACCGAGAGGGCTAAGGTTGTGTTTAGGCACGTGGTTGTATCGGCAGGCTGTGTGGTGATCAAGGTTGGCGTTCCCACCCGGATAGTCCCGCTAAGGGCAACATATCCGCAAAGAGTGCTCACCGTGTAGTGGTAGGTGCCGGCGTTGTTGGGCATGCCACTAATAGCAATAGGATGCGTCGAATATTCGCGATTGTTGGTCGTGGTGCCGGAGACTGAAATGCCGGAAGGAGGAGTGGTTAAAGGAATGGAACGCGTCAAATCCGTCCACCATTCAACAACAAGAATTCGTCCGATCACCGAAGGAAATTCGATAGGATTGATAGAGCCGCCCAAGTTGATGTTCTGATCAAGAGGTGCAGAAGGGCACCACTGCGGAATCGGGCAAGAGGCAAAACTTTTGGTCGCAAAACTTGCGATAAGGATTAAGATTAGGGTGATTTTTTTCATTTTATTTTGGTTGTTATTTTGTTTCATTTTCTCACACAACTATTCGACTTTCAAAATAGGTTGTATTTTGGTATTCTTGCGGGGTTTTCAACAGGATATCCATCGGAACAACATAGCGTTTTCTCACCTCCGACTCGGCTTTCAGTATCATATTAATTCGCTCGGAAATGTTTTTTCCCTCAAACAATTCGGATATGACAATAACATCCATATCGCTTTCCCTATGATTACTACCATTGAGAAAAGAGCCGAAAAGTGCGATATGACAAGGATCCACACCATACTTTTGCAGTGAGGTGTGCATGTGTCCTATGATTTCATCGACAGTCGTTCTGTCCGGTATTATTGCTGTATTATCCATTGCTGTACGGTTTTTGTTTGCCGATAAATGCTGTCGGTTTGTTCGTTTGAAAACAATTTGATCATATTTCTCAAATCTTCGGGATAACGAGTAATGATAGCCATTCTGTTCAACCATGCCACAAAATCTTCATGCGTATCCTCAAATGATAATTCCAGTTTCTTTATAAAATACATCAAGTCGTGCAATTTTGGTGGAAATTCATTACGCCGTTTAATAAACAAGCCTTTTAATGCTTTTTCCAAACTCAGATGGCACATGAAAATGCAGTAGACGTTGCGTCCCGATTGAAACATCTGGTACGCCGTTTCCAAATCATAGTCTGATTGAAAAAACCATTCTTCGTATTTTAATTGTTGTTCCATCTGAAGTCAGATACATAATAATTTGCAAAGATACGATTTTTTTTTGAAACTATCAAAAAAAATTGTTTGAATCATATTTTTTTCGTATCTTTGCAAAAAAATAAATCTCACCCTATGAATATCTTCAAACTTATGAGTATCATCAGCCTTCTCCTAACCTTTGGTTTGACCGCTTGTTTCGGCGGTTCCAACGAGAGTGAAGTGAATCCTCCAAACATAATCGCACAAGCGGTTAACAACGCCCCACGAACAATTTCCGAAACGGAATTCAAACAGTTGGTTATGGATTTCGAAAATCATTCGGACGAATGGAAATACGAAGGTAAATTACCAAGTATTGTAACTTTTACTGCCGATTGGTGTGGACCATGTCGGCGAATGGCTCCGTTTTTAGACGAATTAGCTAAAGAATATGCCGGAAAAGTCAATATCTACAAAGTTGATGTGGATCGTTCCCGAAATGTTGCGATGACTTTTGGTATTCAAAGTATTCCAACGCTATTGTTTTCCAGAATGAACGGCTTGCCTGCTCTACAGCCCGGCATGATGAACAAAGAACAATTGGTTCAAGCCGTCGAAGGTTTTTTGCTAAAAGAGGACTAAAAAAAACGGCGACATTTCTGTCGCCGTTTTTTAGGTATATCAAGATTTTAATACTCCCAAAGATCTTCTTCCAAATTCAATAAATCCATTTGGATTCTATCAGATTCGGCTAAAAGCTGCCAACCTGTAAGGAATTCCTGAATTTGACGGTCTTGCTGATTGTCTGCTTTGGTGACGAAACTGTTGAAAAAACGTTTCCACGAAAACACATCATCATACGACATACGCAATGCCGAATTATGACGGTTGAACGCCTCTGTATTGACAAACAAATCTCTACATTCCGGATAATAAACCCAAAACATATTTTGATTTCCTCTAAATTCGTTGGTCTGTGGGTCGAATCGCTGAATTACCGGACACAATCCCAAGATACGAATGTCGCGAACTCCACGCTGACGGTCGATAAACCAATCCTCTTTCACACGCAACATTTTCACGTCTGCATTGCTAAACGAAGAGGTATCCGTGCGTTGGATCATCACACCGGGATTGTCCAAATCCTCGATTTCTACTTCGCGAATATTGGTGTTAGCCGCGATAAACTCCTCGTAAGTGAGGGGTTTGGTAAAATCGTCTGTGATTGGGTCGTAAGCGGTGATACTACCTTCTTTGAGTCCGGTCATAACCATGCTCATAAAACTCACACGGTCTTGAACCGGTTGAATCGGAAAATAGAAAAATTGATTAAACGTTTGACGGAAGTCTATCATTCTCCACAAACGGCGTTTAATGTACACATCTGCCTCACGAACAGGCACATACGGACGAGGTTCTTTACCAACATTGTTTACTTTTTCGTAAAAGTTGTCCAAAGGTGGTTTGTTTTCTACACGTTGAGCTTGCGAGCGTTCGCTGATAGCAAGTGCGAAAAGGATGATGCTTAAAATGGCTAATTTTTTCATGATATAGCGGTTTTTTTTATTATCTAATAGTTAATACGAAAGAACGTACGGTTCTGTTTCCGGTTGGCATTCGAACAACAATATCCTCGAAAGAGAATCGCTGACCTCTTCTGGCATTGTTGATCATGGTTATCATTTGAGGTGTGAAACGGTTGCTGGTAGATTTTTGTTCTTGGAAATCGCCACCCACCGTGGTTACCAAAGTAAACGAAACTACCGGAACTTGCAAATCGAAGTCAAAATCTTTCATCATGGCTCTCAATCCGCCGCCGCTTGCCAAAGTACCTTTATCTACAACGCTTTCCTGTTCGCCGATACCGTTTGCCAACACAATCGGATCGGGGATATTTTTTGCACGGAATCTAAAATTTCCTGCGGTTTTGCTACTTGTGCCCGATCTCACGGTTAAAGAAACCGTAACATCATTGCTTGGAGCAGCCACTCGAACCACGTAGCCCGAGCCACTTCTGGTGATACTGTTTCCCGAACCGGAAATACTTGCAGAGATACCACTTGGATCGAATCCCGAAACGGCGAGTGAAACAGGATTGTCAACCCCAACGTAGAACACATTCATCTTGTCTGCCGAAACCGACGCCGAAGGAGCGGCTACCACATACTCGGTTTTGAACGGATATCGTTCACCACCGGGCACATCAAGATATCCCGAAACCGTGAATACACCTTCTCTTGAGGTTTGTGATTTGAACTCCACAACACCGTCTCTACTTTGGATATTTTGTCCGTTCACGTTTGCCATAACTCTGGTTCTGGAATCGAATGCAACCAAGAAAATTTCTGCCTCAAAAACTTCTCCCAATGCGACAAATGTCGATTTTGGAATGATTCTCGCTACAACGTTATCGAACGTCATATCGCCCGATGTAATCAAGCGAAACAACTCGTTCGTAACATCAATTTCCAAGTTCATGGCGTCGTTTTCTAATTTATTTAGAATGGTGATTGATGCAACGATGATAGATTTGTAGAAATTGGCAACTTCCCAAGGAATTTCCTTTCCACTGTTATCGTAAAACGGTCCTGTGATATCAAACGGCACCACGATGTTTCCTCTGTACTCTTCCGGTAGAAGTTCAAGCATGGCTTTGACGTGTGTGGCGATTCTTTCACGAAGTTCGGCACCTTTTCCCATGTTCAAAAAGAGATGAGACGGCGTGTCATAGTCGTCTTGACGTCCGAGATCGCGAGGATTGAAATCCATAGCCTCTTCCATCGACATTTTTCCCGACATTGAGATTAGTTCAGTTCTTAAAAGTTGAACGTGTTCCCGAAATTCGGCGGTCAATTTCTTAGCCTCCTGTGCAAGGTCAAAACTCTCTTGAACTTTCTCCTTATTCTCAGCCAAAGCCTTTTCAAACATCACATACACACTTTCAACTTTGGTCTCAAAATTTTTGTTAGTCGCTACAATACTATCATTTACGGTTAAAAAAGACATCAAAACGGCGGTCGATACATTCAACGCCAACATCGCTGTTAGCACCAAATACATCATACCGATCAGTTTCTGTCTTGGGGTTTGTTTGCCTCCGGCCATTATTTATAGTGTTTAATTGTTTAGTTGTTTAATTGTTTTATTCAAAGGGTTAATTTTTTCACCATTTACCTTTCACCTTTTACCCTTTTTTTAGCCTTTATCTCCTACACTTTTAATTGCTTTAAGCATACCGCCATAGATTTTGTTCAGCGCGTTTACACTCATCGAAAGTTCGTTGATTTCCTCTTTATATTTTGCGGAGCTTTCAAGAGTTCCGGCTAAAGTTTCGGCAATACGGTTCATGTTTTCCTGAGCTTTTGCAGTCGCTTCCATTTGATGCGATGATGCCTCAAGTTGTTGCATATAAAGTGTGTTCAAATTACCCAAACTTGCAGTAAGTTTGACTAATTCGTCTGCATAATTGGTGTTCACACTTATAATGTCGGTTGAAGCGTTCAAACTCTTTGCTGTGGCATCAAGTTTATTAAGTCCTATACTCAAACTGCCGATTAATTCGGCATCAATTTGTGCTGTTTTGAGCAAATTGTCTAATTTTTCGCTAAGACCTTCGTCCCTTTTACGATGATGATCAACATCTGTTTCGTGCTCCATACCGGCTAATTCCGGATAAACCAACGACCAATCGACTTCTTCGTGAATCGGTTCAAAGGCGGAGAAAAAGAAAATGATTGCCTCTGTTCCCATACCGAGGATAAGCATCTCATTAGCAAAAGGATAGTGATTAATTTTGAACAATGCTCCTAAAATTACAAGCGCTGCACCCCAACCATAAAGTTTCGCCATAAAACTTTTGTAACCTTTACTTCTTACTATTTCTTGTAAACCCATAATAATTTCTTGTTTAGTTGTTTGTGATTCTTTATTTTAATTAAATTTTTATCTGTAAATGTTAGATGCTGTTCTCGCATTATCATTTCTATCTCTACCGAGATAAGACATCACACAGCGGAATCCGATATAAGATTTTGCAGTATCTTGATATTCGTAGTGACGGGCATAAACTTTGGTATTTTCAGCAAAGTCTTTGAACGAGCCACCTCTGATCACTTTACGTTGTTTCGCTACCGGATCGTCCGGTTTTGCATCATACGTGAAAACAGGGTTGAAGTCGTGAAGTGCTTCGTAAGCATCTTGCCATGCATCAATACACCATTCGGCAACGTTGCCCATCATATCGTACAAGCCGTAATCGTTTGGTGCATAATGTCCTACGATAACCGGATAAATTCCGCCATCAAGTGCATATTTTCCGCGTTGTGGCTTGAAATTTCCGATCAAACAACCGTTCATATTCATCGCATACGGACCTCCCCATGGAAATGGATTCAAATCCAAGCCACCGCGAGCCGCAAATTCCCATTCCGCTTCGGTTGGCAAACGATATTCTTCCAATGCAGGGAAACCTCTGCGAGACAATTCGTTATTGTGAGTGATACTTCTCCATTTGGCAAAGGCTCTGGCTTGCGTCCACGTTACGCCAACAACGGGATAGTGGTCGTACATCGGACTGCTGAAATACGAGCGAACCATCGGATCGTTGTAAGAATACGAGAAATCTACAATCCAGCAAAGTGTATCCGGATATACATTTACCACGTGTTTGCTGATAAATCCTGCACGACTTCTCAGTGAATTCGGACGATTCACGAATGAGCCCATGTTAACGCCTTCGTATCGGTTGTCGAGCTCTTCACCCCAAGTTTTTTGGGCTGCTCCAGCATAATCGAACGTAAAAAACTCAAAATTCAGTTTTCGAGTGTCAATCTCCTTACGGCGATAATAACGTTCTTCCGAAGGCGTGTACAACTGATCCACAGCTTCTTCATGCTCGGAAGTCCATCGTCTTGGACGATACTTCCAATTCAGATCCGCAACATCTTCTTCACCATCAGGATCCACAATTAAGAAACCTTCATCAACTTCACCCAAAAGTCGAAGTCTGATTGAGTCTTTAACCCAATTAACAAACTGGCGATACTGGTTGTTAGTGATTTCCGTTTCATCCATGTAAAACGCCGAAATACTTACGGTTTTTGGCGTGTAAATCATTGAATAAGACGGGTCGTCGCCACCCGAACCAATCGTCGCATACCCTCCCGGAACATAAATCATTCCATGAGGAATCGGAGCCTGAGTTCGGTTACGATCTTGAACACCGGTCAACTGTCCGTAGCCGGAGTTTCTTTGACAACTCATCAACATTAGCACGATTGCTAACACGATACTTGCATGTTGTTTCATCATTTTCATATCAATAGATTGTTTTGTTAATTTCTGATTGTTTTGTTATTTTTTCGTGTTTTTCGGGTTTTCTGTGTTTACGTAGAATTTTGTAAAATGTTACATCATTTAGAGAAATCGTGAATTTTTATAGCTGTGAGGCACTCTATCCACACTGATATTGAATGAATATCGAGCAAAAACTTCGAATCCTCCACCGATTTTTGTACCTTTAGACAGTCGATTGGTTGTGATATCATACGCGACTCCGACATACAGCGGAAGTTGAAATTGTTGAAGGTTCAATCCACCCAACAACACAATCGCATCGCCTAATCGGTAAGAAATTCCTCCCCAAAACTGCTTGTCGTAAAGACCAATCAACGATAAATCCATTTGAAAAGTTGTGAAATCAGATTTGATTAGAGTCGACGGCACAAAGTCAATTTGCGGAAACATATCCAACGAAAAATTGTAACTTCCCGAAAGATTCAGAGCACGTCTCTGTTGGTAAACATAGAACTTCTCCCCTTTCTCCACCTTGTCAAACTTGGGTGCATTGAGATGTCCCATCGAAATTCCGATTTCATATTGATCGGTAACAGTGTAAAAGAATCCTGCACTCACGTCAAACAGAAATTCCGATGCTTCATTTCCGATATTCCTCAGAGCAGGATCGTTACCGGACGGCTCTATAGATTCAAAATCGGGTTTTATCCCCATGCTGTTCATTCCAAACTGAACGCCCATACCCAAGGTTCCGTCCATAAACGGTATTTGATAATTGTATGCCAATTGTATGGTGGTCGCATTAAAAATCCCGATTTGGTCGCTAAAAATGTTCACTCCCACACCACTTTGGATGGCTCTGATCGGTGCATCAACAGCAATCTGCACCTGTTGAGGTGCTCCTTCAAAGCCGTACCATTGCTGGCGCCAAATGCCGCTGGCTTGAATGCTGTTTGTGAATCCTGCTGCTGCCGGGTTGTACATAGGTGTGTTAAACATGTAGTGCGAAATTTGTGGTGTTTGCTGACCGTACATGTGCATTGCCATAATACACAATACGAGGGCAGACTTATATTTGATAACACTCATTTCGCAGGTTTATACTATTTCGAACTTGCAAAGATACGAATAATAATTGAAACTACCAAATTTTTTTTGGAAAAATGAGAAAAAAATTGTACCTTTGCGGTCTCAAACGAATAAAAACAAAGAAAAATGACAACAGATTACAATTTGAAGTACAAAGTCGCCGACATTAGTTTGGCGGAATTTGGTCGTAAAGAGATTACGATTGCAGAAAAAGAAATGCCGGGTTTGATGAGTTTACGTATGAAATACGGCAAGGAAAAACCGCTGAAAGACGTGAGAATTATGGGTTCCCTGCACATGACGATTCAAACAGCGGTGTTGATTGAAACTCTTGTAGAGCTTGGTGCAGAGGTGCGTTGGTGCAGTTGCAATATCTTTTCTACACAAGATCATGCGGCTGCAGCCGTTGCTGCTGCCGGAATTCCGGTGTTTGCATGGAAAGGTGAAACATTGGAAGAGTACTGGTGGTGCACCAATCAAGCGTTGGCATTCCCCGGTCAAAAAGGTCCGCAGCTTATTGTTGATGATGGTGGCGATGCCACACTTTTTATCCATAAAGGATATGCAGCAGAAAAAGATGCAAAGACCTTAGATTACACGCCGAGTAGCAAGGAAGAAGGTGTGATTTTGGATAGTTTGAAAGCGATTTTGAAAGAAGACAATCAACGTTGGCATCGCACAGTTGCCGAGTGGAAAGGCGTTTCGGAAGAAACTACAACAGGTGTTCATCGGTTGTATCAGATGATGGAAAAAGGTGAATTGCTGATTCCTGCTATCAATGTCAACGATTCGGTAACGAAGTCGAAATTCGATAATTTGTACGGCTGTCAAGAATCTTTGGCAGATGGAATCAAGCGTGCAACAGATGTGATGATTGCCGGAAAGGTAGTGGTGGTGCTTGGTTTCGGAGATGTTGGTAAAGGTTGTGCACGTTCGATGCATGGTTATGGTGCACGTGTAATTGTAACGGAAATCGACCCGATTTGTGCGTTGCAAGCTGCTATGGAAGGTTTTGAAGTGGCGACCATCGAAGATGCGTTGCACGAAGGAAATATCTATGTTACAACAACCGGAAACAAAGATGTAATCACGCTCGAACACATGAAAAAAATGAAAGACGATTCGATTGTTTGTAACATCGGACATTTCGATAACGAAATTCAAGTTGAACAATTGGAGAATATGTCCGGTATCCAAAAAATCAATATCAAACCACAAGTGGATAAATATATTTTTCCCGACGGACATTGCATCTTTCTCTTGGCAGAAGGGCGATTGGTGAATTTGGGTTGTGCTACGGGACATCCGAGTTTTGTGATGAGCAATTCGTTTACCAATCAAACTTTAGCACAGTTGGATTTGTGGAAAAATAAAGATGTTTACGAAATCGGCGTGTATCGGTTGTCGAAAAAATTAGACGAAGAAGTTGCCCGTTTGCACTTGGATAGAATTGGTGTAAAACTAACTAAACTCACGCCCGAACAAGCCGATTATATTGGCGTTCCGGTAGACGGACCTTACAAGGCCGAACATTACAGATATTAATTAATACGACCCGAAATATCGGCGTAAAAGATATTCGGCTGACAGAATTAAAATCAATAAAGCCAAAATCCATTTCAGATTCAACAACTCGTGAAATCCGCGTTCCACGTAGGTTACGGGCTTTGCGTCTTCGCGAGAAAACAAGATATTTTTCAATTCGTCCAGCTGATTCGGATAAACCATTTCAGCCTCGGTTTGTACGGAAATTAAATTCAGCAACTGATGATCCGCAAGTAAGTTCAACTGTTCAACATTCATCGACCGCACTGAAAAACGACCACTAACTTGATGATTTTGATTGCCCAATTGTGTTCGTGCAATGTACGTGTAATCGCCTACAGGCAAAAGCCCTGCACGTAATTTGTAAATCGTTCCGGAGGGCGAAAATGTAAACGGATACACCACACCATTTTCATTTTTTATTTCGATGGTAACTTCGGCTGAAATAACAGGTTCGAAAGCATCGTTGTACAATTCCGCATCGATTTCAATCGGTTCGGTTTCGTCAAAAATGTTTTTTGAATTCACACGAAACAGGCGTTTGTCGGAACTTGCAGAAAGATATTGAATGGTTTTATTGATCAGTTCATCTACCGTTTCGTAATTTTGTTTTTGCAAAAATTCATTCAATCGCCAACGCCAAATTCCTTCGCCCAACAAGACAACCGAACGATTATTCAAACTTTGATTGGTAATCATCAACGGCATATCAGTCGTAACATTCAAGATTCTTTGAAATAAAAAAGTTTGTGCAGATTCCGCCAATGTAAAACTTGCAAAAGGCACGTGTAACGGTGGAAAACCGTACAGTTGATTTCTCGCAGCATCTGAAAATGTGAAATTCGTAAACGCTGTGTTGAAACTTGGAAACGCCTCATTGGTTTGGTTTCCGCGTGATTGAACCGACACACCAAAATTCATTCTGTTGAATGCATTCAGATCGGTTTGTGTGCCAATGATGTTCCAAACGGGAAGTTGTTTATTCAAAATTTGCGGAAACAGATTGTTCATAACGCCTGTTTTTGCAGGCAATTGGTGTAAAATTACCACATCGTATTTTTCGAGTGGCGATGGCAAGTTTCCATCTAAAACCAAATCCACTTCGTAGCGTTCGGATTCTGAAACAGATGTCCGAATTGCCGAAATATCAGGGTGTGGAGAAGATGCAAGCATCAAAATTTTTCGTCGAGTATCCAACACTTCTACAAAAATCTCGCGGCGATTATTGGCTGTATTTCGTTCATCGGAAATTGCTGAAACTGAAATTACATACCGTTGAATGCCTGTCTTTGTAGCCTTTTGAAAGGTTTCAATGGTTTGAAAAAATTGTGGTTTATCAATGTTTACTTCTCTTGAAAAAACAATTTGTCCTTCGGTCTGAATAGTCAGATTTACTTTCGTACCGAGCAATTGCGTGGCTCGCAGTTCGATATTGATGGGAAATTGATTACCCAAATACGCAAATTGATTATGATTGACTCGATGAATCCACACGTCTTTGTATTCGGTTGTGTCGCCCAAAGCCACTGTAAAAACAGGCACTCGCAAATTTTCGGCAGACGGTAAAGGATATTCTCCCGCCGTATAAATTCCATCTGATGCCAAAACCACAGCAGCCAAATTTCGTCCAAAAAATTGCGATCGAATTTGCGAAAATGCATTCGCGATATGGGTCTGTTTTTCGTCCAATAAAATTTCGTTTGTCGATGAAATATCTTTTCCGAATGTCAGATTTTCTACTTCAAACTTATCGTTCAAACCCCTTGAAAAATCAGCCCATTTAGACAACCATTGCGGATTATTTTTCGAAAAATCGGCAAGCGATTCCGTATTGTCGTGCAACAAAACCACAATCGGTTTTTCTGATCGGCGGCGTTCGATTTTCAACAAAAAACTTAATAACAAAAAACTGATCAAAAACACAGACAAGAACCGCAAACCCGCCATCAGGTAGCGTTTCGGAGAATCAAATCCATCTTTTTTCGATTGATAATACAAAATTCCTGCAAGCAACAAACCCGCTACTACGCAGAATAGCACGTACCATGTTGGATTATTTGAAATTAGAGACACGTGTCACAAATTACATATTCATGCCACCACAAACATGTATCGTCTGTCCCGTTACGTACGCCGACATATCAGACGCCAAAAATACGCAAACATTCGCCACATCTTCCGGCGTTCCACCACGTTTCAACGGAATTTTATCTGCCCATGATTTGACAACATCTTCCGGCAACTGTGCAGTCATTTCGGTAATGATAAAGCCCGGAGCAATCGCATTGCAACGGATATTTCTCGAACCGACTTCTTTCGCAAACGATTTTGTGAAACCCAAAATTCCGGCTTTCGATGCAGAATAGTTGGTTTGACCGGCATTTCCGGAAACGCCAACGACCGAACTCATGTTGATAATACTTCCCGAACGTTGTTTGAGCATCGTACCTTGAACGGCTTTGGTGAAATTGAAAATCGATTTCAAATTCACGTTAATCACGGCGTCCCACTGCTCTTCGGTCATTTTCATCAACAGCGTATCTTTGGTGATACCGGCGTTGTTGACCAAAATATCAATCGTTCCGAATTCGGTTAGAATTTCGCCGACTACGTTCTCTGTATCTGCGAAATTTGCTGCGTTCGAGGCGTATCCTTTGGCTTTTACACCAAATGCTTTCAGTTCGTTTTCGGTTGCTTTGGCATTGTCATCGTAGTTCAAATCCGTGAATGCAACATTTGCACCTTGTTTTGCATAAGCAATCGCAATTGCTTTTCCGATGCCGCGTGCAGCACCTGTAATAACGGCTGTTTTGCCTTCTAATAATTTACACATAATTTATTTTTGTTGGGGCAGAGCATTCTTTGCCCATACCATAATTAATTTGCAAAGATACGATTTTTTTTTGAAATTAGCAAGGATATCTCAACATGACGGATTAAGCGAGGTACAACGCTTGTGTCGGACAAATTTCGCAAAGCGATTCGTCAACATTATTCACACTTTCCGCAGGTAAAAATATTTGCATACCAAAACCTCTGTCTTTGAATGTAAAGCCGTCGTTACTGTTGTAAACACACAATCCGCAACGAATACATTTGCTCACATCAAACCAAAAATTATCTTTGATATGTTGTGGAGATGTATCTTTTAATGCAGAATAACGTTCGAATGTATTCCATTTTGCCTTATATTCTGTGGCGTATTTTCGCAAGGTACATTGGTCGCGATTGCACGGTGGTTTGCACACTGCGATATGGTCGCTCAACAACAATTCCAACGATTGTTTTCGCAAATTTTTCACTTCATCGCTTTCGCTGTCAATGTTCATTCCGTCAGTTGCAATCGTTGAACACGATGGAATAATTTGTCCGGTTTCGTTGTTTTTCACCACACAAACCATGCATGAGGCTTGGTGTTTTTTTTCTTTTGCATAACACAGCGATGGTACGTCAAATCCCTCTTGGCGGAGGATTTCAATCAGTAGCGGAGATGAATAATTGTCCGTCTCTACGTTGATTTCGCGATTATTGATTTTTATTGTCATGATTATTTTCTATTCGGACAGCCGCTGCAAGAATTTTTGCAGGAATTTCCCGTAGCAGAGGCACACTCTAATATGTTTCTACCATAAACCGAAACTGTTTTTTTGTTCGCAATGTAAATATGATCGTCCGAAACTTTCATTCTGTAAGCATTTGTACCACCGCCCAACATAGTTGCATCGAACAGAATTGAACGGAATTTTCCATCTTTTCCATACGATGAAATGCGCGGATTTCCTTTTTCGGACGTGAGGATATTTTCACCGGAAGTTGCAACCAAAAACACCGGATTACAGCAGCCCGCAAAGGCTCCGGCTTGCGATCCAGACTTGCCGAACGATGAAATAAATTCTCCATCAAGGGTATAACTTTCGATTTGATGTCTACCCGAATTCGACACATAAATCGTATCATTGATGTTGATGATATCGAACGTATGACTTGGAATAATAAAGCCTTCCGGACTTTTGATGAAACGAACTAAATTTCCTTTTCTATCATATTGAACAATGTTTTTGTTTGCCGCATCCGTAACAAAAATGTAGTTTTTTGATGTCGTCATGGCAACATAATCAGCATTATCACTGCAAGCATTCCATTCGCTTTCTCTTTGTTTTGCAAAATTATACAATTCTATTTTTGTTGGAAACAGCAGATACATTCCATCGTTGTTGATCATGAAATCGCGAACATCAGCAAACGTTCCACCGGGGTAATCGAATCCACTCGACACGGAAATTCGATCGGTTAAAACCGCATAAATTTCATCATCAAACACGTCAAAACAAATCACATCGGAATTAAATTCAAAACTGTTGACGAGCGTATAGGGTGAAACAAACGTAGATTCCGCATGTTGTTCTCCTGCACGCGTGCGGTTGTCCGAATTCATCGAACGTATCATGTAATATCCGAATCCCGCGATGACAGCGAATATCAGGATGTTTAATGCGATTTTTAAGATTTTATTCATTACAATAGTTTTCTGCAAAGATACAAAAAATAAATGAAAATGAAAAATTTTTCGTATCTTTGCAAGTTATTTAGAAAAAAAATCATGAAAGGTTTTGCCAGCGACAATTATTCGGGGGTTCATCCGCAAATTTTGAAAGCGATTTCAGATGTGAACGTAGATCATGCAACTGCTTACGGCGGCGATGTTTACACAGAAAAAGCCATTCAACAATTTAAGCAATTGCTTGGAAATTCTGTTGAAGTGTATTTTACATTTAACGGAACGGCTGCAAATGTGCTTGGATTAAAGGCTTTGACGCAACCTCATCATGCTGTGATTTGTGCAGAAACCGCCCATATTCATGTCGACGAATGCGGTGCTCCGGAACGTTTTACAGGCTGTAAATTACTGACTGTTCCTACGAAAGACGGAAAATTACGCATTGCCGATATTGAAAAATTTCAATCGTTGGTGGATTTCGAACACCATGTTCAGCCGAAAGTGATTTCGATTTCACAAACAACCGAACTTGGAACGCTCTACACACCCGATGAAATCAAGGTTTTGGCAGATTACGCTCATTCAAAAAATATGTATTTACAAATGGATGGTGCTCGCATCGCCAATGCTGCTGTGGCTTTGAGCCTATCAATAAAAGAATTTACATTCGATTGCGGTGTAGATGTGTTGTCGTTCGGTGGAACGAAAAACGGCATGATGTACGGCGAAGCCATTGTGTTTGCTGATGTTTCGTTGTGTGAAAATTTCAAATACATTCGTAAACAAGGTATGCAACTCTCTTCGAAAATGCGCTATATTTCAGCACAATTTTCGGCATATTTGACAGATGATTTGTATTTGAAAACTGCTCGACATTCCAATGCTATGGCACAACTTTTGGTTGAAAAACTCAACACTGTTTCTGAAATAGAGATCACCCAAAAATCCTCTGCCAATGCGGTTTTTGCGAAACTTCCAAAAGCAATTATTCAACCATTGCAAGAGACGTATTTTTTCTATGAATGGAACGAAGACATTCACGAAGCCCGCTTGATGTGTTCGTGGGACACAACTGAGAAAGAAATTGAGGATTTTGTTTTGTTGATTAAGAAGTTATTGAAGTAGATCGTAAGTGTGGGGTATTTACTTTGCGACCTCATGGTTTTTTACGCTTCGCCCGTCATGTCGACCCCTTCGACTACGCTCAGGGTAAACTCCGCACACGCAGCACTCTCGCCGTCATGTCGAGCGTAGCCACGCAGTGGCGAAGTCGAGACATCCCCTTGCTATTATTAGTCTATATCTCTTAATACTTTTTTTGAGAGCAAAAAAAGTATTCAAAAAAACT
>Ga0099364_10007569_pt1 | contig 15469 bp, 11 predicted proteins | sample TergutTh196P3_FD_73070 | JGI IMG/M metagenome (GOLD analysis project Ga0099364, IMG submission 73070) | Microcerotermes parvus P3 segment gut microbial communities from Pointe-Noire, Republic of the Congo - Th196 P3 | ecosystem: Host-associated > Arthropoda: Insects > Digestive system > Gut ... | reverse complement strand
TACGGCTCCGGTGTAAAAAACCGTTGTGGACTTGCGCGAAATGGCAAAGGACCAGCAGACCCACTGTACCGGGTATTATACCACGCTGTTACGTCCTGTGCCTCAATTTTTCCTTAATTTGCTCGAAATTCATTTTTTCAATATTTTCCCGCAACCACGCAATAAGCCCGTCGTCGTATTCGTATTCGTGGCTTTCGATTGTTGTCATTGCAGCGTCCACTCCGTCCATATCATAATTCTCGCAGGCGGTGAGCAAATCGGTCAGGAGTTCCTCGTCCGGTTTGTCCTTCCTGGGCTTGCTCGCATCAATCCCGGCAATCACTTGCGCGATATCCATCACTAACTTGGAGATGGCTTTGAGAAATACCGTGTTGTTTTTGCTCACGAATTCCCAGTTCCCCGCTTTTGCCGCTTTTTCCAGGATTTCGGCCATGTCCGCCGTGTCATTCGCACAGATGCCGCGGCTGGATCCCTTGATTCCATGAACGATAATCGCGTATTCCGCCAAATTGTCTTCGTTTACCTGTGTGATTACCTCGAGAAGCTGCCGGGTATTATTCGCATACGAGCGCAGGACACTGAGGAGCGCCTCCCAGTTCCCGCCGAAACGTTGCAATCCCTTCTCCATGTCGATTCCGGAAATTTGTTTGACGAGCTGGTCGGTTCTACGTCTCTGTTCTCCGGTGATTTGCTGTGCGAGCTTGGCTTGTCCGTCCAGACGCTTTTGTTCCCGTGAGGCATCTTGTTGTTTCGGGGAAATTTCTTCACTCTTACCGCGAACCCAATGTCGGACGACCTCGTCAAGACGTCCAATGTCAATGGGCTTTGACAGAAACGCCTGGAAGCCGTTGTCCAGAAACATTTTTTCACTGCCGACGACGGCGTTGGCCGTTAAAGCGATGATTGGTATGGCTTTGGCGTAATCCGTGCCGATTTCCCGGATCAAAGAGGTCGCTTCTATTCCGTCCATTCCGGGCATCATGTGGTCCATGAAAATGGCGTCATACCTGACCTCTCCCTCCGAGATGGCCTTAATGGCTTCTTGGCCGCTGGTCACACAGTCGACCCTCATTCCGTAAGGCTTCATCATGCCTTTGGCCACATCCAAATTGGTGATATTGTCGTCCACCACCAGTACTTGGGCATCCGGCAACTGGACGCGCGTCGGTTGCGTGCTTGAAACGCGCTTACTATCGGAATAGCGGAAGTTTTTCAGGATTTCCACCATTTCCGGGCCGATTGTGGTGTCGGTAACGGACTTCTGGCGGAGACGGGCCGTGAAAACGCTTCCTTTTCCGTATTCACTTTGCACGTCGATGGAACCATCCATCATTTCGGCAAGTTTTTTCGTGATGGAAAGGCCAAGACCGGTTCCCTCCGTGCTACGATCGAATTCCCAATCAAACCGGGTATAGTCGGCGAAGAGTTGACGTAAATCTTCAGGACGAATACCACTACCGGTGTCTCGAACGCCGATGGTCAACCAGACGTCGTCCCTGTCTTTCACGCTGACGAGGCTCAGGGCCACCGTTCCCGTCATCGTGTATTTGAAGGCGTTGGATAGGAGGTTGCTCAGGATTTGTTTGATTCTTAATTCGTCACCGTAAAGGCGCGCGGGCAAATCCTCGCTAAGATTCAGGACAAATTCGACGGGTTTTGACTTGATTTGCAGAATGCTCTGGGTAACGGCGTCGTTTACCAGACTGGGAACATCGTACTCATCCGGAACAAGGATGAGTTTTCCCGCCTCGATTTTGGAAATGTCCAAAATATCGTTGACTGTGGAGAGGAGGGTCGTGCCGGCGATGTAGATTTTTTCCAAGTTCGTACGGGCTTCCCTGCCAAGCCTTTCGGCCTCCAGGGTCAGGCCGGAGAGACCGATCACGGCGTTCAATGGCGTGCGCATTTCGTGGCTCATATGTGCCAGGAAGTCGCTTTTGGCTCGACTGGCGTTTCTGGTCTGTTCCAACGCCGCCTCCAGTTGAACGGTGGAGGTCCGAACACTACGTGTCATGTCGTTCCTGAAAACGGCACTGGCAAGCAACATCCCGCCGGACCGCAGGATCGATTGTTCGTTTTCCGAAAACACTCGCTCTTGGTGGCAATCATCGTAACCGACAAATCCCCAAAACTGATCTTGGAGAAAGATCGGCACCACAAAAAGAGACACGGTGTCCTGCGGCTCGAGTTGCGCTTGGATCTCTGGAGACATTTCCCGCACCAAGCCGACAATGCAACGCCCCTGTGACAGCATGTCCTCCCACCCCGGGGCTGCGTCATTGTACGAGACACTCAATGTTGTGGCGACATTTTGCCGCAGGTTGCCGTCACTTGCCCAATCGTACAATATCGAATAGCGGAGTTTGCCGTCAACGGTGCTGTTTTTGCCGATGTATACACGGTCAAGACCTACGGCTGTAGCCATCATGCCCATGCAACGTTGCATATCTCCGTCAAAAGCGTTTATTTCCGATTCCAGCAGGATCGCCGCCGCCTGATTCATCGCGTTCAGCAGATGGTCTCGTCGCTCGATCGCCACCATCATTTGCTTGTGTTCACGCAGGTCCCGCATGTATCCGGCGACGACGTGGTCACCTCCATAAGCGACGCGGACAAGCGTGACGTCCATCGGAATCGGTGCGCCCTCCGGAGTTTGATGCGTCCATTCGAGGGTAAGCCGACCGTCTTCAAACGCCCTTTGGATGCTCCGGGCACCCTTGTCGGCGGAAAGTTGCCCGTCGGGTTGGCATTTCGGAGACAACTCGTCAAATCGGTCCAAAAACTCCCTTTGATCCCGAAGCCCGAAGAGTCTGACGGTTGCATCGTTGCAATCGAAGACGTTCAAATCCCTGTCCCAAAGATTGCAGCCAAGCGGCATCGCGTCCAAGAGGAGCTTGATGCGATCGTGTTCTCCTTTAATCCGGGTGTCCAATATCTGGCGGTTGATGGCGCTGAGCATCATCAGGCCCGCCGAGCGCAGGATACCGATTTCCTCGTCGGTGAAGATGCGTTCTTCGTGGCAGTCGTCAAGGCTGAGAAGGCCCCAAAACTGGTTTTGTAAAAACAACGGGATGATGACAAGGGACTCGATTTCACGAGGACTTAAAAAAAGCTGATCACTCTTGGGGAAATCACGGAACGGACTGTTAATGTATTCTTTCCGCAGGAATTTCTTGGTCCATTCGGGGTGCCTGCCGTAAGGGGAACTCCAACCAATGGGAATCGGCGCTTTCCGTTGCCCAACCGCGCTGAGCCACCCGTATCGATGGACGAAATGAAGGGAGCCGTCAACGATTTCATTTTGCCAGATCTGAACGCGGTCAACGTTCGTGCATTGACCGATCAGAGCAAGACTTTCCATGAGCGAATCCTCGTACCTGACTTCATCCGTCGGCGTCAACAAGTGGGAGGCCACTTGGTTGACCATGTTCAGCAGATGGGTCCGCCGCTCGATCTCCCGCATCATTTGATTGTGTTCGCGGAGGTCCCGGGTGTAGGAAGCGACGACGTAGTCGTCTTCGAAGAGGACGCGCACGAGCGTAATTTCCGCCGGTATCGACTCACCATCCAATGTTTGGTGCATCCAATCGAAAACGCAACTTTCTCCCTCAAAGGCCCGCTTGAGCATCAAAATGATCTTCTCTCGTGAGCGTTGTCCGTCGGGCTGATATTCCGGCGAAAGATCGAAAAACCGATCAAAGGACTCTTGCTTGTCTTTTAGCTTGAAGAGCTTGACGCCAGCCTCGTTACACTCAAAGGCGCTGAGGTCCCTGTTCCAAAGACGGCAGGCAAGAGGCATCGCGTCCAGCATGATCTTGATGCGTTCGTGTTCCTTTTGAATCAGGGACGCTTGTATTCGGACGGTATCATGCAGTTTTTCCAGACGGCGGTTTTGTTCCTCGATTTTGCTGAACGGATGGATGACGATAGTGGACAAGGCAACGGCAAGGAGCACCCCAACGATCAGAAAGAGCATGGAGGCGAGCAACAGCCCTCTCTCTGCATCGGCCCTGGGCCTCTCATTGATCGGAGTCGTCACGGCTAATACCCATCCGATCGGAGAGGCGGAAACACGTAAATAGGAACACCTTTGCTCCTCGCCATGGAGAACGTAAGAGCCGACGCCGCTCTCGCTGGAAATCATCTTCTTCAAAAACCTGCCGAAGGACCGCAAGGATGGGTCTGTCTTGGCAAGCTCGATGTAGTTGGTCCGATCAAGAATACTTTGGGAATTGTAATGGGCGATCAGCGTTCCCTGTTCGTCAATAATGAAAACACTGCCGGACTGCCAGAATTTATCTTTTAAGAGAAGTTCGTAAAACAACATGCCCGACACGGTCGCGGACAACACCTTATCGTCTCCCATCGGTACGCAGACATGGAAAACCAATGGAGGTTCGCCCTCCGGTCGGACACGGGTGGTGGAAAAGACGGTTTTCCCTTCAAAAGCGGCATCCAGATAAGGACTATTTCCCAAAAAGGAACGTCCGGCCGCCGCATCGCCCCAATGGGCCACGAGGTCTTCACGACTAAAAACCGCAAACGCCAAGAAGTCGGAATGCGACTCCAATTGCGATCGCATCACTCCAACCATTTCCTCTTGCGACCGGGCCGTTTGTAGACGCTTCGCCACAGAGGAAGCGTCGGACTTGAGGCGAAGCATTCTCTCGCTGACGAGGCTATTGGCAAGGTCCCGTTCGGCCGCCTGCTCCCGTTCCAGCGTTGTGCGGAAACCACGCGCGACAAAATATCGACCGGAAGCGTAGTTCACAGCCGTCACGGCGAAAACGATCAAGACAATAGCCAAAGTGGCCTTCAATCGCATCGACATGGTTCATTTGTGGTTCAGAATTCGTTGGTTCGTGTCGCTCCCCTGCCACGAACCATGGAGCGGCTAATCCCCGCCAATGGTTCCATCGCCATCCCCTGTATAGCGGACGGGAGTTCTTGGTCTTTCGTTCGGTTTACTCGGGTCCGGCGGACAGGCGACGATTTCAAACGGCGCCTTCTCCGGCAGCTTTCCCGCAGCAGCCAATTTTTTTCGGGCATCGATGAATTTTGCCATAATGCCGTCGCTTAGCTCGTACCCGATCTGCGTCGGCATTCCCTCCCAGAGGACTGCTCCGTAGACCGGCTCAATGACCACGACATGCGGAATACCGAAGACGCCGAGTGTGTTCGCAAAACGCCGATGCGTATCAACGGCAAGCGGAGCCTTGAGGTCTGCCCATTTCAACGGTTCCGTCGGCATTGTTCTCAGAGCGTCTTCGCCCGTTTCGCAGATCGAAATGACGACGAGATCATCTTTGTATTTTTCATGAAAGTATTCGAGCAGCGGCAAACCACGTCGGCACGGCGGACACCACGTTGCCCAAACTTCGATCAGCACGAACTTTCCGGCGAGGTCTCCCGGCGGCGTGTTGACCCAGCGTTCGACCTCAATAGGACCGCCGACGACTTCGGTAATATTTTTGAGTCGTACGGAGTCGGCCCAGAGCATCCGCGGACGGTTCGGAGCCTCACTTCCTGTCGGCAATCGGGCGCTTTCGACCAGCCAAGGTTCCGCTCCGAAGAGGGACAACGGTAGGGCAAGAATGAACAGTATCAGCAGCGTCGCCTTCATCGAATTCCTCCCTTCGGTACCCTGAGGTGTTTCCAGCTTCCGTTAATGCTAGAGCGTGTTTACGTTAATCTTGACGAGTTTTTCCGAACTTGTCATCGTCCGCGATGATTGGGACAAAAGAACACGTCGAGCACATCCGCCACTTGTTTCCGAAGCCGCGAGGCACGGTTAAAAATGATCGCCTCCTTTTCCCGTAAGCGCTGCAATACATGGCCAAAAACGGCTGCCAACGGCGAGCCCTACCCGAAAAATTCAGGAAGGCCGATGAATTGGAAATGCTCCGGATTACCGACAAAAGCCGCTTAACGAAGAACAATGAAGGAAGACTGTACGAGGAAATCCCGATAGACCGCACAAGCCTGCTCGGTCCTCCACTTTCCGCGATAAACTCTTTTTCCTTTGTAACAAATAGCAACACTTCCCGTCGATTTGACGGGAGACATTTTGGTTGGACGTGAAGGACAAGATCGGCACGGCCCCTTTTTTCGGCAATAAGCACACAACAACCGCTTATCGAGGTTGAAACAAACAGCTTTCGCGCAATTGTCCGTGTTGTAAGCCCTTGATATTATTTCTCTTGGGCAGGGTGGCTGATGGGACTCGAACCCACAACAACTGGAACCACAATCCAGTGCTCTAACCATTGAACTACAGCCACCGCAGACTACCGGCATTCTATCACGGCGGGTTCTTCCGTCAAGGGGAAATGCTTTAAGGCCGGTCCCTCGACTTACTTTCCCCATCCTTATTCGTGCCGCAGCGCCTCAATGGGGTCCATGGCGGCGGCCCGGTAGGCGGGATAAAGCCCGAACACAATGCCGATAACGACCGAAATGAAAAACGCCAGCGGAATCGACAACGGAACGATAATCGGTTGAATGTCCTGAACGACCGGTGGCAAAGCGTTGATCACTTCAGGCATCTGGTGTTTAATTATCTCCATGGCGAAAACCGTTGTAGGACGACAAGCCAAGCCGACGACAACACCGACGGCTCCGCCGACCACGGACAAGACGATCGTTTCGACAAGGAATTGCCGGATGATGTCGCCCTGCTTTGCCCCCAATGCCCGCCGGATGCCAATTTCCCGGGTCCGCTCCGTTACCGTTGCGAGCATGATGTTCATAATTCCGATACCGCCGACGACCAACGAAATCGCTGCGATCAGGCCCATAAAGACGTTGAACATGATCCGCGTCGTTTCCGCCTGTTCCAGCAGTTCCAAAGGAACGACGACGGCAAAATCCTCATTTTTGCGTGTTTTTTGGAGCGTCGCCTTGACGATTTCCGCCGTCTCCTTGACGTGTTTGCGCCCGTCGACCCGGAGTGTCATCTGGGAGAGTTCGACGATTTCGCCTTCGAAGCTTCCGCTTTTCCGGGTCAACACCGTATCGCGCATCCGGTTCCAGAGCGTCGAGATCGGAATGTAGACATCGTTTGTAAAATCCTGGCCGGCGAGCGAACCGCCGATCCCCGCCGTTGCGCCACGAGGCTTTGCCACACCAACGACCTTGAACGGTCGTCCCGTATCGCCGGGACTGTTCCCTTGCACACGAACGGTCTTGCCGAGCGGATCCTCCGATGGAAAAAGGCGCTCGGCCATTCCTGCCGAGAGCACACAGTGTGGCAGGTTTTCCCGCATGTCCATATCCGTGATGAAACTACCGCGATCAATCTCGATTTGCGACATTTTCGAATAGAGCGGCGTCGTCCCAACCAAACGACCGTCGCACTCCCGTGGTCCGTTGGCAAATGTTCGGCGAATCTCTCGAACCGGCATCATTTCGACGATCGTCGGAATCGTTTCCTCGATTCGTTCGTAGTCCTCCCGCTTGAGTCCGAAAGTCGGAACCGCTCGGCGGCCCTGCGAAACCATATCAGGGTTCGCCGGTTTGATCGTCCTGACAATGATATTGTTCGCGCCAAGACTTTCGATCTGTTCCTGGGCCTTGATGCTGATCCCTTCCCCGATGGCCATCAACCAGATCACGCTGGCAACGCCAATAAAGATTCCCAACACGGTCAACATCGACCGCATCGGGTGCAACAGCAGACTTTTTACGCCAAGTTGCCAAGTTCGAAGCCAAACAAGCATGGAGTACCAGTGGTAGGGAGCAGGGAACGGCAGGAAGAATTCCGCTCCCTGCCCTTTGACTTCAAAGGAGGCTTTCCAGTAACAGACGCATTTTTCGGAGCTCGGTGATTGAGTCGACATCCGGAAGTTGGGCAAGGTCGACGCAAAGGGCGCGATTGTACCCGGCCTTTGACAATTGCCCGTTTACAAAGCGACCGAATTCGAGGACGCCGCGACCAACTTGGACTTGAAAACTCTCTTTGGTCGTTTCACGAAGACGGACATGACAAACATAATCCAAGATTCCATCGTAGTCCCGAATCTTCGGCTGATTGTAAATGTAATGGCTCGGATCCAACGTCACACCGAGCCCTTTGACGCATTTGCAGAGACTACCGACGGTATCCGGCAATTCCGTCAGTCGACCGATTTCAGTGGCCAAACTGACGACAACGCCTTCGTTCAGGCCGATACGGACCAGATCTTGAAGCCGCCGAACTTCGTCGTTGAACGGCGTTCCGGGAACTGCGGCGCGAACCGTAATGACGACGACTTTCGTCACTTTGGCCAAGCGGCAGGCTGCGCTGAAATACTCAAGGAACTTCGGATACGCCGACTCCATCGGGTGTGTCGGTTCCAGTCCGAAGTAAAAGGCGACCGGCGCGATCCGGCGCGAGGTTCGGCAAATATGAACGACCTGATCAAATTGCTGCGACAATTCTTCCGGTTTCACGCAACTGTTTTCATCAATGACAATCTCGACGCTCGTATATTCCTGATCGGCCAGTCTATCGAAAATTTCCTGGAGGGCGAGATTGGGGATACAACTCGTTGAGGCGGCGACGATCACGGTTCGACTCCTTCTGACGTCTTGTTCATCGAAAACAATTGTGGACCAAGCAGACCGAATCCGCATTATACCAATTTTTGCCGCTCCCTCCAAGGCCGAGTTCCGCCGAAAATGTCATAAAGGTTCGGGCCTTGAAAAAAACCGCCAGAACGGCTATACTCCCATAAATCGCGGCGATCAAAAACCGTTGTTTGATGACGTTGCGTCGTGTCTTTCCCCTGAATTCCATGGACGACAAACGCTCAGTTCCGCCTACCGGACAAGCAAAATCCCGCAACCTCGGCGATGTTCTGCAAGAATTCGGGCAGCACTGCCGATTGATGCAGGACGAGCTCGGAAAGGTCATCATCGGCCAGGCACCGGTCATCCGGCAGATTTTCGCCGCGATTTTCACCCGGGGACACTGTTTGCTCGAGGGGGTCCCTGGCTTGGCAAAGACTTTGATGGTCAGCACGATTTCGCAGATTCTCGACATCGACTTCAAGCGGATCCAGTTTACGCCGGACCTGATGCCGTCCGACATTACGGGGACCACAGTCCTTGACGAAGACGAAAATGGGCGGCGAAGTTTTCGATTTGTCCAAGGACCCGTGTTTACGAATATTCTGCTTGCCGATGAAATCAACCGGACACCGCCGAAAACCCAAGCCGCTCTGCTTCAGGCGATGCAGGAACGCGAAGTCTCCGTCGGCCAAACAACATATCCGCTTCCCGATCCGTTTTTTACGATTGCGACGCAGAACCCCATCGAACAGGAAGGAACCTATCCGTTGCCGGAAGCGCAACTCGACCGATTCATGTTCAATATCAAGATCGATTATCCGACATTAGATGAGGAGGAACGCATCCTTGCGACGACGACTCGCGGCGAAAAAGCCGAAGTCCGTAAGGTATTGACGGGTAAATTAATCGTCAACCTCCAAAAATTGGTCGGTAGCGTGGCCGTCAGTCAGTACATCATCCAGTACGCCGCCCGGCTTGTTCGAGCGACCCGCCCACGGGACCCATCGGCACCGAAGTTTATTAAAGATCTCGTCGATTGGGGGGCCGGTCCACGGGCCGGACAGTATCTGATTCACGGCGGAAAAGCACTGGCCGCAATGGACGGGCGTTTTTCGGTGGCGATTGACGACATTCGGGCCTGTGCCATTCCGGTGCTTCGGCATCGAATCAGCACGAATTTCCAAGCCCAGGCCGAAGGTATGACCAACGAGGACGTGATCGACCGTCTGCTCAAGGAGATTCCGACGCCGCCCATCGAAAAATTTGAAAGGCCGCCCGTTTTGTAAGGAACCCCAAACGGTAAACCGCAGCCACACTTTACAAACCATGCTTTGCGTCACCATCGCCTGCGGCAGCCACACTCGGATGAGCAACGAACACCAACTCCTTGCGGAGGACGGTGTCAAATTGGTCGAACTACGGCTCGACTTTCTCCGTCGGGAACCGGATCTTAGCCGACTGATTCCGGAACGCCCGACCGCAACGGTTGTTACGGTTCGACGTTCACAGGACGGCGGACTCTGGAAGGAAAGCGAAGAAAAGCGAATCAGGTTGCTCCGCTCCGCCATCGCCGCCGGACCGGAGTACGTCGATCTCGAAGTCGACGTCGCTTCGTCGATTCCCCGGTTCGGCAAAACACGTCGGATCATCAGTTATCACGATTTGGAGCATACGCCGGTCAATCTCGAATCACTCCATCAGGAGATGCTGACAAAGGATCCGGATTTCATCAAGATCGCCGTGATGCCGAGAAACGTCGACGACATGTTCCGTTTTATTGGCTTTATCCGGGCGAAAAACGACTTGGCAAAAAGGAACGGCGACAGGGGTGTGCGAATCGTCGGAATCTGTATGGGCGAAATGGGACAGGCGACACGCATCCTTTCGAAGAAATTCGGAATGCCGTTCACCTACGCAACCTTTTCGAAAGATCGAATCATTGCGCCGGGAATGCTCGTCTACAAGGAAATCCGGGACTTGTACCATCACGAAACGACAAACGCGGCGACCGACGTTTACGGAATCATCGGTTACCCGATCGGACACAGTTTAAGCCCGCTGGTTCACAACCGATCGTTTGTCGAGCAAAAAATCAATGCCGTTTACGTTCCGTTTCCGCTCGGCGAGGAAGATGTCCCCCGTTTTCTGGAGCGGGCAACGGAATTCGGCATCAAGGGCCTGAGCGTGACGATTCCGCACAAGGTGATCGTCAACAAACGGTTGACGAAGATCGACCCGGCGGTCGATAAAGTCGGCGCCTGCAATACGATCGTCTTCAAGGGGGACGAGCGCTTTGGTTACAACACGGACTACATGGCGGCGGTATCGAGTATTGAACTGGCGGCAGGCGGCAAACCGACGGACGAAGAGAGCGTCTTGGACGGTAAGGAAGCGCTCGTCCTCGGAGCGGGCGGCGCCGGCATGGCTCTGGCTTACGGCCTGAAAAAACGTGGCGTCCACGTTACGGTGGTCGACATCGACGGTAACAAGGCGTTCGAGTTATCCAAGCACCTCGAATGTGAAGTCGCCGACTGGAAAGCACGAGGAAATCTGAAGTCGGACATTGTCGTCAATTGCACGCCGGCCGGAATGCATCCGAACGTCAATTTCACGCCCTACGAAAAGAGTGACCTGCGACAGGGAATGATTGTCTTCGACGCCGTGTACAATCCCGAACAGACGCTCTTGCTCAAGTCCGCAAAGGAAAAAGGCTGTATCGTGGTCAGCGGCGTCGAGATGTTCGTCGGCCAAGCTTGCCTCCAATTCAAACTGTTCACCGGTCAAAAAGCGAGCGCTTCCTTCATGCGGCAACTGGTCAAACAGGCAATCTCCGCTACCAAGGATTGAGACGGCGTGGCTCCGGCTCCGCTGAATGCCGACCGCCGCCGGATTACAGGCCCGCTTTTGTGCCGTCACGGATACCCCAGGCTCGCCAAATGTCCAGTGACGGGTTTTCGCTGACGAACCGCGTACTGCCGTCACCGAAGGTAACGTTCACGCCCATCGGATGCTGGCTCCGTGCCGACAAAATGCCGATTCCTGCCGCGTGAACATCCGGATACTTGGCGTTCGGCAATTGATAGGCGTTATACGATGTATCAATCGCAGAACCCGCGACCCAACAGTTCGCACGACGACCGGTCCATCGGGTCAGGCCGCCGAACGTCGTATTCATATCCGGGTCCGCAACCAAGCAGACGTATGGTGCCGTATCCTCATCATCCGGTAGTGCGCCGTCTGTCTCCCGAATCTGACCGGTGTAACGCTGGTACATGTTACCACTCCACGCAGAAACATTGCCATCGGAGGAACCGACCAGCGTTTCCGAGAAAACCATCGTGTTACTTGTCCCGGACGTCAAGCACGCCAAACAAAGCGTTTCATAACAATTGAACGCTCCATCCGTCGGAAAACGAACATCGAGATTCGTTCCCGTTCCGGAACCGGTACAAACGACGTAATTACCGCCGGTTACGGCATCGCCACTGGGACTGTGCCCGTAGGTATTGATCGTAAAATTATAGGGACCGCCATCGCTCGGGCAGCGCAAGACGCCGATCACCTCTCTGACCAAGTCACGGTAGATTGAATTCAGGTGGTTGTGGTCTTCGCCCGGGTGCGCCTCGAAGAGGTTTTTCGTAAAGTCGATTTGAGCGTAGATGCTCGCCCCTTCAATGAACGGCAACAGCTTCGCCTGGGCCGAATAGGTCCAGTTGTACAGGTCCCTGTCGCCGAGTTTCGGAAAGGCGTTGAACGTGTCGTGATAATTGTGCAGCGCGATGACCCATTGACGCTGGTTGCTTGCACACTGCATTCGACGGGCCGCTTCTCGGGCCGCTTGGACGGCGGGAAGCAACAAGGCAATCAAAACACCGATGATCGCAATGACGACGAGAAGTTCAACGAGGGTAAATGCACGGTAGTAGCAGGAATATCGAGTCATAGTTTTTCTCCTTGGTCTGTGATGCCGTGAAAATGTCATGCCGCAGCACGGTCGACGGCGCGCGGCAACGAGCGGTGCGGAACATCCCCGCACCGATGGGAAAAAGAGTCCGCTATGCGGCGGTCGGCGGAGCGCGACCGGGTTCGAACGGACGATAAAGAACGACAAACACCTGAACCGGTTCCGGTTCACGGCACTCGACGAGATCAAGGACGCAAGTCCAAACGACAAGACGAGCGATGTCGTGGGGCATTGCGAGGAAATCACAGACCAAACAAGAGTCTTCCGTTATCGGCGACGAGTGGCTGTCGGGGACTGTGTCGTGCGAACAACACGCGGAAGACCCGTCATGGGAACGCGAACCGTGCGTGCCGGGAAACAAACCGTGAAAAGCGTTTCCGGACAATAGCGGCATGATCGCCAAGACGATCATGAAGAGCGCCGTCTGCTTGTATTTGTCGCCGGAACTCATGGTTTGCGGGGCACGATAAAAACTCCACCCTCAATTCTACACGGCAAGGCCGCCGAAGTCAATGGAATATTTCCCAGGCGGCAAATTTGTAAAACATCGCTTTATGGCAAGGCGGTGTCTGCCTGTTTTGCGCTGCCGCAGGAAACTGTTTCCGCATTGATGATTTGCACATCTTCCGGCGGGACTTTCAACAGAATACGGTCGTAACTCACGAAGCCGTTGCACTCGGATTCCACATCGACCAATTGGTGAAACACGGCGGCGGAAAGACCGTCCCGCTTGATCGCCGTTCGTAGTTCTTCGTGCATCGTCCGATAGCGTTCAAGCAAGGTTTCCGAGTCCGCAACGTGTTGATAGCCCCACGTATCCGGCGTCCAAAGATGCGTTTTCGGCGGAACGAGCGTCAAGCCGCCGAAGGAACCGATGGCCAACGCCCGGTTGCCGTCCGGAACCGGAGATTCCGGTCCCGGAAATTTATGATGAACGACGAGATTTCCGACACTGAAGTCCCGCCAGCCGCTGGCTCCGTTCACCAAGCGGGTCGTGTCCCATTGTTGTAACAAGTTGACAAGTTCCGGCGTTCGATGTTGGCCCCAACCTTCATTGAACAGCGTCCAAACGACGACCGACGGATGATTCGAAAGCGTTTGCACCATTCGCCGGAGTTCTTGTTCAAATTGTTGTTGCGACTCCGGCGTTCGGTTTTCGGCACTCGGCATATCCTGCCAAACGAACATTCCCAGCCGGTCCGCCCAGTAATACCAACGCTGCGGTTCGATCTTGACGTGTTTTCGTACCATATTGAAGCCGAGCGACTTAGCCGTCTGAATGTCCGATTGGATCGCCTGATCGGAAGGCGGCGTGTACAGACCGTCCGGCCAATAACCCTGATCGAGTACGCCCATCATAAAAACGAAACGATTATTCAACCGGATGCGGACGCGGCCCTGTTCGTCTTTTGCCGTATCGATTTTTCGTAACCCATAATAGGTTCCGACCTGATCGACCGGCGTTTCCTTGTCGAGCAGCCGAACGCGGATTTGATAAAGATGCGGCGACTCCGGCGACCAGAGTTTCAGCGATTCTTTCGGAATCCGCATCAAAATCGGGCCGGTGCTTCCGCCGTAACCTTGCGCAACCAATTTGTCGCCGTCGAAGGCTTCGGCGTAAATCGTCAAGTCCTTATTCGGTTGCGCAATTTCCGTTCGGATTGTGATTTCGCCTTGTTCGATGTCGCCGGTCAATTGGACGTTGCGGATTGATTCTTTCGGTACGGGTTCCAGCCAAACGGTCTGCCAGATTCCGCTGACGGCGGTGTACCAGATTCCCGACGGCGTTCGGGCTTGTTTCCCGCGAGGCTGTTCGCCCCGGTTCGTCGGATCGAACACCCAAACGACCAGTTCGTTTGGTCTGTCGCTTCGGAGGCATTCCGTAATATCGAACGAAAACGGATCGTATCCGCCGAGATGATCGCCGACTTTCCGTCCGTTGACAAAGACCATCGTCGACCAATCGACGGCACCGAAGTGGAGCAGTATCCGGCTTTCCCTCGGCCAGGATTCCGGTATCGAAAATGTCCGCCGATAGACGAGCGAGTCCATTGGGCGTCCGATGCCGGAGAGCGTCGATTCGACAGGAAACGGTACGAGAATTGTTTCTCTGAACGGTTCCGCCGACGGCCGGGCGCCGTCCCGGAGTTCCCAGTTTCCGTTGAGATTGAGCCAGAGTTCGCGGACCATCATTGGGCGAGGATACTCCGGATGCACGCTTTTTGCCGTAACATCCTTTCCCCACGGCGTTTTCAGTGGTGTAACACGCGGCGACGGACCGATCGCACCGCCAAAATGCTCACGCGGATTGATAAGCCCCTGTGCCGGGACGGAGGCGACAAAAAAACAGAACAGGAGGAAAAAAAAACAAGAAATGAGAATTGAAAATTGAGAAACGCAGAATCCGTCCATCATATTCCGTGCGGTGAAACACAGTCGGGAAGTGCCGTTTATTGTCGCACGACGTATCATACTCCGTTACTCCATTCTGAGTGACCGTTAAAAAATTGTCAGGGGGTGAACTTTATCATTTTTTCGAACTTTCGGCAAGACGGATAAATTTAGGGAATGATGCATTGAATTCCTCGCGTTTTGTGTTAGAAAATGCCATCCGAACAGCCTTTGGAAATTCAAGTGGGCATTTCCCCCCAAAAAATTCTATGGTTTTCGCCCCCGGAGCGTCTATATTCTTGAAGGTGAAAAGTGAGAGTGCGAAAGAGTGAGAGAGTGGAAGAAAAATACCGTTTTCCTCGTTCTCGCTCCGTACTTTTCTCACTCTTTCACTTTTTCACTCTCTCATTATTCACTTTTCAATGACTTCGGACCCTTTATACCAGTCTGTGTTACGTTACGCTTTGCGGTTGCTCGGCGACGGGGAACTTGCGCAAGACGTTGCGCAGGAAGTCTTTTTGCGGCGGCAATCGCAAAAGGCCGTTCAGCATGAGCGAGCGTGGG
>Ga0099364_10007568_pt1 | contig 15469 bp, 11 predicted proteins | sample TergutTh196P3_FD_73070 | JGI IMG/M metagenome (GOLD analysis project Ga0099364, IMG submission 73070) | Microcerotermes parvus P3 segment gut microbial communities from Pointe-Noire, Republic of the Congo - Th196 P3 | ecosystem: Host-associated > Arthropoda: Insects > Digestive system > Gut ... | reverse complement strand
AATACTATTAATATTTTTTATGCTTTTTCTATGTTCATAATCTATTATTTATATTGCAAAATGGTTTTATCCAAATAATAGTCAGGTTATAAAAGCTTAGAAGGAGATGAGGTTTTTATAAAAATCAAATAGTCGAAATCATCAGATATTTTTCTTTTATCAAATTCGCCACTATACCCTTCTCCTCCGCCTGAGCCCACACATCTATATTCTACTTGTTTCGTTAGCCATTTAGTATCCTTATTATTATCCTGTTTTAATTTTTTCAAGTCCAAAATAAAAATCGATTCATCTAATTGGTTCAGCAAATATTCTAACGTACCGGGGTTGGCTTGCAGTGATTTATAAGAAGTAAGCCCTTTGCTGCCTGTTGCTGTAAAACTGCCATCGTAAAAAGTGAAACCAAAAGTAGTGTAGTCATCTCCGAGTTTTCGTGCAAGGTAAAACCCTTGCTTATGCCCTGTTTTCATAATATGCCTGTTATGCGCCCAAATAATGAATTTTGAATCAGGATTGTGCTCTTTTATCCACATAAAGTTATCAGCCATACACTTGTCTCGCCAAGAATGATTGTTTCCTCTCAGATATTGCTGAATGATTACAATATTTTGTTGTAACCAGTTTTTTTCAGAATTTTGAAAAGAAGAAGTTCCAATACGGTTTTGCAAGAATGTGATGATAGTATCAAGTTCTTGCTGTTCAATGTCGTTAATATGTATCAGACCATAGTATTGTTCTGATTTTCTTTTTATTTTGTTGAGTTTCTTTTTCAAATCATCTATTTTCTTTTTTACATCTTCGTTACTTTCAAATGCATTAGAAAGTTCATTTATTGCGCCATCAAAAAACTGCATATCAAAACCGGTAAATGTAATGCGTTGCTCCGGCTGATTGAATGTACGCATCCATTCAACCATATTCAATACTTCTTCCGTTTTCCACGTCCAAAAATACATACCTGCAATAAGTTTTTTTGGGTTACCTTCTCCGCGAATTGTGTAATCGTTAAGTTTATATGCTTCCGGCATATTTGCTTCTATTGAGAATATATCAAAACTGTTGTTGGTTGCGAGATATTGGATGATGCGGTTTTTCATCTTAAAAATCTCGCTTGAACCATGGGAAACTTCTCCCAAAGCAACAACGCTGCTACTGCCAATCAGTTCGTCTAAAATACTGAGGTCTTTGGTATCACCACCATCGGGTTCATAAGTTCTCAACGGGTAAATATATTTTCTTAATGCAGCAATCTCTTTTCTCGAAAGAGCCTTTGGGGGGGCAGACTCAAAGATGTCAATATACTTCTCTCCATTAACGTACAATTCAAAGTTGTCAAACCATACTATACCGGTTCCAACAAGCAGCCCGCCAAAAACTATGCTAACAGCGTCTTTACTGACATCCATCTTGATGGATACCTGCGTCCAGTTATTGTCATCTTTCAATCCTCGGTCATACATATTGTCAAATCCCAGCACTTCCTCATCTTCACCGCCAACTCTAAACCACAGTCCTGCAAATCCGTTTTTAACGTCTTTGGTTTTTATCCAACCTTTATATTCTACATTTTTACCTGCGAAAGTTTCAATAGGGAGTGTATTTGAGAATGCCCCAAAGCTATCATTCTTATTATCTGTCATTTCCATTTTAAGGCTAAACTTTCCTTTATGTTTCTCCCGATTGTCTAATGAAAATAAGTAGCCTTCACCTCCGGTAAACCAACTTCTCGGTAATGAAGAGTTTTTAGAATCTTTATTTTCAAAATCAAGATTCAGTGCACCCCTATCACTACCTGTATTACAACTGCATAAATAAAGTGATATAATGATGCCTAAAACTTTAAAAATTCTTTTCATAATCTATTATTTTTTGGCAAAAATAAGATAAAATCACTTTGCAAGAAAAATATAACTTTCTTTTAATTTTTCATCTTTTTTTACGCTGTTTTATTTAAATATTATGATAATTTCGCAACCATTTTTTAAAAAATTAACATCATAGATAAATGAACATTATAGAAATTATTATCATTGCCATCGGTTTATCGATGGATGCCTTTGCCGTTTCTATTACATTAGGATTATCGGTAGAGAAACCAACGATAGAACAAATGACCAAAACCGGATTCTATTTTGGTTTTTTTCAGGCACTTATGCCACTTTTTGGATATATTGCCGGAATTAATTTTACATACATCATTCAAGATTTCGACCACTGGATTGCCTTCGCACTTCTTGGAATTATCGGAGGAAGAATGATTATGGAAAGTTTTAATAAAGAAGCAAAAAAGATGAAAGAAAAACCTTTCCGGTTTATTACTATGTTGTTATTATCCATTGCCACAAGTATTGATGCTTTGGCAGTGGGACTCACTTTCTCTTTTTTTGACATCAATATCTTTATCTCAATCATAATCATTGGAATAACAACGTTTATTATATCTATTTTCGGTGTAAAAATTGGAAACATCTTCGGAACAAAATATAAATCGAAAGCAGAATTTTTGGGAGGAGCCATTTTAATACTTATTGGAATTAAAATATTGATTGAACATCTGTTTTTTTACTAAGAAAATAAGAAGTGGCTTGTCTTTGTAATAATCATTCTGAAAACAGTTTAGACTTTACGGCTCAAACCGATGCCATTATTCAACATATTGGCACAAGCAGGAATGTTATTATTCCATTGTTGCAGGCGTTACAGAGCGAGTTTGGCTATTTGCCGGCAGCAGCATTGGAACGGGTGTATGAAAAAACCGAGATTGACCGCGCACAACTGATTAGCGTATCCACTTTTTACTCCCAATTTCGCTATATCCCTTATGGTAAACATCTTATCAAAGTGTGCACCGGCACGGCTTGCCATGTGAAAGGTGCAGGCAATGTGTATGATACTTTTCGCAGAGAACTGAAAATGAAAGAGGAGGAAATAACCACCACCGACCAACTGTTTTCTATTGAAAAGATTGCGTGTTTAGGGTGCTGCACATTAGCACCGGTTGTGCAAATTGATGAAAAGATTTATGGGCACGTTTCTCCTGCAAAAGTAAATGAAGTGATTGAAGATTTTTTGTCGTTGCAAAAAAATAAAGAAAAAAAAGAATTCGGAAAAGAACTGGATAAAGTAGTTGGTGAGGTTCGGCTTGGTATGGGTTCATGCTGTCAGGCAAGTGGTTCTGCCGACATCTATCACGAAATTATATCCGCATCTAACGAATTGGATGTGAAAGTGAACATTAAACAGGTGGGATGTGTGGGCGTTTGTAACAAAGTACCGTTGATTGATATAGTGCAACCCGATGGCTCGGTTGTTCGTTATCCGAATGTAAAAGCAGAGGAGATAAAAGAGATTTTGTTTCAAAATTTTAAACCCGCCGGTTATTTAAAACGATTAAAAAACAGCCTATTGGGGCATATTGACCACTACCACACCGATATTACTTGGGATAATGTGGTTTGGAAATCGGAAAATGAACGAACAAACACCATCAACAGTTTTCTTTCTCATCAATTTCATATCTCTACTGCAGGGTACGGAACATTAACTCCCTTAAACCTTGATGAATATTGCGCACACGGAGGTTTTGAAGCATTAAAAAAAACAATCTCACAGTTTTCTTCCGAAGAAATAATAAAAATAATTCTTCATAGTGGATTACGCGGCAGAGGTGGTGGCGGTTTTCTTACCGGAAAAAAATGGGAATTAGTTGCCCAACCTCCTACCTCCAACCCCACACCTCTCACCTCACACCTCTCACCTCTTACCTCACACCTCAAACCTCAAACCCCAAGATACGTTATTTGCAATGGCGATGAGGGAGACCCCGGCGCATTTATGGACAGGATGTTGTTAGAATCGTATCCGTTTCGCGTAATTGAAGGGATGTTAATTGCCGCTTATTCGGTGCGTGCCACAAATGGTATTTTTTACATTCGTGCCGAGTACCTGTTGGCAGTAAAACGGATTCGCACCGCCATTGAAATTTGCAAAAAACATAACTTAATAGGAGATAATATTTTGGGCAGTGGTTTTTCATTTTTTATTGATATTTTTGAAGGTGCCGGTGCTTTTGTGTGTGGTGAAGAAACTGCGCTGATTGCCTCTATTGAGGGAAAAAGAGGTTTCCCCAAACTACGTCCGCCATACCCTGCCGAAAAAGGATTACACAACTGCCCCACCTTAGTAAACAACGTTGAAACTCTTACCCAAATCCCCTACATCATCACCCACCTCACACCTCAAACCTCAAACCTCAAATCTCATACCTCACACCCCATACCTCACACCCCAAGTGGCACGAAGGTGTTTGCCCTTGCAGGAAAGGTAAAGTACGGAGGTTTGATTGAAGTTCCGATGGGGATGACGATAAACGAAATTGTTGAAAAGATTGGGGGCGGAGTTGAAGAAGGTAAGGCACTCAAGGCGGTGCAGGTGGGCGGTCCATCCGGAGGATGTATCCCCGCCGAACTGTGCGATGTGCCCATTGATTTCGACGCACTTACAAATTTGGGGGCTATGATGGGCTCCGGAGGGTTGGTAGTATTAAACAACAACGACTGTATGGTGGATGTGGCAAAATATTTCCTCAATTTCTCCTGCGAGCAGTCGTGCGGCAAATGCACGTTTTGCCGAATTGGAATTAGAAGAATGTTAGATATTTTAGAGAAGATAACATCGGGGAAAGCCAAACCGGAAGATATTGATAAACTTGAGCAGTTGGCACTATCTATTAAAAAAGCGGCATTGTGCGGGCTGGGGAAAAATGCGCCGAATCCGGTATTAACCACAATCAAGTATTTTAGAAAAGAGTATGAAGAACATATTAACGGTGTATGTCCTACCGGCGTGTGCAAAGATTTAGTAAAATATGTAATAGAAGATACTTGCACGGGCTGCACCAAATGCGCCAAAGTATGCCCTGTGGATGCTATTCCTTACACGCCTTATCAGGTGCATACCATTGACACGGAAAAATGTGTGAAATGCGGGCAGTGTATCGAAACTTGTTGTTTTGATGCGATAAGAAAAGTGCCGAATACCGGCTGAAGATTTGTTTACGGGACACTCATATCAATTTACTAATATTCCTGTCTTTTGAATTTCATCAAGGAAGCCGGCATAATCAGTATCGCGGGCAATTAAAACCGGCTCAATACGGTCGTCAACTTCACGAGTCAATTTCCACAATAAAGGTAGATTATCCCAATAAACATCATCGTCTATTTGATTAACAACCATCGCAATATCAATATCACTATGTTTTCTTGGTGTTCCTTTTGCATACGAACCATAAATCCAATATTGTTCCACTTGAAAAGGTATATTGTCGCTCACAAGAGTTTTGTATTCTTTAGCCTTGTTTATTATATCTGCTCTTTTATCCATTGTTGTAATTCCTTTGTTTTACTTATTAATGTTTCACAATATGACGGAGTAAGACGTTTTAATAAACGTTCTTTATATTCGGTATAACGCGCCTCAATATTTAAAGGCTCAACCTCCAAAACAAAGTTAATTCTTTCTTCGCTGAGCAAATCGTAGAAACTTCCATTCTGAGCTAAATAAATCAATTTATGCGTATAAGGAGGCGTTTCATCTTTAAGCTTAGTGTAAAGTGCCTTAAATATTTTCTCTATAACTTGATGGCACATGAAGCCAACATATAAGTAACGTCCGGTATTGAACATAGCTATAGCAGTTTCAAAATCGTAATCGGAGAGTTCTATCCAATGTTTTACTTTTTCATCTTTAGTCATAATGCAATAATTCGAGGGCAAAAGTACAATAATTCTTTTATAACCAATTTTTCAAATATTGCCAAATTTTTACAACATGAAATATCATCTCATAATTTGGGCATATATCCTTGAAGTTTCCAATGCCTCCATAAATTTGTATAATAACATTTTCTTTCTTTTTCTTCGCATCTCAGCCATGGTGATTTTAGGCAATTCTCATCAACAAGTTTTCCTTGTTTCAAGCAAATTACATACAGTGAACACTCACAAGAAGATTTACAAATTCCGGATTCAAAAAGTGAACCAATGTGGCTTATAGCAATAAAATATTTCAAATCTATCTCTTGTTCGTTAATAATACAAATGCTACTTCCTAATAAATTGGATATAACAGGGGTACCTAAAGAAAAGTGCAAATCTTTTAAAATCTTATTATTAGATGCAACACCTCCCCTCACTAATTTTAATAAAAAATATCTATCAGTAATTCGTTTTCTAAGAGCCATTGATAAAGTATGTTCTATCCAATTTCTAATATTTTTAAAAAAAGTTTTATCGTTGAAATAAGACAGAAGCTTTTTTTTCGTGTAACTATATACTTCAACAATACTTTCTTCAAGAGTTAGGTTCGCGCGATTATATTGCAATGGATAAAAATAATCATAAATATCTTCAGGTTTTTGTGGCAATATTTTCTCATTTTTTAATTGTATGAGAAAATTATAAAATACTTCTCCGGAATTAAGAAATTGTAATGAAATATCGCAAAGAGCTAAAACATTAAGTATGTCCTTTGCAAACTCAGGATAAATTTGTTCAGTTAGCCTAAAGGCAAAATTATATGGAAAATCAGAGGACTTAACCCAGTTAAGTGAAAGTTTTTGTTCAAGAATATAAGCCATACTCTCTTTAATCGCAAATGCACCGAAAGAAATATCATAATCTGTACTGTTGTTATCTATTATTTTGATACACAAATCACTAACAGAAGAATACTTATCCATTGAAATGTTTAGATATTCAATTTTTATTATTTCCCTACAAGAAAGTGGAACATCATCCCCATTATATAAGTTGATGTATTTAGCATAAGAGTTTTTTTCTTCTCCGTCAATGACATGTATGATGGGAACATCAAAAGACATATCTTCTTGATTATAAATATTGTGTATTGCGACTCTCATATCCTCATTAAAAACATCAATAGTTGTTAACCCGTGAATAGTGGTAACATCTTGAATAAAATGAATATACTCGTGAATATAGGTGGGGTTATTTAACAAATTTGACTCTGTCAACTCTTCCTGTGTGTTCAATGCAATGTGAAAAAACGCAGGAGTGTAGTTCCCTAATAATGTATTGTTTTTCCTTATCACTGAGGTAAATTATATTGATTAGTTCATTGGCTTTTCGGTTTTTTCAATTTTGAATATAGTTATCAGTTGGCGTAATTCTCTATATTTTTCTTCTTGTTCTTTATTTAGTTTTTGATTCTCGTACTGAATTTTAGCTCGAATAATCCATCCTTCTAATCTGCTATCGTTTGGTTTATAATGATTTTGAAAAATAAAATCTTTATAATTTTGATAATTCATATCCCATTGATAATCATTTTTAGAAACTAACAACTTTCCAAAATCTTTCCACACTTGCTCTACAATTTCTTCTTGCGCTGTATTTATAATGTTTTGTCCTTTTGTAATTCGAGACCACCATTTGAATAAACTTACTTCCTTATCATCGCTGGAAGAGGAAAACGGAAATCTATTATTTAATAGGATAAATTGACGTAAATCTGCAATTCTTGAATCAAAATCATATTTATTTGCTCTTGTTCTTTCAATAAAATATTGTGGGTAAATAATATTTGGCAAACCAATCAGTCCTCCTTCAAAAAACTTAAACCGCTCTTTTGTATCTGAATGTATGGTTGAATTAATGCTATTTTTAGTTACTCTAGAAAAATGTTTTTGTATATGTTCCGCAATCTTTTCAAGTGATTGAGGGCGAGTGTTTTGCAACGATAGATATTCAACGATAGCATCTCTAATAGTCCCCATCTTAATATGCTTCCACTCTTTCAATCCGTAAGCACTGCAACGATTGATATGTACAATTTTTTCATTTTTCAGCAAGAATGGTCTTATCTTTTCAACAGAATCGTATTTATGATTAGGTAATATTTTTTTTATGTCACTTAGAATATCAAGTATGTTCATAGGACCTCCACTTTCTTCTAAAACTTGTAATAATGCTTCTGAAATGGAAATTTCTCTTCTTTGTGGTAGAATAACACAATCATTTACGTCTATTTCTAAGCAATAAATTTGCAAAAATATTTTTCGTAATACTAATAGAATTCTTTCACAATAAGGCAATTTTATATATTCGTTATTTGGCAGAAAATCAGATAATGGTATTTTTTCTTCTTCAAAGTCATTGTGATTTACGATGCTACAGTTTACGTTATTGATAAAAGTTTCAAAAGCATAATATTCGCAAAGCTCATTATTTACAATGAATAGTTTTTCATTTTTTTCATCCATCTTTAATTCAGCAAACTTATTGAACAATGAAAGGATATGTAATATTGATTGCGGATAAAACTTTGTTCCTTCATTATCAATGATAAATTGGATAGTTGCTGAATCAAAAAAGATAATATCTTCACTGGAAGATAGATAGTGTTCCCAATCATTTTCATGGCAATAAATATTGCGGTTATTATCTATTAAATTAATTTGCTCGCGTAGAGATAATTGCCCCATCTCCTTTTTTGTTATAAGTTTTTCAACGAGCCAAAACATTGGAGGACTATTGTATTTTTTAAAAAAATCAATAAAAAAAACATCCTTGCATATTTCGCCGTACTTGATTATGAAAGGTTGTATTAAAGTTTGCTCATCTTTTATTGAATTTTTAATTTTTTCAATATAATCTAACATTTGTACTTTTAAAGCATCAAGTTCTATTATTGTATTATTCCCAATATTATGTTCTCCGAGGAAGAAACTAAATGACTTATTGTCGGACATGTAATCTGTGTAAAACGTATTACAATCAATGTGATTTTCAATAAGTAGGTTTCTAGCTCTCTTCGATAAAAGTCCTATTTCTTTTTGAAATATTAATTCAATCGTTTCTCGCTTATCATCAAAACTTAAAAGTGACTTCCTTTGCTCTTTCGTTTCTGAAAGTAGCGAAAAGTTTTCATTTTCTGATTCTTGAAGAAAAATACTTATGTATTTAAGGGTTAGATTTTCCAACTCAATACTTGATTTCTCCTTGCAATTTTTAAGATAATAAAAAGATAATGTACCATTTTTTAAAAAATATTCAATAATTTTCTTTAAATTTTCAAATTGATTCTCCTTACATACTTTACATGTCTGTTTGGTAATTTCTAATTTTTGGAACAAAGTATTGATGTCAATTTTTTCAAAATCAGAGAATTTCATAATATTTTAATTTGGTGCTATTGTTTTTTTGGGGATAGTGGGAGATAATTCAAGACAAAACCTTTTTTTATTGCAAAATTAATATCTTTTTTATTTGTTGTAGTATCTTTACAGTTGGCAAAAAAAAATTGTCAAAGCGGAGGAACTTTTCAAGCTACACTTGCACGCCTGCCATTGCAGCCAACGTCCTGGCGGCTTGGGGCAGGCGGGGGGACAACTGCACTGACCTTAAACCAAAACACTTCACCCCCGATTGCGTGAAACCGCTCGTTATCGGATGGGTTACTGTTTCCATAATTTATCATTGTGATAATCAATACTATATCTGATTCCGCAACTACAATCAAATTTATACTTATTGGATGGAAAGAATTTTTGATAAAGTTCAAGTCGAGTTCCTAAATCCACATCTAATGGGTCATGTCTATTGTTCAACCACATTCCAATTACCAAAGCGGGGTCGTGTTTTGGCGGTCTCCAACCGTCGTATCCACAAAATTCTGTATGATAGATAAAATGCATTCCAAGTATTTTTTCGGTCATAAAATTCTTTTCAAGTTCTTGATAATTAGACCCCTTAAATTTTTCAATCGAATTAATTGCTTTCTTGTAATCATGCCCAATATAAATAACGATTCCAATGCAAAGTATGGTTGAAAGTAGAAAATAATATCTATAATTCTTAACTGTAGGTTTAAATATATTTTTCAAAATCAGTTGAAAAATAATAAAAAATGGTATGATTGCTGCTAAACCTATTCCTATATCAATCATTACAAATCCTAAAAGTTCAATGCCTTCAATGGAAATAATCCCAACGGCAAAAATTAAAAAAATTGCTCCAATTATGTAACTTGAAAATGTCGCTAACTTTGTCTTTTTAAGTAATTTTAGGAATAACACTAATAATACTCCTAAACCAAACATTATAATTCCTAAAAAATTAATTCCTCCAAGAAAAATAATACAATAGATGAAAATAAAAGTTGTTATTCCTGATATAAAACTTATCAATGGAGCAAGTTTTGTCTTTTCAAGTATTGGATATAGAATTGTGGTAGTAAAGCAAATAACAAGAACTACAATCGTCCAAGTTGTCGGAATACAGAAAGCTTGATAATAAATATTGAAGCCTATCAAAATTGCTATAAGAACCCCATTTAGTATAGCCAAATTTAGTGGTTTAGAAAAGTATTTATAAATTCTCGTTGTCATTTTTCAATTTACTTGTCATTTTTTGGCAAAGATATTATTTTCTCCAATTATATATTTTCAATTATACAGATTTTTTTTATCATAATTTTTAGGATTATATTCCTATAAAAACATAAAATTACAGGATTGTATTCCTGCAATTTGTATGAATTACAGGAATTGAATAAAAATTATTCTTTTGCCAACAAATTATTATGTAAGGTATATTAATAATAAAAAGCATGAAAATTAAAATTAACAACAAAGAACTCTCCGTTTCGGAAGGAGAAAAACTGATTGAAGTGGCGCGGCGTAACGGAATTGAAATACCCGCACTCTGTTATAAGAATGGGTACATTCATCATGCGTCCTGTATGGTGTGTATGGTAAAAAATATGAAAAACGGACAAATGATTCCGGCTTGCTCTACTACTGTTTTTGAAGGTTTGGAAATTGATACGGAGTGCGATGAAGTGTTGGAACTACGAAAAACTTCCCTTGAATTGTTGTTGAGCGACCATTTGGCAGTGTGTAAACCGCCCTGCAAGATAGAAAAATGCAAATTGCGAAAATACGCATTAGAGTATCGGGCAAAATGGAACCGGTATGACCGTTATTCAGCAATTAAAGAAACAGAACCTCAACATATTAAAGATAATTTATGGTTCGATGTGTCTAAATGTATCAAATGTGGTTTGTGCGTGTATAACAGTTCCAACGGTTTCACTTTCCAAGCGCGTGGGTTTGGTATGCAGGTAGTATTGCCCGAAGAGAGTGTGCATAATGTAGATGAATCGTTGTGGGAGATTTGCCCCACCCAAAGTTTGTATTGTTCCGGTTGTGAATAAAAATATTATTTTGCGTATAATTGAAAATTTATATGGATATTTGCACCGAAATTAAAAATGATGTTTTTTTAGATGACAACTGAATGGAAGGAAAAAATATTATAAACATTGAAGTGCGCCGAAAATTTTTAAAAATTTGCGGTCGTGTGCTCGCGATTGCCGCTATTTTATTACTCATCGGTTTTGCTTTCCAAAAAACCCAAGTAAAAGAGGCGGATTATTTTTGGCAAATTGACCCCGAAAAGTGCACTTTTTGCGGGGGGTGCGAAAAAGAATGCGTGCTCCCAGTTTCCGCTGTTAAATGCGTGCACGCAGTAAAAATGTGCGGATATTGCGATTTGTGCGGCGGATACTACCGAACCAACGTGAAAGAACTGAACACCGCCGCCGAAAACTTGTCCTGCCCAACCGGTGCCATAAAACGAAAATTTGTAGAAGAACCCTATTTTGAATATACCATTGATGAAGATTTGTGCAACGCTTGCGGAAAATGCGCCAAAGGATGCAACGATTTCGGAAACGGTTCTTTATACCTGCAAATAAAACAGGATCTGTGCAAAAACTGCAACGAATGCCAAATTGCCAAAAATTGCCCTGCCGGAGCCATACGAAAAGTACCGATGAGCAAAGCATACAACTTAAAAGAATCCTCACACCAAAACCGTTTTCCAAAACCCGACTTTGAATCGGGATACGTTTACCCTGAAAAAAAATTTGTTGTACCTGTCGAACATCTGTGGTCGTATATAGATATTGCCATACTCTTGATATTGATGAGTTTTGTGTCGTGGGCAGTCATAAAAAAACAGGTACGATTGCCCGTGTTGATAACCTCTGTCATTTCTGTGGCTTATTTCGGATTTTTTAGGCATGGGTGCGTGTGCAGTATCGGTGCTATTCAAAATATATCTTTAGCATTGACAAACCATTCATACACAGTGCCTTTATTTGTGTTGCTGATTTTTATTCTCCCTATCATTTTTGCGTTGTTGTTTGGGCGGGTATTTTGCGCGGGCGTGTGTCCCATAGGCGCATTACAGGAATTGGTAAACATAAAAAACTACCGAATATCAAAAGTGGTTTCCTCCGTATTAAAACTTTTTCCGTGGATTTATCTTGCTTTTGCGGTATTGTTTGCCATTACCAACAGCCGCTTCATCATTTGTCGCTTCGATCCTTTTGTGGGGATTTTCCGTTTGGGTGGCGAACTGCCCTTGATTCTTTTCGGAGTGGCACTTCTCATTATCTCCATTTTCACCGGACGTCCGTTTTGCCGTTTTATCTGCCCTTACGGTGCTATCCTTAGCCTTTTTTCGAGGATTTCATTCTTTAAAATAAAAATTACCAAAAATGAATGTATCAACTGCCAACTGTGCCACAACGCCTGTCCGGTGGATGCCATTCAACCTCCTTACGAAAACAAAGTGAAAGAAAGTAGAAAAGCGGGCGTGAATCGAATTCTAAAATATTTGATTTTTTTGCCGATAATGGTAGGGGGTGGTGCCTTCTTTATGTTTACTTTTGGAAAATTTGCCGCTGAGATTGAACTTATAAATGGAGATTATAAAATCTTTTCCATAATTATCGGTGCTTTTCTGGGATTGGTGGTTGCTCTGTATTTAATTCGGTTATCTACAAAAAGAACCAGAAAACTATATGAAATTGAAAGTGCGGATTGTGTGGGGTGCGGGAGGTGTTTTAGTTATTGTCCGCAAGGAAAGGAGTTAAAGGAGTCAGGAGTTAAAGGAGTCAGAAGTTAAAGGAGTCAGAAGTTAAAGGAGTTAGGAGTTAGGGAGAGGTACATGATTGTTTTGCCTTCGGTAAGCCATTTTTTTTCGTAGAAAGTTTGAATTTCGGTTAAAACAGAGGTTACGCCCGAATTATAAACATCCGGAATATTTTCTATAATTTTCCAATTTTCAATAGGGGCGGTTTCTACCACATAGTGGTAAAGTTCTTGACTGTCGGTTTTTAGGTGAACGATACCGGTAGTATTTAATATTTTTTGATATTTATCTATAAAGTTAGGAGAGATGAGGCGGCGGCGCACTTTTCTCACTTGCGGGTCGGGGAAGGTTATCCAAATCTCCGATATTTCATTTTTATTGAAGTAATGTTCAATATCTTCAATTTTGATGCGTAAAAAAGCAACATTTTTCAAATTTTGTTCTATAGCATCTTTGCAGCCGCGCCAAATTCGGGCACCTTTTCTGTCAATTCCGATAAAATTTTTATCAGAAAAACGCTGTGCCATACCAATAGTATATTCACCTCGCCCGCACCCTAACTCTAATACTATCGGATGGTTATTCTTGAAATAGTTTGTATGCCAATTTCCTTTTAATGAAAAAGCCTCATTTCTTGCATCAAAATTATGATGCTGAAAGAGGTTTTCAAAAGTTTCGTTTTCTGCAAAACGACGTAATTTGTTTTTGCCCATAGTTAAACTAAAAAAGGGGGTATTTATTGCCACTGATTACACTAATTAACACTAATATTCGTGTAAATTCGTGTAATTCGTGGCATTAATACTTTTAGACAGCCCCTATAAGTTTTATTCATCAATATTTTCCAAATCTTTTTTCAAAGATTGTAAAATATCCAAATCTCCTAAGGTTGATTTTTCCGTATTCTCATTGATTTTATCAATCTCTTTCTTTTGTTTTTTACCTTCGGCTACCACACGTTTTTCTTCATCTTCTTTGGTTTCTTGCCAGGTTTTGGTATGAGAAAGGTGAATTTTCTTGGCTTCTTTTTGAAACTCTATAACTTTAAATGCAAGTGTTTCGTCAATTTTCGGATGCGATTTATCCTCTTTTTGAATGGCGCGGTTGAAACAGAATCCTTCAATTCCGTAAGGCAACGATATGGTGAAACCTTTTTCCACTTGTGCAATAATGGTGCCTTGGTGGGTAGAACCTACCGTGAAAACAGTTTCAAAAACATCCCACGGATTTTCTTCCAATTGTTTGTGTCCCAAACTTAATCTGTGGTTTTCAATATCTACTTCTAAAACAACCACTTCAATTTTATCACCCACTTTGGTAAACTCTGCGGGGTGTTTTATTTTCTTTGACCACGAGAGGTCGGAAATATGTATCAATCCGTCCACACCTTCTTCCAACTCAACGAAAATACCGAAGTTGGTAAAGTTTCTCACCGTTGCGGTATGTTTAGAGCCGGCGGGGTATCTGTTTGTAATATCAATCCATGGATCCGGGATTAATTGTTTAATACCCAGCGACATTTTTCTTTCGTCTCGGTCTAAGGTTAAAACAACAGTTTCTACCTCTTCGCCCACTTTTAGGAAGTCGTGAGCGGTGCGCAGGTGTTGCGACCACGACATTTCGGAAACGTGCACCAAGCCTTCTACGCCCGAAATCACTTCCAAAAATGCGCCGTAATCGGCAATAACTACTACTTTTCCGGTAATTTTGTCGCCCACTTTTAGGTCTGCGTCTAAGGCATCCCACGGGTGCGGAGTTAGTTGTTTCAAACCGAGTGCGATACGCTTTTTGCTTTCGTCGAAATCGAGAATTACTACATTAATTTTGTCGTCCAAAGTAACAATCTCTTCGGGGTGGTTGATGCGACCCCACGAGAGGTCGGTAATATGGATCAGACCGTCCACGCCGCCCAAATCGATAAATACGCCGTAACTGGTAATATTTTTCACGGTGCCTTCCAAAATTTGACCTTTTTCCAAACGTGCAATAATCTCTGCTTTTTGAATTTCCAATTCGTCTTCGATGAGGGCTTTATGAGAAACTACTACATTTTTATATTCATGGTTAATTTTAACCACTTTAAATTCCATGGTTTTGTTAACATAAATATCGTAATCGCGGATAGGTTTCACATCAATTTGCGAGCCGGGCAAGAAGGCTTCAATGCCGAACACATCAACAATTAAACCACCTTTGGTTCTGCATTTTACATAACCGGTAATGATCTCTTTATCTTCAAAAGCCTGATTTACGCGATTCCACGATTGCAACAAACGTGCTTTTTTGTGAGACAGTTGTAATTGACCCGTAGCGTCTTCCTGATTTTCAACATACACTTCAATTTCATCACCAATTTTAATATTAGGATTGTAGCGCAGTTCGGAAGCGGTGATTACTCCATCCGATTTAAATCCGATGTTTACCACAATTTCTCTTGCGTTGATAGATACGATAGTGCCTGTAATTACGGCATTTTCTTCGATAGATTTGAACGATTTGGTGTA
>Ga0099364_10007567_pt1 | contig 15471 bp, 10 predicted proteins | sample TergutTh196P3_FD_73070 | JGI IMG/M metagenome (GOLD analysis project Ga0099364, IMG submission 73070) | Microcerotermes parvus P3 segment gut microbial communities from Pointe-Noire, Republic of the Congo - Th196 P3 | ecosystem: Host-associated > Arthropoda: Insects > Digestive system > Gut ... | reverse complement strand
CCACCGTTAACTATACGGATAACTCTGTCAATATAACATATGCCCAGCCGGAGGCAACAACAGCCGAAATACCCCCTGCACAAGCAATCCCGGTAGCACAGTCCGGCGTGAGTCAATCTGTCAACGCACAGCCAATTCCTACGGTACAGTCTGCGTCACCCACACCAGCGGGAGGCGCAAGCGTTCCTGATGCTCCCAAAGGCATGGGCACTGCTGCAAAGGCCGCAATAGGCGCAACGGGGGCGGCAGCCGTTGCTACCGGAGGCATTGTCGGAGGGCGCAAACTCAAAAAGCACCGGGATAAGAAAAACGCAGTCGAAAATACGGACGATAGCGCAGAGAAAAACGAATATGACCCAGAAGAAGAGCTTGCAAAGGCACTGGAGAGAGTGCGCGAATTGGAAGACGAGGAATAGAAAGGGCTCCAAATCAATGAGAAAGCAAAAACTACTATTAGGCTTTTTAACTGTCCTAATAACATCAGTCGCGATTTGCGCTTGTTCAAAGACCGCATCGCCGCCTGCGGCAACTATCAGCGAAAACGGCTCTCCAGTCGTTGCGCAGCAATACGACACTAATCTGCCAGATGGCGCGGCATTGATTCTTCTGATGGATATGGGATATGACAGTCTCCAAAATCGATATTTCATATCATGCAAAGCCGCTGAGGTATCAATGGATGATGTGGCAGTTTCATTAGGTGATAACATATATCAATTTCTTCTTGTCGAAGACGATGAGTTTTACGCAGACGCTTGGGAGCCGGGCATTGATGGAGCAACGGGCAGCCAAACCTACCACAGTGCAACAAACTTTCACTCAAGCTGGTTTTCAAGCGCAGAAAAACTTGGATATGAGGAAACAGCCTTTTGGATTTCTTTCAACGAAGACGGTAAAGTCGAGAGCTTGAATGAGTATTACGACCATTATGGCTTTCATGGTTACGATGACGATTACCTCGAACACGACCCGGACTCCTACATAGATCCGATTATTGATGAAGCCATTGCAATTATCGAAACAGACAGGCAGGATGCCCTATCACAAGTTGCATTCGATTTCGAGAAACGGCTTGTATATGACGTTCTAGCCCAAGAAGAAAAAGCAATGTACGATGAAATGATCGGCCGTGTGCGGGATTTCGAGTCTTTTCAATATACACAGAGCGAACATGGATTTGAGGGTATGGACAGGGCTCTATGCGTTTTCGGTGCAATCAATATGGACTACCCCGAACTGGAAAACTATTTCAAGCTCTATGAAGTTGTTCTAGGAGACGAAACCATCGGTATGGATTCACACTATTTCATGCCTTGGGACGCAGATCAACAATCCATCGACGATGTAGATGCTCTGCGAGATGAGGCTGACTTCTTCGATGCCGTATGCGACCGTATCATCCAGCAGATGCCGGAAAATCTTTCAACATATGACAAATATCGTTATCTAGCCACTGTAATCTCCCTTGCCACCGACTATGACCACTATAGTTTAGGAGGCTGGCAGGTCGGCACGGCATACGGCTCCATTGTCGGGGGTTACTCGATTTGTCAAGGTTATTCAAGAGGTTTCCTGTATTTGTGTGAAAAGGCGGGCTTATGGTGCGTGACTGTGGACGGCGTAGCGGGCGATAACTATTCCCATATGTGGAACATGGTAAGGCTGGACACGGGTTATTACCATATAGATGTCACATGGTCAGACGAGAATGGTTATCCCGATTCGGCGCAATGGCTCGGTTACTTCATGTTAACGGAGGATGAAATTGCCCAGGACCACGTCATCGTAGGCGAAACATTCGAGGTATATACAGTCGAAAATAGAGAGTAATGGCAACTGTTCAGAACCTCATGTAGAAGCCCTCCAAGTTTCGTCATTGCAGCCTCCGAGCAGCAATCCCACGCAACTCCTCTGGGGATTGCGGGTCAAGCCCGCAATGACGGAAAAGGGCAGTTACGATTTACGCAAAACCAGTATCAACTGTCATTTATGACCACAGACGATTAGAGTTCATTGAATATCACCTTAGAATTGACGGACATGACAAAATCTTCTATTAATTTCAGGTTCGGTTTTTCCGGCAAGCATGTATTATCAGCCGCATATTTCACTTTGCGCTCATAATCTGTAACCATGTCGAAAAACTCAATATGGAACGTACCGTCCTCTTTCCGGTACTTGCCGTTGCGGATGCTCATTAGCAAATCCAAATCCTTTTCCCTGAAAGTATTGACTTCTCCCTTTTCTAGAATATCCAAGCACATTAGAAATAGCCGAACCAGGTGCATCGCATGTTTATCTAGGTGTATGTCATCCTTCTTGCTGTTTCTTTTGTTTAGTTTACCATAATCCTTGACAATACTGTGCATATCAGACCAAATATTTTTATAGTCACGGAGCGGATAATGCTTTAAGTGTACATCAACAAAAATCTCAGTTTCCAAGTCCTCGTGTTCGGATTTATCTATGGAAAGAATCACCGAACCTTCCGGGAATTTTGCATACCTATCTTCAAATGACATCATAGCCGATTGAATTGAACCTAAAATATGACGCTCTTTATCCGTCTGCGGATATGAATCACGTGCCAGTGCATTTTGCAACCTCCGAAGCTGTTGGTTTGCGTATCCACCGAATGAACTAGCCGCTTTTCTTGACAGAAATAGTTTTGTGTTGGCAATCAGTTCACGTGCAACAGGACTGTATATCAAATAATGCTCTGGTTTGCATCCAAGCAACTCTATAGTATTAGGGTTGCAGTCAACAAGCAGCTTTATGAACTTATTGAAGCTGTAGATTGTTGTGTCCGTGGATTCTTCTACTAACTGATCGAAATTGCTCATTCCGATTAGGTCAGATTTGCCGTTGAACGCGCAGCCTCGGATATCTATGTCAGACTCAGGCACAGCGGTTCCATAAGCATGGCTGCCGCCGAATGAAAGGAATATGAGTTTGTTTGCCAAATTATCGTTTATGCGGAGAAAATCATACTCCGACGCGCCGACAACGTCTTGAATATTGTACATATATGTCACCTCATATCTTGAAAGGGGGAGCTATAAAAGCCCGTCTTCCGCGTCATCGTTATCCTTCAAGACGTGTTTTTTGATTCCTGCGTATGCGTTGTAAACAGATATGTAATTCAAAAGCGAGGGGTACAGAAAAACCACTAAAATGAGGCTTAGCGGAAAGAACATGAGTGCCAGAAACAGCAGAGCAAGAAATATAAGCAAGACTAGAACATAGCGAAAAATGGATAGGAAAACTAGCAAAATGGCGTTTTTAACAAGCGCTTTCAGCGGTAGGTCAACTAAAGACAGCATTGGGAACAGGGAAAAGCCGACAAAAACAATCATAACAGCCCCGAAAGCGGTGATGGCGGTCGGTACCAAGTAAAGGCTGTTCGAAAGGGAATAATTGCCGTAAAACCACGTCGCTACGGCCAATGCGACCACCCATACGCCGCATATTATGCCCACCAGCGTAGCTTTCATGAACTCCGCGCGGAACGTTTTCCAAAAGTCTTCCCAAAGATAGTAATTCTTTTCACGAACCATGTTTAGAGAAATCCGAGTCATAGCGCAAAATGCCGCAGGTATTGTGACAATCGGAATGCAAAACAGAAAAAACAATAGGTTTACCTTGATTAGTACAGAAAACTCCCGAAAAAATATTCGGAAAAACAATCGCAACCCCTTTGCTGGTGGAATTTCTTTTTCTTCAACAGGAAACGGCTTATCTCTATCGAACAAACCCATAATTATCATCCTTCCTTACGCAGTCTGCGGATCCCCCACCAGCCCCTCCACCACTATGAAAACGCTTGGTCGAGGTCGGCGATTATGTCATCTATGTGCTCTGTGCCAATGGATAGGCGTATTGTGTTCGGCCTGATACCTTGTTCGTGCAGTTCTTTTTCCGATAACTGGGAATGTGTCGTGCTTGCTGGGTGGATTACGAGAGACTTACTGTCGGCGACATTGGCAAGCAGCGAAAAGAGCGCCAACCTATCTATGAACGCCATCGCCTCCGCCGAGCCGCCTTTGATTTCGAACGTGAATATCGAGCTAGCCCCATTTGGGAAATATCTTTGGTAGATTTCGTGATCCGGATGTGATGTCACCGCAGGATGGTTGACAACTTCCACCCGCGGATGATTGGACAAGTACTCGACGACCTTCAACGAGTTTTGCACATGCCGCTCTACCCTGAGCGATAATGTCTCCAGCCCTTGCAGGAACAGGAAAGAGTGGAACGGACTGATTGTTGAGCCTGTATCCCTCATCAAGGTCACGCGGATTTTTGTGATGTACGCGAGTTTGCCAACCACGTCGGTAAGCACAACGCCGTGATAGCTTGGGTTCGGTTTCGACAGACCGGGGAATTTATCATTCGCCGCCCAGTCGAAATTTCCCGCGTCGACGATAATACCGCCAATTGTCGTGCCATGCCCGCCTATGAATTTTGTCGCCGAGTGAATAACGATGTCTGCGCCATGATCGATTGGGCGAAAAATGTTTGGCGGCGTGAAGGTGCTATCGACTATGAGCGGGATGCCATGCTTGTGCGCGATAGCAGCCAAAGCGTCCACATCGACAATAGTCGAATTCGGATTTCCCATTGTTTCGATAAATAACGCTCTGGTGTTCTCGTCGATTGCATTCTCGAAATTCGCCGGGTTGCTGCCGTCTACGAATTTCGCGCCGATGCAAAAATCCGGGAAAGTATGGGAGAACAGGTTGTACGTCCCACCGTAAATACGCCTATCGGATACGATGTTATGACCTGATGTCACAATGTTCATAATTGCGTATGTGACCGCTGCGGCCCCGGAAGATGTGGCGAGCGCTGCGGCGCCGCCTTCGAGCGCAGCCATACGCTGCTCAAACACATCCGATGTCGGGTTCATGAGTCTGGTGTAGATATTGCCTGTTTCCGCCAGCGCGAACCTCCCGGCGGCTTGCGCTGAGTCCCTGAAAACATAGGACGTGGTCGCGTATATTGGCACGGCCCTCGCGTCCGTCGCCGGGTCTGGAGTTTCCTGCCCCGCATGAAGCTGAAGCGTTTCAAACTTGTAATTCTTGTTTTTCATATTAAGCTCCTAATGCAGTCGATGACCGTAAATGCTGAGTGTTGAGTGTTGAATGTGACTTGCAACCCTACGCGCCTCCCGTCCTAACTCCTAACTCATAATTCCTAACTCATAACTGTACCTTAGCGACTGCAATTATCTTGTTTTTTGTTATAGTTACGAGTCGCTAAGGTACTATTTATCCTTTCCGGCTTTTGTGTTCGCGGGTACTGATTCAACGATGAAGGCATTGCCGCCTATTACCGCGCCATCGCCGATGAAGGTATCGCCGCCTAGTATAGAAGCGCCGGAGTAAATCGTCACATAGTCTCCCACCGTTGGATGGCGTTTTACGTTCTTTAGACCTTGACCCTTTCTGGTTGACAATGCGCCGATAGTGACGCCCTGATATATTTTCACATGATCGCCGATTACGGAGGTTTCGCCGATAACGACGCCTGTTCCGTGGTCTATAAAGAAATACTCTCCGATTGTGGCTCCGGGATGGATATCGATTCCCGTAATGCTGTGCGCGTATTCGGTCATTATCCTCGGTATCAGCGGTACATTCTCCGTAAATAGAAAATGCGCGATCCGATAAATGAAAACGGCATAAAAACCCGGATATGTCAATATGATTTCATCCACGCTATACGCTGCCGGGTCGCCATCGAAGCCCGCCTGCGCGTCTTTATATAGCAGTTGCTGTATGTGGGGCAGGACATCCAGCAGTCTTGTGGCGGTTTCATCGTTCGTTTCCTCAGCCAAATCACGGCGAATGACCGCGAGCAAGGTTTCATGTCGCAGCGAGGAAGACTCCGAACCGCAAATTTCTTGAAAGTGTTCAGGAAATAGAGCAACCCTGATGTTTTTTATAATCTCTGCAATTTTCGCAGTGTTTGGATAGGCACCGATGCTGCGCTTCCCGAGCAGTTGTAAAGATAAGTCGCTTGTATTCACAGAAAAACCTCCATATTATATTCCAAACATAATATCGTTCGCCAGTATCGGGGAAAATCGTCACTGATGTCCTCATTTCAGAATAAATCTAATACATACATGAATAGTATGGTTTAGTATAGCCGCAGTTAATGTTTTTGTCAAGAGATTTTTATGTTTGTGTTTTTGATAAAATCGTGATGCGTAACGGTTCTCTTGTTGAACTCGCAGGACAAGAGAACCGTACCCAATGTAATTTCAGATCTTTTGATAAATTTGGAGGCGTGAAAGAATTAACCTCGCATCTTGCTCTATATTACACGAATTTGCGTTTAAATCTCAAATCTACGAAACCACCGGGTTGCGCTTGGAATCTGCTTACCGACCTGAAAGCAGTACCCGTGTGGTCTGTGATGAAGACCGTGTTGTTCCTTATATACGTTTGGAGCTCGACCGTCGCTCCGTTTTTGAGCGGGCTGATTTTCACTCCGTTTAGGTAAGCAAATTGCATAACAGCCATGCCGACAAAGCTTGACACACGCGTTAGGCGGATTGTACAGGGCGCGGGTAGGATCTCCGCAGGAGTCGCCGCGTTTGGAGGTGAAACGAATTTATTCTTGCAGTTGTTACATTTGTAGCGAAGCGGATATGTGGATAAGTCTTTGGCCGCGTTCGAGCTTGCAATCATATTTCCTATCGCTCCGAAAGCGGCGGCCCCAATCATTTTGCCAACTGAGCCTTCCTCTCCCAAAATCGTATGATTGGTTGCGCCGCAACTCGTGCATCTCACAGCCTCTATGCTGGGGAACACTCCGGAAGGTGCCTCCTCTTGCTTTTGTACCTGCTGATCCTCTGCTTTTGATTCGCTAATTTCTTGACCTGTAGTTGTGACATTTCCCATTGCCTGTTGCGCTGCGTCAGGCTGTGTGCTAGCTGATTGCGTCGCAGAGGGTTGCGTGCCGGTGGATTGCACACCACTTTGCGGACCGGCACCGTAAGCATAGTGTGGGGCAAATTGCGAGTCCATGCTCCCGAATGTGTTAGGCATTGGTTTGCCGAGGTTTTTCCATTCATTTTTAATGGCAAACCATGTAATCAAAGGATTAACGATGGCAAAAACGAAGAACTGGTAGCCGATTGCTTCAATCGGGACATCTAAAACTACGATGTTGTATATCGTCCAAACAAGTTGCACCGCAATCGAGCTGACGACCATGAAATACCCGGCCTTTTTGCTGGCTGCGAGTACGGCAAACCCAGATATCAATATGAGGTCGAGCAGCAAGCTAAATGCGTAAAGGGGTGTTAACCCAAAATAGCTAAGATAATCAAAGTCTCTGATTAGGGCAATGATAAAGAACAGCAAGTTTGCCCCAAAGCATACCCAGCACCATGCTATTGCGCCCTTTGTCAGCTTATTCGAGAATGTGGAGGTGACCGGGTACGTCCCTGGTGCAAATCCCGAAGGGCTGCCATATGGCGGTGGTTTAGGTGGAGCTGAATACCCATGCTGTTGGGCGGGGGGTGGCGTTAATGGAGCTTGCTGTGTCAAAGGGGGTGGTTGCGTGGGCTGAGGTTGCGTTGGTATCGGTTGTGTGGGTTGTGGCGAAAACTGCGTTGGTTGCGCGGATTGATAGGGCAATTGCGGTGGTTGCACGTTTTGAGACCCCAAGGATGTCTGTTGGACAGGCTGCCCGCACGCTACGCAAAAGCTGCTGTTCTCAACCAAATTATTCCCGCATTTGGTACAATTCATTTTATATCCATTCCTTTCATATATTGTTAAGTTGCTCAACAAATATTATCTGTTATTTACTGATTTGTCAATTGAAATTTACATGGGATTTACATTCGTCTAGTGTTTACTCTTTGCAATTCTTAGGTTGCGGCTGATAGCTGCAATATGATATAATAGGCGCGAAGTTTGGAAATGGGAGGCAATTTATGATTCATGCGCGAAATATGGTTAGCATTAGCGATTTGACAAAGGAGCATTGGGATTCCCTGTACCGATGTTGTTGCGATATAATTACGCACCCCGGAGAATATGTGGACTCATGCAGGGGAAAGATACTGGCGACAATGTTTTACGAACCCAGCACACGCACAAGTTTCTCGTTTCAATCAGCGGCACAGCGGCTCGGTGGCGACACATTTGGGTTTTCCGACCCTTTAGGCACATCGGCATCAAAAGGAGAGACACTGGCTGATACGATTAGGATTGTCGCAGCATATGCCGATGCTATCGTTATCAGAACCCCGCAGGAAGGCGCGGCGACGGCAGCCGCTATGTATTCGGACATACCTATCATCAATGCCGGCGATGGAGGGCATTTTCATCCAACGCAGACATTGGCGGACCTTGCAACAATCATGCAGAAACGAGGCAGCATAGAAAACATTTGCATCGGCATATGCGGCGATTTGAAATACGGGCGCACAGTCCATTCCCTCGTCGAAGCGCTGCCGATGTTCCCGGGCGTGAGCTTTAAGCTAATTTCACCACCTGAACTCCGTATGCCGCAGTATGTGCTAGACCTCATGCAGGCAAACGGTCAGGAATATGAGGAATCAGAGCAATTTGCACAGAGCATCCCGGAGCTTGACATCCTCTACATGACGCGGATACAAAGAGAGAGGTTCCACAGCTCTGCTGAGTACAGGAGATTAAAAGGTGTTTTCATTCTGACGAAGGAACTGATGGCCACAGCGCGTCCGGATATGCTTGTCCTGCACCCGTTGCCTAGGTATGGCGAAATCGCCACTGAGGTGGACTCAGATCCGAGGGCGGCTTATTTCGAGCAGGCGCGTTATGGGATGTTCATCCGCATGGCCTTATTGCATGATTTCCTGAACTTGCCAAGATTAGCCCCACCTCCCGTCGCAAGCTCCGATACCGCCCCGATAAAATGCCGGAATCCCGCCTGCGTAACCCAATCAGAGACATACCTACCCCAAATCACCCCCGCGGGAGACCCCGGAAGATGCGGCTACTGCGACAAAGAGCTGGTTGATTAATAACCCCTGTTCCCTGACCCCTAATCCCTTGCGCTCCGGTAACTGTTCACGGGATGCCCGCCAAAAGCAACGTTTCATCCGTAGCGGCGGCATTTTGCCGCCAAATAATGCCGGTTTACGGTGATACATAGTGGAATCTGCAACAAGTGGCGGCAGAATGCCGCCGCTACGGATGAATTAAGGTTATGTTCAGATACCCCGTTGAACAGTAACGCGCTCCGCAGAGTACCTTAGATTTTAACACAATAACGCTTGAAATGTGTATGCGCCTAATTTATAATTAATACTAATAACTGAAAGGTTGGTATAAAAACATGAAAAGAAAACTTCTAAGCATTCTCGTCGTAGCCACAATATTGCTGAGTTTCTCGCTACCATTCGCGCCCGCAGCCAATGCGGACTGGGCAAGTGATTTGTGGAATTTGATGAAGCCTGCAATGGAATACGAAAGCGCCAGGAACTATGCCGCTGCATTCCCATACTGGATAAGGCTCGTTGACTTCTATGCCGCCGCCACAGCGGTGGATGATTTGCTTAACGGTGGCCAGTACGCAATGAAGGTGGGCGATTACTACGTAAACTATATGGGAACATATAACAGCCCGCAATTCGACCCCGCGAATGCAACTATCTATTATGAAAAGGCCCTCGGGTTTTATACCAGATGCATAGCGATGGGGCGAACCGAGCTTGAATGGGCTAAAATCGCCGCCGAGCGCAGGATAGCACGATACAAAGCAACCGTGCAGGTCTTTGCGGAAAAACCTATAAGCGCTCGCGCTCCGCTGGGTCGCAGTTTGGCAATGTATGAGCCGCAAAACGGGATAATCACGGGTATATATGGCGAAAGGGATGATACCTTCAGTTCAGGCATTATGATGAGCTTTGATCTGGTCAGAGAGAAGACCGGCAAGGAACATGCCTCGTTCCTTTTCCTTTCCGTATGGGGGAGCGGCGCGGGATTTCCCATTCGTTATGCGCAGCAGCTCAAGGAGGGAGGCTCGCTTCAAATCCATATGCAACCAAGAGCGGTTTCCGGAGGCCTAAGCGCGGTACAGGATGGGGACTATATTCGCGAGTGGGCCAGAGCCGCGAAAGACTCCGGTGTTCCGATATTCCTGCGGTTTGCCGGTGAGATGAACGGCACATGGACATCATGGGACGGCGGGCCGGATCCTGACCTATATATCAGGAAGTTCCGCTTAGTGCATGATATTATGGCTCAAGAAGCACCCAATGTGGCAATGGTCTGGGCGCCTAACGACTTCCCGTTTGATAACTATGCGGAGTTCTACCCCGGCGACGCTTATGTGGACTGGGTGGGCGTCAGTTCCTACCTAATGCTAAGTTTTAACAGGGATGTTGACAAAGAGCTGCAACTCAATTACGACCCGATATCAAGGCTTTCCTATATTGTTGATCAGTATGGAGCTCGGAAACCCATAATGATAGTGGAGGGCGGCATATCGCATTACGCGCCCCATGAACCCAACGTGTCTTATACCGACTGGGCTGTAAACAACTTGCGCAGATTTTACTCATACATACCCCGAGTGTATCCTCAGATAAAAGGGATATATTACTTCTCATACAATGACAACACAGGCAGGTATCGGCTCGGAGACAACCCAAGGCTCATGCAGACCTACAGTGAGCAAATAAGGCCCGACTACTTTCTGGAAAGCATATATCAGACCGCCCCAAACTACTACGATGACATAGCGGTGGGAGGCGTCTTTAGGGGGCCGACGCGGCTTTCGACATATGCGCAGATATATGACCCAGTTGTATCTAAGGTGGTTTATCAACTGAGGAACATCAGCACAGGCATGGTGAGCGGGCTGGGCGAGTCAACAATAATACCATTTAATGTGGATGTCAACTTTTCTTCCCTGTCACCCGGAGCTCACGAGCTAATAGTCACGGTTTATGATTCAAAAGGATTGAAGGCGGACACCAAAACGATCAGATTTAACGTATCCAGCCAAGCACCCCCCGCTACAAGCACGCCAGATAGCAACGAGCCTTCCGATTGGGCGGCAGACGAGGTCAATGCTGCGGTTGCTGCAGGGCTTATCCCTGACTCAATTGCTAACGGCGGATGGAAGAACCCCACCTCGCGCCTAAGGGCTGCAGAGGCAATAGTCCTGCTGATCGAAAAAGCATTGGGGCAGACCATGGCCGAAATCGCCGCTCAGTACGGATGGGATTTGACCAAAAACCAATTCTCAGACACCAGCAATCAAGCGGTCACGTTCCTGAAATACGCAGAGGTCGCGACAGGCGTTGGCGATAACATGTACAACCCGGATGCCAGCTACACACGCGCAGCAATCGTGACGATGATTGGGCGTGTCGCGGAAGTGTTTTTCGGATTACAAGCGCGGGGAGCAAACCCGTTCACAGACGTGCCTGGCTGGGCGGCGCCATTTGTCGGTTATGCTGCGGAGAACAACATCACAGGCGGCACCGGCGGCGGCCTATTCAACCCAAACAGCATATTGCAAAACGAGCAAACCGCACTGTTTGTATATCGAGCCTTTAAAATCTGGCAATAGGACTACGGAGTTAGACATGAGTTATCCGGACAGCGAAAAGACATATACAGCGCATTCAATACCCTTGCGAACATCACCGCCTGCGAATGATGCTATGACCGCAAAACGTAGCACGTTGGCGTATGCTGATAATTTTGCAGCAAGCAAAACAATGGGCGCGGAGCTAACATCGGGTTTTGCGGAAATCGAGTATGATACAAAGGTGCAAAGAAATACAGACGCCAATAACGCTGTGAGGTTTATCTCAACCGTTGCGCAACCTCAGACAATCAATACCAAGCAGATGGACCCTAAAAGACGGAGGTTCCTGGACATGCGCCGCCTTGCCTCCAACAAACCTTTTGCGCGAAGCGATTCGGAGTTATTCTACATGCAAGCAAAGTTCATGGAGGATTTCACCGATGACTATCAAGGCGACGCAAAACTGAATATATACTTTCCATACTATCAGCATATGGGGTACGAACAATTGCGTACATATTTCACATGGCGCACGAAAATGAGAAACGGCAACGTTGAGCCGACCTCCGTATCTTATGCATTCCTCTATATTTATGAACTCCTATCCAATATCGGCGTGAAAGACCCTACAGAGGGGCTAGATAAACTGGCAGTTATGCTAGAGGAATTTATGATGTTTGCCCCCGCGCTTTCCAGATGTCTGCCTGATTGGATAAAGGATTACCACATTTACTACGAACTGCCGCGAACTTTTGAGGATTTCGCCAAAGACCATAACTTATATCTGTATTTTCCCGATATGTTTCTTCATCGAGCCGATGTCGAAAACAGGCTCGAACTATGGTGCAGCATATCGGGTTATACCGTCACAGGCTCAAAGTTCTACAAGGATGAGAACAAGAAATTGTTTATCGACTGTTTTGACTATGTGCTAAACTGCATCGACGATTATTATGCAAAACGTGGAGGCCGCTTTGAGGAGCTGTCAGTATATCGCATCAGTAACAAGACCCCTTGGGACCCTTTCAGGCGGGCGCTGTTTTACCCTTGGTATCGACAGCCTGATTGCGTTGTGAAATTAGCAGGCATGGAAACGTATTATTGCCGAAACAACCGTTGGACATCGTGCCAGCCTATATTCTTGTCAACCCGAAAGACAATTGCCGAATATCTAATAAAGAAAACAGAAGCGTGCCTGCGTGAAGCGACTAATTACAGGCATAAGCTGAAGGTCGACTCTGCCCGTTATTTTCCGGCTGATAAGGATTTAATAATACTTGAGGGCTTGATTGAGAACGCCGTCGCTGCTTTTCATAGGAATCAAAGCAGGACGGTTATCACAGTCGATCATGCCAATCTAAACCGCATTAGAGAAGAGTCTCTCGGTACACAGAGCAAACTGATTGTTCCTGAAGAGGATACCCAACCCGCAATGCGCGACTCGCAAAACACAATTGGAGACAACAGTATCAAACTTGTCTGCGCAGCAGACTCCACACCTCAAAATGGGGCCCTCAGCACTCAAAACTTGCATTCGCAGACCGCACAAAGCGAGTGGGACGCGCTGAAAGAAGCGCTTGACACTATAGAGCTTCAAGCGTTAAGCATTGCGCTTAATGGCGATACTGATATAAAAGCGTTTGCCGACGAGAACGGGATAATGCTCGAAGTCCTAGCGGACGGCATCAACGAAAAGGCAGCAGACATAATCGGCGACAGCATACTCGAATCAGGCGAGGGCTTAACGATATATGATGATTATAGGGAAAATATCGCGGGTATGGTAATGCAGTCTGCGGACTGCAAATGTGGAATTAGGAATGAGGAATGAGGAATTAGGAGTCGCGGGAACGAATATCTATTTTCAATGTCAACAAATTAGAGATTCTCATGTAGGGGCGATTATTAATCGCCCGAAACGGAAGACCATGCGGGAACGCGGGCGATTAATAATCGCCCCTACACAGAAACGATAAATCGACGCCATAAATTGTTGACATTGATTATGAAATACTAAAGTGGTATCGCACCACGGGAAGGTTTGGTTATATGAATTCTGCAATTATGATGCTTGAAAGTACCGCCATGCGGGTTCCTGACAGAATTGCTGTCCAGGAAGAACAAGGCGAGATAACCTTTTCAACACTGCGTGACAAAGGGATGTCCATCGCGACCGCTTTGCTCGGCTTTGATAAAGACACTGCCGAGCCTGATGCCCAAACCCCGATTATCGTCTATATGCAAAAGAGCATAGCAGCCTTGGCGGTATACACGGGAGCGATGTACGCAGGTCACCCATATGTCCCGGTGGACTATGAGATACCCCTGACTCGCCTGCAAAGTATAATCGAAAACATTAAGGACGGATATATAATAGCGCTTGAAGCGGATATCGGAAAACTGGCGGATTTGCAACTGCACACGATGAAGCCGGTAAGCTATGAAAGCCTGCTTGCAGAGCCGCCTGACGAGAGTTTGGTTCTAAAGCGGGTTTCCGAAATAATAGACTCAGACCCCATATATATCATGTTCACGTCGGGCTCGACAGGAGTGCCCAAAGGCGTCACCATACCCCATCGCGGTATAATTGACTACGCCAATTGGGTGTGTACCACGTTTGATTTTAACGAGTCTACAGTTCTTGGCAACCAAGCGCCATTTTATTTTGACAACTCAACTTTCGATATCTTCTCAATGTTCTACTGCGGGGCGAAAGTGGTGATTATCCCCGAAGTGCTGTTTCGGTTTCCGTCGAAACTACCCGAGTACATCAATGAGCGGGGGATAAACACGATATTCTGGGTCCCGACAGCGCTGATAGCAGTCGCCAACTCGGGGGTTCTGGAAACCTGCGCGATGCCGGGGTTGGAGAAAGTCCTGTTTTGCGGTGAGGTTATGCCAAACAAGCAACTCAATATTTGGAGAAAAAGCTTTCCCGACTTAATGTACGCAAACCTGTACGGTCCGACCGAAATCACCGATGTCTGCACATACTATATAGTTGAACGTGATTTCGCGGATGATGACCCCTTGCCAATTGGACGCGCATGCCGTAATATGCGCGCAATCGTCTTGACGGAGGATAACCGAAGAGCCGCACCGATGGAGATAGGGGAGTTGTGCATTCTGGGTTCTGCTTTGGCTAGAGGTTACTGGAATGCCCTCGATACCACCAGACGGGTCTTTATGCGAAACCCGCTTTGCAAAGCATATGACGACCGCATGTATCGCACCGGAGATTTGGCGTTCATCGACGAAGAGGGGCTGATTCACTTTGTGGGGCGTATGGATTCACAGATTAAATTGCACGGTCACCGCATCGAGCTAGGGGAGATCGAAACCGCCGCAAAGAGCCTTGGTGGAGTCGAGAACGCATGTGTGGTGTTTGATGCTTCAAGTGAGGAGATAGTTCTTTTCGTTCAATCAAAAACAGAGATGACATTGCACAAGACAAAGAGGGAACTCCTAGAGAAAATCCCCAAGTATATGCTACCGGCTCGGCTAACAGTGATGAGAAGCCTGCCCCTCACGCCAAACGACAAGATAGACAGAGTGGAGCTACGCAAAATGGCAGCGGATGGAGGCAATCGCTGACAGGGGGAGATTGAAAGTTAGGAGTTAGGAATTAGGAATAAGGAATTAAGCTGTAAGTTCTATAATTCAAACAAAAAAAAGCCGCAAAATATGGAAACCGTCGTAGGGGCGAACTGTGTTCGCCCGTCAGGGGAACAGAAATGAGGGAAGTCTTTCCAAATCATTTGGGCTAGGAATTAGGTATCAATTCCGGTCGAAGACAGCGATTGTGGTCGATAGGAGAAAGTTACGAAAGGCACGGATTATAATCATGATTATGAACAGCGCGGTATTGCTGTTGGAGAACGCTGCAAAGGGGCATGGGCGGCTTATTGCTTTGAAAGACGAAGC
>Ga0099364_10007566_pt1 | contig 15478 bp, 17 predicted proteins | sample TergutTh196P3_FD_73070 | JGI IMG/M metagenome (GOLD analysis project Ga0099364, IMG submission 73070) | Microcerotermes parvus P3 segment gut microbial communities from Pointe-Noire, Republic of the Congo - Th196 P3 | ecosystem: Host-associated > Arthropoda: Insects > Digestive system > Gut ... | reverse complement strand
GTAAAAAAATCACAAAACACCCGTCACTCGCTGCGCTTCGTGCCACCCTCTTTACGAAAGAGGGCTTTTGGTGCGGCTATTTTCGCCCCCTTTTGTAAAGGGATTGTTTAAAAGATGTTGGTTCGTTGTAGGGGCGCGCATTGCGCGTCCGCAAAAACCGCGTTGTATTGGTATATCACGGGACGTCGAGGACGCCGTCCCCTACGATAAACAACACAAATTAAACAATCCCCATAGGGCGGGGGTTTTTAAGATTTCGTCCGTGTAATTTAATCTATGCGTCGTCTGTGTAATTTATTCGCCTGACGGGTGTTTTTCTCCCCGAACGACATTGACATAAATTCGCGGACGATGCGTAGATTAATTTCGCGGCGTGCCGAGGTCGTCACGCCCTACGGGGATTTTTTATTTTTATAATTTACACAAATTTACGCTTTTTTATCCAAATTCCCCGAAATAAATTCTTCCTGCAACGCTTTTGACCATATAATATTGCGCGGACACGCGATTACACATTCGCCGCAGCCTATGCATTTATCATAATCAATCGAAGCGACAAAATCGTCTATTTTAACCGCTTCCTGTTTGCAACTTTTCTCGCATAATTTACAACCTATGCAACCTATGTCGCAGTTTTTTCTCGTCACCGCGCCTTTGTCGTTTGATACGCAACCCACCCAATGAGTCGAATCAAACGGAATCAGTTTAATTATTTGCTTCGGACACGCCCAAACGCACACGCCGCACGCCTTGCATTTATTATAGTCAACTGTGGCAATTCCGTTTATCATTTTTATAGCGTTGAACTTACAGTAATCGGCACAGGTTCCGAATCCCAAACAGCCATTGGGACACGCTTTGGTTCCGTTCGCAAGTCTGCTTGCCTGTATACAGTCTGGAACACCCAAATAATCATATTTATTATGGGCGAAATTATCCATACCGGTACACATTACCTGCGCCCTGTATCTGATAAATTTATCTGCGTTTTGTCCCATAATTTCAGCTATTTTTAAAACGACTTCTTCGCCGTCTACGGGGCAATCCCCATGTTTCGCCTCGCCCTTAACAACCGCTTCCGCAAACTTCTCGCAGTTTGTTTGTCCGCATCCCCCGCAATTTACACCCGGAAGAATTTCTTTTATCGCCTCGACACGTGGGTCGATTTTAACGGCAAATATTTTTCCGGCGAATGCGAGAAGCAACCCAAATCCGCCTCCGAGTAACAAAAACCAAAATACTGCCCATAATATATTCATAAATAAATATCCTCTTTTTGAATTAAAAAACTAAATAATCATAACAACGGACTGACACCGTTAAAAAATCTCAACGCCTTGAAAACCGGCAAACGCCATCGCGAGAAGTCCCGCCGTAACCAAAGCTATAGGAATCCCCCTGAACACTGCGGGAGGTTCTGAAAAAAGCACTCTTTCACGCACTCCCGCGAAAATCACAATCGCGAGCGTAAAGCCTATCGCGGCAAACAATCCGTATAAAACCGAGTTTATAAAACTGTATTCGCTGTCAATATTAATAAGTGCCGCGCCAAGTACCGCGCAGTTAGTCGTTATCAACGGCAAAAATATTCCCAACGCACGGTATAAAGCGTCAAAATATCTTCTCATAAACATTTCTATAAGCTGAACAAGCGAGGCAATAATCAATATAAACGCGAGGGTTTTCAGGTATTCAAGCTCATATCGTACAAGCACCTGATAATATATAACCCACGTCGCCGCCGACGCTATCGTCATGACAAACATCACCGCTATACCCATTCCGATTGCCGTTCCGGGCTTTTCGGAAACTCCCAAAAACGGGCAAATTCCCAAAAATTTTGAAAAAACAAAATTTTCAGTGAGTACCGCGCCTATCATTATCATAAATATTTCGCCCATAAAATCCCCCATTTCTATTTTCTTAGCTTATTTTTCTTTTTCCATTTTTTCAACAAAATAAGAGTTAATTTTTCTAAACGCCGCAATCAAACACCCGAGAGAAATAAACGCCCCCGCAGGCAGTACAAATAAAAATGCGGGCGAATATATTTCAGGCGTTATTTTAATTCCCGCGAATGTTCCCGCGCCGAGTATTTCACGTATCGCCGACAGAAAAAAGAGAGCGGCAGTAAATCCAAGCCCTGTGAAAAAACCGTCAAGTGCCGCGTTTACGGGATTGTTTTTCGATGCAAACACTTCCGCACGCGCTAAAATCAAACAGTTTACGGTAATCAATGGAATAAACAGTCCGAGAGACTTATCCAAAGCGGGGATATACGCTTTCAACAGCATTTCCAAAGCGGCGACAAAACCCGATATTATAACTATGTACGACGCTATCCTAACTTGTTTTGGAATAAATTTTCTCATGAGCGATATTAATATATTTGAAAATATCAAAACCGCGCCTGTTGACAAGCCCATTCCTACGCCGTTAACAACAGACGTTGTTGTGGCGAGTGTCGGACACGCGCCTAAAACTTGCACTAATATTGGATTGTTATTAATAACTCCGTCTTTAAAAAAATTAGCTATGTCTATTTTATTTTTTTCCGTATTCAATTTCTTCTGCCCCCCTTAATCACGCATTATTTTCGCTGATTCAAGCTGATATAAAGCCTCGTCCACTCCGTTTAATACAGCCCTTGAACTGACCGTGGCTCCCCCAATAACGTCAATACTGTACGTGTCGGATTCCCCCTTGAACTGCTCCAAAAAATAATCCTCCTGCACTTGCGTTCCTATCCCCGCAGTTTCGTTCATTTCCAATATATTGATGCCCGTTATATTCCCATCGGGGCTTACCGCAACCAGCATATTTATGACACCGTTGAAAGCTTTAGGCTTGACATTCACACAGTACCCGATAAAATTATTATTGCTGTCTTGTATATATAATATTTCGTAAACAGGCGATGATAATTCACCGTCAAATTCTGTCATTTCTATGTTATCGCCGAACAAAAGGGAAACCGCTTCGATTTTTTCACGAGATTGCCTTTCCTGTATAGTGGAAGAAGTAATATTATTTAAAGCCGCCAGTACAAATGCCGTAACAACTGTTATAATTCCAAGTGCGGCGGCAGTTTTTAATATATACTTGACTGATTTTTTAGGTAAAGGTTCGGTAACTTCATCGTCTGTTATATTTTCTTCACCCGTTTCTTCCAATGTGTCATCTAATGATATATCATCTGTATTTGTTTCTATATCTTCCTGTGAAATATCGGAGATATCATCCTCTGCATCGCTTTTATCTTCTGATTCTTCGTCAGAATCTGCAATTTCGAGTACGTCGCCGTCTTCTTCCGATAGGATTTCCGAATATATGTCGTCTATATTTTGCGCTTCTTCATTAATATCTTCCTGCGGAATATCAGAGATATCGTCCCCTATGTCGCCTTTATCTTCTGTATCTTCGTCTTGAACAGAAATAAGCTCCGTTTCCTCTGCTTCTGATTCTTCGTCAGAATCTGCAATTTCGAGTGCGTCGCCGTCTTCTTCCGATAGGATTTCCGAATGTATGTCGTCTATATTTTGCGCTTCTTCATTAATATCTTCCTGCGGAACATCGGGGATATCGTCCCCTGTGTCGCTTTTATCTTCCGTATCTTCGTCTTGAACAGAAATAAGCTCTTCTGTCTCTTTTTCTAATTCCAATTCATTCAATTCATTTTGATTATCTTTTTCACTTTGAGTGCTGTCGGTTGACATCGCTCTTACCTCCAAACTTTACAGGTTTTGTGAGTTTATCTATATACCATACAAATAAATTCATTATCATAATAGCAAACGATACTCCCTCGGGATAACCTCCGAAATATCTTATAAATACTGTTATAAGCCCGCAGCCTATTCCAAAGATTAATTTTCCCGATTTTGTTATCGGAGAGGTAACATAATCCGTCGCCATAAAAAACGCTCCGAGGAAAAGACCTCCCGCGAATACTTCGTTAAGGCAAAAATTCAGCATATCTTCGTTTTTGGGGAATATATATGTCAAAGCCGCAACGGTTCCGATAAAAGTCAAAGGAATATGCCATGTAATCACTTTCCGCATCATCAGGTATACGCCGCCCGCAAACAGCAATACAACCGATACTTCACCTATACAGCCGCCCTTTTGTCCTAAAATCATGTCGAACAGTTCAAACCCGTAAGCCGACGGCATGAGTCCCTCTTTAAGGGCGTTTAAAGGCGTTGCTCCAACTATAGCATCGAAATCGGGCTGAATCGCGAACGGAGATAATTTTTCTTTTGTAATATCAACAAAGACGGACATATATTTCGGAAAAGATATAAACAGGAAAATCCTTGCCGCGATTGCGGGATTTACTATATTTTTTCCGATACCTCCGAATAACTGCTTGACAAGAATTATCGCGAACGCGCCGCCTACGATGGGAATCCACAAAGGAGCGTTTACAGGCAAATTAAAAGCTATCAGCACACCTGTCACAACTGCCGATAAATCGCCTAAAGTCGTAGGCTTTTTCATGATAAACTGATAAATAAACTCAAAAAATACGCAGCTTATAACAGAAATTACGGTGAGCGACAATGCCCTGAATCCAAATATATATACTCCCCAAGCAAGGGCGGGCATCATGGCAATTATAACGTCTGTCATAATCGTCGATGTTGTTTCATGACTTCTAATATGCGGCGAGGGTGACACCGTCATCAACTTATCTTTTGACAACAGCATTAACGGCTTATTTTTAATTTCACTTTCATTCAGTTCATTTACTTCTACTTCTACTTTGTTCGGTTCATTTATGTTCATTAATTTTTTCCTCGTGTGTAAAATTCTATGTTGTGATAAGAACATCACGCTTTGTATTGATATAAAATAAATTTTATTTGTTTTGCTTACTCTTCTTTTTGACCCTTCTCAATTTTACGTCCGGCGGTTGCCGCCCTTCCCATATATTCTTTAGGAGACGGAGTATCGGACTGCTTCGCGATTTTCGTGAGCTGCTCTTTTTTGCGGTTATCCAAAATTCTGCCCTTTGCCGTGCGGATATACTGAACAATCGGGATTCCCGCCGGGCAAATATATGTGCAGCAGCCGCACTCAACGCAACTCATCACGTCGTATTTTTCACACCTATCCATATCTACTTTTTGAGAGAACATGGCAAGATGCGCGGGAGATAATCCCATAGGACACGCGCCGACGCATTTTCCGCAGTGAATACATGCCTGTATCTTTTTACTCAGCATTTTTTCTGAAAACGCGAGAATTGCGGACGTTCCTTTGGTAACGGGTAAATTTACATCGAATACCGCCGTTCCCATCATCGGTCCGCCGTTTATTATTTTTTTCGGCTCTTTTTTTAGTCCGCAGTATTCGATTAACGCGGAAATCGGCGTTCCCAACGGGACTTTAAGATTTTTCGGAGTGACAATGCAATCGCCGTCAACCGTTACAATACGCTCAATAAGCGGCATACCCGATATAAAAGCATTACATATTACCGCGCACGTTTCCACGTTGAATACAACGCATCCGAAATCGGCGGGCAGTTTTCCCGCAGGGAGTTGCTTCCCTGTAAGCGCATATATAATCTGACGTTCATCGCCTTGCGGATATTTTGTCTTTAATACTTTTATCTCGACCATTCTGTTTCTTGAAGCAATATCAGATAAAATATTCACCGCATCGGGCTTGTTATCTGCGATTGCTATATATCCCGTTCTTAATCCGAGGGCTTTCATAAGAATTTTCATACCGTTTATGATATATTCGGGGCTTTCGAGCATAAGCCTGTGGTTAGCTGTTATATACGGCTCACATTCGGCGCAGTTTATAATAAGCGTCGAAACTTTTTCTCTCGCGGACTGAATTTTAGCGTATGTAGGGAAAGTTGCTCCGCCGAGACCTGATATCCCCGCCGACCTGATAAAATCTATTATCTCGTCAGACGATGTTTCACTTATTTTTTTATTGAACGGCTGAACGCTCACATGGAGCCTGTCGGCGGAATCGTTTTCTATCCTGATATAATCAGTCTTGATACCCGTCGGAAGCACGTCTTGTGCAATCGACAAAACTTTTCCAGATATACTCGAGTGTATCGGACATGAGAGTCCGTCTGTGTTATCGGCAATCATCTGACCTTTATCCACAATATCGCCGACCTTTACCAAAGGTTTTGCGGGCGCGCCTATATGCTGTGAAAGCGGAAGCGCGACATATTCAGGCGCGGGAAAAAGCTCAATTTTACTTTTACGCGCGTTTTTGGTATCCGCAACGTGTACGCCGCCGCGAAAAGTTAATCCCATTTTAATAAATTCTCCTCTGTAATAAATACTGCCTATCGTATGTATCTATTATACAACAAAACAAATAAATTTTCAACTGTTTTTTCAAATATCCATAATTTTTTAATACTATTTTCCCGATTAAATAATAAATTGTGTTAGACATATATGTTGATACGTAGAAAATGCTTATTATCTACATTGCTGCCAAAGCGTTTTAAACGCTGTCCACTTTTCGGGATAATTCAGCATTTCTATAATTTTATCAGCACATTCTTCTGTTGTACTGTTATGCGTATCTACGGTTATATCATACATATACTGTGGGTCTAATTTAGATAACAGGCTTTCAGCCCATCCAGTTTTACGGTCGCCACGTTCCTTTTCTCTCCGACGCAATTCTTCCAATGGGCAGATAACATGAACGAATAAAACAGGATAGTCGCAATCGGGGAATACATCAAGACAATTATTAAGAGTAAAATGGGCATCTTTAGTAAAAATAGTGTCTACAATTACATTCTGCCCGTTATCTGAAAATGCTTTTACACAACCGAAGAATGCCGACATAACAGGCTTAGGGTCAGCTGTAAACCGAACATCATAACTGCGGCTACCTTTTTGCGGCGAAATTTCATTAATTATATCAACAGGAAGCAAAAAACAACTGTCAGGCGACCTTTTTTGTAATATTCGTGATAAAGTGGTTTTACCTGAACTTGACACTCCATTCAAAAAAATAATCTTACCTTTTTCCATTTAATCATAATCCTTTCGTTGCATTTTGCTTTTTCGCGCTGTCAACAATTTTAAAACCATATTGAACAGCCAATCGATGGGCTTTGTCATTTACTCTTTTAATTTGCTCTTCTCTTGTAAGATGTTTTGTTTCTTCGTAAATCTTATCGCGGATTGTATCAATTTCCGCTTCTATTTTATTGATTTTCGACATATTCTATCACCTCCGCAGGTACTGCTATTGTTATCGGTTTAAAACCTTCTCTTAAATTTATTATGCTTGTCATAGACTTTGTTTTGATTCGGTTGATGTGTTTAAAGTTGAAACTGAAAATATAGTCAAGGTCGCTTACCGTTGATACAGCGATATGCAAAGCGTCATATCTTTTTGTTGCCGGAATAACTCCTTCTTTAACATATATATCGGCAATATACTGCGCTTCATCTGTAGCAGTAAGTACCGTTATACCGTATTCTTTTATCAAATTAATCATATTCGACCGCTTATTAGTATCATTAGTATCTTCTAACTCGTCAATGACATAAACCGATGTATATGCGTCATATTTTCCGGCTTGTATTTCATTAAATAATTTTACCGTGTCGGCGTGCGCGTCCCTCTCTGTATCAAAATAATAATTAAACATTGTCGTTTCAAGATATATTTTAGCTACTCTCATACAAAATCCCCCTCCCACTACACATAATATAAATTTTCTACGTAAAATCAACATCAAATTTTACAAAACACCCGTCACTCGCTGCGCTTCGTGCCACCCTCTTTACGAAAGAGGGCTTTCGGTGCAACTATTTTTCCGCCCTCTTTTTATGAGGGTGCCATGTCCCCTTTCGTAAAGGGGGTGCCCGTAGGGCGGGGATTTTTCTTATACGCTTATTATAAATTTCAGCATATCAATACATATGTCTAACACAGCTAAATAATATTATATCATATCTTAGAATTGTTTACAACTACTCTTGAAAAATTTTGAAAATTAAAGTATAATATTATTAAAAATTCAGGGGAGTATTAATTAAAATCATGAAAGATAAAGATTTAACTATAAAAGTAAGGGATAATTTAATCATGCGGACGCAGGTTGTCGGGGACGCACCGCAGATGTTTTTGACAATCGACAAAAACAGGAAATATTTAAGAGAATGGTTGACATGGGTTGACAATACGGTGACAGTTGAAGATATAGAATTGAGCATTAAAAAAACACAGGGGATAGATAAAGACGCCAAAGATATAATATTGGGAATATTTTTTGATAATATTCACGTCGGAAATCTCGGAATACACAACATAGACAGACGAAGAGACAGCGCAATGATAGGATATTGGCTTGCCGAAAATTATCAAGGCAAAGGAATTATGACAGATTGCGTAAAGGCGGCGGTTAATTATTGTTTCGGCGGACTTAATCTCAACAGTATACACATATCTTGCGCGGAAAGCAATAAAAAAAGCCGCGCAGTTCCCGAACGGCTGAATTTTATTCAAGAGGGAATTTTGCAGGACGGGTTAAAATATCACGGTATATACCACAACGAAGTTGTCTACGGAATAGTAAAAAGAAACTGGAACGGGTAAAAAATATGTGTTGATATGTTTCTTAGTCAACACTCTCAAAATTTATAATAGGCGGTATAGTCAATGAGTAAAGTAATCTTGATTTGCGGAAAAATTTGCAGTGGAAAAACTACTTATGCAAAATCTTTAATAAAGAGTAAATTTGCGGTCTTGCTTTCAGTAGATGAAATTACCGTTGCTTTGTTTGGAACAGACGCAGGTGAACATCATGATTTTTTTGTCGAGAAAACGCAAACTTTTCTTTATCAAAAATCTTTGGAAATTATCGAATCGGGAATAACTGTAATTTTAGATTGGGGCTTTTGGACAAAAGAAGACAGACGCGAGGCAGTTAATTTTTATAATAAGCATAATATTCAATTTGAATGGCATTACATCGACGCATCAAAAGAAGTATTAAATAAAAATCTTGAAAAGCGTAATCAAGCGATAAAAAACGAACAAATATCGTTTTATTATTTCGATGACGAACTTTCAAATCATTTTTGGAATATGTTTGAAGTTCCTCAAAAAGATGAGATTGATGTCTGGTATATAAGCCCCACAGTATAAGCATTTTTATTATTTTATATGTCCCGAAAATAAATCAAAATGTTGTATTCGGCGTTCAGATGACAAGATATAAGTATATCTTCGCAAATACTCCCGTGCGCGAATTACTTCGTCGTTTTATTCTCCGTTTGATTAGAAAAAAATCGTAAGGCACAGCTTTCATGCCGCGCCTTATATTTTATTTTAAGTTTTAAATCGGTCGTTATTCACCCCTGTTTAGTATATTAATTTTACCGCCGCCGTGAATATTCTCAACTGATTCATGTTTTACTCTGCCGATTGTCACATGTCCGCCGCCATGCATCTTTATCTTTGTTTTGTCAGTAGTTATTCCCTCTGCATCTATAACCCCTCCGCCGAATATACTAAACTCGCACGACTTAATTTTCCCGTTGTGGATTCCTACGTTCCCCGAACCGTGTATTGATACTGAAATATCTTCATTTATTTTATCAACACATACGTTCCCGGAACCATGTATTACTGAAGATATGGAAGCGGCTTCTCCGACTTTCATATTTCCCGAGCCGTGTATTGACATTTTTACATTTTTTGAAGATTTCACGTCTATATTTCCCGAACCGTGTATTGACATAACCGTATTTCCGAACGTCGGCAAATCCATTTTACCCGAGCCGTGTATTGATATATGAGAGCTTCTAAAATCTACACCTACAAAAGCTTCGCCGTTTCCGTGAATAGCCGCGTTTAAATCATTTGTTTCATCATAGGCAAGTTTAACAACGATTTTATTTGCCTGCCATTTAATAAATTTTATTCCCAAATTTTTTATGTCAAACAATCCACTGTCAAATTTTACAGATAATCTACTGCCAATATATTCTGTTTTTATAGCTTCGACAAATTCAGGGTCGCCTTCAACTTCAACCGTTGTCTGCTCTGTATCTGATTTTTCCGCAAAAAATCTGCAATGGCGTATGTTAAAATCAAAGTCTTTTATTTTGCCGAACTCAAAATTCGCTCTCTTTGTCTCTGAAACGTCCTGCATTTTATTAGAAAAAAGTTTTTTCTTGAAAGTAAATAATTTTATTTCGCCCGTACCTTTGTTTATAATTCGCTTATTAGCCAACTCCGCCATACTGCCGTCCTCAAAAGTGACATTGGTTTCATCTGTGGCTTTTACTTGTTTATCTGAATAACACGCTATATCCTTAAATGCAAAAACAAGTTTTAAACCGTTGTAAGTCTGCGGAAATTTCGCCGCCGCATTTTCTTCTTCCGCGTCTTCTTTAACTTTGCCGAATAAATCGTCTAAAGTTGTCCCGAGTATTGTACACAGCGCGGGGAGCTGCGCTATATCGGGATAACTTGCGTCGTTCTCCCATTTTGATATTGCTTGGCTTGTAATGCCGAGTCTTACCGCGAGTTCTTCCTGCGTAAAGCCTTTTGCTTTTCTGAACATTTCTATTCTTTTACCAAAACCATCAAATTCGTACATAAATAAATCTCCTTAAATTATTAAAAGTTTATTGATTTTTATTTATTATACCACATATCAAACCGAAAGTCAATCAACTATTAGTTGTATTAATGAATAGTTTTGCAACTCATTTTCTACGAAAAACATGATTTCGTCAGAAAAACGGCGATTAAAAAAGACTGTCCCGCCGTGCGATATAATCGGCGAGGGGTCTTTTTCTAATAAACTTCCTCGGAAATAGTCTCTTAGCCCTCTGTGCCGCCGCAGCGGGGATTGTTCAATTTGTGTTGTTTATCGTATGGGACGGCGTCCTCGACATCCCGTGATATACCAATACAACGCGGTTTTTGCGGACGCGCAATGCGCGCCCCTACAACGAACCAACATCTTTTGAAAACACCCGTCACTCGCTCCGCTTCGTGCCACCCTCTTTACATAAAGAGGGCTTTCGGCACAAAATCTTTATGTTGATTTAATTTCTGAGGAGGTCTAATATCCACACCCATATTTTTAATTTATTTCCACAAATCATACCCGTCATGGGTAACAAGCCCTATGTATTCTGCTCCCCCGCTTCTTCCGTTATAATAGAGATACCAACTATTCTTATCTTCATTGAATATTGCATATGGCTTATAGCAAGCATTGCTGTCCCAACTACCCTCTGTAGGCGATATAATTGGATTATGTCTGCATTTCTCCCATCTTGTTATGCCGTCGGGCGACCTTGCGATACAAATTCGGGCTGTATCTATATCTTCATAACCTATATAAAACATAATATAGCCGTCTTTGTCTTTGATAATCTGACACGCTCCTATTCTGTCCTGTTCATACATATTGCCGCGTGTATTTACAAATATAGGGTTTGCCCTATGTTTAACCCAGTTCACGCCGTCTGAGCTTACAGCGTAGCCTATCGCGTTAGGCTCATATGTTTCCCCTCCGCTATACCACATCTTAAATATATTTTCTTCTTCATCAAATATTACGTGCGGATTCATGACAGACCTGTTTTCCCAATATAACTCTGATATTAACACAGGTTCGTTCCCGCACCTTTTCCAGTCGTAACCGTTATCGCTGACAGCATAGCCGATATAACTGTATCCTCTCGCCTGTCCCGTATACCACATATGATATTTATTCTCGGCCTTTACCACGCAATTACGGTTTAAGTCATCTTCCCAACCTGTTTCATACATAGGCTCAAGTATTATTCTCGGCTCGCCCCAGTTTATACCGTCCTGACTAAGAGATACGGCAAGTGATTTCTTTGGTCTCCATGAAAAATACATTCTGAAACCGTCAGTGTCTTTCAATAGAAATACGTCGAAGCAAGTGCCGAGAGCATTATTTCCAAGTACGGGATTGTTTTTATATTTTTTCCAATTTCCGTTTGTTTCGGGGAATGTATATAACGCCATTATTTTTAAACCTCATTTCTTTTTATATTTAGCTGTACTTCTATTGTTCAACAAATCCTTCTTCGGAGTTCATAAAATTTATGTTGTCAAAATCAGAAATATATTTTCTGAATATATCTATTTTTTTATCATCAATATCAATTATTCTGATATTAATATAATTATCAGCAACCTCGCCTCCAATATATTTAAATACATCAAGTAATTCTTGATTTCCGCTATTTTCATATTCCCTATATAGAATACCTGTTTGGTCTAATATTCTTTCAAACTCACTCAGCAATTCATCATACGAATATGTTTTTTCATTGTTGTCATTTAGCGTCGAGTTATTAGTACAAGATACTAAAGTTAGCAACAAAGCGAAAGCGAGAATAACTATTATTGTTCGTTTCATAATTACCTCCACAAATATAATTTTTTGTATATTGTAGGGGCGGATGGCAATCCGCCCGCCGATTCACAGAATTTGTCGGTATTTCATCGGGACGATTGCCATCGTCCCCTACGAGTTACGGCGGTATATCGTGGGACGGGAAAATTCCGCCCTAAAAATCCATTCCTTAAATATTATATAAATTTTCTACGTTAATCAACAAAATCAATAAAACACCCGTCACTCGCTATGCTTCGTGCCACCCTCTTTGCGAAAGAGGGCTTTGGATGCGGCTACTTTCCTTGCCCTCTTTTGTAAAGAGGGTGCCGTCCGCAGACGGCGGGTGTTTTCTTGATGTATATAATGCTTATACTGCACAGAATATCAATAACCCCAATAAACTAATGTTTCTTTTATTATAGCGGTTAAATCTGCATTTACGTAAGGTGCTTCTCGACTACTTGAAGAAAGTAGTTGTAACGGATTAACTAAATCTCTAAATAAAGATAACTCAACCCAATTATCAGGTAGCCTTTTATTTGCGAATGTATTATAGATTTGCCCAAATAAATTAATATGAGTATCATTGAAAAACCTGCGATACCTAAAAAATGTGCCTATATCAGCTAAAGAGTGTCCCCACCATGCAGCTTCCCAGTCAACAAAAAACACTTGTTTATGTTCATCAACAAGCATATTTGCAGGACGAAAATCACAATGAATAAATGACTTGTAGCTATCAATTTCTGGTATGAAGTTTTGTTTGCCCAACACCAACCGTTGTATTCTTTCATACATTTCTTCGCCTATTATCGTTTTTAACGCTGGCTTATTCAAAAAATTTTGATACCATTCCTCATAGGGTGGTATGTCAAATTCTGCAAGTCCTGTAGTTTTTTCTTTGGGAGTATTATGTATGATAGCAGATGCTTTAGCTACCTGCTCCAACAATGACGTGTCACATTGATTGCTTTCAATAATTACTTTTTGTAAGCAAACTCCGTTAATATACTGATATATAAAAATATTTGAGTTATGTTTTGTGGTGTGAAATAATAAGTCTGGAATATTTATTTTACCTTTCATCAATCCATAAGCAATTATTTCGTTATTAAGGTTAGCTATGTTAGTTATTCTTAATAAGAATTTGCCCTTATTTGTACAAACAACAAAGTTGCTGTTGCTGCATCCAAGCGGAATCGCATTAAAATCTGAAATATTTAATGTTTTGTCGTATTCGGTAAATATATTTTTCACTTCATCAATCTTTATATCTAAAATCGGTGAACGTTCCCAATCTAAATCCAACATTTGATAAACCCTTTCTGCATATTATATAAATTTTCTGCGCCGGTAGCGCACTATATTGTATCAAACTCAAAAAATATAGTCGTTGTTTTCCCCTTATTTTGACAGGTTTGCGCGGCGCAGATAAATACCGTTGGCAGGATAATTCGTACTCGTCACCGCGTATACATAATTATCGTGCAAGTACAGTCCGTTCCAGTTTGCCCAGTAACCGTCAGGTATATAAAACGGTACAAACACATCCTCAAGCCAAACTTCGCCCGTTTTATCGGCGGATTCCATGATTTTCATAATCGAAAAGCTATCTCCGGACTGCCCCGCGTCTTCGTCTGTCTGAAACGATACAAGCAACCTGCCGTCCGGAAGAGTAAGCACATACGGCGCAGCAGCTTTGCGTCCTCGCGTATGCGGAATATAAATCGTCCGGAACTCTTCGGACCAGTCATAGCCGTCAGGCGATGATTTTATCTGTAACACGAACGGAAATCCCGCAGTGTTCGTCGCTTCAATCACTAAGATATATCGTCCGTCCTCGCGAATGTCCCACACAGGCATACCATCGCGTGATTTAGTTTGCGTCCCGTCAGACGCGACAAAAACTTCGCTCCACTTATCGCGTTCCCATGTTCTGAACTCTATATTCTGCTCCGAATTCGACGTTACGCGGTTACGACTGTCGTTTGCATAAAACACGGCGATTTTCTCGTTTATCCGCCCAAAATGCGGCTCATATACGCCGCCGTTTCCGGTTTGCTCGTCAATCAGCGAGTGATGCTCCCATGTTTTGCCCCCGTCGCGGCTGATATTATTCTGAATAGACGTATACCTGCCGCTGTTTGCGCGGTGAGAAAGCCAAATATCCCCGTTTTCCAGTTCAATTAAAGCGGGTTCGCGCAGTTTAAGCCGGGGTAATAATCAATAACAGACAGCCCTTCCCAGGTTAATCCGCCGTCATCGCTTTTCATTATTTTAATCACGGAGTTGCTGTAATTTTCGTTTGTGTCGAACGCACAGAAAAGCGTTCCGTCAGTCAGGGCAAGCATACGCGGATACCATGCGCCGCCCGACGATGTTTTGTATACGGTTATCATTTCATCTTCCCAATATATGCCCGGTTCTTCGGCTATGCCGTATTCCTCTTCTTCACCCGAATCTGCGGCGTTAATCTCCGATTCGCCTGAATCCTTCACGGAATCGTCATACTCAGGCGAAACGGATTTTTCGCAGGCTGTGAGTGAAGCAAATCCGGCGGCAAGAAATACCGGAAATAACATCAGCGCAATAATTTTTTTATTCATATAAAATCCTCCTATCACAGCACTGATTTAATTATTTTAAACATTGCCTTTCCTACTGCCGAATGTCCTGACCCGTTGGCTTGATTAGCCGTTCCTGTGAAGTGCAAATCGGTATCGGAATTATACCATGCAAAAGAACCGGTTTGTCCCCAAAACCTGATAATTTCATTGATTGGCTTTTTAATCGAAATAAACCTCGGCGCGGGTTGTTTTTCTATTCCTACCCCATAATAAAATAGGCTGGGAGGAGGAAAGAGTAAACTCCACTTTTTCAAGTCCTTTATTTTTTCTTTCGGAAAAAAATAGCCGTTAAAAAAATTTTTCAAGAAAATCATAACTTCTTCCTCTGTAGATACAATGCCGCCTTCAACGGAAATTGACGTCATATAATTAGGCAGCCATAATTTTTTATCTTTATAGTAAAATGCTGCCGGCTCATTATCGGCGGTATCCTTATACACATAAGTATTAC
>Ga0099364_10007565_pt1 | contig 15478 bp, 8 predicted proteins | sample TergutTh196P3_FD_73070 | JGI IMG/M metagenome (GOLD analysis project Ga0099364, IMG submission 73070) | Microcerotermes parvus P3 segment gut microbial communities from Pointe-Noire, Republic of the Congo - Th196 P3 | ecosystem: Host-associated > Arthropoda: Insects > Digestive system > Gut ... | reverse complement strand
CAGGGATTACAATAATTTTCCGATGCGTCCGCTTAATTGGAAATCTCCGAGAGAGGTTTTGAACGCTTTTCTTATATCGGGTGAAGTTTTTTGAAAAAATTTGTAACATATCATTGACAAACGTACAAAATTTCAATAGACAATTGCGAAATTGGTTGTTTGCGGACGGGCAATGCCCGCCCCTACAATAGGTAGATGTATTATGCTACCGAAACCCTAAATGTAGGGGCGCGCATTGCGCGTCCGTGGGTTTCGCAATCGCCTGTTTCCCTGTTTCAATAATAAATTAATTATTGACAACCGAAAAATTTTGTGTTATACTGTAATATGAGTAAATATTTTTTGTGAGGTACCACGTGAATAATAGTAAAGAAAAATTCTTTCCGGAAAAGCCCTTAATTTTAGCAATCGACGACGACGAGATTGTCTGTGGGCAGGTCAAATTCCTTTTGGAGGAGTCGCGGCAGTTTGTCGTTGAGTCGTTTTCCTCTGCCGAAAACGCCCTCGTATACCTTAAAGACAACGACGCGAACCTGATTCTGCTCGACTTCCATATGCCCGAAATGTCCGGCTTGGAAATGCTCGAAGTACTGACGGCGGACGAGCGGCTGAACAAAATCCCCGTGATTTTCCTCACCAGTTCGTCGGACGAGGCGGAGGAGGTTCAGGCACTGCTTATGGGGGCGGTCGATTACATAACAAAGCCCCTGCAACCGGCGATTCTGCTTGCGCGAATCATTCACCAACTCGATTTCTTCAACCATAGAGAACATCTCGAAAAGCTTGTCGGGGAGAAGACGAGCGAGCTTAATGAGGCCATTGAAGTCTTGAAAATCCGCGAAGACGTCACGCTGAATCTTTTGGCGCGTATAACCGAAATGCGGGATTCCGAGACCGGGTATCACATCGACCGTACGACCGAATACGTCCGAATCATCGTTACACATTTGCGCGAAAACCCCGCCCCCGGCTATACTTTGGACGAGGGCGAGGCCGCCGATATTGTAAAATCAGCGAAGTTGCACGACCTCGGCAAAATCGCCATTCCCGACAGTATTTTGCTCAAAGCCGGCAAGCTTGAAAATGACGAGTTCGAGCATATCAAAACCCACACAACCTACGGTGAGACCTTGCTTTCCGAGGCGATGGACAACATGAATATCGACCACAAGCACGACCTGACTATCGGCGTGTTCGAGCGCGACAACTTCCTCAAAACCGCACGCGATATTTCCTTTTGCCACCACGAAAAATGGGACGGTTCGGGATACCCGCAAGGCCTCAAAGGCGCGGAAATTCCCATCTCGGCGCGGATTGTCGCAATTGCCGACGTCTATGACGCGCTGACCTCCCGCCGCCCCTACAAAGAGCCGTATTCCCACGAAAAGGCCTGCGAGATTATTTCCAAGGACAGCGGAACCCATTTCGACCCTTATCTTGTGGAGATATTTAAGAAATACGGCGATGAATTTGAGAGTACTATAACCTTAACAAGATGAGCTTAGAATTATTTAGCAAAGCCACGCAAAACTGGTTCAGACAAGCCCTCGGTGAGCCTACGCCTGTTCAGGAGCAGGCGTGGCGGGTCATTTCCGAGGGCAAAAACGCGCTTGTAAGCGCGCCGACCGGCACGGGTAAAACCTTGTCGGCTTTTCTTGTTTTTATTGACAAAATGTTTGATTTGGCAGGAAAAAATCAGTTGGAGCAACGGCTGTATTTGATTTATATCTCGCCCTTGAAGGCGTTGGCGGGCGACATACGCGAGAACTTGTACCGCCCGCTTGACGGTATCGGAAACGGCTTTGCGCCGATTGATGTTTTCGTGCGAACCGGCGATACCACACAAGCCGAACGCCGCAAAATGCTGAAAAAGCCGCCGCATATTCTGATTACAACCCCCGAATCGCTGTTCCTACTGCTGACTTCGCAGTCGGGGCGGGAGTTTTTGAAGTCTGCCACTGCGATAATCGCCGATGAACTCCACGCCATGATGAACTCCAAGCGGGGCGCGCATTTTATGTTGTCGCTTGCACGGTTGGACAAGCTATGCGAAAAGCCTTTACAGCGAATCGGGTTGTCCGCGACTGTCAACCCGCTTGAGTTGGCGGCTGATTATTTATCTTGTGGGGATAAAGTTGAGATTATTGCCCCGAAAATGCAGAAGGAATTTGATATAATCATCAACGGCGCGAAAACAAGCGGATTGCTCCCGAAAGGCACGGTCTGGACTGAGATTGCGCGAATGGTTTACGAGCAGTGTGAGGGCGCAAGAAGTGCTATAGCCTTTGCAGACGGGCGCATGTTTTCGGAGAAATTGGCGTTTTATGTCAATCAGACTGCGGGGGAGCATTTCGCGCTTACCCATCACGGCTGTGTCTCAAAAGAACAGAGGCAAGCCGCCGAAAAACGGCTCAAGAGCGGGGATTTGCGGCTGTTATGTGCGACGTCTTCGATGGAATTAGGCATCGACGTCGGCGAAATCGACAAGGTTCTGCAAATAGGCGCGCCGGCGACGATTTCAAGTCTCCTGCAACGGCTCGGGCGGGCAGGGCATAATCCGGGCAGGAAAAGCGTCATGCACCTGTTCCCGAAAACCGCCGCCGACGGCTTGATTTGCGGGCTGACGGCGCATGTCGCGAAGAATCACGGGATTGAACCCTTGAACCCGCCACGCCTTTGTTTCGATATTTTGGCACAGCATTTGGTTTCAATGGCGAGTGCCGCGGACGGCTATACCGTGGATGACGTCATGGAGCTACTTCCGCGTGCGTACCCCTTTCGCGAAGTTACTCGTGAGGACGTGAAATCTATTCTTGAAATGTTGGCGGGCGATTACGAGCATGAGCGGGATTTGCCTGTGCGGGCGCGGGTTTTGTACGATAGGATAAATGAGCGAGTCGAGAGCGATTCGTACAGCCGCATGTTGGCGACGCGGGCGGGCGGGACAATTCCCGACACGGGAATGTACGCGGTGAAAACCGAGAGCGGCGTTAAGCTCGGCGAGTTGGACGAGGAATTTGTCTTTGAATCGAGAGTAGGCGAGAAGTTTCTGCTCGGCTCATTCGCGTGGAAAATTACGCAGATGAATAAGGACACGGTGGTGGTAAAGCAAGCGAAATCGGACGGCGCACGACCGCCTTTTTACCGTACTAATTGGTTAAGCCGCAATTATTATACCGCGCTGTTATTCGGCGAACAAATGCAGAAATTATCCCTTGCGGATAATTACGATGAAGTTTTGACAATCCTGTATACCTACGGAATGGACCAAAACGCCGCCGCCGAAACTGCCGGGTATCTAATTCGCCAAAAAGAAGCACTTTCGGTACTGCCGAATTGCAACCTGATTATCGCGGAGCATTTCCGTGACGAGTCGGGCGATAATCAGCTGATGTTACACTCGATTTTCGGCAAGCAGATAAATTCGCCGCTCGGCTTTTTAATGCAAAACTATGCAGAAAAACTAACAGGTGCAGAAGTGGTTTTCTTCGACGACGACGACGGAATCCTGCTCTATGTGCGGGGTAAGCACGAGCTCCCGAATAATCTTGTAAAGATAATTGCAGACGCCGATAATGCCCGAAATATACTTGAAGCATTGTTGCCCGTGACGCCGCTTTTCGGGATTGCGTTCAGGCATAATGCGGCGCGTGCGCTGATTATGGGCATGCGGAAAAGCGGCCGCCAACCGCTTTGGGTACAGCGATTGCGCGGCGCGGAAACGCTCGATATGCTGATTGCCCACAAAAATCACCCGCTAATCCGTGAGACCATGCGGGAGTGCCTTGAGGATTATTGGAACTTGGGCGGGTTGTCGCAGTTGCTGTTGAAAATTAGGCGCGGCGAAATCGAAGTCCGCGAAGTTGTCCGCGATGAGCCGTCGCCGATGTCGCTCCCGCTTCGTAGGCAAGCGGAGGGGGTTTTCACCTACGACTACTTCCCTTCCTCGAAAAATATTAATCAATCGGTGGAAGAAGCTTTGCAAGAAGAATTGAAACACGCCGAAATAATCAAGCCTGCATCGGAGTTTCTCGCGGGTGCCGAGCGGAAAAAGTTGCCCGAAAATCCGAACCAACTTCACGCGCTTTTGATGCGTGAGGGGGATTTGGAAGTGGGCGAGAGCCGCGATTTAGGGATACCGTTTGAGTGGTTTGAGGGGCTTTTGGCAAGCGGTAGAATCGCGTATATTGAGCCGGGTTTGTGGATTGCCGCCGAGCATGAAAATGAGTATAGGAGCGGGTTTGAGCAGGGCGACACGGCGGCGATTGCGCGTGTGATACGGCGTTGCATTTACTTTCGCGGCGGGTTTGACGCTTCAATGATTTCGGCGCGGTATTCTTCAATTAATTCAAGCGATTTTGAAAAAAACAGCGGCGTTTCAGAACCCGCATATTCTTTATGGGACTGCTATTTACCCGCGGAGACTGCGGCGGAAATTTTGCAGTCGCTTGCAAGCGAACGGCTTCTGATTGAGGACGACGGCTTGTATTATCACGCCGATTTGTACGAGAAGGCGCGGCGCAAAACGATTGCGTTTCGCCGCCGAGAGTTTCGGACGATGCCCCCGCAGAATTACGCCGCACTATTGGCGGAAAAGGTAAATCCCCGCGAAAATATACCCGCAAGTGAGCAGTTGGAAACAGCGTTACTAAGCCTTTCGGGGCGGGGTTTTCCGGTGGCTTTGTGGGAGAATGTGCTGTTGCCGGCGCGTGTGAAAAATTACAACGGCGGGCTTTTAGACAAGCTTTTGAGCGAGGGGAAATGTTTTTGGAAACTGAGCAATTCCGAGCTGAGTTTTGAGGTTTATGAGGACGTTGATTACGAGTTTGAGGTGGGTGCAGATTTGGACGGCGACGAGGCGGTTATTTTCGAGCAGATACGTAGGCGCGGGGCGGTGTTTCTGTCGAGTTTATCGAGCGCGGTGGGCGGTCGTCCGCTCCTCTCCCCAACCCTTTCGTTGGTTGAAAAGGGGCTGATTAGGGCGGATAGTTTTATCCCTGTGAGACAATTGCAGGATAAGGACAAGCTTTTGGCTCTGCCTTTGAAACAGCGGATTGCCGCGACTGTTAGATTTTTGAACGCCGGGCGGTTCGATATTGCCCGCCCTGTAGTCGAAAAAAATATTGACGAACAGATAAACCGCGCCTTTGACAAAGTGATTGTACTATGCCGCGAAACGGCTCTGCAAGCGGGTTTGAATTGGAGCGCGGCGTTGGAGAAACTGCGGGTTTGGGAGTACACCGGGAAGGCGCGGCGCGGGTATTTTATCGAGGGGCTTTCGGGGGCGCAGTTTATTAGGGACGCCGAATTCGCGGGGGTTATACATCGGCTTGAAAACCCGAAATTATCCCACATAGCATTTCCGCTTGACGTTGAGGAAAGCGGAAATGCTATGACGGCGGCAACGCCGCCGTCCGCCGCCAACGGCGGCGAGCGTAGTCGTGGAATTCACTTCCACGACTACAAGACTTGCAATAACGATATAATTTGCCTGAACGCCGCTGACCCGTTTATGCCGTGGGGCAAGTGCCTTGCACACCTGCCGGGGCGGGCTTTCACCTGCGTTTCCGGCACAATCGCGGCCCTGTGCGGGGGCGTTCCCGTGGCACTGCTCGAAAAGCAGGGGCAGGTTCTGCGGGTTTTTGACGAGGAATTGACTGAAAAGGCGGTGTTCGCCTTTGCCGAATGTTACAAAAAAGGCTTGATACTGCCGAATTTGAAGCGGTTGGTGGTGAAGGAGTACCCGCGCGAGGCCGAGGGCGCGTTGAAGGGCGCAGGGTTTATGCGGTTGATGTTGGAGTGGGGGTTGTTTAGGTAGGGGTTTTTGTGGTTTTTTGTGGTGTGATGTTTGTTTTTGTATGATTACTTATAGCGTTATATCATCGCTAAAAACATTAAAAAACCCATTATTGAATTAATTAGAGCTACTATTAAACCTATAATGCACATAATAATGGCCGCCGTTGTTTTGTATTCTTTTCGGTTTTTAATTGCCACAACAAGCCCGATTATCGAACAAACATATGTAATAATCGGTAAAAATAATGCAAATACAAGCCCTATAATTGATAAAACTAATGATGCTACATGTTGTTTATCGGTAGTGATTTGTTGTCTTTCGTAGGTGGGTGGTTTTGGTGGGTATGTATCGGGGGGTGAACGAGTAGGCAATTTCGGTAAATTCGGGGGTGTTAAACCCGCAAGCGTGTACTGTTTCTCTATAATAGGATATATCTTCTCATTTTCTTCTTCCATTCTTGCTTCTAATTCTTTGAAACTCATATCTACAGAATCGTAATTGCGTTCTTTTCTATCGTGCAATTCTATCAAATGGTCGAGTGTTTTTTTATGCTCTTGACCTTCCGCTATGACTGAACCAAGTTCATTATCAACACGTTCGATGGTGTCTATGCAGTCTTGACATCCACCATTCTCTTTCAATAACTTTAGCAACATACCAATAGCAAGAAATCGCATATTAATATCAGGGGCATTCCACATAGGCTTATCGAAAAAACTGCCAAGTGCAAAACCGTTACTACCGTCACTGCTTTCAATGAAAATGTTTTGACACGATTCACAAACATCGCTTTTTGTAATTGCTTTCATAATAAAACCTCCAAATTAAAATTATTTTGTCTATTATAGCATACATTTTTGCATTTGTCAACTATCGTAGACAATATTTTACAATTTCCCTGTTATTCTATAACAGGGGTGTCTACGATGATAGAATTTGAGAGGTCGGCGGCGGGGTTAGTTATTCGGGGTTTGCGGAAGGAACGCGGGTTGTCGCAGGAGGTTTTGAGCGGGCTTGCGGGGATTGCGCGGAGCCATTTAGCCATGATTGAGAACGGCACGAAGCAGCCGAATTTTGAGACGGTTTGGCGGATTGCGAATGCTTTTGGTATGTTGCCGCATGTTTTTGTTAAGCGGATTGAGGATAGGGTGTCGGGCAGTTGACAATTGACAGTTGACAATGGGCAAAAATTTTTTCTGCCGTTTATATATTTTATTGTAGGGAACGATGTCGGACAATTGACAGTTGACAATGTGCAAAAATTTTCCTGCCGTTTATGTATTTTATTGTGGGGAACGGTTCATAACCGTTCCGCAAAGTTTCTGCGGGTTTATAATTCTCGCAAATTTGTGCAGTTTCATCAACGGAACGGTTACGAACCGTTCCCTACACAACATCGCGCCGTGTTTCGGGGGATTTTTCGATTGATGATGTTTTGTAGGGGCGGGCAATGTGTGCCCATAAAACCCCACGCGCCCGAAAAAACACCCTCAGTCGTGCGAATTTACGGGCGGGCAGTGCCCGCCCCTACATGGTACATCAGCGTACGGACGACCGAAGGCGGTCGTCCCTACGTGAATAATTATTAACGACAGAAAAATCTACAACCATGTAGGGGCGAACTCCGTTCGCGCGTAATTCCCACCGCGCCTGTAATCCCCCACGACAAACGCCGTCTTTTCCACGTGCGGGCGGTGCGCCCCTAAAATTCCACGCGTTCGCGGTATTTATCACCATCCGTAAAATTTATTGTAGGGAACGGTCCATAACCGTTCCGTTTATAAGGTCGTTGAAACATTCGGAACGGTTACGAACCGTTCCCTACACAACACCGCGCCGCGTTCCGGGGGATTTTTCGGTTGATGATATTTTGTAGGGGCGCGCATTGCGCGCCCGTAAAACCCCACGCGCCGTAAAAAATGCCTTCAGTCGTGCGAATTTACGGGCGGGCAATGCCCGACCCCTACATGGCACATCAGCGTACGGACGACCGCCTCGGTCGTCCGTTGTTTCACCGGTGTGGAATTTATGCGGACGACCGGGGGCGGTCGTCCCTACATGAATAATTATTAACCACAGAAAAATCTGCAACCATGTAGGGGCGAACTGCGTTCGCCCGAAATTCCCACATTCGCGGTATTTCCTACCCTTCGTAAATTTTATTGTAGGGAACGGTTCTTAACCGTTCCGTTGATGAACCCGTGCAAATTTACGCAAATTAAAAAATCGCAGAAACTTTGCGAAACGGTTAAGAACCGTTCCCTACAAAACAAAAAGCGGGCTATCAAAGCCCGCTTTCAATTATTCAATTCCCCTACCTCAACCTAAACTGCCCAATCAACTCCTGCAACATAGCCGACTGCCCGCTCATTTCCTCGGACGCCGCCGCGCTCTCTTGCGCCGTCGCGCTGTTCTGCTGAACAACCTGTGCGACTTGGTCGATTCCTATATTTACTTGCGAAATTCCCATTGCTTGTTCCTTGGAGGACTGCGCGATTTCCGCTACGAGCCTTGTGGATTCTGCGATACCCTCGGAAATTTCCGTGAAACTGACCGCTGTTTCGCTTGCGATTCGTGAACCCAACTCGGCTTTTTCCATTGAGTTTTGAATCATATCGCCGGTCTCTTTTGCGGCCTCGGCACTCTTTGCCGCAAGGTTGCGAACTTCTTCCGCAACAACCGCGAATCCCTTACCGTGCTGACCCGCCCGAGCCGCTTCAACAGCGGCGTTGAGCGCGAGAATGTTGGTTTGGAACGCGATGTCGTCGATAACTTTGATGACCTTGCTGATGTTTTGGCTTGCGATATTGATGTCGCGAACCGCCTCCATCATTTCGTCCATTTGGCGATTGCCCTTTTCGGCATTGCCACGAATGTCATTCGAGAGTGACGCCGCTTTTTCAGCCATTTCGGCATTGGATTTTGTTTGGGTTGCAATTTCGGAAATCGAGCTTGAAAGTTGCTCGATTGACGCCGCTTGCTCGGTTGAACCTTGCGAGAGAGCCTGCGCGCCGTCGGCGATTTGCTTGGCGCCGGAGTCAACCTGTGACGACGACGAATTAATCTCGCCGAACATGCTGTTCATGCTGCCAATCAGCTTTTCAACCGAGATACCCATCGAGTCTTCGTTCGAGAGCAGCCGAATATCAAGCGAGAAGTCGCCCTGTGAAAGCTTTTGCAGTAAGCCCTCGATTTCGAGAATACGGTTAACGAACGCGGACGCACCGTTGATAAGCTGGCCCGTTTCGTCCTTGTACTGCCCGTAGAAATCCATGGTTTTCCTGTCCGCCGCCGAAAGTTGGAGGTTCCCGGTCGTGCCTGCCTTTGACATAAACGCGGTAATCGGCAGAATCGGCTTGGAGATTGCGCGAGAAATGTAAATCGCGAAGAACAGTGAAACTGTAATTGCAAGGGCTATAATTGCGAGAATCAAGATTAGCATTGTTGTAAATAATTGGTCGTTTGCGTCATTGTTCGCCGCCGCAGCCGCAACTTTCAGCTCCAAACATTCGTCCAAATTTTCAACAACCTTGTTTATGTCCGCGGTATACTGGCCCATGAGCGCGTAGAGGTCGGCCGCATCTACGCCTTCCTTGGCGCGTTCGTAAATCAACTCGCACGCAAATAAAAACGAGTCGTTATACAGCTTTTCAGCCTCGGTGAACAGCGCCATCGCCCGAACGCCGGCGTCGGTGGTGGTGAGGATTGTCGCCCTGTACAAAGGCAGATACTCTTGAAGCCGCGAATCGTACTGGTCTTGGCGGTCATGCGCATCCTCAAGCAGGTCCCAGTCTTCGGTTGCCGCCGCGATAATATACTCGCGCATAACGGCACGCTGGCGTTGAATCATTTCAACGATTGTCGTCATATACGGCATCGGAACGGTCTGCATGTCGTACATCGTGCCACTGGCATTGTTGATTTGCATCATGCCGAGAATGCCGACACCGCCGACGAGAATCGACATAATGATTACGGCAATAAAGCTGATCATCAGCTTTGCGGAGATTTTCATATTTTTCATTTGTTTTACCCTTTCTGTATTTGAATAAAGATACTTTACACTATTATAGTACTATTTTCACTATTTTTCAACTACATTGATGTAGGGCATGTACATGAAATTTTTGGCGGTTTTTTGCAATGATGTAGGGTTTACTCAAAATTTTGTCGAAATAATGCTTGACAATGTAGGGTTTGTGTGGTATACTTTATTAATAGAAAGAACCTGAAAGGACGGTCTCGCTATGTTGAATGTTGTGGATTTCCCTGTTGTTTTGCCCGACTTGCCCGAGAAACACGCCCCCAGAAATAATTTCCTACATAAACTTTCCCGCGCCGCCGACAAGCAATTCGTCTACATTCACTCGCCCGCGGGCTACGGTAAAACCGTTGCCTGCTTACTTCGGTTGAAGAAAACCGGGCAGAAAGCGGCGTGGCGCAGTTTCGACAAGTACGACGACACCCCTGCACTGTTCTACATGGCGTTTTGCATGTCGCTGCTCTCGATAATCCCCGAAGACCGCGAGCTCGCGCGTATCGTCACCGCGCCCGACTTCCGAACCGCCCCCGTCGAATACACCATCGAAATCCTCACAAAAGCCGATTACGGCAGGGATAGGCTCGTGTTAGTACTCGACGATTTTCATAACATCAAAAAACATGAAATTCTCACTTCCCTGCCCTACGTCCTAAAGCGGCTCCCGTCAAATATTGCAATTTTTTTCCTAAGCAGGAAGCCCGCGCCCCCGGATTTTCATGTTTTGCGGAGTAGTGAAAAACTTGCAGAGTTGGGCGTGGAGTCGCTCGTGATGAGCGATTCCGAGGTGCAAGCCTACCTCAGAATCCGCGATGTCTCCCCTGCCGACCCCGTCTACGGGCAAGCGGAGGGTCAGCTGATGCTCCTGAACGCCCTAATCCAAGACAGGGACTGCGTTTCAGGGTTCTTCGACAGTAACATTTGGAGCAATTTGGACGACGAACGGCGGCTGTTTTTGGTGACGACGGCGATTCCGGAGACCTTTTCGATTGAGCTTGCCGGCGCATTGACCGAAATCGGCAACTGCCGCGAGTATATTAACGAGCTGATTTGTCACGGCGCGTATATCACATTCGCGGACGACAAATACAGGTACCACCCGCTTTTTCGGGATTATCTGCTTGGAAAATCGGCGGAGTTTTCGATTGTCAAGACCGAGCTGAACAAGAAGGCGACCTTGTATTATTTGAAGGAGGACGACGCCTTCAACGCCCACAAATACGCCGTCAACAGCGGCACTTTCGACCTTTTCGCCGAAAGTTTCAAGGAAATGTTCATAAGGCGCAATTTTATGCTCGACGACTACTGCGAGTTCATGCGGGGATTCAGCCAAGAACCGCTCCCCGACGCGATTTACGAGCGTTTTCCGTTCCTTTATATCGCGATGGTAATCTTCAGTTCGGTTGCGGGCGACGCCGCGAAATTCGTCTACTACAGCGATAAACTCAAAGGTTCTGCGGAGTTTTTAGCGCAGAAATTCCCGCAGATGGACGAGATTGTGAAATTTTGCTTATCGCTCGACCACAGGTGCAAACCAAATGAAGTTGACCCCTTGCAAAGCCCCTGTTTATCGGCTTCTTACCACCTGCCATTCCTGCACAGGGGCGCGAAGGAAAGCTTGGAGTTCGTCGGGAAAACCTTTGACAATCTGCTCTCGTCGGACACTTTCAAGAAGCCCGGCAACAGCAACCTTTTTTGTTATTATATGGGCGTGGGCGGCGGTTTATTAATAGAAACCAACAGAATTGCACAGGCGAGTGATATTTTTTTCAAGGCACGCGGGATTTTGAACAGCGATGTTGACCTTGAAATCACTTTCGCGTTGTACATCGGGCAGGCTGAAACTGCGTTACTAAGCGGAAAACGGGACTTGTACAACTTCCACTTGAGCGAGGCGAAAAAGTTTATCGTCGAGCGAAACGCGGGATTTTTCGAGAAGAATCTCGCGGCTTATGAGGCGCGGCTCGGTTTGGCGAACGGCGACGTCAAAGTCGCGGAAAAGCGCATTGCAGACGGCTTTACAACCTTGGACGACCGCCGCGGATTCGGCGCGCTGTACAAGATTTATCGCAACCTCACGACTGCGCGCGCGCTGATTGTGACCGGAGAATTGCAGGCCGCGCTGACCGCGCTTTACGAGATTGAGCGGATGGCGCGGGCGTTCGGGCGGGTGCTTGACGCGGCGGAGGCGTCCGCGCTGATTGCGGTCGCAGACTGGGTTTCGGGCAACAAAAAAGCCGCCACACAGCGGCTTGAACGCGAGTTAATTTTCCTGCAACCGTACGGATTTGTCCGCGTAATCGCGAACGAGGGCAAGGCGATTCTGCCGATTATTTCGGCGATTTTACGCAGTTCCGACGCCGCAAAAACACCGAGTTTATCGGCGTTTATCAAGACCGTGCAATTTGCCGCGATTGAACAATCGAAGCGTTTCAAGGGCATAACAGGCTCGCTCAAGCCCAAAAACATCCGCCTTTCAAAGCAACAGGCGATGATTTTGGGGTACTTGGCGAGGGGGCTGAGGAACGCCGAAATCGCCGAAGCCGCCGCCATAAGCCTGAACACGGTGCGGTATCACACGAAGGTGCTCTACCGCAAGTTGGACGTAAACAGCGCGCATGAGGCGGTGTTGAAGGCAAGGGAGATGGGGGTTTTGGGGTAATCATACCATGTGAGCAGAATTGTTGGAATGCCCGACATTACCTCCGACATCACCTTGGACATTTATCGCATTACTGACACCCACTTTATCTCCGCCCACAATATCCCCCGTGTTGAAATTCCCCGAGTTGTTAACGTTCAATCTTATTGAAGACTGGTCTATCGTAGCTCCACGTCCATCTAAAATATTGCCGTTTCCGTTTATTATGTAGGTTGTGTTAGATGACATATTCATTGACATTTCGTGTTTTCTTAAAATAATTAAATCTTGTAATGATTGAAGGTCATCGAAGTTATTGCTTGAGAAGAAATACACGTTACCTTGTGCGGTTACTTTTAGCCCTAAAGATTTAGTGATTCTTCGGTGTGCTGATTTTAATATTCCTACGATGATTAAATCAATTATACCGGAAATAGTTACAAATATACTTGGAGTTGTTATTATTTCGCGCAAACGAATCATTTCGCCGAAAAGCCCACTATACATTTGATTATGATATTCTTCGTCTATCCAACCGCCGAACGAAAACCAAAGCCACCCATAAATTAAAAAAGTACCAAGCAACACAACGCCGCCAAGAATAACCGCAACTATCCCAAACGTTGTCCAAGTCTTAAACGCTTGTGGTAACGCTTTGGGTTCTTCTAATACTTCTGTGCTTTGAATACTACTAATTTGAATAGATGCCTTTTTGCATGTGACGGTTCTTTCCTTAATTTCTAACCTGTTTTTCTTAGTAATTTTAATATATCTCATATCTAAAATGCACTCCTTTCTTTCAAAATAGTATATCATGAAAACCCTACATTGTCAAGCGTTATTTCGACAATATTTGACGTAAATCCTACGTTGCTATACAACCCGATAAAACGAATACCAACGCCATTACCGCTAATATAATCTTCCTCAACTCACCCTCCCCCCTTATTCATAATATACTTAAAATCAATATCAAACATAACCCCGTCACTTCTCTCCCTATACTTGCCCCGAATCCGCTTGATGACGGTCTCGGAGGTCTCGTCAACGGCGGCGGGGAGCATCAGAACATACTGCGAGCGGCTGTACCGCGCGAAGACGTCGCTTTTGCGGAGCGAGGTCGCTATGCAGTCGTGCAGTTTCCGCATTTCCTCGACAAAAACGGAGTTCTGCGGCTTTGCGGAATTGCCGCCTCTGCGTGCATTTACGGTGTCTGCGGTGTCCTTGGCGTCTTTTAGAGTAATCAGGCAGATGTGGGTTTTCTGGCCTGTACGTGCGGTGTCGCGCAGGCGCAGGCGGTAGATGCTCTTGAAAAATTCGGGTTCACAGTAAAACGCGCCGTTGTCAAGCTCAACGCTGTCTTCCTTGAGCATTTGGTGGATAACTTCAAGGTCGTCCTCAACCTTCATTTCCGCGCTGACAATCTCGTTGTACAACCCTTGCAGTTGCGGGTTCGGGCTAATGCCGAACTCGTTGTAGAGCATGTCCGTGACGTAGCTGTAATGCTGTTTTGCCGCCTCACGATTGTTCACGGCGATAAGCCCTTTTATCAAGTGTATATGTATTTCTTGGTCGGCACTTTCATACTTGGACGCCCGCTGACATATATTCGTCAACTCGGTGTACTGCCTGTACCTGTAGAGGGTGTCCATAAGCCTGTGCACCACCCGCAAATATATCGACCGGTAGTAGGCGTTTCGCGGGCTGACCCATTTTTCGTCCGCCGTGCTTTTCAGATACTCGCCTTTGTACAACTCAAAGGCTTGCTTAATATAATTGATTTGCTCCTTCTCGGAAATGTCTTCTTTGAGGGATTTTTTGTAATACTCCTCAAACAAAACCGCGTCCACTATATACTCAAACGACTTGTTGAATCCATAAGTACCCGATGCACTCTCGATTAGCTCCACACCGCCGAATCCGAGCTTGTCAAGGGTGGTGCGAAGCCTGTGCAACTGGGTCTTCAACGCGCCGCCCGGGTTATTCGGGGCGGCCTCATTGCCCCACATTACCCCCACCAACTCGTCTTGGGTCACGCTCCTGTCCATGAACGCCGTCAGATACTTCAACGCCGCCCACATCTTCTTCGAGCGTTTGTCCTTCTCGGCGATTGTATTTGAACCATAGGAAATGGAAAACTCACCGAACATGGTTATATTTATAGGTTGCATCTCTGTCACCTCTTTTTTGTATATTATTTAAGCGATTGCGAAACTACAGCAAAGTTTTTGCGAGATTGAGCGAGTAAGGGCAGAGGGGGGTAGTAGGGGTCTATGTCTGCGCCGCCGCACGAAACTGCACGACCCGCTCTTACACTTGCTCAAACTTACCTCTCTCGTCCCAAAGATTTCGTAGGTAGAAGAACCCCTTATGAGGGCAGACTTTTAATGTATAGCGACCCTGTAAGTCGCCAAGGGGAAAGGTTCATGTCGATGTTGCGGGGGTTGAAAGGTTTGTGTGGCGGGCATGCGTTTCGTGCGGCGGCGCAGACATAGACCCCTACTACCCCCCTCTGCCCCGACATCAACCCTACTCACTCAACTCCCTATCAAACTCTATCGACAATATCGTCATGCTTTTGTCACGGTGGCGCAAAATCGTGTAAACCATGGTCTTTACAGGCTCTGTCTCGTAATCGGCACGCGCCAAAGACATCGGCGTAGGCACGATGTACTCGACCCTCGCGCTGTATACCTCGCCGTTGCTGTCGGTAATCGGCTTGGAAATCTCCGCGATTTGCGGCGAGAATGTAAAGAACGCGGGTTCTTCGGGGACAATATACGATTTAATCGCAGTGCTGTACTCAAACTGCATGAAAAAATAGTCAATCGTGCGGTGATGTATCTCAAAACCCGTGCCGAAAATGCTCCGTGCCGCAATCTCAACGTCCGACTCGGGGATTGTCATTGTACCCATCAGGCGGTCGTAACCCGCGGTCTCCCCCGCGATGATTATCTGCCAAATCGACGACGCAATTACCGTCGAGGACTGGATATTA
>Ga0099364_10007564_pt1 | contig 15483 bp, 15 predicted proteins | sample TergutTh196P3_FD_73070 | JGI IMG/M metagenome (GOLD analysis project Ga0099364, IMG submission 73070) | Microcerotermes parvus P3 segment gut microbial communities from Pointe-Noire, Republic of the Congo - Th196 P3 | ecosystem: Host-associated > Arthropoda: Insects > Digestive system > Gut ... | reverse complement strand
GAAATGCGTAGATTGTTGGTTGCATCCCTACGGGATGCAGATTTGGTGGGTGTATTTTTTCTACCGAGCCTCACATACCTACGGTATGTGTAAGGTATGATTTTATATTAAATTTACTTTTTAGAGTGCCCTCATAAATGCGTTCCCTACAGAATTGGGGCGTTCCCTACAGAAATTGGACATCCCCTACTTCATCATCACCATTCTGCGTGTTTCAGAAAAATCACCAATTTTCATTCGATACAGATACACACCGCTTGAAACTACATTGCCGTTATCATCTGTTCCGTTCCATGTTACATTATGATGACCTGAGTTATAAAAATCATTTACAAGTGATTTTATTTTTTGCCCTCTGATATTAAAAATATCTATTTCTACATCACCATCGGATTCAATAACAAATTTGATAGTTGTATCCGGATTAAATGGATTAGGGAAATTACTTAAAAGTTCATTTTTTATTTGTGGAATTACAAAGTCATCATCAGATACAGGCTCAAACTCAACATCATAAACCCATATACCACCGGGAGCTAATAAAACCATTTTCTCTCTACCCGGAAAGAAATATGTATAACTTGGATTAATACTTCTATTACCATAATTCATAGAGCCTACCAAAGCAATTTCATTATCTATAGCGGCATAAAATTCAGATATGTTAGGTACGAATGAACTGTTTCGGTAAGCAGTCATTATACCATTCAAAGGTATAACTGTTCTATTAGATATAGATTTTAATATTTCGTAATTCCTATTGTTAATATCAATAAAATTAATCTGTGAAAAATAATTGTTGGTTGAATTATTTAAGAGTGAAAAATGACTGTCATCAATATAGAAGATATAGGAATTCGATACTAAATTGTCAATTGAAGTTTGAAAAAGAATTTTAGTAGGAACGCTCAAATCCCTAACATAAAGAGTGTTATTGTTTGAATTAAGTATAAAACTGGTTGGTTGAGAAGCCCATCTATATTGAATTTTACCCTGAAAACTCGTTATGAAATTTAAAGTGTCGTTATCTAAATCATATACACTAGTTTGTTCTGTAGTTAAATAAGTAAAGAACACTCTATTCTCAATTATAACCATGATAGGTAACAAAGATGAGTTACCTAATGATATACTTTTGCTTAATGTTGTTACTTGATTTTCAATATGGAATATATCAAAATAGTGGACATTATCACGGATATGAGATACATACAGTTTATCATCTATAATGTCAAAGTGCATGAAATCAATAGGCAATATTGGATAGAATTTATCTGTTGACATATGCTGATAATTAAGAGTAGCTACTAAAGTGTTGTCCAAAACAGAGTAAATTCTTTGGATGGTTTTAAATAAATCAATCTCTGCGTAGTAAACATCATTTTTTGAAACACTAAAATTGGGCAATAAAGCTGCTTTTCCATGATGATTCACCACTTCAAGATTATTTTCTATGTTAAAAACGAATAAAGCTATTTCGCCATTTAAATACAAATATGGCTCTACATAATGAAGGGAGTGAGAGTTGGTGCCAAAGGAGATACCATCAATTTTTTTTGTATTTATCAGTTGATAGTTTCCTGAAGCGTTCAATCTAAATTCCCTAAGATTAGTCCCCAAATCAAAAGTAAAAATTAGTCCGTCAGAGTAATAAAAAGAAAATAAACTTCTGTTTAAGTTTATTGAATTTATTATTATAGGATTTTCAGGAATACTAATGTCGGTAATAAATAAATGACTCTCAGTTGATATAATGATTTTGGAATCCTCTACATTAATTTGACTCACATATGTGCCATAATAAAATAAATCACGCGAAGAAATTAAATCAAAATTACCAAATTCATTCTGGTAAAACAACTGAAGTCTAAGCCCGTTTTGATATTGTGAAACTTGAATATATACATCATTTGAAATATCTGTAAAAGTAAAGCTTGTATTTATACCAGGTATAGTCCCTTCATAATTACCTGTTTCTTTACAAATTAAATGAATTAAATTTTGAAACTGACATTGTATCATGATATATTCTTCATTAAAAAAAGTTTGATTTCTCCATGAAAAAGGATTAACTTTACCCCACATATCAACATAAGTTATTAATTCCATAGGAGTTTTTGATAAATCAAAAAGAAAAAAACCTCTGTTAGGCTCTTTATTTGGGATTATAAGTCTGTTACCACTAATCATAGTATCTGTACTTGAAACATCAAAAAAGCTAATTTTTTCTAATTCACCATTAGGTAATATAAGTAATTCTTCTGTCTTAGCCTTATTACTGACTATTAATCTGTTTTCAAAGTTTAAAATTGAGTCATCTGCTACATCATAATTAAAAAGTAGTTGAGGGTTTGATAAACCAACAATATTGGTTATGCCGGCAAACGAAACTGTTCCAAGTAGCATTGTTGTAATCAAAATAAAAATCTTTTTCATAATTTGTTTTTCCTTTTATTATTTTAGTTTTCTAATATTTTTAAAGTATTGTATCTATAATAAAATTCAAATTTCCTTCTTTCATATGTTCTTTAAAATACTTCATGTGACACAACATATTTTTTTTCGTTATTTTTGTCAATAGAATAATGATAGAATATAAATTTTTAATTTACGGATGTAATACAATAGGGAACGCCCCAATTCTGTAGGGAATGCCTCAACTCTGTAGGGAACGCTCCCAATTCTGTAGGGAACGCATTTATTCGTTCCGAGTTCGGTATTGTCATTCATCCCAAATCCCAGACAAAATGCGTTCCCTACAGAACTAGGAACGAATAAATGCGTTCCGTACAGAATTTGGGCGTTCCGTACAGATAGAACTAGGAACGAATAAATGCGTTCCCTACAGAATGTGGAGTTATGTATACCACCTCACACCGAAGGTGTGGAACAAAATATAAATATATGAGGTTAATAATGTCCATATATACCAAATTATATATTCAATTTGTTTAGGTTCCATACCTACGGCATGGAAATCAAGGTGGGGGTGTCGTTTTCTACATAGCGATCGATCCCTTCGGGATGATGTGGATTTCTCTACCGGTCTTATTTCCATACGGGAAATGGAGTGTAAGGTATGGATTGATTCTCACCATCCTGTAGGGAACGCACCCAATTCTGTAGGGAACGCATTTATTCGTTCCTAGTTCAGTATTGTCATTCATCCCAAATCCCAGACAAAATGCGTTCCCAACAGAACTAGGAACGAATAAATGCGTTCCCTACTGAATTTGGGCGTTCCCTACAGATAGAAGTAGGAACGAATAAATCTGTTCATTATTAAAACTTATTCTCTCCCAATAACGGTATGAATAGTACGGTTTTCATAACCATCTATGTGTGGCAGAATGTCAGTGCTATCTCCATATTTTAGAACGCAGCTAGGAGCCCACCTGCGATCTATTGCATAATTAAAATTAGCCAATCCCACGGTTGCACTTGATTCGTGGGTACCATGTATAACACCGCCAGACATTACAAATGTATTATTCTCTTCATGTGCAGACAAACCTTCGCTATTATTAGAAATAGTGCCAGCAGACATTAGAAAAGTTGATTCATGCGATAAACACACTCCGCCACCAACACCAATTTCTGATACATTGTTTGAAATAATACCTCCTGACATAATGAATGTACTGAAAGATACATATACACCACCACCCGCACCTGTTAACACGTCAAATATATTGTAATCAATGAATGACATATTTTTTGTTATCAAGCCACCAGACATAACAAAAGTGCCTCTTGCAGCAACTAACACACCGCCTCCTAAAGTATTAGTATTGTCAATTATTGTGCCGTCATACAAATTAAAAGTGCCACCTAGAACAATTACACCGCTACGACTACTTTTTGTTATAGTAGTATTTCCTTTCATATTCAAGACAGCGCCATCACCGACTACACTAAAATGATTATTAAACGGGTCATAATCGTTTGGATATTTGTTCGAATGTATAAAAAAAATATCTTGAATAGTAACGACTTGATGGGATAAAATATTCATTTTACCTTGCTTTATTTTTGGTATTTTCTCATTATTTCCAATAATTTCAACAATCAAGCCAATTAAATCTGGGAAGTGGAAAGAAAAATCATCAGGCATTTCAAAATCGTCTTCAATATAAATCGTGTAAGTATTGTAGTTTCCTTTCTCACGAATAAAAACAACAACGTCAATCCATTGTTCAGCATTATTAACTGTAAAAGTATATGTATTCATAACATAAACAAATACATCACAAATAGCCTCAAATAAACCATCGTCTGTTGTTGCGGTGATAATAGCTGTGCCTTCTGAAATTGCTATTACTAACCCATCATCTGAAACAGTTGCGACATTTTCATCGCTACTAGTCCAAATTACATCTTTGTTGGTTGCGTTTTCGGGAGAAAAGGTTACAATTAGTTGAATATTTTCACCCTTTTCTATGGTTAACGATGAATAGTTTAAGGTGATTTCTTTTAATGGGATTATTTTTGTTGAATTTGTACAGGTTGATAAGAGTAGAAAACATGTTAACAGTTGAAAAAAGTACAAAATTTTGATAGATTTGTTCATAATAAACCTCTCTATTGGAATAGTAGGGAACGCACCCAATTCTGTAGGGAACGCATTTATTCGTTCCGAGTTCAGTATTGTTATTCATCCCAAATCCCAGACAAAATGCGTTCCTAGTTCAGTATTGTCATTCATCCCAAATCCTAGACAAAATGCGTTCCCAACAGAACTCGGAACGAATAAATGCGTTCCCTACAGAATTGGGTGCGTTCCGTACAGATAGAAGGAGAGATAGTTGAAAATGAGTTTTTTATAATTGTGGTAAAACATTTACCACTTTTTTACCTTCTTTTGCAGTAGTGAACTTTACAAACCCCTCAATTAAGCTAAAAATTGTGTGATCTCTTCCAATTCCAACGTTTTTACCTACGTGGAATTTTGTACCACGCTGACGAATAATAATATTGCCAGCATCTACTTTTTCGCCTCCGAATTTTTTTACTCCAAGATACTTAGGATTACTATCTCTTCCGTTCTTAGAGCTTCCAACACCTTTCTTATGTGCCATATGATCCTCGCTTTTTTAAAAAGAAAATTCTTTAATTTTGATTTCAGTAAAATCTTGTTTATGACCGTGTGTTTTGCGATAACCTTTTCTACGTTTTTTCTTAAAAACAATAATTTTTGGTTCGCGACCATGTTTCACTATCTCAGCAGTGATATTAGCAGTTTCGATTATTGGAGTTCCAATAGACACATTTTCTTCGTTATGTATCATTAGCACTCTTTCAAGTTTAATTTCGTTTCCTATTTCGCCTTTAGAAATGTAAGGAACCTTTAAAGTTGCGTCCCTTTGGATCTTGTACTGATAACCCATAAAATCTACAATAGCATACATTTGAGCATATCTCCTTTACCTAATTAGGTCTTTTTTAGCATAGAAGAGCAATTAATTTATAATCGCACTTTTTTGTCAATAATTTTTTTATAAATTTTCTATTTTTTTAATTTGACAAATATTCAATACTAAATTTTGTTGTTCTATCGAGGTGAAAAATGCAAATTGTTGACTCTAGAGGGCAGGTTTGTCCGATGCCTTTAATCATGTTGAAAAAGGGACTACAAAATAATAAAAATGGCGATGCACTATCAATTTTAGTTGATAACGAAATATCTGTAAGAAACATACTAAGTTATTTAAAAAGCAATGGATATGCTTCTGAATGCATAGTAAAAGAGGAATATTGGGTAATCGAAATTAGTAAAGAAATGCCTAATATTAGTAACGAAATAATACAAACTAAGGATCAAGTTTTAGTTGTAAACCGTAATATTATGGGACATGGAAATGATGAACTTGGAGGGATTTTAATCAAAGGCTTTTTTACTGCATTATGTGAAGTAGAAAATAAACCTAACAAAATTATTTTTTATAATAGTGGTGTTCTTTTATGTAGATTTTCTTATTCTGATGTTGCTAGTTTACAGAAATTAGCAAATCAAGGAGTTGATTTGATACTTTGCGGTGCTTGTGTTGATTTCTTTCAAATTAAAGACGAGATTTGTGTAGGAAGAATATCGAATATGTTAGCTATTTGTGAGATTTTAACTGGTTGTGAGAAAATTATTTATGTTTGATGTGGGGATGGTAGCAAATCTGTAGGGAACGCAACGAGATATGTAGGGAACGCATTTATTCGTTCCTAGTTCAATAGGGAAATATTTGAGAATAGGAACGAATAAATGCGTTCCGTACAGGCAAGATGGGAACCCAACCGAACTAGGAACGAATAAATGCGTTCCGTACAGGATGGAGAATGAACGAATAAATGCGTTCCCTACTGTTACCCTATTCAACAGTTATAGATTTCATTTCAATAACATTTCTTTTGGGAACTGTCAAATTAAGCACTCCATTTTCCATTTTTGCTTTGATGTTTTCCACATCACTGTTGTCTGGCAATGTAAATCTTCTTTGATATTTGCCAACAAATCTTTCTTGTCGAATCATGTTTTCATTAGAGGTTTCTGTTTTGTTTTCTGTTTGAGCAGATAAGGTTAACAGGTTGTCTTTTAAGTCAATTTTGACATCTTCTTTTTTCACACCGGGAAGGTTAGCAATGATGCGATATTCGTTATCAGCATCAACTAGATCGAGTGCAATTGCACTTACATTTTCTCTTTCGATTTCATTTACAGCTGAGTTTTTAAAGAACTCATCAAATAAGCTGTAAACCGGATAAAGGTCGTTTCTTTTTACAATTCTGAACATTTTTTGTTCCTCCTAAAATTAAATTCTGAATTATAAAACAACGCACCGTAAAATTCGTTACAAAAAAATAGCAAATAAATTTAATGACTGCTAATGCAGTGTGTAATGTGTTGAAATTAATGGACATTACCGCTTTGAAAAATAATTTTGAAAAGCTCTTCTATCAGATTTTCAGTACTTACTTTCTTTATTATTTTACCTTTGGCAAAGATAATGCCCTCATTTTTTCCCCCTGCAATACCGAAATCAGCTTCTTTTGCTTCACCGGGACCATTCACTTCGCAACCCATTACTGCAACAGTGATATCACAATCCTCAAACTGTTTAAGTCTATTTTCAACTTGATTTGTTAGTTCGATTAGTGGAATATTAGTCCTTCCACAAGTGGGGCAGCTAATGATATTAAGCCCTTTTCTAATATTTAAAGATTTAAGAATCGCTTTTGCAACTTTAATTTCTTGAATAGGATTATCGGTTAATGAGACTCTAATAGTGTCACCGATTCCGTTGTATAAGAGGTTTCCGATGGAAATAGCAGATTTAATAGTCCCGTTAAAAATAGTTCCAGCCTCTGTCACTCCAATATGCAATGGGTAATTAGTTTTTTTTGCAATAATGTTATATGCTTCAATAGTTGAAGACACAGAACTTGCCTTAGCAGAAATTTTGATATTATTGAAATTTAGATTTTCTAATAAACTAACGTTTTCTAAAGCTGATTCAGCGATGCCTTCAGGTGTAACACCGAACTTATCTATGATATGTTTGGCAATTGAGCCACTATTTACCCCAATTCTAATAGCAGTCTGGAAATCATTTGCAACTTCAACTATTTTCTTAATATTTTCATGTTTTCCGATGTTTCCCGGATTGATTCGTATTCCATTGGCACCGTTTTTAATAGCTTGAATTGCAAGTTTATAATCGAAATGAACATCAGCAATGATTGGTATATGAATTTCTTTCGAAATAATTTTTAAAGATTCTGCTGATTCCATGTCAGGTACAGCTACTCTAATAATATCACAACCTGCTGATATCAGTTCATTTATCTGTGCAACAGTTGACTTGATGTCAGTTGTTTTGGTGTTGCACATCGATTGAATAGTAATAGGGTGTTCGTGTCCTATTTTTATATTCTTTAAAGAAACGGTATTAGTTTTCCGTCTTACAATCATATTTATTTAAGTTTTTTGGTTAAAACTTTGATCATGTCCTCTGTCATAGTAGCAAGATCGTACTTAGGTTTCCAGCCCCATTCGTTTCTTGCAGCAGAATCATCAAGACTTTTAGGCCATGAGTTTGCGATATTTTGTTTATTCGAATCAATTTTATAATCCATTGTGAAAGTAGGAAGATGCTTTTTAATCTCATTAAAAAGTGTTTTGGGGTTAAATTGCATAGCAGTAACGTTAAAAGCGTTTCTGTGAATTAGCTTTTCAGGGTCTGCTTCCATTAAATCAATAGCAGCATTTAACGCATCTGGCATATACATCATATCCATTTGTGTGTCTTCTTCTAAAAAGCAAGTATAATGTCCTTTTTCTATGGCTTCATAAAAAATTTCAACTGCATAATCAGTGGTTCCACCACCGGGTTTGGTCATGTTGGAGATTAAGCCTGGGTACCTTACTCCGCGCGTATCTAACCCATATTTTATGTGATAGTAATCGCATAAAAGTTCGCCGGCTACCTTAGTGACGCCGTAAATTGTGGTAGGTCTTTGAATTGTGTCTTGTGGAGTATTGATTTGAGGAGTGCTATGTCCGAAAGCGGCTATTGAGCTTGGAGTAAATAATGCTGCTTTAAAATCTAAACATAAATTTAAAAGATTAACGAGACCACCCATGTTAATTTCCCAACATTTCTGAGGCATATTTTCGGCAGTTGCAGAAAGTATTGCTACTAAATTAAATACAGTATCAATTTTGTTGTTTTTCATTACTTCTGCTATTTTCTGCGTGTCTAATATATCGATTTTCTCAAATATTCCATCTTGTAATATTTCGGCATTTGTTACAGTGTTAATATCGGCTGCAACAATGTTGTTCTTTCCGTATCGGTTTCGTAATTCAACTACAAGCTCAGAACCTATTTGTCCTGCGGCACCAATAACTAATATGTTTTTCATGTTTACTCCTTATTATATTATTTTACGGAACGTATTTATTCGTTCCTAATTTCATCTGTACGAAAAACGCACATACAGCACCTTCGGTGTGAGGTGGTATTAATATATAAATCCACACCATCCCGAAGGGATCGATAGCTATGTAGAAAACGGCACCTTTGGTGTGAGGTGGTATTAATATACAAATCCACACCATCCCGAAGGGATCGATCGCTATGTAGAAAACGACACCTCCACCTTGAATTCCATGCCGTAGGTATGGAACCTAAACGATTTGAATATATAATTGGGTATATGTGGGTGTTATTAACCTCTTATATTTATATTCGTTCCACACCTTCGGTGTGGTGATAGTTTCGTGGGGCATCGTTTTCTACATAGCGATCGACACCTTCGGTGTGAGGTGGTATTAATATACAAATCCACACCATCCCGAAGGGATCGATCGCTATGTAGAAATCGACACCTTCGGTGTGAAGTGGTATACATAACATTAGATCAATCTAAGCCACTCGCCTAATAAGAACTGCAACCTTCCAATTAATAGCGAAATTCTAGCCATAGCAGTGTATCCAAATGCGGCTCCGAAACTAATCATCAGAAATATAATACCCAATTTTGCTACACCACCGGTAAATCCTTCGTGTTTTTTACTGAAATAAAAATAAACCAACCCTGAAATCGTGCCAACTATCAAAATAATCTGTCCGATAATTGCAGGTAAAGATCCTGCTTTAGCGGGATTTATCATAGTAGAAATAACTTGATTGATAACGTCGGTTTTAAGAACAAGGACAAGGCTAAGACCTGCCGCCGTTCCAATCATTAAAGCTAAAGGGTATTTTCCTAACCAGTCGTATTTAGGAAAGATTTTCATAAGCATCATGATTCCTAACAATCCCGGTATTATTAACATCCAGTTTGCTCCGAAATCAGTAAACAATTTATCAAATAAATTTGGTATAATTACTTGATAAATAGTGTAAATGAACCAATAGGCAGCTGAAACACCCACAAATATTTGTTCTGCAAATTTGTAAAACGGGTTATCTTTGTACAAAAAACTCCAAATTGCTAGTGTACATAAAGCTCCAAGCCAGATTCCAAATACGTTAAAAAATTCTGCCATTATAAACTCCTTTGCTTTTTATGTTGCATTCGCCAAATAACATTGCCAATGATAATAAATAAGATTATTATCGCATGTGCAATTGATTGTGCATCCATTCCAGATGTCGCAGTACCGGGCACATCAATCAACATCTCATATTCTGCGGCTGCTTTTAAACCGCCTATTAAACCTGTGAGCTGATTTTGATCGTTAATATAAGGCAGGAATCCGGGTGTACTTACAGCAGTTGTAGAACCCGTTACAGGTAAACTATAGCTATCTCCTGCAACCATTATCCATTCACGCATACCCGGTACACCTGATGAGAAGGAAGCTACAAATGAAAAATCATTGAAATTTCTTACATCGGACATTATCTGAAACTGATTTACGTTGTCTCCATTTGCATCAACAGGAAAAACGTCAAGAAAATTACGTCCCATAGCTTGAATTGCCACCATACCACCGGCGGTATATCCTAAATTGATAAAATTGACCCCATAATCTAGCATATCATCTAATTTTTGGTATATCTCATCAGCAAGGCTTACACCCATAGGCCAAAGTGCTAAACATACTATTCGTAAGTCCTTCTCTATAGCGTGTCTAATTATCGCTTCTGCAGCTGGCTGAATCTCAGGTTTACTAGCAGGATCGTAATCGAAAGATAGTAAAATTCTGTCGCCAGCTTCTGCTGATTCTACAAGGTCATAAACCATTTGTACATTTCGCGATACTTCTATTTTTAAGCCGAAAGGAATTAATAGTGGAATCGTAACTCCTATTAGCATTAATAGAAAAATCCATCTTCTATCTAATTGCTTTAGATTTAAAGTTGATATACTTTTCTTTTCCATTATTTACCTCCCAGCCACGATCTTTCAAGTCCTAGTATTATTCGCAGAGAACTTCCTATAACTCCAAGACCAGCACCTATCATTATGGCTCTTTGACCTGCTGTATTAGGAAATTCCATAATAAAACTTGAAATATTTGGTAAATGTAAATAAGCAGGTAAATTACTTGTTATCGCAGCTCCAATACTTGTATTACCTAACATAACAATAATGGAAACAGAAAGTAATAAAGTGCTTTCTAAAGAACGGGCTATAAACGCTCTATATGCGGCAGATGCTATGAAAAACGCTAATAAAGAAAACATTGCAGCCATTAAATGCTGATATATATTGTTGAATATATAATCAAAAGGTTTAGCACCTAAAACATTGGATAAAAATTCTCCATGTCCAGCAAGCCCTTCTTGCCTTTGCATACCGAAAAGAATTCCAAATAAGAACATTGCAACAAAGCTAATTATAGCTGCAAGATGGTATTGCCAGTTCTCTGATTTGCTCGTCACTTTTAATATGTTCATTTTTAATAAGCTTATCTGTCCTAATACAATCGCAAAGCCTGAAATAATCAAGAACCAGGTTTCAAGGTTACCTGATAGCTGAGAAAATGGTGGACGCGGGATAAACTCGGCTAATATAATCAATAAGCCTACACAAAAACAGATTATTAGCGGAAACTTGTATTTCATAAAAACTCCTTATTTTATTACATAATTAGAAAGTTTTTGAGAAATGAAAATCCCAAAATTTCTAATATAACTCCGATTAGTATCAATCCGATAACAACGACCTTGCCAAAATCTTGACCTTTTAAAGATCCTATTTGTTGAGGATTTTTAGATAAATATGCTGATGCTGCAAATAATTCTTCGCCGATCAAAGTGTAATCACAGGCTGCCACAAAGAAGGGAATTTGAGCAGGCATCGCAGTACCAGATATTTGAATGGCTCCAATCGAGAAACCTGTCTCTGCAAGTATTAATGACTCAGCATAAAATCCACCTAATAAAAAATTAGTAGCGGGCTTTTCACGAACCATAATGCCATCTACACCAGCAACATAACCGAACTGGTCGTCTGTTAAATAAAAGATGTTGTCTTGTTGATATTCATCTGCAAAACCGGCTTTTAGATATGCTTCTTTTACAATATCCTTCGCAGCTGCCATTACAAGTGAATTTCGCGTTGGAACTATAAGTTTTGTATGGTATTCTGCAACCTTTTCTGCCAACTTGCCTAATATTGTAAGAGCTGATATGGTTTGCATGTCGCTTATATCAACTATACCGGGTACAAATAAAATAGGACGACCCATTTCTGTAGCACGGCCTACTGCTTCATCCATTGCTTCTAGTCCGTTTATGCGGCGAATATAAAACTCCTTACCGCGTCCTGCTGAATATATGTAGTAAATCACAGAACCACAAAAAACTATCAAAAGCAATAGTAGTGATATCTTTCCCGTATCGAACCACGCCTCTTTAGATACTTGAATCGGAACAATTAATTCGGTTTCGGCTTCAATATCTGGCGATAGAACAACTTCTTCGGCTTGTAAACCGCTAAATGTGTAAAGTAAAGAAGTTAGGAATAAGAAAAATATGAGTTTTTTCATGTTACCTCCTTGGGTGGGAACGTATTAATTCGTTCCTATTCCCATTATTTTTTTCTTTGAATATTTGTCAAGAGTTTTTTCAATAAAATTAATAATAAAATAATTGACAAAATAAAGAAAAAAAAAACAATGGTACGAAATTATTATAAGGAGGCGTATTCTAATGCCGTTTATTCATCGCATCGACCCGATTCTTTTATCATTTGGTCCTTTCCGTGTCGCTTGGTACGGAATAATGTATCTTATTAGCTTTACATTAGGTTATCTACTACTAAAACGAAACTATTACAAAAAAGGTGTCGATATTACTCTTGCTCATTATGATTCTTTCTTTTACAGCATTGTTTTTGGTGTTTTCATAGGTGCAAGGCTGGGTTTTGTTCTTTTCTATCATCCAGAATATTATCTTGCTAACCCTTTGGAGATTATATACATTTGGCAGGGCGGTTTGTCTTTCCATGGTGGTTTAATTGGCGTCATTATAGCTTCATTATTATTCTGTCGTAAGTATAAGTATAATTTTTATACCTTAGCAGACCCTGCAATGCCACTAGTAGCACTTTCTATTGGTTTTGTTCGTATTGGTAATTTTATCAACGGGGAATTATATGGGTCTGTAACAAATTTACCTTGGGCAGTGGTGTTTGCAAACACTGATCCATTGCTGCTACCTCGCCATCCATCACAGATTTATGAATCTCTTTTAGAAGGGTTTTTAATGTCAATCTTTCTACAGATAATGCTGTTTAAGACTAAAATTTCAGGTATGATTTTCTGGTTATTCATTGGTTGTTATGGAGTTGTACGTTTTTTAGTTGAGTTCATTCGGCTCCCGGATGATTTAATTTATTATGAAAATGGAATGATATTAGGATTTTTCTCACTTGGACAACTTTTAAGTCTTTTCATGATTATATCTTTTTTGATCGCTGCAACAGTTTATGGAATACGACGTAATCAAGTATCAAATAAATAAATATATAAAGAATAGATATTTTAGAAAAATATTTTATTTCTTTCTTGATTTGTTAATTCTTCGCCAATGGTATATAAAAAGAGAAATCAAAAAATTAATTAAAAAATTAGAAAAAGAAAAAAAAACATTTTTACTTTACGATGCAGGTTCTGGATTATGTCAATATTCTGATTTTGTACTTTCTAAATATAAACACGTGAAAGTTGTAGCTTTAGATATTAAAAAAGATTTTTTAGAAACTTATTCTACATCATTAAGCTACGAGCGTAGAAGTAGATTTAGTTTTTATACTGGTGATTTAACTTCATTTTCAATGCCTCTAGAAAAATCAGATATCATATTAGCTGTAGATATTTTAGAACACATAGAAGACGATATAAGCGTACTGAAAAATTTCCATAAGTCAATAAAAGATTCAGGTTATCTAATAATATCAACTCCAACAAATAATAATAAAATAAATATTGACGAACATGTCAGAAATGGATATTCTATAAATGATTTAACAAATAAATTAAACATTTCAGGTTTTGAAGTGGTTTATAGTGAATATACATATGGCTTTTGGGGACGTATACATTGGAGATTAGTTATGTATAATAGCATTAGATTGATAAAAATATCTAAAATATTTGTTTTTTTTCTGCCTTTGTATTTATTGTTAATTCTTATTCCTTCATTAATTTTCATGTGGTTTGATTTAATTTTTAAAAATAAAGACGGAAATGGGATGATAGTGGTTGCAAAAGCACTGTAGGGAACGCATTTATTCGTTCCTAATTCGGTTGGGTTCAATACTGAACTAGGAACGAATAAATGCGTTCCCTACAGAATATGTTGCGTTCGGCACAGAAAATTCTTGACAGATTTTTCAAAAAAAGCAATATTGGTATCTAAGAGGTATAATTTTATGAAAAAGCAAATATTAATAGGCACAGATTCATTTGATAAACTGCGTGAAAGTGATTTTTTTTATGTAGACAAATCATTATTTATCAAAGAACTGTTAGAAAAACGAGGAGAAGCAACGTTAATCACACGTCCTAGGCGTTTCGGCAAAACACTTAATTTATGGATGTTAAATTCTTTTTTTAATATAAGAAAAGATAATCGGCATTTATTTAACGGTTTAAAAATAATGGAACACCAAGATATTATTGACAAATACTTAAATAAGTACCCCACAATCTTTCTTAGCTTAAAAAGTGTTGAAGAAGAAACTTATATTGAGGTAATAGACAATGTGCGCGGCATGATAGGCACAATCTTCAGAAATAATCTATTTTTAATGGATTCAGACAAATTAGATGATTCTCAAAAACAAAAATTTAATAAGTTTTATCGAGAAAAAGCAACCATAAAAGACTTAAAAGAATCACTACAATTCTTATGTGAATGTTTTTATGCACACTACCAAAAGCGCACAATTGTCCTTTTTGATGAATATGATGTTCCACTAAATAGTGCTAACAGCGAAGGTTATTACCCCAAAATGATTAAATTTATGCGAGGCTTCATGGGAAATATCTTTAAATCGAATAAATGTCTTGAATTTGGTGTTTTAACCGGTTGCTTGCGTATTTCAAAAGAAGGACTTTTAAGTAGTTTTAACAATCCATTAATTTCAGGTATCATGGATGAAGATTTTGCAACTTATTTCGGTTTTACAGAAGAGGAAGTTAAGGAATCCTGTAAACAGTACGACCTAGGCGATAGTTACGAAGAAGTCAAAGCATGGTATAATGGCTACAGATTTGGTGGTATAGATATGTACAACCCTTGGAGCATTACTAATTATCTTAGATCTAAAAAATTAGGGATATACTGGGTAAATACAGGCTCAACGGATTTATTAGAAGACATGTTTTATAAAGGTGATGAAAATTTAAGAAATGATTTGGCAGGGTTATTAACTGATAAGCCGATACAAATGAGCCTTGAAGACACATTTACCTATCCCATATACAATGTAAGCTCTAATAAATTTTGGTCTTCGTTCTTATATGCAGGATAT
>Ga0099364_10007563_pt1 | contig 15484 bp, 17 predicted proteins | sample TergutTh196P3_FD_73070 | JGI IMG/M metagenome (GOLD analysis project Ga0099364, IMG submission 73070) | Microcerotermes parvus P3 segment gut microbial communities from Pointe-Noire, Republic of the Congo - Th196 P3 | ecosystem: Host-associated > Arthropoda: Insects > Digestive system > Gut ... | reverse complement strand
TCAAAAGTTCTCCGGAGGAGAACTTTCCTTCAAACCAAAAGAGGTCATCGCAAACTTAATTGTTTGGATAACCTCTTGGTATATGGCTGGGAGTTATATTATGCTAACACTTTTAAAATATGCACCCCGGGATGCGAACCGTCTTGCATTTTAACGGCAAATGCGCTATATTTAAGGCATGAGTAATGTCTTTGCCTACATTTTCACCTTTTTGCTCCTTATCAACCTCGTGGGTTTTCTGTTGATGGGGCTGGATAAGCAGCGGGCAAAACGGCGCGGCTTCCGCATCCCCGAGGCCGCCCTGTTCACGGTGGCCGTGTTTGGCGGCAGTATCGGAGCTTGGCTGGGGATGTATACCTTTAGACACAAAACACAGCATTGGTACTTTGTATATGGCCTGCCGCTGATTCTGGCCCTGCAGGTCGTGGGGGTTTTAGCCCTGCTCCGTTATTATGAACCGACCATTTTTTAGGACGGGGACAAAAGACGCGCTAAAGCTGCGTGACAGGAGTCGGAGTATGCCGAGGAGATGACCATGCACATCGCTGTCTGTGACGACAATATTGCTGACCGCAAACATACTGAACGCCTGTTGACACGGGAATCGGAACGCATAAAAGCCGATAGCGGCATATTATATGTGCGCTCATTCGGTCATGCGGGGGCACTGGCCAAGGCGCCGATGCCATTCCAGTTGTTTTTCATAGACATGACAAAAAATGGAGCCGATGGCCTTAAACTAGCGCTCATGCTGTGCGAAAAAGGCGTCAGTGCCCCGATTGTCCTCTGCGTATCGACCATCGACTACCGTAAATCCTTTGCCGAACTGCCACATAAACCCGATAATATTTTATTTTTGGACAAACCCATCAACACCGCCGCGCTGTCCGCCATCATCGCCCAGGCACTGGCGCTAAAAAACAAGGCTCAGCCAAAGATAGAGCTGCGTTCAAAGAACGAGACCTTTTATCTTATGGAACAAGATATTGTTTGCGGCGTGGGTTTGGGTTTCAACAGCAGCGTTACCCTGGCCGATGGACAAACTATCATCGTCAATGAGCGTTTCCTCAGTTTATACGAATACTTGCTCATATACCCGGTTTTTTATCGCATATCTAAAAATGTTTTCGTCAACATCAGCTATATCGAGCAATACTCCCCCCTCCGCATTAGCCTGACCAGCGGACAGCACTTCCATATCTCGCCCCGCTTCTTCTTTTCATTGCGTAAATTGACGAAGCCCTAGTACCCATGCTATAATTCCTGTATGTTTCAAGATGCCTTGTCCATTCACAAACTCATCATCCTCCATATGCTAAACCGGGTGGACTTCCCCCTGACCAAGGCACAGATTATGGACTTTCTTTTGGGACGCGACTACTTAAGTTACATCACTTTTCATCAGGTGATGGATGAATTGGCGGCCGTAGAGTTTATCCAGATGGTGACATATAATAACCGCACCCACTTAGTTATCACCGATGAGGGTGCGGAGGTGCTGGCACTGTTGGGCCAGCGTATCGGTGCGCCGATGCGGGCGGAAATTGAGGCGTTTTTCCGTGAAAACGAGCTGAAGATGCGCAATGAAGTGTCTGTGTTGTCTGAATACCAAAAATCCACCTCCGGCGAGTACGAGGCGCGACTTATGGCCAAGGATAATGGGATTACGCTGGTGGACATCACCCTTTCCGTGCCGGATGAGGCAGCGGCCAAGGAAATTTGCGATAATTGGCAAAAGAAACATCAAGCCGTGTATAAATATTTGGTCGAGACCTTATTCTAGGCTACACGCATTACTCATTCTCCCCGTGATGATAAAACTTATGCCCGATTAGTGCGTCCGGCAGGTATTGTTGCTCTACATGGTTACCCGGATAGTCGTGGGGGTATTTGTAGTCCGTGCCGCGACTCAGCTTGGACGCTCCCTTGTAGCTGGAGTCTTGCAGATGGGGCGGTATCGGCAGGCTGCCCGTTTGTTCCACCGTCTGCATGGCGGCGCCTATCGCCGCAACGATGGCGTTACTCTTGGGCGCACAGGCGATGTAGGCGGCGGCTTCGGCCAGGATGATCTGCGCCTCCGGCATCCCCACCCGCTCAACTGCCTGCGCGGCACTGGTCGCCACCACCAGGGCCTGCGGATCGGCCAAACCCACGTCCTCGGCGGCGTGTATCATTATCCGCCGGGCAATGAAGGTGACGCTCTCACCGGCCAAAAGCATCCGCGCCAGATAGTAGATGGCGGCGTCCGGGTCGGAGCCGCGCATACTCTTGATGAAGGCCGAGATGGTGTCATAGTGCTGGTCGCCACCCTTGTCGTAGCGCGGCGCCCTTTTTTGGATGCATTCCTTGGCGACGCCCAAGTCTATGTGTATCTGCCCGTCCCCCGCGCGTTCGGTCGTCATTATCCCCAGCTCGATGGCATTTAAGGCCCGCCTGGCATCGCCGCCGGATAAGTCAGCCAAAAAATCCACGGCCTCGTCCGTGATCTGCGCCCCATATGCGCCCATGCCCTTGTCCTTATCGTAGACCGCACGTTTTATCAGCGTCTTTATGTCCTCGGCCGCCAGCGGCTTAAGCTCAAAGACGGTAGAGCGTGACAGCAGGGCGCCTATCACCTCGAAATAGGGATTTTCCGTCGTCGCCCCGATTAAAATCAGTGTGCCGTCCTCGACAAAGGGCAGCAAGTAATCTTGCTGGGCCTTATTAAAGCGATGTATCTCATCTATGAACAGGATGGTCTTCTTGCCATACATGCCGCGGCCATCCCTGGCACTCTTTACCACCGCCTCCATGTCCTTCTTGCCGGCGGAGGTGGCATTTATCTGGCAAAATTCGGCGCTGGTAGTATGGGCGATGACCTTGGCCAGGGTGGTCTTGCCAGTACCCGGCGGCCCATAAAAAATCAACGAACCCAGCCGGTCAGCCATGATTGCCCGATACAGGAGCTGGCCCGGTCCGATAATATGCTGCTGCCCGACCACTTCCTCCAGGCTAGCGGGCCGTATCCGGGATGCCAGCGGCGATTCTTTCTCTGTATGCGAAGAACGCATATAATCAAAAATGTCCATGGATTTACCTTTGTGCCACGTTCGGCAGGGCGCAGGTGTCGAATGTCAGGGCATCAATCACCTTGCCTTTCTTTTTATCGTATATGACTATGTTTATGCCGCGCCTGTTTGGGGAATAATCCTTGCCGTTTATTGCCACGCGCGAGACATTGCCAACTTCCTGGGCCGCGCTCACGACCTCAATGGACACATCATCCACGACCGTGTCATGTTGAATCCGTTCGCCGGATAAGTCCTCGAACAAAACATCATAACCGTCGAGGATGGCCGCATAGCTGGAAAAATACGCATCCTTAAGTGTCTCGTCCAGCCCCAGCCCATGGAGTGCCTGTTGCATCCCGGCGTCCAGGGCATTGCTGGCTTCATCTTTCACGCTGAGTATGATAATACGGTCCTCGTTTTGCATATTGCTGATGAAATGGGAAAAATAATCCTCTCCCGCATAATCGTAATTGCGCTGATACAGATGCCAGTAGGTATCCCCCTCCCTGACAGTGGTGATGTGCAGATAATGATTTGCCAACTGCCAATAGCTTTCGTCCGGGTATACCCCATAACCCTCCGTCGGGATAATGACAAACTCACTCTTCCCTTCGCGCACGGCATCACGCTGGCTGTCACGCATCTGTGGCAATGTGTCATGCCCCACGTTCAAGATACTAAAAAAACGTTCATCGGGCACGATGCCGCTGGCTGTATAAAAGCCATAATCCTGCCATACGGTTTGCAAAAGCGAAGGGGAATCACTGCTTGCCATGCCCCATATGACTGCGGCCATCTGTTTTTGGACAGGCAGGGTTTTGTTGGGGAAAAACAGGCTGTGCTTAACCAGGCCATTTCTGGCCACGATTAGGACGAACACCAGCGAGAAGATGGCAATCATCCCGGCCTTGCCGATATTTTTGGACGAACAGGCCTTCTCCAGCCAGACGCCCAAAGCCACCATGCCCATCAGGAAAAAAACGAACAGGGGAATGGGCGAATATGAGAAAACCTGCCCAATGAAGATGCCCAGCAAGAGTAACAGCAATGACAGGGCATAGCCAACGGCAAATCCCGTCTTGGTCCGCAAAAAGACGAAAACCAGGCCGAGTGTCAAAAACAAGACATAAAGCCAACTGCCATTCATGGCCTCCACAGCGTCTACCATCCCATATAGGAGACGCATGGCAAAGGGGGCGCCGGACACACCCGCATACTCGGCACTCAGTAAGAAGTAGATGTCAATGAAGTTTAACAGGCTTCCATGTATGAGCGTGTAGATCAGATACGGCAGGCAGATAGTGAGCATCCCGCCCAGAAAAAACAGTGCGTTCCGCAGCATGTCCTTATAGCGTTTATCCCGCAAGAGCCCGCCAAAAAGGGCCAGCATGAAGCCACCGAAAAACGCGGCCAGATTGAATTTCATCAAAAAGACGGCGGCGAACAGCCCTCCCTCCAAGGCCATCTGCCAAGGTTTAAACTGTTCCGCTTTCATAAAGAACACGGCAAAATAGTAAAGGGACACCGTCAATATGCTCAGCACAAATTCCTCTATGCTGCCGCCCGCATTGCCAAGGGCAAAGAGCGGCAATGGCGAAACGATAGCCAAAAAAACGCATATCTCGTTCTTTTCGATGAACAGCCGCGCCAGTTTATACACATGTATCAATGAGATGGACAAGAATATGGATTGCATGACATAGACGCCCATATGACCGGTACGGTCAATCAACCAGGCGATGCCGTATATGAAATGGATGACGGGGCCTTTATTGTCAATGAGGTCCACCAAATGCACGCGGCCGTTAAAAAGCCCCTTGCCGATGGTGAAGTGCGTGTTTATGTCCACCCAGGAATTGAATGCATAAAGCGGCGAGGAATGGGTGGTAAACAGAAGCAGGCTAAAAGCATATATGGACAGCAGCCAAAAAATCATCATGCTATGCATATTACAGTTTTTGTCGGATTTTGTCAATGCACCCCAGCTTGCGGGGTGTTTTATGTGAGCTAAGTAACGACGTCTCGCCCCCCGGCATAGCCGGGGACGGGTCATGGCTTATGAATCACACTGCTGACCTTCGCTCACTCCTTTGGTTCTTCTTTTTTCTTCTTTTTTCTTCTTTTTTCTTCTTTTTTCTTCTTTTATCTTTTTTTATCTTATTTTTTCTTCTTTTCCCTACTCCTCCTTCGCCCCTTTTGCACGCTGTTTCCTAATCCGCCAGATGCAAATCAAGCCTACCGCCGCTGCCAGTATCAGCAAGAACCAGAGATAGCGCATGGCGGCGGGCCGGGCGGCGGCATCGATTGCGGTGTAGACCCATCCGTCGCTTTCGTTCCACACATACGTGCCCAGTTCTTTGCCGTCCGGGCCGAAGACGCTAAAGGAGCCGGCGGCATTTTCGACGATGTAGGAGCCGGCGGGATGGCCGTCGCTCTCCCAGTTGGGCGGCGCGGATGCGGGGCCGGGGCTTGTGCCGGCATCGTCGCCTGTGCCATCCGAGCTGTCCAGGCCGTCAGTGCCGTCCGGGTCGCTGGCGCTGTCCGTGCTGGTGTTATTGCTATTGTTCTTGCCGTCGCCATCCGGGCCGTCGCTTTCGTCCAAACGGTCGTCATCCGGATCCGTTTCGTCCGGATCGGTGGGGCGGGGGCCGCCGGGGCGGTTGCCCGGGCCGGGGTCTGTGCCGCCGGGGCCGTTGTCATCGCCAGTGCCGCCGTTTTCTTCGCCGTTTTCCGTGTTTCCGTTATCGCCGCCGGGGGTGTCCGGCGGGGTTGTGGGGATGTCGCCGCCGGGGGGCGGGGTCGGCTCCGGGGTGGGCGTGGGTGTCGGTTTTGGCGTGGGCGACGGTGACGGGCTGCTGCGCGGGGTGGCTTCGATGCTGTCCGCCGGGCCAGTGCCGATGTCGTTCGCGGCGCGGACCTGGAAGGTATAGGCCGTGCCGTTGCTCAGGCTGCTGAAGGTGTGGCCGGTGGCGGAGGCGGCGAGCTCCACCCATGTCGTGCCGTCGTCGCTGGACACCTCGTATTTTGTGATTGCGCTGCCGCCGTTGTCCGCGGCGGCCCAGGAAAGCACCACCCGCCGGTTGCCCGCCGTGGCCTTGAAGTTTTGCGGGATGCCGGGAGCGGTGGGCGCGGGCGCGGGGATTGCGCTTCTGCTGGCGTATTCCGTGCCGACGCCGGCGATATTTTCGGCGCGGACTTGGAAATCATATGCCGTGCCGTTGGTCAGGCCCGTTATGCTTCGGGTCAGGGTGGTGGCACCCAGCCCTCCCTGCCAGTTGTCTTCCCATGCTCCGTCGGCCGCCTTGTACCTGGTCGCATAGCCGGTGACCACACTGCCGCCGTTGTTATCCGGGGCGGTCCAGGTGAGTGTGACCTGGGCATTGCCCGGCGCGGCGACAAACCCCCCCGGGGCGCCGGGGATCGTGCGCGGGGTGGCGCTTCTGCTGGCGTATTCCGTGCCGACGCCGGCGATGTTTTCGGCGCGGACTTGGAAATCATATTCCGTGCCGTTGGTCAGGCCCGTTATGCTGCGGGTCAAGGTGGTGGCACCCAATCCTCCCTGCCAGTTGTCTTCCCATGTTCCGTCGGCCGCCTTGTACCTGGTCGCATAGCCGGTGACCTCGCTGCCGCCGTTGTTTTGCGGGGCCTGCCAGGAGAGCGTCACCCGCGTGTTGCCCGCCACGGCTCCCAGATCCTCCGGCGGGCCGGGGGGATCGGGGAGTGTTTCAGTGGCTGTTTCGAAGGTGTAGGTCAGGGTGGCTTTTGTGTCAGCGGAGGCACCATCGATGGAAATACCATCGGAAGGAACAGTATTTCCGTTAATTGCCGCAGTCAGTGTATCGGCAAATGTCAAACCGTTAAGTGCTTCAATCTCTAAGCGGATTTGATATCTCGTGCCATCGGCGAAATAGCCGTCGTCCGTGAGGGGATTAGTACTTGGCCCACCCGCAACGGGTATCCACGATTCTTTGGTAATATCGTCAACACGATAGTGCAGGTTGTTGCCGATGGTCCTCGCCGGCTCCAGGGCATAAACCCCCAGCACGGGTTCGGCCACCCCTATTCCGACACTTGTTATTTCCCCCGACCATGTGGCGTGGACTTTTATCGGGTGATCGACTTGCGTGGCTGACGTAAACACGCCGCCGTTACCATCCGGATCCGTGCTCCAGTTGGCGAAGAAGCCGTCATCGCTTAATGGGACATTTGGAAAGTCTGATATCGGTACTAGCCCGCCCTCGGTCTTGGCTCGCTTTAATAAAGTAGGCCCATCATAGAACCACACCTCCGGCGGGTCCCAGCGGGCATGGACGTTCATGTTGTCCTCGACCACGGTGTCCGCCTTGAATTCGTCAGCGGTATTCACCGGGCCGAACTGAGCTTCAACCCCGCCCTTATACCAGCCAGCAAACGTGAAGCCGTCGCGGGTGGGGGGTGGCGGCATATCGGCACCGACGGTCGCGCCCGGCTCCATGGCCACGGTGCGGTACAGCCGGTTTGTGTTGACGAGGCTGTCGTTCAGCCAAAAGGTGACGCCGTAATATTCGCTGTCGAATTCTCCGGGGTTGTCTGTATGGGTACCAGGAAAACCGATGTCGTGGTTGTTGAAGCCGTATTGCAGGCCGTGGCTCCACTTCCCGTCAGTATCCTCGGGAAATCTGGGCCTGTAGGCGGTATTAAATAAAGCGGTACCCTCCTTGACCATGATGGTGCCGTCCTTGGCGACGTTGCCACTGAACGTCATGTCGGTATAGCTATCCCCGTTACCAACTTCGGTGGCCCCGGGAGCAACATCAAAGTAAATGCCGCCGCCCTTTTTTTCCGCCGTGTTGCCGCTGATCTCCCCGCCGTTCATGGTGAACGAGCTTAAACTGGTCACGTGTACGCCGCCGCCATTTTCGGTCGCCGTGTTGCCCGTAATCTTGGCATTGCCGCTCATGCTGACCTTGCCTGCGTTGTTCTGCAACGTGGACAGACCGCCGCCGTTTGTCGCCGTGTTGCCGCTGATTTCGGCATTGCCGCTCAGTGTGACCTTGGCTAGGCTTATATGCATGCCGCCGCCGTCGCGGTCCGCTGTATTGCCAGTAATCTTGGCGTTGCCGCTCACATCGACTATAGCGTCTGTCTGAACGTATACGCCACCGCCGTCGTTTTGTGTCGTATTGCCAAAAATCTCGCCGCCGCTCATGGTGAAGGAGCTGTCGCCACGGAAGTCCAGGCCGCCGCCGCCGTTGACTGACGTATTGCCAAAAATCTCGCCGCCGCTCATGGTGACTGCGATGTTTTCGCTGTCACCGCGGGCGCTCACGCCGCCACCAAAGTTCGTCGCGCTATTGTGGCTGATCTCGCCGCCGCTCATGGTGAACATGCCCGCGTTGCCGAACACGCCCCCACCGCTGCCTATCCCGTCCGTGCTGCCAGTCCACGCGATGCCCGTGATCTTGCCGCCCGTCATGTTGAATATCCCGCCGCGCAACTCAACGCCGCCACCGGTACCGATGTAGCCGTCCGCGCGGGTCAGGGTGACGCCGCTGCCCAAGGTGAGGGTGCCGCCGCCATTGATATAGAAGTGCCTGTAGTTTCAAGCCACCGTCAGGGTGATGCCCACGGTGGAGGTGAGGTTTATATTTTCACCCGCCGGGATGGTGATGGCGGGCCCGGTGGTTGCGCCGCTGGGGCGCTCGAGCAGGATGGTAACGGGGTCCGTTCCTGTGTTCGCTGTCTCGATGGCGGTTCGTAGTTCAGCGAGGGTGGTCACGGGGTCGCCGCTAAGCGGCATGATGTCCGATAATGGCATGAGCCCTTGCAGGTCTGCGGGGGTGGTGTCGGTTTCGGGTGTTTCCGGGTCCGGTTCCGGGTCGCAGAGACAGTCGTCCAGGGGTTCGCCGCAGACCTCGCAAGGCGGAACGCCGGGGTCGCATAGACAGTCGTCCAAAGGCTCTTCGCATACATCGCAAGGCGGCACGCCGGGGTCGTCGTCCCCTACGGGATTATCGTCATTTGCGGGGGATTGCGGGTCGCATAGACAGTCGTCCTCGTATTCGCCGCAGTCCTCGCAGGGCGGGGTGACGGGGTCGCCCCCTTCCTCCATCGCCGACACCGGCTGTATGGTCAGGTGCACCGCCCAGGGCGACACCAGCAGCGCCAGCGTGGTTGCCAATACTAATAGTTGCTTTGCTCGTTTTGTTATTGATTTCAAATGAATACTCTCCTTATCGTGAGCCGAACACCGTAGGGGCGACCATCCCCGGTCGCCCGAAAAGCATATGATGCCGTTCCCGACACGGGCGGCCTGGGACGACCGCCCCTACAACTTTATAATTCACTTTACACTGATCCCGAAGACCCGGCGGGCGGTAAGCTGCCCGCACGGATGTCCGGCGAGAACTAAGTAAAAACGAGGTGTAAGCTTATACCACACTTACACCTCGTTATATAAAGGCACAGACAGACCGCGAACAAGCATTTTTCTTGTCATGCAAAAACGTTTGACATATAATGAAAAATGTGTATCGCAGAGTAATCTGTATTGTATGGCACAATGACTGCCGACCTTGCCTGGTGGGGTTACCCCCCCATCAGGTGGTACACCTTGTATTCACTTAAGTTCCCTATGCTTACAATAACATGAGATTTTGGGATTTGCAAGGGTTTTTTCATAAAATATGGCAACCTCCGAAAACCCCGTGTTACTGTTCAGGCATAGCCAAAATTCCACTATGCGTCATTGCGGGCTTTGAACAGCAACTGCGAGCTTGCGATTCGACAGGAACTCACGATTCGGCCTTGACAGGGCGAAAAAGCTGTGCTAACATACTCTTCAAGGTCACGAAAAGACCAACCAAATCAACCAGCTGCTGTAGCTCAGTCGGTAGAGCGCTTCCTTGGTAAGGAAGAGGTTCACGGGTTCGATTCCCGTCAGCAGCTTTTTTGTTCGTTCGCTTAAAATGGCCGTTTTCGGCACAAATGTTGATTTATCAAGGTTTGCAGGCCCTGCCGCCGTTCGCTATAACGTCCGATAAATCGCTAAAAAGGACTAAAAACCACCTTTAAATCATAATGTATCACACGAAATATCACACGACTTACACATACCATATCACGTTGCCGAAGGCGTGTCAATAGGGCGTTTGCGTTGCTAATATCACTCGGCGTTTTGCCACTAATATCACACAATGCAGCCACGATATCCCACAAATAAAACACCCCTCCGCCGACATGACGGAGGGGCTTTCGCAATTTGATTTTTATTCGTTGTCCGGCAGGTTAATGGCATTGCCTATTTGATTAGACCTTTCATATGCTCCATCAAAGCCCGCCATGAAAGTAGCCTCTTCTATTAGTAGTTCATTGTCCGCAGACGCATACTGTACGGGTTCATTTAGTGTATAGGGCTTTTGCTCTGCCCACCCCAAATTATTCAAAAAGGGCTTTCGTTAACTTTCGCTAATTGCCTAGTGTAGTCGATTTTAAATAACTTCACAATTTTTTTCCTCCTCCTTGTGATATATAGTATGCCACAAAAAGGAAATAACATAAATTTATTTATATTTGCTTGTACTAGTATGTTTCCTTCCATCCCAACACTACTTTTTTAGCAAAGCGTTTGTCAATGCCAAAATTCTCTGCGAGATAATAATGGACAGATCCAAACATACTTGATTCTCCGATTTCTTCTAAAAACTCAAACATATCAAGTATGTACTCATAATGGTTTTTTGTTTTTGCCGCCAGTTCCTTTGCCTTATTCACTTTTTCCTCTGTTATGGTGTGTTCCATGTGTATTTTCCTTTCCGGCTTTCGCCGCTCCACCATTATAACTGTAGTTGCCGTTTGTGTATATGGATGCTTTATTGCTATTCCCACATATATTTCATGTCGTTGTAGCAATCGTCACAGACTATCCCACAATCGTCAACCGTGACATTTTCGCCAAAGACATCTTTCATTTCCTGTTCGGCTTCATCGTCACTTAATCCTTTTTCGTAAATTCCCTTACAGATAGCACATTGATATTTTCCCATTTATAGATTCCTTTCTGCTTTTATAGTCAGCGTGACTGCCTATGAGTATGCTTTATTCCTTAGTATGCCCCGCACCTTTTGGCGGTTGTAGTTACGTTGCTGTTCGATGTCATTTTCGGTATACGGCTCTCCCGATTCCAAGTAGTATTCCACGAGTGCCGCCACGTCGTCCATATCCGAATATGCCGCCTGTATGCGTCTGTCACCGCCCATTACAAGGTAGCCGTCACCGTTCCCCAGCAATTTCTCCGCGCCGTTCTTGGAGAACGCTATGCGGCTCTCAATGGGTGTGCTTACCTTGAAAGCCAGCCTTGAGGGGAGGTTCGCCCTTATCAGGGATGTCGTTACCTTGGCGGTGGGGCTTTGCGTCGAGCATATGAGATGCATACGCGCCGCCCTCGCAAGCTGCGCCAGCCTGACTATGCTCCGCTCAATCGACTTGCCATAATCGGGATTCATCATCAGGTCGGCCAGTTCGTCGATGATTATTAAGATGTGGGGGCGTTCCCTGCCTGTTCCCCTTTAGGGCTTGCAATTTTCCAAACAAAAAGGCGGATGTTGCAAGGACACCCGCCTAATGAATCACATCGCCAGTTTATTTATTTTCGTCTTTTGGCGATTTTTCCGTTTCTGCCATATAGTCTACTAGTTCTTTTACCTTGTCGATAGCGTCAAGCTCCAACAATGCCTGTAATGCCTTGCCTAAAAGTATCAATTCTTTGTTCGTCATTCTTGATACCCCCTTTCTGCCGTCCTTGCCCGGCCTATTTCACATGACAACAGTATATCATATCATAATGCAATCGGACAATCGCCGATGAAAGCGTTTTGTCCGTTATGCGCCATCAAGGGTACAATCCCCGGCTTGTCTTGCTATCGCTCTTGTCTTGGCGGTAGTTCCCCGGCTTGCTTGCTTTGGCGCTTTATCCAGTTTTCAAAGGGCGTTGTTTCTTTATCTGATAATAGAATACAGTTAAGAAAGGACACAAGGCGGAACTCCGGCGACACGCCGAAAGCCAAGGCGAAAGCCTTAACGGCTTTGTCAACCGTGCCATAATCGAGACGGTGAGCAGAGACGGCGAAACAGGCAACAAAAGAGCGGCCAGCCCTTGATGGCCAGCCGCTCTTTTGTCGTTATTCAGTTTTTCAAGCGGTGTGAGCCAGGGGCTCCGGGATGGCGTAACCGTCGGCAATGGCCGCCTCCGTCCATCCGGCGTATGCTTCCTTGATGTTTTCCAAGGCTTCCTCGTGTGTCCCGCCGTGGCTGATACAGCCCTCCAGCTCCGGGACTTCCGCCACAAAGATATTGTCGATGCTGTCATAGTAAATCGTTATCATGTGCTTTATCATCCTTACCCTCCTTTTACAAGCCGTTATTCCTGATAATGTTCCGCAACGCCCTTACTTGGTAGCCATGCGCCTTGTCTCCATCTGGATTGATTGTGATGCGTATGCCGCTGCCCTTGATAGAATAGATGGAGTGTGAACCCTTTTGGCTTTTCAGCGCAAACCCTAGCTGTACTATCAGCTTTTCAAAATCCGCAAACCTGATATTGTGGTCTGCTTTCCCGCTTGTTACCTTGTCGTATAGCTTTTTATCCACTTTGCGCCTCCTGTTGTGATTGTAGCACACCGCCGGCCATGTGCCAAGTGCCTGTATCGCTTACTGTATATATAGTCTAGCACATACTATATGTATAGTCAAGCCCTTTTTCAAAAAAATTTCTAAAAGCTATATACATAGTTGTTACGGCGTGTTATCATACGCTTATGTACAACGAGCGCAAAAAAAAATATGATATGCAGTATGCAAGGGATAAGCTAAAGCACATCCCACTTACCATGCAAAAAGACAAGTACAGCGAGATAAAGCACCATGCCACGGCATCCGGCGAGACGGTGAACGGATTTATCAAAATAGCCATAGACGAGCGTATAGAGCGACTGCAAGCCCCAGACGCTCCCACAGCCAGGAGCAAGAGCCTAGAGCCGCCACAATCGGCCACAGCGCAAGCAGACAAGCCACCCTAGCGGCCAGATCAAGTCACAAAGCCTAACAAGCCATTGGAGCCGGCCAAGAGCCAAGCCCCAGACAAGCAAGCCAAGGCCAAGCCATCGTCGTCACCTATGCTACTCCCAAAGCCATCGTGGGGCAAATAACGCCGCTATATATATGTAACCACTAGCCCTTGCACACCGCAGGGTTAATGGCGGGTTCGATTCCCGTCAGCAGCTTTTTTTAGTAAAACCGCCAATATCGGCGGTTTTCTGCGTGTGCGTTGATTTTTCGGGCTTTTCGGGGTAATGGACGGACCATTAAAATGAACGTATGTGCGGTTGCGTCATCCGTTTGACGTGGAACTTTTCCCCACTCAGGCCCTCACGGCGAGGGGCTGGCGCTGGCGGCTTGGTGATGGTTGGGATTGTAGCGGCAGACACCGTCCGGGCCATAGTCGTGGTTTTCCGGGTCGATGGGAATGGATTCGCTATAGTCGGCACCGCAGCCAAAACAGTCATATGTCCTGGCCCCCCTTTGCGAGCAGGTCGGCACAAGAGAGATATATGAGACAAAATCATGGACGTGCGGGGAGGGGCTGGGCGAGGGTTCCGGCGAATCTGAGGGTGAGGGGCCCGGTATTTGCTTGGGCACGGGTTGGGAATCTATCACGCTATGGCAGACATTGCACAGGCGTTGGCGGATGCCGGTCTTTTCCGTGGTCGGTTGTACCACCACCACCCAATCGGCGGCAAAATGCCCCAGGGCGCGGATGTTTTCTTGATAAAAGGTGCCGCAGCTGCAACTGTAGCGGCGTATGCCAGCCACGGTACAAGTAGGTTCGCGGGTGGTGGTCGCCGTGTAGTTGTGGACATGGGGAGAGGGTGATGGCAACGGCGTGGCGCTGGGATCCGGGCTGGGTCCGGTGGCCGGCAGTACCTCATGGATCAGCACTTCGCCACATTCAGTACAGGTGACGACCCTGATGCCCGGTGTTGAGGAGGTTGCCATCACCGTGAGCTGCCACTCGCTGGGATGATGTCCGGTCGCGGGGATGGATTCGTAGTAGATGTCCTCGCCGTCATCGCGCATAAAAATCATCTGCCCGTCCACCGTGCAAGTCGGCTCCACATATACCTCGGACACATAGTCGTGCGCTACCGCGCTGGGCGTGGCGTCTGCCTCCGGGGAGGCAGGGCTGGGTATTTCACCGGGGTCGGTCGGCTCGTCGTCGGGCGTGATAACATCAATTATGCCGGACATATCCGGGCGCACGATGGAATAGACGATAATACCCACCGCCGCCAAGCAAGCGATAACTGCCAATACCGCCAACATCGAATTGAGGAGCTTGAAAATAACGGCCATGCGGCTCTCCTTGACTTAATGCATGATTCATCCACTGACCACTATTATATACCTTGGAGGGGGCTTTGGTCTATACCTTTTTCTCAAACACAAACTGATTACAGGCATGACCGCCGCCCGCCGTGTATAGCCGCGTGAGCGTATAACCCTTTTGATAATAAAAATCGAAAACCTGCTCCGGCCGGGCCACTTCAAAAGGATAGCCGCCCACCCAATCCACCATGTCACGCCTAAGATCCATGCCGCGGCTCTCTTTTTGCTTCCATTCATAAAAGGGATCGCAATGTCTTAGCAGGCCACTGGCCAGACGCCTGCTGTTAAAATAGCCGCTCACCAGCGCAAGCAGCAGTGCTTTTTTTAGCTTGCCGCCTTTGGTATAACTCTGTTTAATTTTATGCCATCTGCCGCTGGTGCCGCCCTGGTCATTATAGATGGCGATGAACAACTGACCGCCATATGACAAAAGAGCGTCCACATTGGCCAGTGCTTCCCACATTGCGCCGGTATGGTGCAAGACACCCCAGGAATACACTATGTCAAACTGCCCCAAAGATGTGAGGTATTCCTTATCCAGCACACTGCCTTCTGCTATCGTCCAGTCGTCATCATCCACAAAATAGCGCCGCTTTAGCTCCCTGGTACAAGCGACAGACTGCGGGTCATAATCAAAAGAATATACCTTTGCCCCTAATTTACGGGCGGCAAGGCTGGATAGGCCGCTCCCCGAGCCGATGTCTAAAAAGCGTTTGCCCGCAAGCGATGTGCTGGCCAGCATGGATTTAAGGGCCAACATCGATGCCGCTATGCGTTCGTCGTCCATTTGCTCCAGGAATTTCGCCCAATTTTCGCCGAACTCAAAGCGTTCGTTTGCTTTTATTTCTTCTTTTGCGCCCATGGACACCCCTTGAAAACATGCTCAGAAAATACCATGGCAACCTCCGAAAACTCTGTTGCGCAGATTTGCTGCGAATTTTGTCGCAATTCGAAGCCAAAAAACGTAGGCGTAGCAGCGCTACGGCGAGGCTTTTTGGCAAAGAAATGCGGCA
>Ga0099364_10007562_pt1 | contig 15485 bp, 10 predicted proteins | sample TergutTh196P3_FD_73070 | JGI IMG/M metagenome (GOLD analysis project Ga0099364, IMG submission 73070) | Microcerotermes parvus P3 segment gut microbial communities from Pointe-Noire, Republic of the Congo - Th196 P3 | ecosystem: Host-associated > Arthropoda: Insects > Digestive system > Gut ... | reverse complement strand
CCTCATCAACAAAGAGCATTTTTACATCTGCTGTTTTAATAAGAAGATCGATTTCTTCAGTTTTCAGGTTATAGTCGATGGGAACCACGGTAGCTCCCGTAAAAAGAATACCCAGGTAAGCAACGGTCCATTCCGGGGCATTTTTTCCGGTTACCGCTACCCGATCTCCGCGGCGTATACCTTTGCTGTACAGCCATCGGGAAAGAGCTTCAATGTGCTCAAGCGCCTCTGTGTAGTTTAAACTGATCCTGTCCGGTTCAAAAACAGTGAAGCACGGTCTTTCAGGATAGCGTGAAACAGTAATCCTGAACATTTCCGGTAAAGTCGGCCATTTGCCGTTAAACGCTTTTCCTCTGAACTCTTCCAGAAAAGCCCAGGGTTTTTCTGTATACGGTACACTCATGATATCCTCCAGATTTCCTTAGATTATAACACATAAAATGTGTTTTGGTTGCATTTTTTTGAATTTCATTCAAATACTGAGTATAATTTGCAGACTATTGTTGTTTATACATAAATATGGTATACAATCTTATGACTTTAGTCTGCCGGAAAACTGCTTTGTTTCTCATATTACCGGTTTTTTTCTCCTCATGTGCCTCGCAAATAAGCGGAACCCTGCAGGCAAGCGGACAGGCCGATTTACAGGTTTATATTGCCCTGGAACCACGGATGACCATGCTTATTGGGGGCCTTGCATCGGCATCCGGTACCATGCAGCCGGATGCCCCCATACTGGACGGCCCTGCCATCAGTGCGTCCATGGCCGGCGCGCCGGGTATTGCATCTGTTTCCCTGGCAAACAGGACACCGGTAGTTATTGAAGGTCCGGTAATCATTTCCCGGATCGGTGAGTTCCTTGCCGAAGGCAGCGGTAATACCGGCTTTATTACTTTTGAGCAGACACCTCAAGGGGGCAGATGTACGGTTAACCTGAGCCTTGAAGGAGGTCCGCAGATCCTCGGTCTTATCTCCCATGAAATTAACGATTACCTTGAGGCATTAATGGCTCCGCTTGCCACCGGCGAAGTGGTATCCGGAACGGATTATCTGGTTTTAGTTGGTTCGGTATATGGCAGAGGCATTGCCGATGAAATTGCCAATGGATCAATCCGGGTGTATATCAATTTCCCCGGCCCGGTACAAAGTGCCAGGGGAGGGACTTTTTCCGGCAGAAGGGCCGAATTTATCATCCCACTTCTGGATATCCTGGTCCTTGAAAACCCTTTGAGCTATGAAGTTACCTGGAGGTAATGAACTTCCCTCATGAGTTTAAACTGTAAAAATTTTACATGAAATCCAAATAAAATTAATTTCAATTCATTTTTATCACCTTTATAATCGATCAATCAATCCCGAAAGCGGGTAGTTCGGGACTAAAATTCGCAGTCAAAAACAAAGTTAGAGGGCATGATGGCAGCACTAAAAAAGAGAGGTATGGCTGCATTGAGCAAAAGGCAGATAAACCGCAATATAGCCCTTTGGACAATGTTTTTCCCCATTGTGATATTCTATGTCATTTTTAGTTATATCCCCATGGGCGGTCTCGTTGTCGCTTTTAAGCAGTATTTTATTCAGGACGGCATTTGGGGCAGCCCCTGGGTAGGATTTCGAAACTTTGAGATAATATTCGGCAGCCCGGCCATTGCCGGTGTTATCTGGAATACTCTGAGAATTGGATTTTTACGGATAATACTAACCTTTCCATTCCCCATAATCCTGGCTCTCCTGATGAATGAAGTCAGGGTAAAACTGCTAAAAAAAGGCGTTCAGACAATATTGTACCTGCCCCATTTCTTTTCATGGGTCGCGGTTGCAGGCATCGCCCTGACGATTTTTTCCATGCAAACGGGTGTCGTTAATACAATTCTTGCTTCATTGGGAGCAGAGCCATATCCGTTTATGTACCGCAGCGGTTCATGGCTGGCCGTTTTAATTGGGTCGGAAATCTGGAAGGAAACCGGTTACAGTTCCATTATATACCTTGCCGCCTTAACAAGCGTTGATCCGCAGCAATACGAAGCTGCGGCCATAGACGGCGCGAACAAATGGAAACAACTGATTCATGTAACCCTTCCGGCCATTTCCACCACTATATCCATTATGCTGATCCTTTCTTTTGGCAGGGTTATGAGCGTAGGTTTTGAAATGATTTATTCATTTACCAATGAGGCTGTGGCGCGGGATGCTAATGTTATCAGTGTGTATGTATACCAGTTTGGCATAAGGGGCGGGCAGTTCGGCGTTACAACAGCTATGGGATTATTTGAATCGGTGGTTGGGTTTGTACTCATTGTGTTCTGCAACAGAATTGCTAAATTCTTTGACAGGTCCCTTTGGTAGGAGAGCGGTAATGAAAGCTTCAAAAGGCGAAAAATTATTTTACGCGGTTAATAATATTTTCCTGCTGATTATTGCCCTGTTGTGCCTTATGCCCTTTTTAAATATCGTGGCTCAGTCATTTTCCGGTACGAGCGCCGTTGCCTCGGGCAATGTGTTTATTTGGCCGGTTGGTTTTAATTTTTCCAGTTATGAGATTTTCTTTAATAACGCCAGGGCTTTTACCGCAATCAGAAACAGTATTATTATTACGGTTGTCAGCGTAATCAGTCAGATTATATTTACCACCCTGTGCGCCTATCCCCTTTCGCGCAGGTATTTTATCGGCAAGAAACAGTTTACCCTATTTATCGTTTTTACCATGATGTTCAGCGGCGGCATTATCCCGTTTTTTCTGCTGCTGCGTTTTTTGGGGTTTATTAACAGTTATGCGGCAATATGGATTCCTTTCCTGGTAAATACATTTTACATGCTTATAATGAGAACTTATTTTGAAGGACTGCCGGAAGAATTAATGGAAGCTTCTGAAATTGACGGATGCGGCGAATGGCGTAAGCTGTTCCATATTGTTATACCTCTGTCTAAAGCGGTTTATGCGTCTATTATTTTATTTTTAACGGTTAATTCCTGGAATGCTTTTACCGGTATATTAATGTTTATTCAGGATTCGGCCAAGCATAATCTGCCGGTAATGATTAATCAAATGACGAATAATCTTAGGTTTATGCAGGATATTCCGGAATCTGAAAGGCAGCTTGTACTGCAGAATATTACCCCCGAATCGGTCCGGGCGGCAGGGGTGGTTATTCTAATCCTGCCCATGATTATTATTTACCCGTTTTTGCAAAGATATTTTGTTAAAGGCGTTACATTGGGTGCTGTAAAAGGTTAAGCGCCCGCCTGATAATAATATACAGAGGATGGAAATGAAGAGAAAAGCAGTTTTAGGATTAATGTTATTTTTCCTGGTGTTTGCCGTTTTGGCATGCAACAGGGACAGGAGCACCACGGCAGTAAGAAGCCAAAGATCGGGCACAGACAGGCCAAGGATAACCGTTTCGGTTTACGACAGGGGATCCTGCGACCCATCGGAAGGTACCATGACCGACAACCGCTGGACGCGCTGGGTGAATGAAAACGCGCCGGTTGAAGTTGTGTATATTCCGGTACCCCGCTGGGAATCCACCAGGATGTGGCCTACAATGTTTGCTACAGGTACAGCGCCCGATCTCGTTTTGGAATTTGATGTTAATTCAAGAAACATGATGTTTACTCAAAGACTCATTCAGCCTATTGACGGTCTGCTTGCCGACAGCACCAACTACCGGCGTCTTACCGAGCAATTCCCCAGCATGCTTGTTCTCGGGAGGAAAACAGACGGGCTTGTATACGATATCGTTGTTGTCGGTTACCGCTGGGAATCCAGGTATTTGGCCTATAGGGCCGACTGGCTTGAACAGTTGGGTATTGCCCCGCCGGCAACGGACACAGAACTTTTTGCCGCCATGAAGGCAATCGCCGACTCAGGTCTTGGAGGGCCCAATACTTTTGGTTTTAATTTGGGCGGACCCGGGCAGTTTATCATCAGTACCATTTACGGTCTGGGAACATTGGGAGCGGACTGGTTTAACCCCTGGTACCTGGAAAATGATCAAATCGTAATGAACTGGGATAAAATTGCCGCATATATTACATTCCAAAAGGATTTATTTGATCAGGGAATTATTGACAGGGACTTTTTAACCGATACGAACGGCGAAAAAGCTTACCAGGACTGGCTTAACGGCAGGCTTGGTTTTGTCAGTCTGAATCAAAGTGTAGATGATCCCAATGCATACTCAATTTTACTTGAGAATAATCCCGGTGCAAGGATTGGTTTTCTGCCGATACCTTCAACGCAATTTGGACATTACGGCATGGGGACTTCCACAGGGTTTGGATCGGTGGGTGTCATTAATCGTGCCAGCAGAAATGCCGATGCGGTCATGGCGTACATTGATTTCATGCTCGAAGACTCAACAATAAGGCATTTTACCCTGGGGCCGGAAAATGAATATTTTACCCAAAACAGCGAAGGGCTCTGGGAAGAGATTGATCCGGGAAGAACCGCTCTTGAGCTCAATTATAATATCGGATACCAAATGCCGATTAGCGATGTTGTTAATCCTTACCGGTTTGCCAGAGCCATAGCCACGGATGAATTATCTCAGGCTGTTAACACACTGCGGCAGCACAGGAGGGATACATACCGGGTCGATTATCCCATGCAGGTGGATAATGTCCATAACCTGCCCCCTCTGGATGATCATCTGACCATTACACTGATGAATGCCTCGCAAATCTGTCGTGATATAATCGCTCAAACCATAGTCGGCGGAAGCAGGAGAACGGTGGAAGCGGGAATTGCCGAACTCCGATCCGCCTGGCAGAATGCCGGCGGCAACCTTATTATCCAGTACTTTAATGAATGGTACCGAAACAATACGGATAACGCCATAACCAATAAAGATATCTATGCAATACCCTGGGAAAAATAACACAGACAATTTTTCAGGCCGCAGCCGCATTCTTTTGGAAAGTGTGGCTGCCCTTGCTGTCCGCTATGATGATATTGTCAGGATGACCATGCACCGTAGCCTTGCCAGGTTGGGTTTAGGCACAGATAGTAACGATGCCCTGCAGGATATACAAAAATGCAATGATATGTTTTATGCAGGCATGGCAAAAGACGGCTGTTTTCATGAGGGAATGTTTTTTGTCCATGTAAACATTGATGCTTACCTGCGTTTTGGTGATTTGTATTCAGATGATTTACAGGAGAGGGTGCGGTATAATCAGGTGAGTTTCCCCTATCAATGGGAAACCGGTACAGAAAATCATAAGCTTATGAATGCGGTGTCCGCCTGGTTAACCGGTCAGACGTGGGATGTACCGTCCTTGCAGGCAGGCAGCAGATTATATCTTGAAAATGGTATTGACAGAATTACCCGCTATGGTCTTGGTGAATTTGATTCCCCCACATACGGTATTTTTTATTTAAATACATTTGCCACTCTTTACGACTTTACCCGCGATTTGGATTTACGGCAAAAATGCCGGGAAGTACTGGATCTGCTGCTTAACTCCATGTCAAACCTGTGGTTTAAGGGCATGTATGTCGGCGCTCACAGCCGGGATTATTTTCCTCTTGGATCTGAAAGTTGTCAGCCGGCAATCGCCGGGCTGTGGCTGTACTGCGGTGGTATTAAACCCTGTCTTTCTCTGGGGGAACCTTTTTATGCGGTTATTAATGCTCTTTCTCATTATCGGGCACCCCGGGAAATAGAACAAAGATGCCTGGAAGAAAAAATTCAGCAGGACATAATCGAAACCTGTGATATGACAGGCCTGGACAGTCCAACCCATGACGGTAATCAGACTCATATATTGGGAGATGCCAAAGGATTTGGCTATATTTCCAGGGCAGGTGTTACCAAATACACGTATATTGACGGAAATTACGCGTTGTCCTCTATGACAGACGGGAAAACAGGCGATATTATTTGGTCCGGCCAAATGAGGCGGTGGTCTCTGGATTGGTATAACGGCCACACCAACAGTGTATTATTTTTTACCCACCCCTTTCCTGACGGCCCTGATGATACCGATTACCGCCAGCGCCTCATTGGTTCGTCACCGTATGAACAGGTTTTCCAGTACCATAACACCCTGCTTGCCCTGTATTCCATCCCTCAAGGAGAAGAATATAAATATGCCCCCCGTCGTCCCGTTCCTTCCGATGCCGACCCGTACATCGAAGGGATATTTACCAAAGCAATAACACAAATAATAGAGAAAGATAATTGGGTTTTTTGCCATGGCGGTACCATTATGGCCGCCATAAGGCCGTTAAAATCATACTATTGGACACAGGAAATGGTATCCAGGGGCTGCCCTCATACACGCCTCCACAGTGATGGTTGTAAAAACGGCCTCGTTATGGAAGTTGAAAATATCTCCTCTGATGATAACGATGAGGCATTTCAGGACTTTATCATGAGAATCCTGTGCAATGCGCAGTCAGGGCTTTCGTTTAACCTCAATGATGAAAACCCCCGGATTTGTTATGCCAATCTTGGGGGAAGCACCCTGGAGTTTACCTTTAACGGTGAAAGGATTGTCAGCTTAAAGGAGATGCAATGCCCATCAAAGTAATTATAGTGGATGATGAATCTATTATTTTGGAAGGCATGAAAACCAATATTAACTGGAAAGGTTTGGGTCTTGAGTTGGCACAGTCGTTTACGGACGGATTAAGCGCTTATAATTACCTTTTGGAAAATGAAGTAGATGTAATTATTTCTGACATTAAAATGCCCGAGCTTGACGGAATTGAACTAAGCAAGAGGGCAAAACAATTAAATAAAAATGTTAAAATTCTGTTTTTTACCGGTTTTGATGAGTTTTATTATGCCCAAAAAGCCATCGAAATCGGTGTTGCGCGGTATCTTTTAAAGCCTTTTACCAAAAAAGAAGTGGAAGAAACACTTCGTATGGTAATAGCAGATGTAGAAAGCCAGCGAAATGAAAAAGATTACATTAACCGGCTGAAAGAAAGGGTGCAAAACCAGGTTCCCATAATAAAAGAGATGTACTATAACCGGCTGCTGGAGCAGGATGGTGATATTATTGTCGAAAAATTAAAGAATCTGAATATACCCATGGATGCCCGAAGCTGCGCTGTTTGCCTTATCCAGATAGATTCATATCCGGAAAACGGAAAGATTGACCTGGAACTTGCCTATGCCTATATAAAAAATGTAACAGAAGGTTTATGGCCCGACGCTGTTATTTTTAACCCGCTTATCGGTAATACTGCTTGTATATTTAATGATATGGAGAATGAAGAAATATTCTACAATTGCGAGAATTTAAAAAATATTTTATTTAATATACATAATTTCCAGGTTTCCATCGGAATAGGCATGAAATATGATGGTTTTAAATACTGCTACCTGTCTTACAGGGAAGCACTGGATGCATTGGAATACAAATTCCTTTTGGGCCAGAATATCGTTATTGCCTATGATGATATTAAATCACGTACAGGAATAAACTCCCGCGAAATAAGCAAAAACAGGGAACTGTGGGATATATCCGGTGTTGTAAAAGCGGTTAAATCCAGGGATATGCCGGAAATTTTTAACAGGCTGGAACCACTTTTTGCCGGTTTTGAACAAGAAAATGTAAAACTTACCGCGTTAAAAACACTTACAAGAGATTATATTATAAAAATTGTTTTGGATGTACTGCCCAACAGCCTTGTGCTTAATGAAATATTTAATGACAGTTTTGATGTTTATCAGTATATTAACAACTGCAAGACTCTGGCGGAAATGAAGGAAAAACTGGTTAAGCTGTTAATGGATATTGGTGAATATCTGCATAAAAACAGGAAAAAGAATCTGCATTTTGCCGTAAGGGCAGCCCTTGAATACCTGGAGACGAATTACTGCAAAGAAGAGCTGTCCATGAAAGATGTCAGCGCTTATCTTAAAATGAATCCGTCATATTTTTCACGGATATTCAGCGAAGAAACAAAGAGCACTTTTACCGAATACCTTAATACCCTGCGTATGCAGAAAGCGTCACAGCTTTTGACCGGAACCAATCTGCGAATATCGGAAATTTGTTACCAGGTAGGTATGCAGGATCCGTTTTACTTCAGCACCTTGTTCAAAAAACACAAAGGTGTAAGCCCGTCAGAATACCGTGAAGAGAAGCAGGTGCCGGGATAATGAGCGATATAGGGCTTTATAAAAAAATTTTATTATTATGTACAGGAATTATGGTGTTTCTTTCATCAATCCTGTTTATCTTTTTTATTAATTTTTACCGGCAGGAGATTACCGCTTATGAATATGAACTGATTAGATCTGAAATAAATGATACCGCGATCAGGACAAACAGGATGCTGCTTGATTATATGCATTTGGTAAACCTTATTATTAATGATCAGGGGGTAATGGAGCTATACACAAGAGAATTTGCACATGCTCTTGTGTATCACGAAGCTTTATCGCGTTATGTTGGCGGCAGTGACGGGGTAAATGCCATAGCTCTTGTTACATCCCGTGGAAATGTGTTTTTTTCCATGCAGCACATGGCAAATAGTACCGGAATAAGGGATGTATATCTGCATTATGCCAATAATAACGGTTTTGCCAGACAGATGGTATGGATAAGTTCTCATGCTCCCGAATATGCCATTAACACCAATTTTAAAGTGATAAAACTTCTTCATGATATTTTTGACGATTCATTTAACTATATGGGTACATTAATCATTAATATAAGGGACGATTTACTGGCAGATGTGGAAAGATTAAATGACTATGCGGAAAACGCTTTTATATTAATAGATACAGGCGGGCGGGTTCTTCTTGAAAGATCGGGTATAGAAGTGCAGACAGCCGAACGGCAGCTTCAGGAGATTCTCAGGATTTACAATGCGGCTATCAGCTATGACGGTAATTTTACCGAAACGCTGGAAGGAACCACCTTCATTACCGTTTATCAAAAACTGCTCAATTTCCAGATGTTTATGGTGGGTATTGTATCTACCGCGCCCATGAATCGGAAAATAAGAAGTTTTATCATTAACATGACGGGGATTTTACTGCTTATATACATACCCTGTATCATTGTTTCAGTTTTAATTTGCGGATCTATTTACCGCCCGGTAAAAAAATTGGTATCTGCCATGGGCACCGTCGAAAAAGGAAACCTGGATGTATCCCTTACTGTCAGCAGATCAGCCGAAATGGAATATTTAGCTGATGGTTTTAACAATATGACTGCCAGGATTAAACTGCTGATAGAAGAAAATAACAGAAACTCTCTTTTGGCAAAAGACCTGGAAATTAAAGCTTTGCAGTCACAAATTACCCCCCACCTGCTGTACAATACTCTGGGTTCCATTATTTGGCTTCTGGAAAATAACGAAAAAGACAGGGCAATTGCTATAATATCCAAACTGGGAAAGTATTATCGGTTCAGCCTGTCAAAAAAAGATAGTTTAATAGAACTGGAAATGGAACTTGAGCACCTGAAGCTGTATATGGATATTGAACGATACCGGCTTAACAACGCTTTCTCGTACACAATTGACATTCCCGGTGAGCTTTTGGATTTTAAATGCCCCCGGGTCTTTTTACAGCCGGTAATCGAAAACAGCATTATCCATGGAATAAAGGGAAAAGAAGGAGAATCGATAATTGTCATAAAAGTAAAAAAACGCCGGGGAGCGGTTATTATTCAAATTGCCGACAGCGGCAAAGGCATGAACAAAGAACGGCTCCAGGTATTAAACACTGCCTTAACCGGCGGCGATGATGATATATCCGGAAATTCATACGGTATTTATAATATCCGTTCCAGAATCATTTTAACCTATGGCCAGGGCAGCGGTATACACTATTTATCAAAACAAGGTATCGGCACCATGGCGGTATTGAGGCTTACCGGACGGGATTAGGCAGACCGTCATACAGGCAAAAATTTTAAATAAAAACCAAAAAGATTATATTCCTTTTTTACCATCCATAAAACATTATAAATGAAGCTATTTTGTTTTATTTGATTTAGGGGGTTTTTATGAAAACAATTATTAAAGTATCCGGCATTATCGCCCTTGCGGCAGTAATGGTTTTTTCCATGACGGCCTGCGCAGGCGCTCCTGCGGCTGTTGAAGCTGCAATCGCTGCCAATCCCAATGGGGTAGCCTTTGGCGCCAATGGCGGCGATTTTAACGGACAGGCTTCGGTTAATATTGACGGTACAGCAGGCGCCGCCCTGGGTTCCCTGCCTATGCCTCCTTTACGGGCTGGTTATCAGTTTATCGGGTATAACACGGCTGCAGACAGAAGCGGTACCGCATTTGACGCAGATACTCCCATACAGCTTGGTATGGTAGTTCACGCCCAATGGACAAGGAATGATCACAAGGCCGGCATTTCGGGACTTGTGTTACGGCACTCCTTTGACAATGTAACGGCGGCTACATCAGATCGCGCGGAGCCGGTGTATCCGGAGAACGCCGCCGAAAACCTCATAGCCGAGGCGCGGGGCAATTATGGCAATGTGCCGCCGTTCGGCAGCAGAACCATCAACGGGAATACGTATTGGTTTTACCGCAGCGGACAGCCCAGGCGCATGGACAGCCCTGAGGTAACCTACCTATTCCTTGGTGAAGGATTTGGCGAGCTGCTTAAATCCAATGACTGGTCTATCGCATTCTATGTACGGATACCCCAAGACTATAACTACGATGCCCCCAATGCCCATGGCCACATGATCATGGCTTTTGCCGACAGCAATAACCTTCAGCGGGAAACCGGCCAGGGAATGTGGGTTCGCCAGCAGGCTGACGGATACTTCCAGTGGAGCACTTCAGTTGCCGGCTGGGAAAATCCCAACAACAGGGGAGGTAATGCCGGATCTCCGGGCAGATGGGTACATCTTACCTTTATCCGTGAAAGCTCCACCTGGCGTATTTTATACAACGGCAATCAGGTAAATGCCGGTACCATTGATCTGCATCCATCCGAAATGGAAGATTTAGTTTTTAACACCCTTGCAGGCGCTCCGTTCAGAAGCGATTCTGTCCAGGCAAATACCCTGTTTGCCGATTTCAGGTTTTACCAAAGACGTTTAAGCGATTCTGAAGCGCGCTCATTGGCCGATTCTTTAAGCGATTTAAATAGCAGAAATATCGAGTGGTAAACCGGATATTGTTAAAAAACAAGGATTTTAAATGCAATCCAAAGAGATTTAATTGTATTCCCGGTATTCCGGGATATATTTTGTGGTAGGAGGATCATGTGAAAGCTCAAAAGAAAGTATTTATTCGTTTTGTACTCAGTGCGCTGACAGCGCTGCTGGTAACTTCGGTACTCATAACAAGCTGTGATAACGGTACTATTGAAGAACCAACCGCACAGGAGAAGGCCGATGCCTTTATAACCACCCATGCTGATATCCTGGGAAAAACCGTGGATACCGTAACAGTTGACGATGAAGCGGCTGTTGATGCGGCCCTTGCGGCTTTTGACGCATTGGACAGTGAGGTACAGGATCTGTTAACCACCCAAAAAACCCGGCTGGACAATCTTAAAAACAGAATTAATGTAATAAAATCCGGGCAAACTCCGCAGCAGCAGGCTGATGCCTTTATCCTTGCTCATGCAGACGCTCTTGCCCTGGAACCCGAAACGGTTACCATAGCCAATGAAGGCATTGTAAATGATGCCTTGGCGGCATATGAAGGCCTTGCCGCGGATGTTAAAGCTCTGCTGGGTGAGCAAAAAACCAAGCTGGACAATCTTAAAAGCGCCATTGAAACTTTGAAAGCCGGACAAACCGCACAGCAGCAGGCTGATGCCTTTATCCTTGCTCATACAGAAGCCCTTGATCTGGAAACTACAACGGTTACCATAGCCAATGAAGGCATTGTAGATGATGCCCTGGCGGCATTTGAAGACCTTGCCGCAGATGTTAAAGCTCTGCTGGGCGAGCAAAAAACCAAGCTGGACAATCTTAAAAGCGCTATTGATGACCTCATTTCCCAGCTTATAATCGTTACTTTTAACGGCAACGGCGGTCTCTTCGGCAGTCAGGCAACAACCACATTAACAGTATCCGAATCCGGTGATCCCCTTGGAAGCCTCCCGGCAATACCGGTACGCTCCGGTTATACCTTTTTTGGCTATAACACCCAGGCAGACAGAAGCGGCACTGCGTTTGATGAAGATACCCCCGTGGACGCAACCATTACAGTTTATGCCCAGTGGACAAGGGATGATCAGCATAGTACCAGTTCCGTAGCCGGGCTTGCCACCAACCTTATTTTTTGGCACTCCTTTGATAATGTATCGAGTCCTACGGTAACCACTGTAGAGCCCAAGTTCCAGGCGGATGATACAGCAGACTTTACCGCAACGGCAATGGGAATTTACAATCTGCCTCAGTTTGGTAGCAGAACCATAAATGATAATACCTATTGGTTTTACCGGGTTGGCACACGCAGAAGTATGGGTGATTCTACTAATGTCACCTATTTGAACTTGGGAGAGGAAGTCGGCAAACTTCTCAAGGAAAATACTGCTTTAACTATAGCGTTTTATGTACGGATACCGGAAGATTTTGACTTCCAGGGCAACAGACAAATGCTCATGTCCTTTGCCACCACTAATGCTATCGGGAGTAATACCGGCCAGGGGACGTATGTACACCATGAAGCGAACCATTATTTGCAATGGACTATTACCAATGGCGGTTGGCAATCGCCAGCTCCATTAAACAGAGGTCATACTTTCTCAGATGGTCTTCGTGGTAAATGGGTGCATCTTGGTTTTGTCCGTGATGGCGCTGATGAACCTCATGCCATGCGGATATTTATTAACGGAAATCAGGTAGATGCAGGAGGTATTGCTCACCACCCAAAAGATTTTGATGACTTTATTTTTAATTTCCTTGGGGGCGCTCCTTATGAAGATAATTTTAACTCAGAGCGCACATTATTTGCAGACTTCAGGATGTACAATGTAGGGCTTGGGGGATCAGGGCTTGGGGCGCTGGCAAATTCGCTTGCCGACCTGAACAATGAAGACATCACCGATTGGCACACAGAATGAAAATGAGGAGGATTATATGAAAAAGACCATTAAACTATTGAGTGTTACCGCCCTTGCGGTATTGGCAGTCTGCTTTATGGCCTCCTGCGGGAGCGCGGGGGAACTGCCTTCCATTACCGGCATGACCATAGTAAGCCAGCCGGCAAACTTAAGCTACCTTGAAGGCGCATCATTGAGCCTGGACGGACTGATTATATCTGCTGACTTCAGCGATGGATCACAGAGCAATATTGAGTTTGCCGATTTTGCCGAGCATGGCATACTGGCAAACCCCCCGCATGGTACTACCCTGAGCGTTGCCGCACACCACGGTAATCCGGTTGTAGTAACCGGCGGATCAGCCACAGTCAATACCGGCAATGTATCGGTGTTTGCCGAAGGTACCGAAGTTACCGTTACGTTTAACGGTAATGGGGGCCTGTTTGGCAGTCAGGCGACGGAAACCAGGACCGGTTATGCAGGCCAGCCCCTGGAATCTTTTCCGCCCAACCCTACAAGGTCCGAGTATAGTTTTATCGGGTATAATACCGCTGCAAATGGAAGCGGTAACCCGTTTACCACGACCTCTAATGCATCGCCAAATTTGACTGTTTATGCCCAATGGACACGCTCCGATCCTGTTGGGGACATTCCCGGACTTATCTTCAGGCACACCTTTGAGAATGTTTCCGGCACTTCGGCAACTACCGTAGCGCCGGTATTCCCATTGAACCCTTCAGTTAACCTGTCGGCAACGGTTCGCGGCAGTTATGGCGCTTTAACACCATTCGGCAGCAGAACCACCATTAACCAAAACACTTATTGGTTCTACCGGACCGGTGAACGCCAGCGCATGGACCATGAAAATGTTACCTACCTGGATTTAGGCGCGGCAGTAGGAGATTTAATCAAAAATACACCTGCCGGTACAGAAGGGATTGGCAATACCTTTACCATCGCATTCTACATGCGACTGCCGGCGGACTATGATTATACCACTGCTGTCAGCGGCCAGGGACAGATGCCCATATCATTCTCCAGTTCCAATGATATGACAGATACATTTGGCCAGGGGTTTTGGATAACGGTAAGAGATGATAATCCAGGCGGCAATATGCAGATGCTTTGGACTAATGCAGGTACAGCAGGCGCTGCAAACAGATGGACTAATTTTGGTAACTGGGGATTTGACCAACCGGTAAAAGGTGCATGGATCCATGTTGCTTATGCCCGCAACGGCAATGCCAGCCGGATATTTATCAACGGACATCAGGTTGACGGCGGTAATTTTGATACTCATCATGCAAAGGATATGACTTTTATATTTAATACCCTTGGCGGCTCTCCGGTTCAAGGGAATAATAATCTGAGAAATGCCCTGTTTACCGACTTGCGGATCTATAATCGCCACCTTGAATGGGGAACAGACGGCGAAATAACCCGTCTTGCTCAATCAATACTTGCCGATCTCAACGATTCAAGTATCACCAACTGGCATACCAACTAATCCTGCAATCAGTGTACGCCGGTTCCATGCATCGTAAGTTCATGGAACCGGCATACATTCTGAGGTCTTCATGAAATCATTCCTTTCATTTTCAAAAATTATGTGCATCGCCCTCTCTGCAGTGATGCTGGTTACCGCCTGTAAACAGGCCTCAACGCCGGGTGGCGATGATCCTCCTCCGGGCGTGGATCCAACTTTTGTTGCCATCACTTTTAACGGCAATGGCGGCTTTTTTGACAGCCAGAGCGAACTGGTTATTGATTTTACCGCAGGGCAGAGCATTGGGTCTTTGCCGCCGCCGCCGCAGCGGGATGGTTATACTTTCCTGGGGTATAACACGACGGCAAACAGAAGCGGCACGGTTTTTGATACTGCGGCCATGGTACAATCTCCCATGACCGTTTATGCCCAATGGATGCGATCCGATCATAACAGTAATATTGCAGGGCTGGTATTACGCCACTCCTTTGACAATGCCGTCAGCGTCAGGGCTCCAGGTGTAGAACCGGTCTATCCCCTTAATGCTGCCGGGGATCTGTCTGCAACGGCACGGGGCATGTATGGGAATTTACCGCAGTTTGAAAGCAGGACGATCAACGGGAATACGTATTGGTTTTACCGCAGCGGCGCACCCAGGGCCATGGACGATCCTGATGTTACTTTTTTGGACCTGGGAGCAGGCGCCGGCAATCTGCTTAAGAGCGAAGCGTTTACCATAGCCTTTTATATTCGGATCCCCGATGATTATATGCATAATATTCCCAATAATAACGGCCACATGATCATGGCTTTTGCCGATTCCAATAATGTAACAGGCAATGCCGGCCAGGGCATTTATGTGCAGCAGCAATCCAGCGGTTATTTCCAGTGGAGTACCACCGACAGCGGGTATAACCGGCCAAACCATGTCGGCGTTAGTATTGCCGGTCATCGTGGCAGATGGATTCATCTTGCCTTTGTCCGTAACGGCGCTACCTGGCGGATAT
>Ga0099364_10007561_pt1 | contig 15488 bp, 16 predicted proteins | sample TergutTh196P3_FD_73070 | JGI IMG/M metagenome (GOLD analysis project Ga0099364, IMG submission 73070) | Microcerotermes parvus P3 segment gut microbial communities from Pointe-Noire, Republic of the Congo - Th196 P3 | ecosystem: Host-associated > Arthropoda: Insects > Digestive system > Gut ... | reverse complement strand
TGCTTGCCCGCTTTCAAAAAATCAATGGAAATAGGGGCGTGGACATCGTTCGGGGTGCATACCGAAACGGCATCGACTGTCGCATCCCCCAGGATGTCGCGGTAGTCCGTGACGGCCTTGCCGCAGCCGTATTTCTCCACCGCTTCTGCAGCCCGGCCAGGATATATATCACAAAAATAGACGATTTCGTTTTCTTTGTTGGCTAAATAGGCCGGAATATGGGCGCTGTTTGCGATGGTGCCGCAGCCGATGATGGCGATTTTTAGCATGGTGAGTTCCTCCTGTTTACAGCGGGGGCTTTTCACCCGCCTGCATTTCGGCGGGGGCAAGCCCCCGCCCTACATTACTTTTTTACGTCCACCCAAATGCCAGGGTTCTGGGCCGCCGTCAGCCCGGCCTCAATCATGGCCATGATGGCATAGGTGTCATCCGCGCACACCGGCGGCTGCTTCGTCTCGAAAAACTTCAGCATATCCACGGTCATTGCCGTAAAATAATCCGACTCTATCAGGAAGGTGTCGCATTTTCCGTCGGCATACCGTACTGTGCAGCCAAAACCGGTATCCCGATCGCAAAAATTCATCACGGCCCGGCGATTTTCGCCAAAATCCAGCAGAAGGGTGGGTGTATCGACCTCACCCAGGGCCATGACCCGCTGGGCGCTGCCGCCCATCAGCATGAAAATCGGCTCCATCTGATGCACCATGTAGTTTGCGCTGCCCGGCCCGAAGCTATTTATCATCACAATTTCCCGGCCCATGCGCGCCTGTATCTCGGTGTCATAGCGCAAAGACGAGCAGGAGAAAAAGGGCGTGCCCGACGCCTCGGCATATGCAATAATCCGCGCCGCGTCTGCCGTGCCCACGGAAAAGGTCTTGTCCACATAGGTCGGTTTGCCCGAAGACAAGGCCAGACGGCACAAATCCTCGTGGCGTTCGGGATTGTCCGGGGAGAGGACTATCAGGTAATCGCTTTGCGCTATCACCGCTTCTTGCGAATCGCAGAGCGCAACCCCCGTTTCCTCGGCCCATTCCTGGCTGGTTTTGCCCTCTGCGAGCGGGCTGTCGATTTCCGCCCAGGCATAACACACCTTCACCGCCCCCTGCGATACGTTTTCTATCCACTGTGGCAGATTATCTGCATGCCACTCATCCAAATAATAGTCAATAAACCCAACTGTTTTCATATACACCCTCCTATGACCAAGATTTGACACTATTATAGGATAAGAATGGGCATATGTAAAGCCCGACACGTTTGTGGTATGTGTTGTTGTTGTCAATAACTAACTATTTTCTCTTTTTCTTTATCTTACGCGCAATCAACAGCGGCAAGCCAATGAGTATCGCCAGCACCAAGAGCAGCACACCGGCCGCCATGAAGAAAAAGCGATTGGGGTTTTTAAGGAGGGCAAGGGGAGAAAGGCTGGCTTCCTCAATCTTGCGCCCCTGCGGGTGGCTGTAATACTCGGGTATCCGCGCCAAGCCGTCCACCGGCGCGAAGGATTCCAGATAGCTGGCCAGGGCGTACCACTCTTTCAGTTCTGCTGCACCGTCATAAATAATATGGGCCTCAAAATCATCTATGGCCCGGCCATTCTCATCCTTGGGAACGATTTTCAACAGCCCGAAGGACTCCGCCTCGACGGCACCCAGCATCTGACAGGAATACAGGCCACCGACCACGCGGTAGAGTTTATTGTCCTCCAGTTCGCTAATATTCCCCTCCATGTCCATCAACTGCACATCCGTCACCCTATTAAGCAACAGCCGGTGCGGATTGTAGGTATAAGTAAGGCCGGAAATATAGAGCCGGGCCTCGCCCATCAAGGGCGAGACGGAGATGTCTATCTCGGCAGCGGTCTTTAGTTCCTTGCCGCTCAGGTACACGCTGACGAGGGGATAGCCCGGCACCCGGTCCGGGCCTATCCCCAGACTTGAGACCTTGAAAGCATCGGCAACCGTGATCTCACCGACGGTAAAGGAAGCCCGGACAACACCGGCCGGAACGATGGCAATGTCGATGGGGCGGTAGGTATCCCCCTCGGCCAGGCGGACGGCATGGATGTAGGAATCGGCAATCAGGTTGCCCAGCGAATCCTCGCCTTGCTCCTTGGCAAAATATTCAATCGGGGTGAAGGCAAAATCCGTGTAGGCGATGACCTGGTCGTAGTGGTAAGCGAAACGGGATAGGTAAATCTCATCGACCAACTCACGAAAACCCGCGATAATGCCAACGACGGCGGCATTTGCTGCCAGATGCTCTTGGATGGGAATGAGCGCATAAGAGGACACGGCATAGCGGCCATCATCATTCCGGGTAAGTGTCAAATGGCCCAAATCATAGGCATGCTTTCCGCAAGAGACGATAAAGGTATCACCAACGATAAGCGGCTCCTCCAGGCGGATATGCTCATGGCCACTCACGATGACGTCGATTTCCGGCACGGCTGCCGCCAGAATTTCATCCTCGCTCTTTTTCGGGTCGGGACGGGTGCCGCTGTGTGAGAGGCAGATGATGATGTCGGCATCTGTTTCTGCCTTAATTTTACTCACAATATCCTGCGCTGTTTCAATCTGGTCCTTAAAATAAAGGCCGCTCTCCGGAGCGTAGGAATCTGCCCTTTTCCCCATCAGGCCAAATATCGCCGCCTGCACCCCGTTTTTTTCTATCAGCAGATAATCCTCATTCACGCCGTAGCGCTCAAAGGCCGCCGCTAGCGCGCCGGCATCCGCCTGGCGCTGTTCGTCCACCAGCGTCCGCTCCCAGTCGATGTTGGCTATCGTGATTTCCGGCAGAGGGTCCCCGCTCGCCACGGCAGCATCCAGCATGGCGCGAAGCCCTTCGGCGCGGTAGTCGAATTCATGGTTGCCCAGCGTTGTCGCGTCGTAGCCCAGCATCGTCATCAACCTAAGTTCCGGCGCCTCATTGGAAAATATCGTTTGATAAACGGTACCCATCGAAAAATCCCCGCCGTCGAGGATGAATGTGCCGGGGTGGACGGCCAGTATCTCGTCTATTGCCGTTTTCATGCGGGCAAAGCCGCCGCGTTCGGCCATCTGACCGTCTGCGGCAATAAAACGCTCAGGATCGAAATGGGAATGCATGTCGTGGGTGAAGATGATTGAGACCTCGGCCGTGTCGGCTGCCTGGCCCATCTGCGACGGCGCGAACAGCATGACAGCAAAGAACAGGGCCAGACATATGAACATCTTACGGGTAATCGTGTTTTTCATCTCAGTGTCCTCCAGGGCAGCACCCTTTACAAGATAGTGCTCTGTGACATCTAACTGTGTGCAAGATTTGCGAGGATATTTTTTGCAAGACTAGGCGCGAGGAGGGCGCATAGCCGTAGCTATGTAACCGACGAGCAACGCAGTATTGCGGAAAATAGACCGCAAAGATGCACGCTTTTAGATGTTACAGCGCACTAGGCGCGCTAAACATCTCCTGCGTCCGCCGTGGAGCGTTTTGCAAAATTTCCTCACGGGGCAAGGAGGGGCGTAGCTCGTCTGCCCTGAGTTCGCCCGCGCCAGGAGTAGGATGGCTTAGCTCCGGCACACCTGCGGTGTCCAGCTCATTAAGCTTTTCCATCTGGCCGATGATTTTACCAAGGTCGCCCTTCAAACGGACTTTTTCATCGTCCGTCAAGGTCAGGCAAGACAGGTCCTCGAGATAGGTGATGAGGTGGTCGTTTATTATCACTATAATATCCTCCGTGGCAGTCACGTCATTGCGAGGGAGCGGTTTTCCCGCTTTGCGGGAGCGACCGAAGCAATCCAGTTTTAAAGGCAGCGAATCTCTAGCTCTGGATTGCGTCTGCGCACGACGCAGGATGGGCTGGTAAAGCAGCATCGCAATGACGAGATAACTGTCTACTTTTACTCTGCCATCCTACGCATTGCCTCGGCCACATCCTCCCTCGCACCAAAGGCCGACAGGCGCAAATAGCCCTCGCCGCAAGCGCCAAAACCCGCGCCGGGGGTGCCGACAATGTTATATTTTTCCAACAAATGATCAAAATATTCCCAGGACGAGCACCCCTCTGGGCATTTGAGCCAGACATAGGGCGCATTTTGCCCGCCCGTGTGCCAGATGCCCAGCCGCCCAAGAGCCTCCGTCATCAGACGGGCATTTTCCATGTAATAATCTATGTTTTCCTTTACCTGGGCCTGGCCCGCATCGCTAAAGACCGCCTCGGCGCCACGTTGGACAATGTAGGGGGCACCGTTATACTTCGTCGTCTGCCGCCTGAGCCATAATTTATTCAAGGACACCCCGCCCCGTTTCAAGGCATGGGGCACGACGGTGTAACCGCAGCGCGTGCCGGTGAAGCCCGCCGTCTTGGAAAATGAGCAAAACTCGATTGCGCATTCTTTCGCCCCGTCTATCTGGTAGATGCTACTCGGCAAGGCCTCGTCACGGACAAAGGCCTCGTAGGCGCTGTCAAACAAAATCACTGCGTCCTTTTCCAGGGCATGGGCGACCCAGAGTTTTAAATGTTCACGGCCATAGACGGCCCCGGTCGGGTTGTTCGGCGAGCAGAGGTAGATGATGTCGGCGCGGGTACCCAGGTTCGGCAGGGGTAAAAAGGCGTTGGCGCTATGGCCCGCCAGATATGTTATCCTGCGCCCCGCCATGACGTTCGCATCGACATAGGCGGGGTAGACGGGATCGGGTATTAAGACCTCGTTTTCTGGCGCGAATATGTCGAGGATGTTTCCCAGGTCACTTTTCGCCCCGTCGCTTACGAAGATTTCATCCTCGGACACCTCCACGCTTTTTTTGGCATAGTAGCCGCCGATGGCATGGCGGAGGAAGGGGTAGCCCTCGTAGTCGCCGTAGCCGCGGAAGGTCGCGGTCGCCCCCATTTCACGGACGGCTTTTTCCATCGCTTCCACCACCACTGGCGGCAATGGGCGGGTGACGTCGCCGATGCCGAGGCGGATGATTTTTTCAGCGGGGTTATCTGCCCCGGTGGGCCTGCCCGCCATGTGGTCCGCCACTTTTTTGGCGATGGCGTGGAAGAGGTAGTCATCTGTGAGGTTTTGATAATTAAGGTTGATGTTCATGTTTGCTACTCCGAAAAAATTCTTCTCCCCATCCCCGCCCCACCAGCCCTAAAAACAATGGATGCGGCCTGTTGGGGCGGCTTTTGAACTCAGGATGGAACTGGACACCGATGAAGAAACGCTTGTCGGCCAGCTCGACGGCCTCGACCAGACACCCGTCCGGCGACGTGCCACTGATGACAAGCCCCCCGCCCTCCAATATGTCTTTGTATGCATTATTAAATTCATAGCGATGGCGATGGCGTTCGCTGATCTGGGTCTCACCGTATAGTCGCATAAGCTGTGAGCCTTCCTTTATCATACACGGATACGCGCCCAGGCGCATCGTCCCGCCGCTGCCCAGGAGGTCCGCCTGGCCCGGCATGACATCTATGACGGGGTGGGGGGCGGCGGTGTTAAATTCGGCCGAATTTGCACCCCTTAGCCCGCAGACATTCCGCGCAAACTCGACCACGGCAATCTGCATACCCAGACAAATGCCCAGAAATGGCACATCGTTTTCCCGCGCGAAACGGCAGGCGGCGATCTTGCCCTCAATGCCCCGCTCGCCGAAACCGCCGGGGATGATCATGCCATCGACCCCGCCGAGCAGGGCTTCCGCGTTTTCGTCCGTCACGTCCTCGCACTCGACCCAACGGATATTTATTTTTTGCCCGGTCTCGAATCCGGCATGATGCAGGCTCTCGATAATCGACAGATAGGCATCGTGGAGCTTGACATATTTGCCGACGATGGCGATACAGCGCTCACGCTCCCGCCCGATAATTTTTGCCGTCATTTCACGCCACTCGCGTAAGTTGGCGGCGGGCGTATTCAGCGACAACTCACGGCAGACGATGTCGTCCAAGCCTTCCTCGTGCAGCATCAACGGCACCTCATATAAAGAGGAAAGGGTGGTATTTTCTATCACGCAATCGGGACGCACGTTGCAAAAGAGGGCGATTTTCTCTTTTATCCCCTTTTGCAAGGGCTCGTCCGAGCGGGCAATGATGATGTTCGGGCTAATCCCCATTGCTTGCAGCTCTTTCACCGAATGTTGGGCGGGCTTGGTCTTATGTTCGTCGGATGCCTTCAAATACGGCACGAGGGCCACATGGATGAACAGGCAATGCTCGCGTCCCTTCTCCTGGGCTATCTGGCGAATGGTCTCGATGAAGGGCTGGCCCTCAATGTCGCCGACCGTGCCGCCGATTTCGGTGATCAGGATGTCGGCCCCGCTGTCCGCCGCCCCCGCATGGATGAAACGCTTGATCTCATCGGTGACATGGGGGATGACCTGAACGGTGCTGCCCAGATACCCCCCGGCCCGCTCACGCTCCAACACACTCCAGTAGACCCGCCCGGAGGTCAGGTTGGAGTGCTTGGTCAGGGTCTCGTCGATGAAGCGCTCATAATGCCCGAGGTCCAGGTCACATTCGGCCCCGTCGTCGGTGACGAAAACCTCACCGTGCTGGAAGGGGCTCATCGTGCCGGGATCGACATTCATGTAGGGGTCGAGCTTCTGCGCCGCCACTTTTAGGCCCCTTTGCTTCAGGAGCCTGCCCAATGCCGCCGCCGTGATGCCCTTGCCCAGACCGGAGACGACGCCGCCGGTCACGAAAATGTGTTTGCTCATGTGTGTGGCCCTTTCCCACCCATCCGGTAATTTCCCGCACCCAGCTATGCTCACTCCCCATCACCCCCGCCCACGACAATATCCTCTTCCTCATAATAATAAGAATAATCTATGCCTTTCATAAACATTTCCCGGTCGTTAATTCTATCCGTCAAGGCCGATTGCATAAGCGCTTTTATGCGGGCGGGGTTCGCAACACTCTTTTCCATTACCAAAAGATAGTCTTTTTTGTTGATTTTACTCCAGTCCACGCATAGCTTCAGGTTTTTCTTGAACATCATATCCAGCCAAATGCGCGTGCTTCTGCCATTGCCTTCCATAAAAGGGTGGGCGACATTCATTTCGACATATTTATCCGCTATTTCGTCAAAACTGCTTTCGGGCATTTTCTCAATTTGCGCCAGGGTCTCCGGCAAAAAGCGGGCCGCGGCGAATTGAAAGCCGCCTTTTGCAATATTGAGCGTTCTGATTTGCCCCGCAAAATCGTAAAGTCCGCCAAATAAATAGCCGTGGATTTGCTGTAAACCCTTGGTCGTGCCGACTTCTATCGTGTCCAGTAAGGAACTGTCAAAAAGGGCGTAGGCCTTTGATTTGCTCTTGCCGTCAATGGTTTCATCGCTGTAGGTGAACCATTCGATGAAACGATTTGCCTGTTTGCTGGGGAAGTTTTTTGCGAATTCAATAATGCCGTCGTAATCGAATGTATCGGTCAAATATCTTTTACCGTCTGCTGCCATGAGTTTAAGTTGGGTAGTGGCACTAACCAACTGAGGGTTTTCTTTCTTCAACTTCCCTTTAAGGTATTTCCAGTAATTCCGATTTTTATCATACTCATCGACCCCGCGAAGAACGCCGACTATATCCAGCACGGAAAACCACCACTTGGCATTATCATCATCCCAAACGGCGCGCACCTCTTTGTCATCGAAAAAGCGGATGGAAATTTTATTCATATGCCCGGTACCTCCGCTAACAGCCTCCCTGTTTCCTTTTAAGCTATAGTCGGAACAAAATATACTGTCATCAAGTCACTATTACCCATCTGCCCGTTCGATTATTTCCCGCTCTCTTGATAATGTTGTTATCTTTTAATGCCTTGATGTTCTTATCAACAGCTCGTTTAGAAACAAGCATCTCGCTTGCCATCTCCTCAATGGTTATTTTGTCGTTTTTGCGTATTAAATCAACAATTTTCTGCATCGTTTCGCTAATGACGAACTCGTGAGATTCGTTATTAAGTTCGTTGTTAAGTTCGTCATTGAGTTCGTCATTGAGTTCGTCATTGAGTTCGTCATTGAGTTCGTCATTGAGTTCGTCAAATCTCTTTTCAAAAGGGAAATTGACAAACATAAAGTTGGACGTAAACTTAAAAATGCTTTTATCATACACTTTAAATGTTTTCCGAGTGCCAGCGCCGAGTTGCTCCACATAATCTAAATCTTTGAAAATACGCATAATCTCCCTGTTTCTCGTCTTTGTGCAACATTCAAAGAAATCATCTTGCGTAAATCCGTCAACCAACCCGCCGTAAGAAGTTATGCTAATCTTATTTGCAAAAACTTCAAATATAGGTGTGTCACCGTCGGTATAATCATTATGTGCAAATGCGTTAATAACGAACTCCCGTAAGGCGTTTTTATCCACCAAGTTCTTTTCCAAGCGTTTAGGGTAAGTGACTTTTGCAAAGGTCTTATTCTCAATATCAAACCGACCCAGAACTTTATCCATGGCCGTGATTAAGTTGCAATACCCAAACTCCTCATTCTCGATTATCTCGCTTTTGTCCATGCCACTGTACTTGGCAAATCTAAATGAGAAGCTGTTCTCGTCAGCAAATAGGTAGGCAAGCATATTATATCGCCCATCAGGTGTGAAAAACTCAAAATTCTTCTCGAAGTTTATGCCTATGTCAAGTCGCTTACCCTCATAGTATATCTTTAACTGGCGGAATATTAAGTCTTGTCTGTTTGCGGGAATTGTAACGATTGTCCGCCTGTTACGTTCGTTATAGGCTTGCAAAATCATTTTATCTGTCATCTGTTGCGAAGTGTTGCCAACACGAATATAGCATCCTTTCGGTGTCATGCCATATTTCTTGTCATAATACGGCTTTTCGCTGCCACTTGAAACAATAATGCAAATCACTTCGATACCGTCTACTTCTTCAATGACTACGTCAAACAAACCGAGTGTATTCGGCTGAATATTGTTTTTAATGCGATCTATAATTCTCTTTTGTGTGTCATCAATATTTTCGACGCCAACAGGAACGCCCTTATCAGTCACGCCAATATAGACCCTGCCACCCGAATGATAATTCAGGAAGGAAATAACCGAACGCTCTAATTTATCGTTTAATATTTCTTTGTATTCAATTCGGTTGCTTTCGTTTTGCATAAATGCCCCTCTTCTAACTTGCCTTGCGACCTAATAGCTTATCCCTTTGAAAGTTAGCGATTTTATTTGTATAATTTTCCATGTAATTCCAATTCGGGTTATTATTTTCATCTACAGGCAATATCAATTTAATCTTATCTATTGTGCTATTAGAGATTTCCTTGTTAAAACAACTACCGACCAAACCGCTATTTGCCATTGTTATACAATTTTTATAACTCTTCAAATCGTCTATCAAAGCAACATAACCCTCTATACCATTATTAAATGCACTTGATGAAATATATGGCAAGTCACCTTTTATGTGGTCTGCTTTTTATATCGCTTACCCCGAACAGGGGTCGCAAATACATCTCTTAACTGAAACTCCTTCCAGTTTGATGTGTTTACATTTTGTGAAAGTTTTACCTCTCGCTCCAATGCTGTTAGCTTATCTAAATTAAGGCTTGATATATATATGTATATATCTCATTGATGTATTTCTCCATATATTGAAAATCAATCTCTCCATCTTTTGTGACGGGAAGATTGACATTGAGTTCTAAGGCTATCTTTCTATTAAACTTCACAACATAGTCAAATCTTCCGGCAGTAATGTTTCGGAATACCGTCACAAAATAAATCAAAGACTGTTTCGACCATTTTTCAGGTTGTAAAGGATACACACCTTGGACGTGTGAATATCCGATGAAGTCTTTTTCTTGATAAAATATACTATCCGCATTTGTGGTGTCGCTAAATGTGATAATATTACCTTTTTCAGTTGGCTCTAAATCTACAAAACCGCCAACACCGTTATTAAGACTCGAATTAACTACAACCGGTGTTTCGCCACTGCTTTCAAATAGTTTTTGATTTGTCAATCCATAATTTTTTGTAGGGTGTATGTCAAACAAATCACCGATTCTGAACTCTCTCCATTCGCTCACATCGACTCTTTTGTCCTGCTTAATCTCATTCACCAACTCATCAATTTTAGCCAGTCCCATAATTATTCACCATCCTTCTTATCACCGCTTCTTATGGCCCATAATATCCAATCCTTCTCCTTGATATCCGTTATCTTCTCCTTGATGTTCGTTATCTTCTCCTTGATGTTCGGATTTTCAAAAAGTATTCTGTCTAATACAACTTTTTGAAAATCCTCCTCAGTTAGAACACTCTTCTCTTTGGGCACGAAATATTCGAGCTCCTGCGTCACGTGCTTTGTTGGATGCGGTCTTGTGTTTTTGATAATGTCCGTCCAATACGCCAAAAGATAGCCCGTATCGTTTTCCTGCATATTGTTGACATCAGCATTCTCCACATATTCCCATCGTCTATTGACATCTTGCCTTCCGCCATTCTTCACCGTTACAAGCTCATCCTCTTTTATGTGATATTTTACTATCATTTTGCTATTGTGCGGTGTGTTCGTCCTGAAAATAAAGATTGAGGTTGTTACCCCTTTATCGAAAACTTTATCAGGCATCTTAATGATTTTCTCTAATGTATGCTTTGCCAATATGCTGTTTACAATCTTTTGTGTCTTGGTGTATAGTGTCCTATCGGGCAAAATGAATGCACATAGGCTGTTCTTTTCTACATTATCAAGTACATTCTTTACGATCTTAATTCCTGTTGAGTTTTCAAACGGCGGATTCATTAAGACCTTGGTTATTTTCTGTTCCGAAATCCATTTGCCAATATCCACAAGCGTTGAATTTGCTTGTATAAGATTAGTTCTTCCATCCTTGTGCATAAGCATGTTGACACAGGCAAGGACATATATCTTCCTCGCCCATTCAATCCCGAAAACCTTTTTTATTATCTCTTGTTCATCCTGTCTATTTTCTTTAATCATCCTGCTCATGGCTTTTGTCAAAAATGTGCCACTACCGCAAGCTGCATCTAAAACTTTGCTTGTATAGTTGCAATCTATCAAGTTGTACATTAAGTCTGTCCAAATTTCAGGGGTAAAGACTTGCCCGTGAGAACTCTTCTTTGGGGCATATCTTCTAAACTCGTGAAAAAATATAGCCATGGCATCTTTACCGTCCCACGAATACGAGTTGACCCATTCACTGATTTTATTTATGTTTTGGTAAATATCCAGCACATCTTCGGCCGAACTTTCATTAAGAGTTATATTGTTGAATGTTTCAGCTAAAAGATACAATTTTGCATCCTTGTGAGGGGAACTGGTAGGAATTTCCCTTTTAATTATTATATATATTTCGTGTTTTAGCGCAGAAAAAGACGTTGTTGGAATTTCTCGTTTTTGCTCATTCGCAATCCTGACGCCCACAAGGGCAAGCCCTGTAAACTGCATTCTGTCTACTAAATCGTCCATTCCAAGCTTGTTTAATCTTTCATTTATTTTTTGAATATACGAATATACATCTTCTCGTTTAACTTCTATTTCAAACAGACTTTCGTAATATGCCATGTTTTGCAGACTGTTTGCAGAATTAGGATGCGTATGACAAATATAGATTTCCGTTTCAATGTCGTATAGAATACCAACAATTTTCTTTGTTCCAAGTGCTTTTTCCAGTTTAATATATGCTTCAAGTTGGGGTATGGAATCTTGAAGGTTGTTGACATTCTGTTTTTTTTCAACCAAAACAACAACGCCGTTGCTATAAAAACGACGGTCTACGCTCATTCTTAATTTATCGTCAGGGCTCTTCTCAAGTATCTCCGCTATCTTCTTACGGCTAAAACCTTTATTGTTGCCATAACCGTTTTGATAGGAATAATCATTGTTTTCAGCGTTTGATGTCATAAATTCTCTGCCGATTATATCTTCAAAATCCCTCATTGCTTGACTCCCTCCCGATTTGCATACATATCACGATAACCCGATATGCTACTCTCTTTAACATGCCCAGTCGAGCCGATTTTCGATGCTTTAAACCCGCCGCTGTTAAATCACCAGACACATGTTTTCAAAATGTTCCTTGGATTGATGACACCACATCTCAATCTAAAAACCACGACATTTTGTGCTGGGCTTATGTGGTTTGTCAAAATGTAGTACCCCCCCCCTCACTCCCACTACACTGTTCCCGACAGCTTCGGCGGGATACCGTACACCACCCGCCCGGCGCCAGCCACCTCGGCCATAATCCTCGCACTCATACGCCCCAGCACCCTATGCGACAGCGGCGCATACTCGCAAGTCATAAAATCTTCTGTCCACACGGCGCGGATGGCGCCGACGAGGTCGTGGTTGCGTCCGTCCCCCTTGACGCCGACGACGCGGGTGTCGGTCAGCACAGCGAATCGCTGTAGGTGAACCATTCGATGAAAGCCCTCGTTTTTTTGCTTGGAACGTCATCGGCAAGCGATATCACGTCATCCTGAGCTAAACAGTCGGTTAAGCGTCTTTTACTGTCTTCCGCAATCAGCTTGAACTGACTACATTTTGTAGTCAGTTCAGAATTTGAGTTCTTCAGGCGCGTTTTAATACCGTCCAGTATTTCCGCGGGTCTTTACTGTCGGTCAAAACTCCGATTATATCAACAACGGAAAACCACCACTTGGCATTATCATCATCCCAAACGGCCCGCACCTCTTTGTCATCGAAAAAACGGATGGAAATTTTGTTCATATGCCCGGTACCTCCGCCAACAGCTCCTTTGTTTCCTTAAGCTTCATTCGTCTATATCCAGCTTTTCTTTTGTTTTTGCAGCTATCTGTTTTGAAAATTCTCCAAAGTTTTTCCCGACACCTTTGACTTTTCCGGCTGTTTTTACCGTTCCGGCAGCCATGTCCGATATTTTTTCACTTGCTTTTTCACTAAACGTAATTTGATCTTTTTCTTCAATCTCACGAATTTCTTCTTCTGATAAATAATATTTTCGCAGTTCACTTTTCAATCTATTTGCCATTGGTATCATTGTTGCAATATTTATTCCGGCAGACACAACACCGCCTACAACAGGTATGGCCTTAGATACTATGCCCGATAAGCCTTTTTTTGTTATTGTTTTTGAAGTAACAACATTGGCGATTTTTTTAAGCATTGGATACCAGACGGTTTTTGTAAGCGGCGTTTTCAAAACTTGTCTCGCTGCATACTTGCCTATGTTTGGTGCTATGGCGCGTAAGACTGTTCCGCTTCCCGCAGCTGCAAACATAATTCCCAAAAAAGCTATCAAGGTATTTCTTGTTTCACTATTCATTTCATCATTTTCTGTAAACAAATCCTCAAATCCATATATATATGCCAGTTGTTGAGCAAGACGCAAGCTGAAAGCAAAACTTTGCAAAATGTCAGCAGGTATGGTGGCTGCCATGGCAAAACCGCCCGGCAATCCCAGGGTAAATGCAGTAGCACTTGATTGCGTAACATTTGTAGTGATAAATTTATTTGCAGCTTTATCCATTTGCTCCAAGGAAACCAAATCAGAAATATTTTCATTACTTACATCAACGGCACTTATTTGATATATTTCCATTAAAAACGCCGTACGATTAATTTTAACTCCCGGCAAGCTTATCGCTTTTTCCAGTATTGCCATAATAGGATTTTCGTCCAAGGCCAATTCTTCCAGTTCGGGTATTATGGCCTCAACCGAACTATCTTTTACTAATGTTGTCAAAAACACGTTTTCATTATTTTCGTTAGCCATCTTGCTTCTCTCTTCTCCCCTTTGTTCTCTTCGATATAATTATTTAACATCGTTATCTAGTCTATGCGCTCTCATGTACAACGCAATACCAGTTGCCAACCCTTGTTGAACATCATCAATGCTACCATTTGCAGTTCTGTCTAATATGTATCATTATATCAAAGCTAATGGCTGCTCACAATGTTTTACCGCATCGAAGCCCCTCGCAAAGCCCCTGCGATGGCAGGAGTAATGTGCCTTCGCCTACACATGTTAATCATCACACAGATGCTGGCCAAAAAAACGGACTTTCAAAACAATCAGGAAAGACGGCATTTGTGCAGTTGGAAACTGCACAATTTCAGCGCTGTCAATTTGTGCAGTCGCCGACTGCATTATTTCGTTTTGGTGGCTTTCCAAGCTATATCTTTCCGCAATCTCTAAAAACGACGCCGAACCATAGCTATCGTAAAGAGCTACCATGTTGTATATGTTTCGGCGGCTGTAGCCGCGCAAAGAGGGGTCTCGCGTCCGCAGGTACTCGGCAAGCTCCGTGACCGTTTTAGAACCCCAAGCCTCCGCCGCCAGCCGCTGGGACACATAAGCACCGACTTCCCAGGCATTTTGCATCTACTCGTTGTTGACTGCTTGCGAAGCACGCTCGCGTCGGGCGACTATCAGTGAAAACAACTGTTGAAATTCCTCATCGCGCCACTCTGGGTCGTTGTACTCCGCAGTGTTAGTCGGCATCGGTTTTTCCTCAACATACATCTTCTTGTACCCACGCAGTTATAGTTATTATAAAATGCATAACGCACAAAATTATTCGCAGCCAATATTCAGACTGCGGGAGTGTTATTTGGCAATAAAGTACGTTCTTCCAAAACAACAGGCTTTAGTTCGGCACACCATTTTTCGATCACATCCACCCATTTTTTGGCATACGATTTCGTGCATATGCGGCTGAACTGCATTTTGTAATTTTCGTAACGAGCTTCTAGGTTAAAGCTTGTTATTGTTGTCAGTTCAATCTGCTGTGTCGATGATAGCGTATCCCAAAGACCAATCATGTTTGCTAATTTAAACAAATTGTGGCCCCATATATCTGATGCCGGTATTTTTCTAGCCGAGCATAACGCTTTAAGCATTTTTTCAAGCGCAAGATGGCCACAAAATACAGCATTTACCCTTCGGCCGCTTCTGAGTGCTGCCCTCATGTCAAGCAGACTGTTATTTGAAAGCTTAAGCCAGTAGTCAACTTGCCCCTTTTGAGTCATGGTCATAGCATTACTCCCGTTCTTTTTATCTCATCGATAAAAGGTGTCACAAACTTCCAATCCTCTTCAGAAAAAGGATGTGCCTCAATGTCGGGATGTACTTTATATCCAAGCAAGCTGATGCTGACACGATTTTCCACAACATTGTCCCCGAATGTCTTGGAAATAACGGCTATGTCAATATCGCTTTTGTCATGAGCGCTGTCTTTTGCATAGGATCCAAACAAGTAAACCAATGCTTCGCTATCCAAAGCGGACCTTATCGTGGAAGCAAACTGATTACCGGCGGATATTGCGGTTTCACGGCTAATAGCCATAATATGCTCCTTTCTTAGAGGTTGAACGGTTACTGTTAAATGATACTCTTATCATAATGCGCTTAACTGTTATTATCAAGCGAAAGATGAAGAAATCCCCTTACTCCCACTCCACTGTCCCGGGCGGCTTCGGCGTAATATCATACACCACCCGCCCGACGCCCGCCACCTCAGCCATAATCCTTGCACTCATACGCCCCAGCACCCTATGC
>Ga0099364_10007560_pt1 | contig 15489 bp, 9 predicted proteins | sample TergutTh196P3_FD_73070 | JGI IMG/M metagenome (GOLD analysis project Ga0099364, IMG submission 73070) | Microcerotermes parvus P3 segment gut microbial communities from Pointe-Noire, Republic of the Congo - Th196 P3 | ecosystem: Host-associated > Arthropoda: Insects > Digestive system > Gut ... | reverse complement strand
TAACACTTATCGTACCCGTAGGGTATCTGTTTGTTAAAGACCTGCTTATCTCCATCAGAGAAGAATACCGCCGCCAAAAATCCGATTAATTGGGTACGGACGTCCCATCCGCACGAAGCAATCGCCCAAACAACATCATTGCGAGAGTCCGATGAAAAATTTCATTTTTCATCGGACTCTCGCAATGATGGAGAACGTCTGTTCTGCGATTTTGTCCCAATCGAAAGGGGATAAATCGTAGGTGACGCGTTTGCTGCCTTGCAAGAAAAATATCAGTTTTTCTTTCAGCGCGTTGACATTGCCGACTGTGAAGTAGCACTCCGGAGGGAGCGCTATCAGGCGGGTTGCCGGTATGTCGCTCACGATTAACGGGAGACGGTAACTCATCGCCTCTAATAATACCAGCGGGAAGCCTTCGCTTATCGACGGCATGACAAATAGCGCCGCATGGGTGTATAACTGACTTAACTCCTCTCCGTACACATATCCGGTAAAAATAACTCTTTGTTTATCAATCAGGTCGGTTAGTTGTTTGAAATAGTTTTTTTCAGTTTCCGTTTTGCCGGCAATGACAAGTTTGTACTTCGTTTCGATTGACAAAAAGGCATTTATCAGGATGTCAAATCCTTTTTCCGGCGTTATTCTTCCAACGGCCAGGAGGTATTTCGCATCCTCAAGTCCCCATTTTTCCACATATCCGGTAGACGTCGACAGTTCAGGCTGTTCGACCCCATTCGGGATAAAACATGATTTCCCTGCTATATGGGCCGGAAATTTGAGCATTTGGTAGCGATTGACAAATATAATGATATTCGCATATTTTAAGGCTATTTTTTCGCTTATTTTGAGTAATGCCCGTCCGGCGCTATTCCACTTTTCATGCTCATAATTAGCGGTATGATATGTCAGGATAACCTTCCTTCCGAACAGGCGGAATACAGGTGCAAACAAAGCAGGCCCGATATTATGGATATGGACAATACCGGCGGGTTGCATCAGGATATGCAACATTGATAAAAACGAATGAAATACTGTTTCAAATCCTTTGATACGGGTAGAAGGCAGGTCGACAAACCGGATACCGGGGTAGTTGGCGTTTTTAGAAAGTGCAATATACGGCTTGCGTCTATAAACAATCACCTCTGCTTCTTTCGCTATACGGGGATAAAGATTCTCACAATGCTTCTCCACTCCGCCCTGCACCAACGGGAATCCCCGTGTCCCATACACATAGATACGCATCTTTTTTAATTAGGAATTAAGAATTAGGAATTAGGAAACAAACTGAAAACTGAAAACTGAAAACTATATCCCCCACCAGATCGATTTCCCGCGTGCTATACGTATCTTGTTTTTGATAATCCAGTGAATGGGTTTCCAGGGTCGGCGCGCCATGTCGTGGCGTTCGGTGACGATGAACGTGCAGTTACGTTTGCACTCCGATACCTTTACGGCCAACTCTTTCGCTTTTTCGGAGCGCATGATCTCCTCTAACGTATTTTCCTTGATATTACCTATCACCCATTTTTCTTCGGAGCCGTTGCAGGGTGTCACATTCCCGAAGGGGTCGATAAAAAAGAAATCTTTCAGTGCGCCACAGGGGGGGCGGTAATCGGAATCGTCACCTTTGAGCCGCAGGTGTATGCTTTTGTTGAAGTAGGCGCGTCCGTAGTCTTTCAGCCGGCTTTTCAGACTCCGTCGTTTTGATGTCAGCAATGCTTTAACAAACTGTTCGTGTTGCATCAGCGCTTCCTCGCTTGTCACCTTATTGTCATGTTTGTGGAAATACCAGGCGTTATGGACGGCCGAATTGCCAAGTTCGACATCCAAAGCGACGCATAAGTCGTATAAGTGAAGCAGGTCTTTGTAGTTGTCAGGCGAAATGACGACCGAGAACCCGATATTCTTACATTTTGTTTTCTTCAGTTCGAGCATTGTACGGAGGGCATGGTCGAATCCGTCGGGTGTTCCCCGTTTTGAATCGTTCAATTTAGGCAGGCCTTCCAAGCTTACGCGTATCAGAATTTTGGGATACTTTTTAGCAAGGGCGACGATTTTTTCCGTATAATAGCCATTTGTACTCAACTCCAACAGGGACGATTTGTGGTACAAACTTTCAAAGATCGAATCGATGTCTTTGCGCAACATCGGTTCGCCTCCTGTGATATTGATACGTAATCCGGACGGCAACGACCGGTAATAATCGGCAGTGAGTTCTTCATTTTCTTTTGTAGGATGACGCCAGATATTGCACATATTACACCCGGCATTGCATCGGAACGTTGTTATAAGGCTTCCTTGTATAGTATTTTTAAGCATAATTTTAAAAATGGCTATAAATATTTATTAGTTTATTATAAAACGTATCAGGCGCAAATTTATTATACGCTTCGGACGCTATATTTTTATAATCAAATGCATTTTCCCCCGATGTAAACAAAGCTTCGATTTTATCCCGCAGCTGGGCGTTGTCACCGGGGGTGAACAGGTCGCCGTTCTTACCTGCTTCAAGCAATTCGGGGATACCGCCTGTTTTTGCGCCGAGTACAGGCGTGCCCATACACAACGCCTCGATGATGCTGAACGGGTTGTTTTCGTACCATATCGAAGGGACTACTAAGAAACGCGCTTTCTGAACGATAGGGTATAATTCATCCTTCGGTAAGAAACCGCAAAATTCGATCTGCGGGTGCGAAAAGGTCTTCCTGTATTGTGCACCCAACGGTCCATCGCCTATAATTTTCAGCTTATAGGGTAACTGGGAGGCGGCTTCAAGCAAGACATCAAGACCTTTTTCTTCCGATAAACGACCGGTATAACAATAATAATCCTCTTTTTCGGTCGACCAGGCGAGCTTGTTGGGCATGAAATTGGGTAGTACCTCAATTTGTTCGGGCGAAAAGCCGGCTTCCGTCATTTTAGATTTCAAAAAACGGCTCGGACTGACAAAGGTTTTCGTCAGACGGGACAGTTTATTCCGGTTCCACCAGCGGGCTTCCATGTAGGCTAATATGCTTGCTATGTGACTGTTTTTCATGCATTTGTGCCGGATGACATTGAATTTTTTCTTAAAGCACGCCTCGCAGATTTTGCCGTTTCTAAGGCATGTATAACTCGGACATATCAGTTTATAGTCGTGCAGCGTCCAAACGACGCGGATTCCTTTTTGATGCGCTATTTGTGCGACAACAGGCGAAAGGTAGGAATGGATATTGTGAAGATGAACCACATCCGGCTGAAAATCCGCAAGCAAGCGCTTGAATTTACGGACGGTTTCCGGAGAGTAAAAGATGCGCCCGACAGCCGAAAAGAAGCCTGTATTGACAGAAAAACTCACCTCTTTCGGGAAATACTTCTCCCATAACGAAGGAACGTTTTCCGGTTTTTGCATACTGAATATGGCTACTTCATGGCCTTTATCTTTCAGCAACTGCTCCGTACTGAACACCGCCGTACAATCCCCGCCACGCGGATAATAGAACTTATTAACTATCAGTATCCTCATTTTTTTAACAATGAACAATTAATCAGGCTTAACTTTTACTCATAGCGACGGCTTTATGAGTGATAGTTAAGCCTAATATCATCAATATAAACATTCCCCTGTTATGTGTCAGCGTTGCGTCGGAGGTACATTCAATCAGGAAAAAAATAATAATCAGGATTGAAATAACCGATTCCTTAATGAATCCTCCCACATAGCTTTTGATAGCGCGTCGCAGGAGGTATATCCAAAAATAAAAAAATAAGATGACGCCCGCAAATCCGAATTGAGCCAACGCCGGATAATAGGTGTCGGCAATAAAAGAATAATTCGATTTGGTAAGCCCGTACAAATGGTTCATATCATATTTCGTATAAATAGCGGAGTAGCTTGTGCCGGATGTATACGTTGCATACGAAGCGAAACCGCTCCCGAAAGGAATATAATCTTTCAATATCGGTATCGAAAAATAGTACAACGCCATGCGGGCGTACAGGTTGTCTGCTTCCCGCCCCGAACCGAATCCGCCGGTGAAAAAATAAAAATAAATCTTTTTCCATGAAACTAAGACGGTTAAACCAAAGGCAACAATAAAAAACAGTACATTCCGCAGGCTGAATCTCATCTTCGTTGCGTCATTAAAATACAAAACCATCAAGGTAGAAACGGCAAAAAAACCGAAGTGTTTGGAGCGCAACGACAAAAGACCGGTAGCGAGAATGAGTATAAAAACATATTTATCTTTTTTCGTAAAGTCGCTACAATAGAGGTATAGCAAAGCCAAAGCGGTTGAAGCGGTGGCTATCCTCGAAACGTGGCCGAAAGTATACGATATGATCTCGTAGGAAAACAAACTGGCTACTCCGGCTATCAGCACATATACGCTGCATAAAACGGCCAATTGCCGGAGGATCGTTTTTTGATTGTCCGAAAAAACGGGATGCATCGCATATACGCAGAAAAAGGCCAAGTAAGGTTTTACCTGTATCACAAAATCCGTCAGGATAGCCCCTTTTGTATTCGACTGAATGACAAACGAATACACTAAATAAAAGACGAATACGACGATTACGAAAAGAAAGGCCTTATCAAATTCCCATGATTTTGTACTGAACACCATGTATATGAACAGAATAAGCAACAACAAGGCGCAAATCTCGTCTAAATAACTGAATCCTAAGGCATCGATGCTATCATAGAAGATCACGCCGAAAATAAGCGCAAATACAGTCAGGTTAAAGAATTGATTGTTTATAAACTCTTTCCGCAAATCCATTGTAGAACAATTTTACTTATAACGCATAAACGGGGTTTATATTGTTAAAAATGCGCTGATTTGCCGTTCGGCATCATCTATGCCCAGACCGAGGCAAATGGCATTGGGGTAAGGTTTGCTGTAATTGTTGTCGATGATTTGCTGGAGGGCTTCTTTGGCTTTGTGCTCGACGTCTTCGCCTTCGTAGGCTACTTTGAGTTCGATGACCCATACATTACCTTTGTGCGAAACCACAATATCGGCGCGTCCTTTGTTTGAGTGCATCTCTGAGGCTACGACAACGCCGCAACCTTGCAGGAAGCCGAAAATCCCGGTACGGAAAAGCCATTCCTGCGGTTTCATTTCGTAGTGTTTTTTCAGTATGCTTTGCTTTGCGGCGCTTGTAAAGTCATCGTAGGGGATACTTGCCAATAAACGGTTGAAAGCGGTGACAACCAATTTTATATTTTTGTTTAGCAAGCCATTCAGGAGGTCAGTCTGGCATTTCCCATAGTTTTCATCTTTATGTTGTAATATATTCTGGGTAACCAATTCCGACATGGAGTTAAGCACTTCGGTATTCGGATAGTCCAACGAGAGTTCATCGATATCTCCCGGACGCAAGGTAAGGTAACCGCTTTGATACAAGAATCCTTCGGGCGACGTTGTATCCATATCGCCCGGATTTCTTACAAAATTTCTTGCTACAGGAAAATTACGAAACTCCTCTACCGTCAACTTCCGGCCTTTCATATAGTCAGCAATGAATTTTGGTCGACCTGTAAGAACCCAAAAATTTGAAAATTTCTTTTTCGCAAAAAATGAAAGGGTCGAATAGGGATTGTAAAGTCTTGTTTCGGCTTTTCTGTCGAAAGTAAAGCCATTGTAATAGTTCCGCATCTTCTCTATCAATTCAGGGGTGGAGATTTGCATTTTGCTTGCTGTTTCATCCAAATAATCTGGGAAATAGCGAATAATCTCCTCTTCTGTAAATCCGCATATTTCCGCATATTCCGGTTTCATCGAGATATCATTTGGTGTATTCAGGGTTGAAAACTCCCCGAATTTGGTAAATTTAGAGATGCCGGTGATGTATGTGAAACGGATATATTCATCCTTGGCTTTTATCCTTATATAGTAGTCTCTCAACACATTGCGTACTTTCTCGGCCATATCGGGGTCATTGACGAAATCGGTATAGGGTTTGTCGTACTCATCTATGAGCATGACCACTTTTTGATTGTATTGATTAGCGGTTGCGGCGATGAGTTCGCTCAATAAGTCACCGGCTAATGTTGTGTCTGATATTTCCACCTGTAACTTTTTTGCTACCTCACGGGTCAGTTTCAATAGTGATTCATCTATACCGGCGATACCCTTTTTTGTAGTAATATCACTCATATCCAACCGAATGACAGGGTTTGGCTTATATCCGGGGCGATTGAGGAACTCCTCCGCATAAAGTCCCTTAAAGAGTTCCTTGTCGCCCGAAAACAGGGCTTCGAATGTTGAGACGGTAAGCGATTTCCCAAACCTGCGCGGGCGGGCGAGGAAATAGATTTTACCGGTATCAATCAAATTAACAAGATATTTCGTCTTGTCAACATACAGATAACCATCTTTTCGCAGTTCTTCGAAGGTCTGTATACCTATCGGTAATTTCAATCGTTTATTTTCCATTGCTTTGACTGTTTGAATGAGTGTACAAAGGTAATGAAATTTGAGAGAAGTACAAAAATTTGTTTTATGTCAGGGGGACGGAGGAATTGACATATTATGTCAATTCCTCCGTCCCCCTGACATAAATTTCTTTTTTGAAAAGAAATTTGTATCTTTGCGAGCAGTATTCACATTGAAAAAAGATTTGAAATGGAACTTGTACTTGATTTGAACAAACGTTATACTTATGCCGACTATCTGACGTGGATAGACGAAGTCAGGCGAGAGTTGATTGAAGGGTTTGTGAAACTTCTTCCCGCACCGCGTGCGGTGCATGCGAAGGTCAGTTTTAACTTAGTATGGCATTTAGGAAACGTTCTCAAAAAAAATAAAGGTAAGTGCGAAATATTTTTTGCACCCTTTGATGTTCGTTTGCCGAAAAACGGCGAGACGGCCAACGATAAAATATACACGGTTGTACAGCCTGATATTTGCGTGGTGTGCGACCCTCTAAAAATTGACGAGGATGGTTGTTGTGGCGCACCCGACATGATCGTAGAGGTGTTATCGCCCTCGACCACAAAAAGAGATTTGAACGACAAGTTTTTCCTGTATGAAGAAGCGGGAGTAAGAGAATATTGGATCGTTCACCCCAAAGACAGGTTCGTCCATGTTTTTCTATTGCAAGACAACGGAAAATACGATGAAGGCATTGTTTACGAACGGACAGGAAAAGTCCCTGTTCATATATTTAATAACTATCTGATAGGTTTGGATGATATATTTTATGTCAGGGGGACGGAGGAATTGACATAATGTCAACTCCTCCGTCCCCCTGACATAAAACAAATTTTTTTCTCAAAAAAATTTGTTTTATAAAAAAAAGCATTATCTTTGTGCCCCTAAGTTATTCAGTCATTCATGATAGGAAAAGAGAAACCGAAGGTTCAGACCTTATTAGAGGCGCTTTTCACAGAGGCGATCGGGAAGTTAGCCAATACTAACGGAGGGCAGCTTGTTTGGGCTTTACATGTTCAGTTGGATATGGACGCCGGCGAAGCGCTCGTTTACGACGAGCGCGAGAACTTGCTCGAAAAAAATATCATTTACGATTGGGTAGAACGCGCCGAGAAGGGCATACGTCTCTACAAGCAGGCCGTTCATTTTCTCCGCGTCTCCCTGGCGGCGTTAAGAACGCGGAGAGTATTCGATAATCCAATGTTTATGAGGCCTTTTAAGGTGTTGCTTGTAGACGATAACTTCAATGAGATAGAGACGCTTATCTTTTTAGAGGGGTCGGATATGCACTCCGAAGGCAGGCTGATGAAAAATTTAGAGCAGGACTTGCAAAATTTTTCCCGAAAAATTTTTGCGGAATTAGAATAAGTATTATCTTTGCGGAGTCAAAAAGCGCATTTTTTTTGTAATATGTCTCATAAAAAGTTGAATATTAGATGTTAATCGTAGAAAAAGCCGAAATGGCTCAGTTGGTAGAGCAATTCATTCGTAATGAATAGGTCCCCGGTTCGAGTCCGGGTTTCGGCTCCGGAGAATGAAAAACAGGAAGTAAATATAAATAATGTACGCACGTACATATATAATATAAGGAGTTAGCAATAGAGAATTAATAAAATGATTAAAAACGCAGGAAAATCGGAAGAAAAAAAATTCGTTATCAAAAGTTGGGGTTTTGTACAAGAAAGTCCCCCTTTGGATAATAAACCGGAAAAAAGCGAAAAAAAAACGTTCAATTCGTATGATTGATATCTGAAGAATGAGTAATTTTGTCCCGAATATAGGTTAACTTTAACCATGTTGAATAAGAAAAAGAGATTAAAAACAATATAATTTTAGTACTAATTTAAATTAAATTATTATGAACAGAAAGATTTTTACTTTGTTAGCTGCCGCGTTGATGCTATTTTCAATAGCCTACAACGTAAATGCTAGGAGTGTCGCTGCAAGAAGTATCGGCGAACTCGTGACAACACTCCCTGATGACATGTCAAAGGGGATGTATCACATTCTAGTAGACTCTCTTTATTTGCCTATTTACGCAAACTCCTCAGACACGTCATCCATTACTTCATGGCGGGCTGTTGCTACAACGTATGACCCTAATTTTCCAGCCGGCCCGTACCTTTATTATGTGCCGTCTGTTAAGACTGCTGGGGTGGTGACATCTCACGGGTATTTTGATGTTACCCTTAATCCTACTACTACTCAAAGGGATACGATAGTCTTAGCCGTCACCGAGTTGGGCGAGGTCAGAATGGTCAGTATGAATAACCTTCGGGATTCTTTACGCGCCGATTTTGCCAATCTGATCGATCTTCAGACGACGATGTGGTGTATCCAAGTTCAGCAGGATGCTGTAATTGGTCAGATTCCTACGTTCCACTTCACGAACAAAATCTTTAATATGGATTTGGATTATGCCAGAGCCAATGTTACTTATGTCAGCGGACGGGATAAGGGCTGGATGTATTCCTATTCCTATAAAAACGGGATGCTCAACTCCATGCGACCGCTCTATCGCCATGAGGATACAGACCACTATCGCGTAGTTGTAGCTGCATTAGGTAACCAAGAAACTGTTGCCGCTTTTGGCGGCGCCAGAAGCGCCTTGCCAAGAAGTGGAGTACTTTCCACTGTGAATGCACCTATTAGTGACTTTGTAGCTCAAGAGGTTAGCGGTATGCTTAAGTTCTCTATCAGGTCAGTTTCGCCGTATGTACTTACAGCTGATGACTTTAATAATGTTTTTGGATACGCGGATGATGGCAAAAACGTAAAACTTCAATTTTCTCCGAATCCGACGCTTCCAAACGTCTTCGGCGATTATTACCTGAACGCGCGTAGAAGCGAAACGCTTCCTGTTGGAACCACAGGATTTACTGTACCTGATTCTGCCGATTATCTGAATGTGGCAGTATTTAACGGCCCGGATGATAAGACCCCGTTAGGCTGGATTTTTAATTCAAACAGGGATAAAGACGGCCCCGGCGGCGATCCCGACAAGTATAACAACACATTAGCCATTGAATATCTGAATATTAGGTATGGACGGTTAGCCCCAGGCGAAATTGATACAGCCATAAATGATGCTTCCCGTTTTTCGCTAAACAACTATAGCTACCGTTTTGTCTACTTCCCGTCGGAAGACAGCCTCGTTATTAACGCTTATTTTGCAAAACATGACAGGCACGCAGAATTTGCGAGCGCATCATTTGTAGACAATGGCGTTTATGTTACAGACCCGGTAGGAGCTGCGGATTACTACTACGGCTTATACAACGATGTCATACATCATCATTTGATTGTACGTCTCCAGGATTTATCAGGCGTTGGCAATAACACCGTCAGTATGATGACCATAGCGCGTCATCCCCAGAATACCCGTATATTCTTCGGTCTCAACAATTGCGAAGAGATAATGAAAGATTTGTGGGTTCCGCAGAAAGGCGTCTACACCATCTGGGATCAAAGAGGACGTGCGCTGGGTATCCGTATGTATAACGGTACTTATTCCCCGCAATGGATCGAACTCGAAAACGACAGCGAATGTCCCGACCGTATACCTTCCTATCAATGGATTATTGAACCTGTCCAAAACGCAACGCGCGTTAATATTTCAAACCGCGAGTTCGGCGATATTCAAAGTGAATTGGTACGGATGAATAATGTATTGATTAAGAGGGGTTATTCGCAGATATTCCGTTATCTAACTCAATTCCTCTATGATCCGCTCTTAAAGCCTTTATCTATGAATGGATCTTACGAACCGATTATCTATGCACACGTAAAAGGTGAATATTTGGATCCGATAGAGATAACGACTGAATGTGGCTCGGGCGAAGGTCTTCATTACAGCGGTTTCAGACCTGTTAACGCCGATTATCTCGCAAATGAATTCCTCGGATACAAACACTTCTTCGTGGGTAAAAATCCAGCCGCCGTCAATTATGGCGTTTCCGAAGATAGAGTAGATATTAACGGCAACCTTGTGAGAGGCATGGACTACAACGAATTTTCATTCAACTGGTTTAGCGGATACGATCCCAATTCTTATATTACATTAGGTGAACGCTATGACGAAATGCTGCTGAAGACAGAAGACGGTAAAAAGACAGGCTTCCAGTTCAGATTAGGTAGAGGCCTGCGCGGCGTCAACCAAAATGAAGAGGAAAGATATGGATATCGTGGAGCAGAGAATGACAGGTTACCATGGTCAAATGTAGAAATATTTGATGTGCCGCCTGTAGCTTCGGAATTCCATACTATCAATTATGTACAATATTCAGTTCCGATTCTGAAACGTTATTATTACGAATTGAAAATAGCCGATTTCTACTATTACCGTAGCGGACTGGCCGAACAGTTTGTCGTATTGAAAGGCGCAAAAACAGACAATTCGGATATCAGGAACGCCATGAAATATGGTGTGGACGATATATTTGCAGAAATGCATCCGTTTAAAACGATGAACGTCTATCTGCGCGAAACATACTTCGTGAAACCAACGAATCCGCGATTCAGAAAAGCGATAGATTACGAAAACGAAGAGACCTCACCACTTGATCCTACTCGCCGTGTGTTCTACGCTCTGTTAGACCGTGTCGAAATGGATCAAATTGATCGCGTTACTTCGTTTGGCCTGCAGGTTTCGGATGTATTGCAAAAAGAGGACGGCTCGACCCCCTATAGTTTGGTTGTGTTAGACGTCGATTATGCTTCGCAGTGGATCAACGCACGCGGTAAGACAGGATCAGCTATCAATGTTTCGACATTCTCGTTAGAAAATAACACCTATGAATTGTACAGACGACTGAGAAGTTTGCGCGACGATAACGCTACGCCAGAAGGCGACGGCATTGCACCCGGAGACCCCGTTAAGAACTTGGACGCTCCCAAGACCTTACGAATCTACCGCGATCGCGACCGCAACGAATACCTCTATGAAGACGCTATCAGTCAATGGTCCGACAACACAGGCATTAACTTCTTAGGCTTGGCCAACATCCATACCTACGCCGAAGAATATGCACCCGACGGGACCGTTAAATACAACTACAACCTGTTTATTGATACCGCCTTTATCAACCGCGGCACAGGCCCGATCAAACCGCAATACCTGATTGCAGTAGGCGTACATATACAGGATGCACAGGAAGTTTGCTACTATGACGATTGCGGCGATATTCAATATAAATCACTGCAGCCTTATATTATGGGACGCTATTTGGTGAATGCTACCGACTCGGCCCGCCAGGTAGGCAGCGACGGCAACAAGGACTATCCGATACGCGATGATCGCTATATCTTCGATACAAACTGGGATCGTCTCGCCTTCGTACCCGCTATCCATGCACACGACCGCTTGTATATATTAAGCGAATTAGCTAAACGTGGCGTAGATGAAAGCGAATATGTTTACGCAAGCTGCGACGGCGGTGTATACTATGACGTAGCCGCCTTATATAGAATGACGCTGCCCGGCGGTAAATTATACGGCTCGGAACGCGTATGGGATAACAGCAAAATGTTAGGCGCATACTATGACTTCGGTCATTGGGACAACTTCCATAACGACGTTTGCTTCTCGTTACGTTTCATCCTGAATGGTGTTCGCAACCCGAATGAGTTGGGTGAAGATACCTACTCGAACGATGATAAACGTTTCTACATCGAATCTGAAACGCACAACCGTACACCGTACGGCAACCGTAAGATTGCTCCTGTACAGGGCGGATGGGTATTCCTCCAAAACTGGGTGCCTGTATTAAGCCGTACATCGTATAGCGACCCGATTCAACAAGCCGAAAGATTTAATGTAAGCAACCAGATCGACTGGCAGAATGGCCAGGCTACGCCAAACGTAAATCTGCCGATGAAAGTTAATGTGATCGCTGGCGATGGCATGGTATCCATATTCAATGCTGCCGGAAAACAGGTGACAATAACTAATATGCTTGGACAGACGCTCGTTAAAAAAGCGATGGCAGGTAACAACGAAACAGTTAGCGTATCCCGTGGGATAGCAGTCGTAACTGTTGAAGGTGAAAAAGCTGTTAAAGTGATTATTAGATAAGCAAGGAAATTCGTTCTCCCGTCTTTGATAAGCGAACCTGCAAAGGTTTGCTTATCAGACAGGGGAGGAAGATACGGAAATGAAATTAATAAATAATAAAAAAATATGATTATGAACAGAAAGATTTTCACTTTATTATTAGGAGCGCTCATTATGGCAGTCTCCGTGTTTACAGTGAACGCCCAGCCGGCGAGGACTACTCCTTATACTCCTAAAGTTGAGGCAAATGGAGTCAACTTTGAAGATTTGTTGTCGGCAGACTTTGTAGACTTCTTACCTAAAAACTACTCAGATTATTATTTTCTGCTTAGTGTGTCAGGAATTGCGAATCCAAGCGCTTCTCCTCAATGGATTCAAGACCTTGCTACAACGTTAGCTAATAACTATTCGTTTTCGGATAGTACGTTAGTCATTTCGATTGATAGTTTAGGCTTGGAAGAAAGGACTCTTCGTCTTGAATACCTGGCAAGAATGGATACTTTAAAAACGTATCAATATATCGAATCATACAAATTCGGTGCGCTACGCAATTCGTTATGGTGTCTGAATTACTATTTAAACGGCGTTGATGGATCGAATATGGTGTACGATTTCACGCAAATGAAAACGGGCATCACGTTAATGGCTCCTTCCTATTATGATCGTGACAGAGTCGCTCCTTATGTACATAAATGGAATGACGCCAATGACAACAATAAGTACTTCGAGGATCCTATTAACACCTTAGACCCCACATTAATGATTGGCGGATGGCATTTTTCACAGACTTATACCTCCACTCAGCCACTCCAGAGAGATATGCCGCTCTATTCCTATGTATCGAGAGATACAGTAGCCGTATTGGTACTCAATGAATCTCTTCAATATGATTCAGTTGGTTATACGGTGTCTGTAAAGCATGTCGCTGTCAATGATCTTATCATGGATGCTATCGGCAATGTAAGAACAACCGGTAAGTTCGTTGAAAACGTACTTCTTTTCTCTTTGAAAAAAGTGAATAAGTTCGTAATGAATGCCAACGACTGGAACGCCGTCAGATGGGGATTCACGTTCGATCCGGATGCAAATGTATTAGTTAGTAACAGAAGGACTAATGCATCCTATTACAATCCGTTTACAAACTCTCATCCCAACAATAATTATGTCCCCTTATTTGCGTATGAAGTAAACGACTCTTTGTACCACTACGGCTATATGCAGTTTGAAAGACAGAGTGGCAGAAGTTCTGCAAATAATAACCCGAACTTCTTATATGTTGATACTGCCTGGGTCAACTATGGCAATAACCAATACTTAGCCTTTGATTGGGCACGAAGACGTGATAACTCCCAATGGGCGCTAGATGATTCTTTAGGTTATTTTAGATGGGGTCAATCTTTTAGAGATAAAAACCTTTCTGCTGTCTCGAATCCAACAATTACAAATGGCATATTGGATAAATATCCCTATTATATCAAGACTTTCACTTCATTTGGTCAAACAATCAATGTTTTTTGGAAGTTAGACAGTATAATTTGGCATATGATTCAAAGCGCCGCTGATTCAGCCTCAACAAATATAGGTGATTATATTCACACGGCTACAGGATCTGGTAATAATAACGGTGTTCCTCTTAAATTTGCTCCTAACCTTACTGTAATATGGACTCAGGCTGATATTGATTATTGGAATAATATGCAAGCAGAATTGCAATTATTAGCAAATGAGTTAGGTATTACTTTGCCGTTAGCTTTGTCTGGGCCAATTATTCCTACTGTTCCAGTTCCATTTTCAACAACTCTCTTGAATGCTGCAGTAAGTGCCCATGTTATGTTGGTACCTTATGTAAATGGAGGATCAAATCAAAATTTAGATCTTGCATTATTCCATCAATTGTCAGCTGCTGATAACTTTTACGTTATAGGTCCAGGTCGAAATGATGCAGGTACAACAATTACAGTTCCAAGAGACTATACGGCTGATATAGCAAGACATTTACGATATCCTATAGACTCCGTTGCATTAATCTATGAGTACATGAAGGACTCTATCATGGAGAATCAATCGAAATTCCGCGTAGTATATGATCCGACCGCTGATAGTACCTTTATCAATGTATATCAATCACGCGTACAATATCCAGATTATTCAGACGGATCGCATAACGCTACCTATCCGCCCTGGTGGACAAACTCGTTTGGTGAAAAAACCATAAATGCTCCTGCATATTTTGCGAGCGGACCTTATCCCAACATAATTGTTAGACCTTCCGATTTGTGGACAGGTAATCTCTATGGGTTAGGCGCAGTTGGGGGGACGATAAGAACAATTTCAGAAGCAGCAAGATATTATTCTGATCTTATGAGACCCCAAGTTGGCAACAACTCTAATTCTACTGCTAATGTAGGTGCTCCGGTGTGGGAAGTCGAAGGTCATGGACAGTCCGCCTCTACAAATGGCGATCGTTCAGAATTAAGATTAGGCGGACCTTCTATTTTTAACTTCCACTCGTTTATGGAGTTCTATCCGCAATCGACTATCCCGGGTATTGACAGGGTATTGATCTCTACTGCTGACACGGTTGGTATTCATAATGCATTTTATAATCCGCCTTCGACAGGCGCTTGGGCGCAAGTCACATCTGATTTTAGCGCGCTTTCACATACATATAGATGGTCGTTAACAAATGGTGGCTTATTGACATATAGAGACTCCTTACTCTATGTTGATGTTCAGAGTTTGAATAACGATAACAGTAGAATTGTTACGCTGAATCAATCGTATAAGAACGGCGCTGTTGGGTTGAATTCGAAAATAGGAATTACATTCGGCACAAAATGCGAGGGTGAATTAGATGGTCCGACGACAATGGAAAGTGACCTGTACCTGATTCGTAATACGCTGGGTCAGTATCTGGCTGTTCCACTATGGTCGATCACCGACTCGATCTACTGGATCACACCGGAAGCTAACGAAGACCTTACGAAGATTCCGTCATACCAATGGGCTGTCATGACGATA
>Ga0099364_10007559_pt1 | contig 15489 bp, 10 predicted proteins | sample TergutTh196P3_FD_73070 | JGI IMG/M metagenome (GOLD analysis project Ga0099364, IMG submission 73070) | Microcerotermes parvus P3 segment gut microbial communities from Pointe-Noire, Republic of the Congo - Th196 P3 | ecosystem: Host-associated > Arthropoda: Insects > Digestive system > Gut ... | reverse complement strand
GCCTTCGCCTTCACTTTCTTTTTCGCCATTACGGCGCAGTCGCAAACTACTGTTACGCAGGGATTGAAAATCCCCCGGCTCGACCCTGCCACGCAACGCTCGCAAATACCGGTATCCGGTAACGAGTATGCCAAAGGACAAATTATTTTCAACACCGACAACAACTGCCTTGAGTATTGGAACGGCACTCGCTGGGTTGCTCTTTGCGAAGGCAACAGCCAGATGACTGTGTCGCCAAATCCCTGTCAGGACGTTGATGCCGACGGCACAGGCTGCGACGACGAGTTTGGTGTAACCGACCCCGATTGCGACAGCGGTCCTTTCTCTTTTGCCATTGTGGCAGGATCCGATTTTGTCTCTTTTGCCTCTACAAACGAGGCGGACGGCAAATTCAGACTATCTTTTATGCCTAATAACTCTGTGCATTCACGCTCTGTTGTGGTTCGTGTAACGAGCAGTTGTACCGGTTTGTACAAGGATTTTCTCTTTACTCAAGAGGGACAGGAATGCAACCCCGCTCTTGGCGATGCGCCCGCTATTACTGCTCTTCCTGCGGCTGTAGGCAACAATCTTGACCTTTGCAGCGGAGGCGCTGTTTATTTGTCCGTTCCCGCTTCTACGCCAAACCTCGGCGAGCTGATTTGGACGCGCAACGGTGCGGAATTTGCTCGCGGCGTGAACTACATTATGGTAACACAGGGCGGCAGATATGACATATCTATGGGCTTTGTAGATTGCGGAAATCTTGAGGGCAACCACATTATAATAAATAACGGCACAACTGTTGCTCCGTTTGACGTTATTGTTGTTCAGTCTGAAAGCGGCGGCGTTATTTGCGGAGTTAGCGGCACCGTTAAACTTACTGCTATGGGCAGTCCTGCCAATGTTATCTGGTTTCACAACGGCGTTCCGCGCACTGATAAAATCGGTGCTGTAATCACGCTTGTTGCTTCTGACGCAGGTGTTTGGAATGCTGCTGTCAGCGACGGCGGCAGCTGCTACTCGCGTCCTTCCAGAGATGTTGAGGTTGTGGTTGATATGTCTTCTTCGGGTCAGGTGCCTCTTAATCCTGCCGATGTTAAAGTTAATGGCGTGGCTATCGGCAGCGTTACGGATTATTGTCCCGGCGGCAGTTTGATTTTGTCTGTAGATAATCAGGATGCAGGAGTAAATTATCAGTGGTATAGCGGCAATGACGAAATTACCTCTCCTTATATTGTTCCTGCGGATGAAACAAGTATTTTTCTTCGTCTGGTTGCTACCGACAAGGCGAATATTTTGTGTCCTGCCGAAGAAAACAGCGCGGAGAAAACTCTTACCGGCTCTGCGCCTGATAAGCCCTCTGTTTCGGGTCCTTCAAGTTTTTGCCCCGGCAGCAGCGCAACATTGACAACTACTCCCGTTGCAGGAGCGCAATATGAGTGGTTTAGAAATAATGTAAGTTTGGGCGGTTTGTCTTCAAATAATTTTATTGAAGTTTTTAGTGACGGCAATTATCAGGTTCGTACTTTTGTTGATGACTGTTACAGCCCGTTATCGGATGTTCGTGCCGTTACTATGCAGGGCGCGCCTTCAATTGGCTGGAACAATTTTGTAACTTCGGCTAATACTACTTCCGATTATCCGTTTAGCGTAATTTCTACAGGTTTAAATGCTCCAACAGGTTATACCTGGGAAGAAATTCCTTCCGGCAGCGCAGTGATTACCGGTTCGGGGCAAAGCGTGAGTATTAAATTTAATACTAATTCTACTATAAAAGTAACACCTTCCAACGCTTGCGGCGACGGCGCGGCTATTACCCATATAGTGGCTATTATCAGCACCGGTTTGCCCGCTCCTGTTGTTTCTCCTATGAGCGGCTCTTCTTTCTGTGGCGGCGTTAATTTCACCATTACGCGTCCTGCAAGCGGCTGGACTGACGGCGAATGGCTTGGTTTAACCGCTTCCAATATAGAGGCAAAACGCGACGGCGCTACTGTAAGCGGTACGCTTACAAACAACGGCGCTCCTGCAGCTACAAGAGAATACTATTATTATGTTCCTGCAACATCTTCGTCAAATCAGACGGTTACTTTAAACTTTAAGGGCGCTGTTGCTTCAAAACCCGTTACTGCTATGGTTTCCGATGCAAGCGTAACTGTTCGTACATCTTCCGAAAGCACAATAAATCTTATCGGTCAAACCTGTTTTGATATTGCATACGTAAATGAGGGCGCTTCTTGCGGCACTTTGGCATCAAGAGCGGCAAGCAGAGCCAACTTCGGCACTTCTTACGCTTACGAACTTACCGGAACTCTTGGCGCAGGCGTTACTCTGCAAAGCGTTGTGTGGAGTTATGTTGTTAATTACGGCTCCACTACTGCCAGCGATGCCGTTTCCGCTTTTGCCCAGTCGGCATTCAGCACATCTTTGACCAGCAACAAGGTAAATGTTACTTTCAACCCTGCATTGCTTACCAATGCTACTTTGCTTAAAAACGGCATTACCATAACCATTACCGCTACCGTTACAACCTCTTCGGGTGGTTGCGGTACTGCTGTTTATACTCTTACGCAGGAGGTGACTATTCGCGACTGCACTTGCTGCGGCTGCAATGGCACTGCTATTCCTATGCAGATCGGCAGTAATACTTACCTTACGCACGAATATCTGACTGAGGGCGTGATGCGCTGCTGGATGGTGGAAAATTTGAAAGAAGTGCCTGCGAGCGGTTCGTACTGGACAACTTATAGCGGTAAATCCGCCGGCGAGCGCGGTTATTATTATACCTGGACTGCTGCTCAAAATGCTTGTCCTTCGGGTTGGTCTTTGCCAACACAGGAGCAACTTGTCGGTACAAACGGCACGGGTACAAACGGCATTTTCACTACTCTCAGTAATACTTCTACCGTAGGACGCGCCTTCTGGTACACCGCGCCTTACGCGCTTCAAGGGAGCCGTAACACCGCAGCCACGTGGCACTATTGGGGCAACAACGGGCACTGGTGGAGTAGTGCATCGGGTATCGGCATGCGCGTCTATAGCGATGGCACGCTCAGTCGCGGTGCGGGCAGTAGCGCCGCCTACGGGTTCTCTGTCCGCTGTATAAAGAACCAGTAGTTTGAACTATGATTAAGTGATTTATTGAAATACTATGAGTATTTTTTAGACCTGTTAAGTTTTTGAAACTTGACAGGTCTTTTTTTGAAATATTGTTATTATCTTTGCAGTTGAAATATTTAATACAAAAATATAATGGCAACAGCAACAAAAAAAACACGGACAACAGAAACAACTATTGACGCTCGTTCAAGAATTAAACCGCGGGGTTTATTTGGACTTTTTGAAGGAAGAATACATCTAAATGGTACAGATGAAGATGTTTTTAGTTTAAACCGATTAGAAAAAGCGTACGCAATATGAACAGAAAAGGTTATTTACTTGACACGCACATATTGGTTTGGTTTCTACGAAAAAGCAATCGGCTAAACAAAAATATAAAAGAAGATGTTGAGTACTTTCAACATTTCTATTATGTAAGCGTTGCGAGTTTACACGAAATCATATTCTTGATACAGAACGGGAAAATGTCAGCTGATGATAGTATTTCTAAGATAATTAAGGAAACAGAAGACAAGCAAATACAGTTTCTCGATATAAAACCAAAACATATTGAGGTACTCGAAAAATTATCTACACCCTATATCAAAAACGACCCGCACAAAGACCAATTCGACAGAACAATAATTTCGCAAAGCATAGCCGAAGGGCTGACCTTAATTTCTGCGGACACAGTATTTCCGTTATACAAAGACAAAGGGTTTAAATTGCTTGAAAATTAATTTTCCGTAAGAGTTAAGAATTAGCAAAAAAAGCGCGTCATTTCGAACGATAGCGAGAAATCGTGTAAAAAAAATAGATGTTACTGAGCGAAGTCGAAACATTGGGGAGGGGCTAAAAAAACGTATTTTTGACATATTGAATTTTACCGCAAAACGTATTTTGTTGTGTAAATAAAAAAGTGTATTTTTGCAGTTGAAAATATTTAATACAAAATGAGGTGCAGATAAAGAAAACAGGATTATTCAAGTTGGGTAATCCTGTTTTTTTTCTTTTCAAATTTCGCGCCTTTGTGCGTTCTTTCCCTCTAAATCCTCACAATAATCCGTTCGCCGAGACGTTTGGCAAGTTGCTGTTTGATGTAGTTGAGATGATGCAATTCTTCAAGCAGCCGGCTTTCTTCGCCGGTATTGTGGTCGCAGGCGTTTTTTATTTCAAGCATTTTTTCGCGAATTGCGTTTACAATATGCTTGTTTTTGTATTCGAAAATTACCCGCGTAACTAATTCGGGCAGTTGTTCCGCTTCGGATTTAATTTCTTTGTATTTTTTATGGATTTTACTTTCCACATATTTATCGGAAGCTAAGTCGGAAGCGATTGCGCTAATGGCGGGGTCGTAGTGGTAAATAAAAAAGCGTTCGGCGGTAAAACCATGTGTGTCAATGTGTTTTTTTGCTTCCTGTAAAATAGCGGCATGGGTCGGATTTTGAAAAAGAAGCTCGTCGGCTTCCAAATCGTTACACACAAATTCGATAATCGAAATTTGACAGGGCGTTAATTCGCCCTGTTCGTTTTCGGCATCTACCGTAATAATTTTTTCGCCGTATCGAACAATGTAGCGCAGGATATTTAATTCTTCTTCGTCATAATTTTTTTTTATTTCCTGCAAAGCGGCTTCTGTTTGCTGTTTTTGCGCATCAGCTGAAGGCGATTTTTGCTCGATATTCGGCAAAAACTCTTTGCCTAACTTTTCGCGTTTGCGTTTTGCCACTTCGCTGCGCAGCAGTTGCTCTTCGACATTGAGCAGCGCGCTGCATTCCCGCACATACACCGATTGCACAATGTTGTCGGGGATAAGCGCAATGCTGCGCACAATATCGTTGATAAGTTGAGCGCGTTTCACAGGGTCTTTTGCGGCTTCTTCGAGCAAAAGTTTTGTTTTGAAGCGGATAAAATCAGTTTTATTTTCATTTACAAAATTCAGAAAATCGGAAGCATTTTGTTTACGCGCAAAGGTGTCGGGGTCTTCGCCATCGGGCAGAAGCAGCACTTTTACGTTCATGCCTTCTTCGAGCAGCAAGTCTATTCCTCGAATTGAGGCTTTGATACCGGCAGCATCGCCGTCGTAGATAACTACGATATTTGGCGTAAAACGATGAATAAGCCGTATTTGTCCACTTGTGAGCGATGTTCCCGACGAGGCTACCACATTTTCGATGCCGGCTTGGTGCATGGAAATGACATCGGTGTAACCTTCTACCAAAAAACATTCGTCCTGCCGTACAATGGCTTGTTTGGCAAAGAAAATACCGTAAAGCTCGTTGCTTTTGTCGTAAATTTCCGATGTGGGCGAATTGACATATTTTGCCGTCTTGTCGTCGTTTTTCAGCACGCGCCCGCCGAAAGCAAGCGCTTTTCCCGAAAGCGAATGTACGGGAAACAGTACGCGCCCTCGAAAACGGTCAATCATACCATATTCATTATCAATGCATAATCCCGTTTTTATGAGATAATCTTTTTTGAAACCATTTTTTAAAGCGTGTTGCGCAAAAGCGTCTTTGCCCTCTAATGCATATCCCAACTGGAACTTGCGTATGCTCTCGTCGTTGATGCCTCTTTCACGGAAATACGATAGCCCAATAGCTTTTCCTTCGACGTGTTCGAGCAGGTTGGTCGAAAATATTTTTTGGGCAAAGGTGTTTAACACAAGCATACTTTCGCGGTCGTTTTGCCGGATTAATTCTTCCGCCGTCATTTCTTTTTCGACCACTTCGATATTGTATTTTTTCGCAAGATATTTCAATGCTTCGGAGTAGTTGAGTTGCTCCTTTTCCATGATGAAATTTACTGCATTGCCACCTTTGCTGCAACCGAAGCATTTACAAATGCCTTTCGAGGGAGAAACGATAAACGATGGCGTTTTTTCGTTGTGAAAAGGGCAAAGACCAATGTAGTTTACGCCGCGTTTTTTGAGCGAAACAAAATCGGAAACCACATCAACAATTTGTGCGGCATCCAATATACGAGCGATGGTGCTTTGGTCAATCATTTGTGTGAAAATGGACAGCAAAGATAAAAAATATTTAGTTACGAGCTACGACCTACAAGCTACGAGTTAAAAAAAGTCGAGAATGTTTAAAAGTCTTGTCTCTAATAGTCGAAAATATTTACCTTTGCAAAATGGATAAGGAAGAATTGCGCCGGATTATACAGGCAAAAAAGATATTACTTTCCGAAACAGAAAAAAAACGCATGTCAGAATGTGTCTTGAAACGATTGGAGGCACAAGTCTTTTTTCAACACGCCAACACGATAATGATGTATTGGTCGCTGCCCGACGAATTGTGTACGCAGGATTTTATCGAAAAATGGGCAAAAGAAAAAATAATTTTACTGCCAAGCATCGAAAACGGCAAAATAATTCCCCGCATCTTTCATTCGAGAAACGACATGCAAAAAGGGCAATTCGGCATAGCTGAACCGGCAGGCGAAGTGTTTACCGGCAAAATAGACGTGGTAGTTGTGCCAGCCTTGGCATTCGATAAAAACAGATGCCGTTTGGGGCGAGGAAAAGGTTATTACGACCGTTTCCTCACCGGTTACGATGGCGTGAAATGCGGCATTGCATGGGATTTTCAAATCGTTGATTTTATTCCCTGCGAAGCACACGATGTGCCGATGGATTATGTGCTGTAATCTTATCTATCCGCCTCATCACCGCCTTCTCCACTTCAACAATCAAGAAAACGCCAATTCCAAGCATAAACGGATATTTCCAATGTGTCAATTCCAACGGCACGGTGCCAAATGCCGTATTCATAAACGGCAAATAGGTAATCGCTCCCTGTAAAACAAAAAGCAATGCGCAAACGATTAACACCGCTTTATTGCTGAAAAAACTCTCTTTAAAGGCGCTTCCCCTAATGCTTCGGCTGTTGAACAGGTGGAACATTTGAGCAAGTACAATAGTTTGAAGCGTAATACTTTGTACAAAATCTTTGCTCAAACCATTATCCAACAAATATATATTCATCAAAAGCGTCCAGCCGCCAATCAATACCGAAACAAAGAGTATTCGCCATATAAAATAACCGCTCAACAATGGAGTTTTGGGCAAGCGCGGCGGGCGTTTCATTGCGCCGGGCTCTAATCGTTCAAACGCTAATGCCAACGAAACGGTTATTGACGTTATCATATTTACCCATAAAATTTGAACCGGCGTGAGCGGCAACATTGTTCCGAAAAAAATGCTTGCCATAATCAGAAAACCCTCGGCAACATTGGTAGGTAATACAAAAAGAATTGTTTTTTTCAGGTTGTCATACACCCTGCGCCCCTCTTCCACTGCCGCAACTATGGTTGCGAAATTATCGTCTGCCAAAACCATTTCTGCCGCATCTTTTGTAACTTCGGTTCCCTTGATGCCCATTGCGATGCCCACATCGGCTTTTTTCAGCGCGGGCGCATCGTTTACGCCATCGCCTGTCATAGCGCAAATAACGCCTTGAGCTTGCAGGGCTTTTACCAAACGTAATTTGTGTTCGGGGCTGGTGCGGGCAAATACATCGCATTCCATCACAGCCTTTTCCATTTCTTCGTCTGTCATTTGCTCCAAATCTTTGCCTTGCAACGCCTTTGTACCATCGCCGATGCCGAGTTCTTTGGCTATGGTTCGCGCTGTGTCGGCATGGTCGCCGGTAATCATTTTTACGGTAATGCCGGCTTCTTTACATTTGCTGATAGCAAGAATTGCCTCTTCGCGCGGTGGGTCAATGATGCCGGCAAGTCCGAGAAATACGATGCCTTCGTGAATATCGGCGTGGTCGATTGAGTTTACGTTTTTATCCACAATTTTATAAGCGGCTCCTATTGTGCGCTGTCCGCGTGTGGCTATTGACGAAATTTGTTTTTCCCAATGTTCTTTTATAAATGGTTCGTAGCCTGTTCCGGTTTTTTCAAATTCGGACATTTCCATCAACTTGTCGGGCGCGCCTTTTATATAAATGACATTATGATTTTCTTTTTCGACCAAAGTTGCCATATATTTATAAGAAGAATCGAATGGAATGGTCGAAATTCGATTTACGGGCGCGTGGTTAATCGTTGCTTTGTGAAATAATGTAACCAAAGAGCCTTCAGTCGGGTCGCCGGTTATTTTCCAAAAACCGGCTTCGTCTTGCATCAAAGCGGCTTCATTACAAATTTTAAATGCCTTGATAAGTTCTTTTAACACAGGCTCGTGAGCGAAATCCACCTTCGGGCAACAGTCGCGCACCGCTGTTTCATTTTCACAATCTGCGTTGTCGCAATTTGTATAAATATCTCCTTCGGGCGCGTAGCCGGTTCCGGACACAAAATATTCGCCGTCTCTTGTTTCTAAAGTTTTGACGGTCATTTCGTTTTTGGTCAAGGTTCCGGTTTTATCCGAGCAAATAACCGAAACCGAGCCAAGCGTTTCCACCGATGGCAAAGTACGGATAATGCTGTTTCTTTTTGCCATATTTTGCACTCCTATGGCAAGAATAATGGAAAGAATGGCAGGCAAACCTTCGGGAATAACTGCAATAGACAGCCCGATAACGGACATTAAAAGTTCTTGCGTTTCGTAATTTCTAAATAAATAACCAAAAAGAAATATAAGCGCAGCGCCTGCCAAAATTACGATAGAAACGATTTTCCCAAATTGCGCAGTTTGCTTCAATAGCGGCGTTGTCAATTTTTCCACATCGGACATCATTTGATTGATTTTGCCGATTTCCGTATTTTCGCCTGTGGCAACAACAATTCCCACGCCTGTACCGGCGCTTATCGTTGTGCTCGAAAATGCCATATTGATACGGTCGCCGAGCATTGTGTCTTCGGGCAGCGCATCGGTTTGTTTTTTGCTTGGCTCCGATTCGCCGGTAAGAAGCGATTCTTCTATCCGCAAATTGTCTGCCCTGATAAGCCTCAAATCGGCGGGAACTTTGTCGCCGGGACTTAACATCACAATGTCGCCTGCGGTCAGCTCCGAAGCGTCAATTTCCAAACGCTTTCCGCCGCGAATGACCTGCGCTTTCAAGGAAAGTAATTTTTTAATATCTTCCAATGCTTTTTCCGCTTTGTTTTCTTGAAAAAATCCTATCGCAGCATTGATGAACGCAACAGCCACTATTACGGCGGTATCAATATAATGTTGCAGGAAAAATGTGATAATCGCTGCGGCAAAAAGAACATAAATAAGTATATCATTGAAATGTTTCAAAAATCGAATGAATTTACTTTCTTTCTTTTTTTCGGGTAAAAGGTTTTTTCCAAAGATTTGCAGACGGTTGGCTGCTTCGACTTCGGGTAAGCCTTCGGCGGCGTTAGTTTCGAGCCGTTTTACAATTTCATCAACGGCAAGCGAGTGCCATTTGTGTTCGTTTGTTTTCATCTGAATGTGTATATTTAATTTCTTGTTATTCTTTTTGTTATATTTTTATTTAATGTATTAAACTCCCAGCGAAGCAAGAGAAATCACATTAATTCCATCATTGCGCGTATAGCTGATTCCTGTTCCGGTGATGATATTGAGTGATTTTGGCGGTTTTACTTTTTTATCGTCTAAAACCGAAACAAATTTGTTTAGATTTTCTGCCGCCTCGTCTATTTGCCCTGTGCCGAGTTTTATTTCAAAAGCGCACCAGTCGCCGTTGTATTTTTGCACGACAGCATCAATTTCTAATCTGCTCGAATCGCGGTAATGATACACTTTTGCATCGTTTGCCTGTGCATAAACACGTAGTTCGTGCGTGGCGAGCGATTCAAACAAAAAGCCCGTAAAATGGAGGTCGGCAAGCAAAGATTTTTTATTGGCGCCAAGCGCCGCCACTGCAAGCGAAACATCGGTGAAATGGCGTTTCGGCGCTTTTCGCAGCAAGGCAGAAGAGCGAATGTGCGTGTTCCAAGCCGGCTGTTCTTCGGTTATCATCAAGCGGTTAAGCGCATCTAAATATTCATAAATTGTGGGGCGCGAAATATCATTGTTTTCTTTTTCACGGATATCCGCCTCCAAAGTTGTAATATCAACCATTGTTGCCGAATTTCGGGCAAGGGAGCGCAAGAGGTTTTGCACTTTTAGCGGGTCGCGTTTTATATTTGAAACACGACTCATATCTATTTCGGTAAGCAAATCAATGTATGCTCTGTTCAAATCTATTGCCTGATGTATGTTTTTTTCGAGCAAAGTTGGGAAGCCGCCAATAATTATTTTCTCAACGATAAATTCCAAATCGGTCGGCTCATCGTAAATATCTACTTTTGCATTTTCAAACAGGTTTTTTAGGCTGATTTTTCCCGAAGAAAAGCCCAATTCCTGCCACGACATTGTGTGCATATCAAGTGTTGTAAATCTGCCTGCGCCGGAGTGCATTTTTACGCTTTCTTCGGGGTTTGCCGAACCGGTAAGGATAAACTGTGCGGTTTGTTTGCGCGCATCTGTTTCGTGGCGTATGTAGTTCCAAATTTTGGGTTGTTCCTGCCATTCGTCAATCAACCGGGGCGTTTTGCCGAGCAGCAGACGCTGTGGTGCGGTTTTCATCAAAACAGGCACTTGTTCGTCCCGGTCAACATTCAAAATGCTGCCTGCAAATTGCCTTGCCGATTCGGTTTTTCCGCAGGCTTTCGTTCCTCGAATAAGCACTGCTCCCGAAGAGTTCAACTTGCGTTCTAACTCACTGTCTGATATTCGTTTAATATATGGCACGTGTTTGGATTTTACATTTTTCGAATGTTTTACTTTACACTTTTCGAGCGTTTTACTTTACACTTTTCGAGCGTTTTACTTTACACTTTTCGAGCGTTTTACTTTACACTTTTCGAACCACAAAGATAGTGAAAATTGTCAGTTATACTTCTTATCTCAAAAAGTTTTATTTTTTGCAGGCAGTGTTTTTCATTTTTATTTCCTGTCAACCATATAACCTTGTTAAAATCGTGGTTCAGAGCTATTCACCTCCAAATACGGCATTATTTTTTCCAACACATCATCGGGTAATTCGTAAAGTCCTTGCAGTTCTTTTAGCGATTTTATTTTTCCATTGTTGCGACGGTATTCGTAAATTGCGCGTGCATTGTAAAAATTCAAGTATGGGTGATTTTTTAACTTATCAATACCGGCTCGGTTCACATCAATTTTTCGGATTTGCGTGGTATCCAGCAACAGAAAAGGCTCTATTCGCTCAAATGCTTCCTGCGTCATGTTCTGAATTTCGAGTAGCTGGTTTGTCGAAAGATAGCCGCCAAGCCGGTTGCGGTAGGCAATTATGATTTTGGCATATCCGCCTACTCCGCGTATTTTTTTCAGCTCGGTGGTATCGGCTGTGTTTAACTCCACAAAAACAGGCGTTTCGATTTTTCGCAAGCTGTCTTTTTCTGCCACAGGTTCGGGTGGAATTGCGATATAAGGTTTCAACCGAACAAACTGCTCTTCCGAAATACCGTATACCTTTCCGAAATCGTCGGCAGTGCGAAATTTACCACCTTTGTTGCGATATTTTATAATGTTGGAAGCCACAAAATGCTTTATGCCCAATTTTGTAAAACCGGCGCTATCAAGTTCATTCGGATTAAATGCAAACAGCGTAATTTCCACCGTGTTTTTTTGCGGATAAACGGTATCTCTATTTCCAAAAAAACGTTTTGAAGCTTCTTGTTCCTGCAAAGAAACTTTGAATTGAGCAATATTTTTTTCAAAATCCTTGTCGTATGACGCCGCTTCGTTCGACAACAAAAACGGCAACCACAACCACGCGCCAAGAACAACAAGAATCAATACGATAAGAAAAAAAATACCGTTTCGTTGCGCTTTTGAAAAATAAAAAAAATCTTGCCACATATTTATTCAAAAATTTTTCGCAAAAATAAATAAAATTTTAACATTTCAAGCTTGAATAAAATTGTTATCAAACTCCCCAAAGACACAATTTTGTTAAATCGTGTTAAAACAAGCCGTTAAATCGAAGGTTTTATGTTAATTTTGTTCTGTAACGAGGTTAAAAAACGCATATTTTTAAATTTAAAAAAACAACCGCAAATAATAATAATGAAGAAAATACACATTTGGATACTTACTTCATGCATGACACTGGCGTTTTTAGGACTAGTTTCGTTGCAAGTTTATTTATTAGACGAAACGGCTACAATTATCGAAGAGCAATTTAACGACAATGTAACGCGCAGCTTGTATCAAACCGCCCGCAGAATAGAAGATCAAGAAATAAGGAATTACCTCAAAAGTTTGGAAGAACCCGAAACAGCGATAAAAAAGAACGGAATTTCTATTGATTCCGCAACAAACATAAAAGTGTTTATTTCCAAACATCATGGAAAAGGCTCTATCGAACAAACTTCGCTGTCGAAACAGGAAGAGCAGCAAATGCAATTTCTGAAATCGAAAGAAATGCTGTACAATGCGGCATTGCGATGGACGAGCCGCTCTCTGCAACTACCTGTTTGGCAACGGCTCAACTACGAAAATTTAAAAGAAATTTTGTCTGAAGAACTGTGCCACAGCGGAATAGAAGTACCCTATTTATTTTGCGTAGTCGATAAAAAAGGAACGGTTGTTTACAGCGTCAATGGTTACGACAGTCATCGAGAAGATGTGTTTATACAACGTTTGTTCCCTTCCGAAGGCATATCAAACCCATATTACTTGAAACTGTATTTTCCGACGAAAGAAAGTTTCATTTTCAGCTCTTTGACACTTTTTACTCCCAGCGCAATATTGGCGTTGTTGTTGTTGCTGGTATTTGGGCTTACGATTACTGCCGTTTTCAGACAAACGCACCTGACGCTGTTGAAAAACGACTTTTTGAACAATATGACGCACGAGCTGAAAACACCCATATCAAGTATTTCGTTGGCATCGCAGATGTTGCAAGACGCGCAAGTAAACATGACGCCCGAACGCCAAAAATCCATTTCCCGCGTGTTGGTAGACGAAGCGGGACGTTTGAGTTTTTTGGTGGAAAAAGTGCTCCAAATGTCAATTTTTGAAGGAGAAAAAATGCTGATGAAACAAAAACTAATGGACGTAAACGAATTATTGAAATCGGTAATATCAAGTTTTGCGTTTAAAGTAGAACACAATAACGGCAAAATAATATCGGAACTGAAAGCCAAACGCGCCGAAGCGCTTATAGACGAATTGCATTTTTCGAATGTACTCTACAATTTAATGGACAACGCTATAAAATATAGCAAAGGGCGCACGTTGCTGCTCACCGTTCAAACATGGAACGAACGAGATAATTTATGCATAGCGATACAAGACGGCGGTTGTGGAATAAAAAAAGAATATCAGAAAAAAATATTTGATAAATTTTTTCGTATTCCGACAGGAAATATCCACAACGTAAAAGGTTTTGGATTGGGACTTGCCTATGTGAAAAAAATTATCACAAAACATCATGGAACAATTCGCGTAGAAAGCGAAGTGAATATAGGAACGAAATTTATAATAACAATACCAACGATATAAACGATGGATAAATTTATCCGCATGTATTAAAAATTTTAATAACTCTAAAATTAGTTTATTATGGAAGAAAAAGTGAGAATTTTATTGTGCGAAGACGACGAAAATTTAGGCATGTTGCTTCGCGAGTATCTTCAATTAAAAGGATTAAGCGTTGACCTTGCGCCCGATGGAGAAAGCGGTTATCTTGCATTTCTGAAAGAATGTTATGATTTATGCGTATTAGATGTGATGATGCCGGTTAAAGACGGATTTACATTGGCAAAAGAAATTCGTGCCGTAAATCCCGAAATTCCAATCATTTTCTTAACCGCCAAAGGCTTAAAAGAAGATGTGGTAGAAGGTTTCAAAATCGGCGCCGACGACTACATGACAAAACCCATTAGCATGGAAGAACTCACATTCCGCATCGAAGCGATTTTACGCCGTATCAGAGGAAAAAAAGAACGCAACGTAACATTCTACCAATTAGGTCGTTTTGCATTCGACATACAACGTCAAACACTCACATTAGATGGTCGTGAAACAAAACTTACCACAAAAGAAAGCGATTTGCTTGCCTTGCTGGCATCACACGCCAATTCAATTTTGGAGCGCAACTACGCCCTGAAAACCATTTGGGTAGACGACAATTATTTCAATGCAAGAAGCATGGACGTGTATATCACAAAACTTCGCAAATTGCTGAAAGACGACCCAAGCGTAGGCATCATTAACATTCACGGAAAAGGTTATAAATTAGTTTTTCCCGAAATAAAAGAAGAAGAATAAAATTGGCAGAAACGGAGAACGGCATACAGCTTGCCGCCGAATTGTTGAAACAGGGCAAATTAGTGGCAATTCCTACCGAAACGGTTTACGGATTGGGAGCAGATGCTTTCAATCCTGTGGCTGTTGCAAAAATATTTGAAGTAAAACGCCGTCCGTCGTTCGACCCTTTGATTGTGCACATTGCCGATATAAACATGTTGGACAATCTTTTCGAAAAACCAATACACGAAAAAGTATTTACCCTGGCAAAGGCTTTTTGGCCCGGCGCACTCACTATTGTTCACCGGAAAAAATCGACAGTTCCCGATATTGTTTCGGCGGGACTTTCGTCGGTGGCAGTACGAATGCCCTCGCATCATGTTACACGCGAAGTCATTCGACTGTCGGGAACGGCAATCGCTGCTCCGAGCGCCAATTTGTTCGGACAGTTAAGTCCTACAAAAGCGCAACACGTTGCCAAACAGCAAATGAATATCGACTATATTCTTGACGGCGGCGATGCCACTTTCGGAATAGAATCGACCGTAGTGTCGGTACACAACGACTTGATAACCTTGTTGCGACCCGGAGCAATTGGCATTGAACAACTCAAAGAAGTAGTTCCCGAAATTGTGCCGGTAAATAACGCACGAGCGCAACAATTGGAATCGCCCGGCTTGCTCAAAAGCCATTATTCGCCGCGCAAACCGCTGTATATTCTTTCCGGCAAAAAAAATATTTTACCCGAAAATGCGGGTTTGCTTGCCGTTTCGCCCGCTTCCACAACTGTTACCGCGCAACAAACAATTTATTTATCCGTAAATGGCGATTTGCTGCAAGTTGCCGCCAATTTGTTTGCAGCCTTGCATGCAATGGAAGAAAATGCGGCAGTAAGCGAAATTTATGTGCAACCTGTACCCGAAACAGGCATCGGCGTTGCGATTATGGACAGACTGAAAAAAGCAGCGTACCGGTACCGGAAATGAGTTAGGGACAATGTTTTTTCATCTGCATGATTTTAGCTTTTGTTCGGGGCTGTCCCAAAAGTCAAAACGATTTTTCAAACAGTTGTAATTTGTAAGTTATTAAGCAAAGATGCGTAGCATCGTAAATATTTGTAGTAATCAATGACGATATGGAAAACAAGGTGCGTAGCGCCGTAATATACATATAATCAATAAATTATTAATATTGCGATG
>Ga0099364_10007558_pt1 | contig 15491 bp, 10 predicted proteins | sample TergutTh196P3_FD_73070 | JGI IMG/M metagenome (GOLD analysis project Ga0099364, IMG submission 73070) | Microcerotermes parvus P3 segment gut microbial communities from Pointe-Noire, Republic of the Congo - Th196 P3 | ecosystem: Host-associated > Arthropoda: Insects > Digestive system > Gut ... | reverse complement strand
TAAATTCTCCCAGGCTTATCTGCGGCGGGTCGTTGCGGTTGAATAATTTTGTTGTGCCGAATGCAAAAACGGGCGCGTTGCCTGCGTATAATAAGGTTTTTTCTTTGCGTACGGCGCGGTTCAGATAATGGATATGCTCCCGCTTGGATAGATCGCTTGTATGGCTTTCAGAGGAAATTTTCGGCAGGCTTATATCCGCGCCGATGACCGCCTCTATATCCGGCCAGTTTTTACCGGGATAGTAGATTACACCCGGTATGTTGTGTTCAAGCACTCTCAACTCCACCTATAATCAGATAACATCTGTTCCTCGGTTATAGGCTCAAGTGTTACCATTGCCACTGAGTTTGCCGGCAGGTACACATGGCAGAAAAAAAGCCGCTGTGAATAGTGCGATGAAATTTGTGTGTACCTGCGTTCGACGGGGACAAGTTTTTCACCATCTATGCGGGTATGACCGTCAATTCGGTAAATGGCAAAAAGCTTAAACCCGTCGCTAACGCCGGAAAAATCAACTTCTGCAAGAACATCTCTTGAGTGATGCTGATCGTAATTAACCAGCATTGCCCGTGCGGTACCTGTACTGTCAATGGAACCTTTAACACGAATATCAAATGCACCGCTTGCGGCATTACATTCGTCTCCGTCCATTTGTGAAAGCATCTTGTACATATAATATATCGGGCGTGCTTTGGAGCAGACATCAAAGAGGCCAAAGTTGCAGGGCACTTTATTCCAATAGGTCATCATATTGTCAACACCTTCCGGGCTGAAAAACGAGGCAAACTGACGGTCGATCAGAACCTGATCCCAAACATGATAATAAAATGTCCAGTCAACACCGGCATCCGCCATGTCCATCACCGCAGCTGCAACAGTGGCCGAACGCAGGCCGTCATTTTCTGCATCCTCAACTTTACCGTCATGGAACCATTTGCTGAACTCGGTAACCATTGTTTCTATTTTTTTACCTGGAAAATATTTGTCTAAAAGATTTTTAACATATTTTGTACATCCGGCGAAATACTGTGGGTCGTCTGAATAGCCATGCCATGATACTAAATCAAGCTGCAGCTCCGTTTGTGCACAGTATTTTATTAGCCCTTCCATTATTGGATGACGCGGATTTGCAAGTACCGGCCCGCCGACTTTGGCACGGGGGAAGGCGCGTAAAATCGCTTCTGCGGTTATTCGATAATACTCGTTATACACCTGCGGATCCTGGGTACGAAAAGGGCAACCTCCGTTTTCACCCATGTCTGTCTCGTTACCGATTTCCCAGTGGGTGACTATGTTCTTTTCTACCGAATAACGCCTGACCAACGCTTCGATCACCCGCTGCCATTCGGCAATGTCGCTGGGTATAACAATGTCCTGGTTAGTTTGGGGGAATATCGGTTTTGGTTTAATGGTGATGGCTGCAACAACCTTTGCACCGCAAGCGGCGAGGGATTCCATGTACGGATCCAGGTCTTTCCAGTTGAATGTACCGTGTTCAGGGTAGATGTTAAAATACTCCTGAATAAAGGTCCTGACCAATCTCGGCTTCAGTACTTCCAGTCCCTTGATAACATTCTTTGGCAGGGGGTATTTATTAATACCGCCATGCCCAATACTGTGCCGCCAGTTTTCAAAGCTGCCTTTTATCCTGTTAAAATCCAGACTTACCGGAATTCTCTGCAGGTTTGAGTAGAATTTTTCCATAATAACCTCCGTTACCTGAATACATCCAGCAATTCCTGAAGATATTTTTCATACACAGTCCGCGGCCTGCAGTTATACTTAAAACATATCGCAGCTGCGGTTCCAACCACCTCGCCCATCATACCGCCGGTCCGTTGAACTCGTACGCTTCCCAGGGCGTCATGGGTGACACTGACATCACGGCCTGCCATGAATAAATTGTCAATGTTACGTGAATACAAACACCGGTATGGTATAAAAAACGGCGCAGGAAAAACTTCGTGATAATCCTTCGTGAGAAACGCATCCCCTTCATGGAAGGCGGTGTAAAACGTTCTGTCGGGGTAATGCACGTCGAAACTCCAGGTTGTGGGAACGATGCCGTCGGGAAAACAGGTATTACTGAACACATCGCTTTTACTTAATACAATATCTCCAAACAAGCGTCGTGATTCGCGTTTCCCGGCGATATACGCCGCAAATGCCAAGCGATGGTTTTTGAAATCGCCATCAATATTTTTTATGCAGTCAACAGCACCGTACATTGCCCGGAAATTCGTGTCTCTTGCATATTCGGCCATTTCAATGGGCGGGTGCTCCATACCGGCTTCCCAGTACCAGCCTCCCAGAGCTTTTACCCCAAGCTGCCCGTAGACACTTTTTACCTGTTTCCTTCCCGGAAAATCCACATTTGATAAATCAATTGCCCATGGACAGCGGGGGAAAGGGTGCGGGCTGTCTGTTTCTTCGAGGTGCCATATATTTGTCATTCCCATGTGGCCATTCGTCGTAGTTTCAAAATGAGCGCCGGCGTAAAAGCCCATATCACCATCGCCGGTACAGTCCGCAAAATATTTTGCGCCGATTTTCCCATTAACGCCTGTTTTAACATTATAGACAATAACGTTTTGTATGGCATTCCCGTCCATATCCACTCCGGTCAGGAAATGCCCTGAATACAGATCAATGTTAGGTTCGTTTTTCAGCACTTTGATTTTCTTTTCGTCTTCGAATAACTCAGCGGTGTTTCCCGGACCGTTTTCCGGGCCCCATTCAAACTTTGTTCCCGGGTCCAATTCACAGACAATGTTACCCAGGTGCGGGAAAGGATGCATGTTTGACTTGCCGTTGCTCCAGACCCGTACTTCCGAACTGTTGTTACCGCCCGGAATATACCTATCGTGGATAAGCGCTGTTTTTAGCCCTCTCCTTGCCGCAGCAACAGCCGCGCATATACCGGCAATGCCGCCGCCGGCTGCAATAAAATCGTAGCTGCCTAAATCCTGTGTTTCTTCATAGCCGTTCAGAATACGCCGCATTTGTGCTATTTCCTGTATGTCAGCGGGAGGTATGAAATTGATATCTTGTGTAAAAAACAATGCGGCGCAGCGGCCTTCAAAACCGGTAAGATCGCGTAATAAAATTGTGACGTTAAATTCGTTGATATTAATCATACCGCCATCCTGCCAGTCCCACTGCGGTCCCTGTGTTCCAAAAACAACAGGTGACTCCTGCCCGCCGACTATTACCTTAAAAATACCCGGCGCCATATTGTGTTTCCATGGAGACACCCAGTCCCTGGTATATACCCAAAGCCTGTAGTCTCCTGTTCCGGGGAATGTTACCCTTGTTACCGCATCTTCCACTGGCTTTCCCAATCCGTGGGCAAGAAGGTATTCGGATCCCATATTGGCAATGAACTGAGTATCAAGTACCCAGCCGTTGTAGTTTTCAAACGATCCTGCTGTAACATACACCGATGTATTTTTTAAAGCATGGTATTGGCCTGTCATAGATTATCCTTTATTATTTATTCTGCTTATGGGTGAATTATTTTCTCCTTGCCAGGATCAACTCTTTTCCCTTAACTTTTATTTCACTGACGCACAAACGTCTTCCATCATCAAGACCTCCCGGCTTATGTGCCTCTACTCTTGAACGTCCGTGGTACACGATGAATAATTCTTTGTTAGGACCGGTAATAATTGAATTATGGCCGCAGCCGGTAACAAAATTATCTTTCCCGATAAGGGGGTTGTACGTTTTATCGTCCGGGTATTTTTGAAACACCGCTTCATCCAGGGGAACGGACGAATCGCATGTACAGTAGCCTACAAAATAGTCTTCATGTTCGAAGGCATTGGCACTGTACATAAGAAACCCTGTCCCGCCGTACTCAAAATAAAAAGCCCCTTCTATGGTGTACCAGTCTCTGTTGTAGCCGGAACGGTTTCTGATGTGTATTTCCTGTTCAATGGTGGGATACACAATGATGCGGGGTTTTCCAAGAGGAGTAAAAGGATCGATGAGCTTGTCAAGAGCAATGATAGTGCCGATTTTTTCACCTTCGGTAATATTAGGGGAATAAAATAAATATAATTCCCCGTTTTTTTCCACCACATGCGCGTCAATGGTAAATTCATCAAACAATGTTCTTTTCCACGTGAAGGGGCCAAGCGGGTTGTCAGCAACGGCAACTTTAAGGAACTCCCGGTGCGGATCGGTTTCGCCGTTCAGCACTGATGAATAATACATGTAAAACAAACCATTATAGAAGATTACGGCAGGCGCCCAATATGCTTTCTGGCTGTCATCCTTCAGCGCAAAACCCATGTGTTCAAAACTGTTAAAGTTATCCGAGCGCAGTACATTAACGCCGTGGTACCCGGTGGAATAACAGTAATACACACCTTCGTGGTAAATCATGTAAGGGTCCGGGTTACAATGAATACTCGTTAAGGGATTATCCAATTTTGTTGTAATCGGAATGGGATTGTTGTCATACATTGTTTTTTTCCTCCATCATGTTAATTTCTTTCCATTCGTTTTGTGCCGTGATATAGGTATTCACCTCAAAAGCATTCAGTTCAACCGATTGCGAAACGCCAAGCAGGGGAAGCTGAATTGTACAGCGAACCTTTTGGGCGCAGTGGTTAAAAAGCCTGACAATAAACTTTTCGCTGTTTTGTGCCATTTTAAAAGCGCATAATTCAACTGTTCCGTCGGGAAGCAACTCACCGGCCGGATTAAAGGCTGACAGCTGCATCGTACTTTTTGGCTGTTCGCCACCGCCGCTAGGAAAAAATGACAGGCAATAGGGCGGCTGGTTCAAAAGCGCCGCATCTGAATAAACATTGTATTTTACAAAAGATGCGGATCCGGCGCTCATCCTGAATTTGAAATTTCTTTCTCCCTGATCGATATACGGTGAAAAACGATCCTGGGGCATAATCACCCGGTTGTCAATTGGATGCGCTGTGTAAGCCGGTGAACGTAAAAGCGTAAGTTTAAGTGTATCGTTTTCGCATGAGGATCCGTAAATGCCGTCATTGGCAACGGAAAACGCAAGTGATTCATTGCCAAACAGCAGATAACGCTGAGAAACATTTTCCCTGCCTGTAGCCGCAAAGGTTTGGCGGCCAAAAACTGTTTCGCCTTCGCACATTCCGCCGGAAAAAGCTGCCGGAAGAAGAAGCTTTAACATCTTTCTTTTTTCACTATTATAAAGACGGACTTCCAGATCAATTGCGGTTCCTTTTTTTGGCAACAGATAACGAATAAGGGCGAAAGAATTGCCGTATCCAAAAACCGCCTCAATAACCGTCCGAACCTCCCCATCTTCAATTACCCTCACGGACGGTAATCCTGCTCCTGGCAACCCGGAAAATTCTGATCCGCTTTCAGGCGACAATAGGGAAAACTCGCCTATCTGCTCTTTCCATATTGTTTTTTCCATGCTCCAGGGATCTTCGGTATCCGCATACACGGCAATTGTGCAGGCATTTTTTGCAAGAATATCCTTCCCGTCAACGCGGTAACGATCAATTAAACCAGTTTTTGTATTTATGATTAAATCCAATTGACCATTGTTAAAATGAAAAAGTCCGTCTTTTTCATGCAATAGGACGGCGGGCTTTCGGTCAATTTTTTCGATCTTAACAGTAAAGTAATTCATGGACGAAGGTTCAAGGCAGGCATGAAACGTTACCTTCTTGCGCCACTCTATCGGAATATTGCTTAACTCTTTTTCTGCCTGAGACGGAACACTCTTGCCATTTTGATACACGGTAGGGTTAAAAAATAGTTTCTCAAAGCTGTGATCCCACAACATATACTCGCAGCTTAAAATGCCTTCAACTGTATAGGGGTGCGGGTTGTAGACGACAATCGGCAGTTCGTCATCTTTAACCGGGGTCAGGCCGTCGGCCAGATGGAAAAAAGCCCTTGCCCTCAGGCGTGATAGAGTTTCAAGCCCGTGGTACAACATACGGATGGAGCTTTCTTCCACCGGCTGCACGGAAGTTCCCGGCAGCGTGTCGTGGAATTGCGTTGTCATTAAATCAATAAGGGCTTCGTTCAAATCCGCCGCCGGATATTCCATGCCGGATAGTGCGGCGTGGACACACATTTTTTCAATCATAAACAACTGGTTTTCAAGCAGCCGGTATAATTGTTTGATCCGGATCTGGCTGGTATAACATCCCGGCATGGATGGGTTAAGATCGCCGTGGTGTTCCGGCGGCGCCTCTCCTGCGCGTACATCGGCAAAGTACTGCTCGGGCGTTGAATGGACAACCGAATCACCCTGAGAGGCGGCTTCGGCAATAAAGGCGTTCAGGTCTTCCACATCTTTTCGCGAAGGCCCGCCGCCGTGGTTGCCGACACCCCATAGGCATATCCCCAGACCGCCGTCCTTTGTTTCGTTGTAAACACCTTTTAATTTTTCCCCCGCCCGGCCAAGCTGGGTATTGTAACCCCACAGGACGCGCTGCCCCAGCACCGTACTGCCGTCATAACCAACCCAGGTAAATGTTTCGGCGGGCAGAACGCAGTTTTTTTCATCGGGACGGAAAAATAGGTAGCTGTCATAGCCGGATTTGCATAAAATCTGCACCAGCCCGCGGCTATGACCAAAGGGATCAAAGTTGATGGCGGTTGTTGGATTCCTGCCAAAATGTTTTTTAAAATAATACCTGCCGTACAGCGCCTGGCGGATAAAAGCTTCGCCGGATGGCATATTGCAGTCCGGCTGATTGAACCAACCGCCCATAATATGCCATTTGCCTGCCTTTACACATTCCACAATGGCGGCAAATAGTTTGGGATCATATTCGGATATCCAACGGTACAATTGCGCTTCATTGTGGCAGAAAATATATCCGTCAAATTCTTCGCATAACCCGGCAGCAGTGCGGAAGGTTGCAACTGCTGCAGCAGCCCCTTCTTCCCATTCCCATTGCCATACCGGATCAATGTGGGCGTTGGAAATCAAGTGAATTTTTTTGTTCATTTTCTAATGTAAGCGCTTACAATAACGCCTTCTCCTTTTTCAAAAACACTGGACTTGTTCGACAACCCGATCGGTTGTCTCACAAGTCATGCAAAATACTGTGTATTTTGCTGTTTTTTGCAGAAGTTGTTCGTAAACTGAAGTTTCCGAACAACTTTACTATACAACAAGCATGTCAAAAATGCAATCATCGCAGGAATTCATGCCTGCCGGGGTTGGCTTCATGGCAGACCCCGTTGATACAGACCCTGGCCGGGACGGGAGTCGTCAACACCAGTTTTGTGCTGTCCCAGTATACTTCAATACCTCTGTGGGAGGCCCTTACCCATCCGATTGTGTCTATAAAACACGGGATAATATCAACTGTCTGAAAGCCTGGTTTGCCGGGACGTATTCCGGCAAGATAGCGGTAAAACCAATTATCGACTTCGCTGAACATGTGGTGGTTCAGGGAACTGCGCATTTCCCAGTCTTCGCATAAAGTTGTCATGCCGGAGTTGATCCAATGGGCATAGCTGGGGTATTCGGGGTTAACGGTAAAATCGTATGCCGTTTGGGCATAACCGTTTTCCGACAGCGCAGAAAAAATACTTTTCATGCCAAAAATGCCGCAATCAATGAGATTGCCTCTTTCACGGACAAGGCCGGCAAGATGCGCCGCTGCTGCGGTGATTTCATTTTCCTCCAGCAGCCCGTGGTATATCGCGCAGGCGATGGCCGTTTGGCTGTCTTGATAAATAAGCGCACCGTCTTTGATAAATTTATTACGGAAAGCCTGCCTGATGTTTTGTGCAAGGCCGGTATAATGCCCCTGGCGGCCGTTTCCAAGGACGCGCGCCAATTGCGCCATTGCGCAGGCGTCGGTGTAATAATAGGCAGTATCGGTAAACATGACTGGAGGCAGAATAGCATTATCCGGGGCGCACCAGTCGCCCAGCCCGAATTCCGCCAGATAACCGTCTGCCATGCTGTCGAAATAATCCATGTACAACTCCATGTTTTCCCACATTTGCGCAGCAATGGAACAATCGCCGTTATACTGGTAAATAGAGAATGGAATCAAAATAAGTGCGCTGTCCCATCCGGGGCCGCTTCCCCAGTTATAACCCCACGAAGATGTGGGAATAATTCCCGGAAGCTGACCGCTCGGCCGCTGCACATCCTTAAAATCATGCAGCCATTTTCGGTAAGCGCCGGCGATGTCAAAATTCATCAACGATTGATCGACGGAAAGCAGGGCGTCGCCCGTCCATCCGTTTTGCTCACGGTGGGGGCAGTCGGTTGGGATTCCGTGGAAGTTGGATAAGGTGGCCTGGACACTGGCTGCGTGAATACGATTGAGCATATCATCACCGCATTCAAAAGAACCGATAACCGGCAGATCGGTGCGGACCTCCTGCGCCTCGGCTTTGAGAACCTGCGCCGCCCCGGTGACGGTAATTTCGGCATAGCGGAACCCGTGGTAGGTAAACACCGGATGCCAACTTTCACTATCCCCTTTCCCCCCCAGGATGTATTTATCGCTGTGTCCCCGTCCGGATTTGGAAAACGAATTGATATGCGCCGTGTCTATCTGCCCGTTTTTATCAAGCCGTTCTGAATAGCGGATGACGATTTCGCTGCCGGCTTCGCCCTTAAAAGTAATGTTAACCCAGCCGCTTATATTTTTACCGAAATCATAAACATTACCGGTAATGGATTCCGCTTCATGACTTGTTATTACTTTAACCGGCGGGCAGCAGGATTTTTTTAAAATGCCTCCGGGAGGACGGCAAATAAAAGTTCTTACCCAGTTGGAAGCGTCAAAACCGGGCATATCCCAGCCTTCCATGTACAGCCGGGCATCGTAATCCTCGCCTTCGCGGGTAAAATTATAGACAAGGGGTCCTGCTTGAGCCTGCCATGTGGTATCGGTCTTTACAGTTTCTTCGCTCCCGTCAGCATGGATTACCGACAAGCAGGCGATCAGTTTGGGATGGTGCCGCCACGAAGCCTTGTCAAAATCCCAAGTATAGCCCGACGGATAATTATACCATCCGTTTCCCAGTGTTATGCCTATGCAATTTAAACCGCCGATCAATAAATGGCATACATCATATTCATCGTAATACACTGTTTTGTCATACTTTGAAACGGCAGGCGTTAAAACTTCATCGCTGACCGGCTTTCCGTTAATCGTCGCAGTATACAGCCCCAGCCCGCAGATATACAGTTTTGCCGAGGGCGGTTCTTGTTTAAGCGAAAATTCTTTTCTAAAAAGAGGTGCACGCTCATTATCGGGAAGGGCCCAGGGCTTGTCGTCCCGCACACCTTCATGCGCTATCCATTTGGCATTGTTAAATATCATTTGATTTGATCCCCATTCCGTAACACGCCGTAAGGATGCTTGCGTAATCACCTATTTGTTCCCCCGTCTGCGCCGGTACGATTCTGCAGGCTTTAGCCGCTTGGGGCAAAGCTTCTTCTAAAAGGGCTTTTTGCATGGAATCTTTTAACAGATCCTCACAGCGGGAATAAATACTGCCAATCACAATACATTCCGGGTTGAGCAGATCGACCAGTATGGCAAGGGCTTTACCGAGCTTTGCACCTGTTTTTCTGAATACCTCAATGGAATCTTCGTCACCACCCCGCGCGCTGGCGGCAATTGATTTAACATCACGGCCTGCGCCGAACGTCAGGGAGATACCTTCGCCGCTGCAATATGCCTCGACCGATCCGGCCTTCCCATACATAACAGGGCCATCCGATTCCAGGCGCAGGTGGCCTATCTCTCCGGCAAGAGAGCAGGCACCTTCGATTAACTGCCCGCCCGCAATAATGCCTGCACCAAATCCTGTCCCCATGGTTATAAATACCATATCCCTTGTTCCGCGTCCGGATCCAATTAACCATTCCACCAGTGCGCAGGCATTTGCATCATTTTGAATATACGCCTGAACGCCAAACTCCCGCGAGAGTAAATGGCGTATGGGAACATTTTCCCAGCCAGGAAGATGGGGGGGCGACGGCGAAAAAACAACCCCGGTTTTTATGTCAACAGCACCGCCAAAGCTGATTCCTAAAGCGCTGATATTATCTGATGAAAAATTATTATTACGCAGCAAAGTTTTTCCGCTGGTACAAAGATTGCTTATAACGTACTCATATCCTTTTTCAGCTTCTGTCGGAAAAACGATTTTATCAATAAATTTTATTCCCTTATTAACGACAGCGAGGTTTACTGCGCATTTTGTCCCGCCTATATCAAACCCTACAATGTATTTATCCATAATATTTGTCATACAGCTCCAATACCTGTTTTCTGTCTGCAGTTCCGGTGGATCCGATCACCTGAATAGTGAGGGCAGCGGTCAGATTGCCGATAAACGCCGCTTCGCGAGGAGAAGCGCCGCCGCACAATGCGCAGACTATGCCCGCAGTGCAGGCATCCCCTGCCCCTACGATGTCAATCCTCGTTTCCGGCGGCAGGGATACGCCGGGTACCAGAACCGGATGTCCGTCTTCACCCATTGTCATTACTCCTTTGGAGCCGCACGTAATAAAAACCGGGCAGCGGCTCTGGCCGGCAAGGGCCAGCAGACATTGTTCGGTATCAGTCAAACCACAGAGTTTTTCTGCCTCAATATTGTTACACTTGATTATCATATCGTTGAAATGCCTGATAAATGCACGGGAATCTGCGTACAGCACCAGAGAAGGATACTGTCTGCCAATATCGGCCAGCTCCTGCCGAACCCTTGGGCTTAGTACTCCGCACCCTTCATGGGTCAGCTGATCAAGCGCGATCATCGCATCCGCCTGCGCCGCAGTTTTCCAGGCGGCATCAATGATTTTGCTTTCCAGATCAAAGGGCATTGGACGGATATTTCTATGATCCAGGCGATGGGTTTCCTCCAGGCTGTCCGCCGTTCGGAATACCGGTTTGGTATAGGTTGGGGTCATTACATCGGCGCTGGTAAACAAACCGCCGGTATCTGCTCCCATGCCTCCAAGGATGCGAAGCAATTCAAAACCTTCACCGTCATCTCCCACAAAACCCAGGGCATACAGTGTTCCTGCTTCCAGGGCGGCAAGATTTGACAATACCGTCCCGGCTGCTCCGGCATAACAGCGCTTTGCCGTTACCTGGTAGGCGGTGAGGTTTGTTTCCACCGAAGCTTCGTCAAGGCTGCGGTTAATTTCCAGCCATTTATCCAAAAAGAAATCACCTATCACAGCGATTTTTAACTTTGGAATATTGTCCAGTATTTCTTTAAGTCTTTGACGTTCCATCTCAGGAAACCGCATCCTGTCCCAGTACCTGGGGGTTATTTTTCAGGTAATACACAATCATGTGAAGAATGATTAAATGCATATCTTCGATTTGCTCGTAACTTTCCAGGGGAACAATCATTGCAGCTTCAGCAAATTCCCTGATCCTGCCGCCGTTGAACCCGGCCAGAACAATAATGGGAGACTTATTTTCTTTGGCATACTCACATGCGCGCACCAAATCGGGGGAATTGCCTGAAGCGCTGACTGCAATAAAAACATCGCCATCTCTCATAAGATTAATCATCTGCTGGCGGAAAATTTCTTCAAAGGCAATGTCATTGCCAAGGGCAGTAATTTTTTCTATGTTATCGGAAATAGAGATAATTCTGAACCGGCGCCTGCCGGGACCGGTTCCAGTAAAAGGAACAGCATTTTTACCAAAATCGCAGACAAAATGATTCGCTGTCGCGGCGCTGCCGCCGTTGCCCGCGATAAAGACCTGCTTATCATCTTTGTATGCCTTTGCCAGGATTGCTATGATTTTTGCAAATTCAACAGGATCTATCCCATCCATTGCATCCTTGACAGCCGAGGCATATTGTTCAATATACGCTTTCATACTACTTCCTCCAAAATAATTTACCGGTTAATCCACGGCGGCTGATTAATAATCAGCTGCAAGAAGCCTGGTCGCCAGCGCGGGCAGGGTATCCCGGTGGCTTCCCTGCACATAATAACTTTTACCGCCGTCCGCTACTGTCCGCGCCAGGATGGTTTTCCAGGGCCGAAAGTAATAACGCGGATCCGTCACTGCAGGGGTTTCGTACAGGCTGCGATCTTCCAGGTCAAGCAGATCAAAAACTGCCGTGGTAAAATTGGTTATTTTTTTTCCTTCCTGGCGGGCTACATTGCGTGCCATTGCAAGACATTTAAGGTATACTTCCGGGCCGGTTACCGCAGATCCAAAATTAAGAAACACCCCGTTTTCCAGATTCTGCATGGTTTTTGCATAAATAAGAAAATCAGTGTAACTTGCTTTGCCGACAGCCGCACCGTCGCAATTGGGGTGCTCGTGTACGATATCGCAGCCTATGCCCACATGCACCGTAAGCGGTATTTTCATGCGGTATGCCCCGGCCAAAAGGCTGTACTGCCTGAAAGGAAACTGTTGCTCTTCAATGAAACGGCCTGCCGCTTCGCCAAACCCAAGACCCATGGCGGCGCCTTTGTTTACCGCATCGTTAAAAAGCCCTTCTTCCTGCCACAGGCCGAACTGCCCTTCACTGATATATCTTGCTACACTCTCAGTGGTGGCGCCGATTTTTGCAAATTCAAAATCATGGATGGCGCCGGCACCGTTCATGGCACAATGGGTAACCAGCCCCTTTTCCATAAGCTTTAGCAGGTACGGTGCAGTTCCGGCCCGGATTACATGGGCACCCATCATTACCAGAACGGCGGCGTTTTTTTTCCGTGCCTCCAGGATTTTATCGCAGAGCATGTCAATGGCAGGATGTGAAAAATCCGGAATATGGGTTTGGGGATCCAGCATGATCGATATATCCAGATCATGCACTCTGTCTGAAAGGGGAAGAAGCCGCAGCCTGGATCGATCAAATTGTTCAAACGGCATATGTATCCTTTTTGGGAAACAAATAGTCAACCAGTTTTGGTGTTTCAGAAAAATCCGGTATAATAATATCTGCGCCGGAATTGATAAGCCGGTTTCGTTTCCACTGATCAATACCATACCGCAATACTTCATCGGTAGCAACTCCGCAGGTAAAACCACCGGCACTTTTGACATTTTCTATTTCCACATATCCATCACCGAATCCCACAAGCTCCCTGCCGCACAGATTGTTTTCGGTGATAATCCGGTCAATAAGCATTTTTTTAGAAAAGGTCTTGTAATCATCCTGTGCGCCGTAAATGCCGGCAAAAAAACGGTCCACCCCCAGTAATGCTGCTTCCTGCAGCACATAACATTCGTCCGTCCCGCTGGCCAAATACATGGTTACCCCTCTTTCCTCCAGCGCTTTAAGTATTTCAAAGCTTCCCGGCACAACATGGTTAATTGCCGCTGAGGGGTTCTTTTCAAGTTCGGCAATACGATCCTGTATCCGAATTTCCAGCCGCCGGTGGTATTCGGCCTTGTAAGCAAGTGGTTCAAGAGCTTTCCCGCCAAGAGCAGCGACCCTTTGCGCCAGTTCTATGCATTGATAAATAGTCTGTTTGCCGGTATTAATATAAATAAAATCCCGGGCGGTTTGGGCAAGTTCTTCCCTTGGTATATTTTGAGCTTTGGGGCAGCAGGCCATTTCATCGGTAAAATAGGGGATCATAATCTGCTGCCATCCTTCGCGTATAAGGCTGATCGTCCCGTCAAAATCAAATACGGCAAAACGAAAATATCCCCTGGGTGCGAGAGAATTTATAACTTCAATATTCCAATGAGTATCATGCATCATTTTACCTCTTGATCGTATTCATTCTGGTAATATACTCCATGCGTATCTTTTCGCTGTCTTCGCCTGCCAGGGGAAGCTGCAGAATTCCCAGGGTGCTGTCAACAAAATTGGCATAAAAAAATTCCACTGTACTGCACTCTGTAGTTTTAATATTTTTGGTAACTGAATTATAGTAATCGGGAGACCACTTTTCCAGCATTTCTTCCAGCAGAATTTTGCACTGCGGATCGGCAATCACATCAAAAACAGTGGTGTCAGCGGTAATGGGAAGCCTGTACGGATAAGGGTTGGTAATGTCTACGGTAGTCCGCACCCGTATGTCATCCGAAGATGATCCTGCAGCTATTTCATAGCTGCCGCTTTCAACATACCAATTGTTTATCCCCGTGTGATAATAGGCAAAAGCCCTTTTCCCCAGGGTAAAGTTCACGGTTTTTTCTTCCCCGGGCTGCAGGAATACTTTACAAAAACCTTTCAGCTCTTTTTGAGGCCGTTTTACCCTGGAATGTCCATCGTGGACATACACCTGTATAACTTCACTGCCGGCAAGAGATCCGGCATTATTCACGGTAAGACTTACGGTAAGATCCTCATCATCAAACATAACAGCTTTGTCTGTCTGCAGGCTTGAATACTCAAACCGGGTATAACTAAGGCCGTGTCCGAATGGGAACCGGACAGGAAGCTGTTTGGTATCATAATACCGGTACCCGACAAACACCCCTTCCCGGTATTCACTGTCATCAGGTGCTCCATAATGAATATAAGAAGGATTATGTTCCAGTTTTAAAGGGAATGTTTCAGGTAATTTTCCCGAAGGATTGACTTTGCCAAAAAGTAAATCCGCAACAGCGCCGCCGGCTGCCTGTCCGGCAAGGTAGGCGAATAAAACCGCCTTTACCGAATCGGCCCAGGGCATTTCTACCGGGGAACCTGCCATTACAATTACGGCGACATGGGGATTAACTTTGGAAATTTCTTCAATAAGCCTGTTTTGACCGTGGGGGATGTTCATATTGTGACGATCGAGGCCTTCAGTCTCAATTCCTTCAGGTAGACCGGCAAACACCACAACAACATCGCTGGAGGAAGCTAAGGCTACCGCTTCAGCCAGTAATGCCGGATCCTCCCCGCTGCCTGTAAGCGTGTACCCCTGGGCAAACCGTACATCCGGCGCAAAAACCCGGATTTCTTCCAGGGGTATATCTACCTGCGTTGCATTCACATGGGCCGATCCCCACCCCTGAAAACAGGGTTCTTCAGCAAAGGCGCCGATTACCGCAAGTTGTACGTTCGGGGAAAGCGGTAATATTTGCTCATCGTTTTTAAGCAGCACCATGCAATCTGCGGCAATTTTTCTTACTTCCCGATGATGGGCTTTTGCATCATAGCCGGCATGGGGTTGTTCATTCTCGGCAGTTTTGAAAATAATGGTGAGCATCCTTTCAACTGCCCGGTCCAGAATATTCAATGGCAGACTACCTTCCCGAACCGCATACATAATCTTTTGATCATTAACCGGTCCATTATACGGCAGTTCCAAATCCAGCCCCGCTTTAAGCGCTTTAACCCTGTCATGCACAGCAAGCCAATCAGAAACCACAAAGCCCTTAAAACCCCATTCATCACGCAGAATATCATGCAATAAATACTTATTCTCGCTGCAATATTCTGTGTTCAGGCGGTTAAACGCGCACATAATAATCCAGGGCTGGGATTCGGTGACCGCGATCTCAAAAGCGGTAAGGTAAATTTCGCGCAAGGTACGCTCATCAATAACGGCATTGATC
>Ga0099364_10007557_pt1 | contig 15492 bp, 14 predicted proteins | sample TergutTh196P3_FD_73070 | JGI IMG/M metagenome (GOLD analysis project Ga0099364, IMG submission 73070) | Microcerotermes parvus P3 segment gut microbial communities from Pointe-Noire, Republic of the Congo - Th196 P3 | ecosystem: Host-associated > Arthropoda: Insects > Digestive system > Gut ... | reverse complement strand
CGTTTGGTCGGTAAGACGGTCAATGATCCCGACCCCATTCCAAACGTACAGGCTAAACCTGCTCCCGAACATACATATAGTGGCATATTATTATATTTTTAAAATTCAATCATTTATTATTTTTACTAATTTACTCTTTTTGTCAATTCCTCCGTCCCAATGACATTATTACATATTCACCTCCCATAATTGAAGATGTCTAATTTTTGCAACAGAACGTACAAGAGATTCAACATCATTTTGAAATATTATGTTATCCAAATCCATAATAAGTTGACTATTCTTTTCATCTACTGACTCCATTTTTTGGTTATGCTCGTAACGATTATAAGCAGCAAAAGCTACCCCACCTACACTTATTGCTGCTGAAAGCGCAATATTAATAGCACTTTGAACGGTACCTCCTACGGGGAGAAATCCAATAATCATATCTCCGGTTTCGCCGAATATTTCTACAAAAACATTAAATTCTTTTCCATTGATATTATGATTTTTTTTATATGGATCCCATGTTTCATAATCTGCAATTTTTGTTGCAACCCCAGGCGCCACAACTCCAAAAGTCTCCACTGCTGCTGCACCGACATTCCATCTTATATTCGCTTTGATTGCCTGTTCCATCATGTGCACACTTTCTTCACTTGCTAATAATCTTTCAGTATTAAGTTTCTGATTTGCCGCAAGTTTTCTTGATGCTTTATATCCCTGTCTTTTAGCTGCTGCGCTACTTACATCTCTTACTCTTAAAGATTCTTGCAGTACACGATTTTCTCTGGCCAATTGATCAGCTCGTGTAGGATTTCTTAACTTGGCATTTGCAGCAAGTTGTTTTTGACTCATACCATTAATCGTTTGAGCTGCGTTTTCAGCTTGTCTTGCTCTATTTTTAATTTTTCCGGCAACTTTGCCAATGAGTTTTCCTCCACACCAAGAAACTGCTGCCCACGCAGCCTCTTTGCAACCAAACTTAAATTGTGCCTCTATTTCTTCGTCCAATGCGTTTGCTTCATTTTCAAATGCCTCCTTCTCTCTAACCGTCCATCCACACAAATAAGATGAAATTTTATCTTTTAATGAATTACCGAAATTTTTGAAATATACTTCATATACCTGATTGATATATGTATTATGTATATCAGGTTTATCATTACTACTTATGCAATAAGTATCATCGTATCTAACTAATTCCCAAAAAACGGACTTAAAGGGATCAGCAGGAAGCCACCCTCCAACTTCATCGAGTACTTCTTTTATCAAATCAGCTAATATATTAGTTAAATTATCAAGATAATAATTACCATTACCTATTTCAAAAGGTTTGTCATAAAAAAGAGGGAAATAGAACTTTAAATCATTAATTATTAAATTATTACGATGTTGAACAATCCACTCTTCATTAAAATTTCGAATTTCTGAACTCTTCTCTGGAGCATTAGAAAGTTTTTCGATTCTTTCTAATATTGCCTTTCTAATCATTTCAATTTCTTCAGGCGAAAAATCTTGCTGAGTTGTAACCCAATAAGTCCTTTCTAAAGCATTCTGAAGTTCCGCATCGGGAATTTTATCTATGTCTTGTTTTATTTCTTGATAACTTTGCGCCATATACAGTTTTTATAATGTTAATCGATTCAATACCATCTCTATATTTATTGTATCACCGCCATTTTTCAATTAATTTGAACCATTGCGCCTTTGATTGTTGTTGTTGCCTGGGCTTCCACATTGATGGTAGAGTTTGCTTCCATTTTGGCTGCCGTCATGGCTTCGAGCGTCAGGTCGCTGTTCGAATGGACAAGCGTCGGGTCTCCAATGATTTCCGTATCTTTGTCACTTTGAACGATTGCTTTCGTGTCGGAATGCAATATGGCTTTTTCTTTGCCGGTGGCTTCAAAGTTGTTTTCGGCTTTCATGATGATGTCGTTTTTGGCTTTCATGACGATATCCTGTTTGGCATATAACTCAATATTGCCGGTTGATTCCAATCGGATCAGTTTATTGTCGGTTGAGAAGGTAAGAATATAATTTTCTTTTTCGTGATCGTAGATACGGATAAAGCCTTCGTCGCCCTCGTCGTGTATCTCGATGGTATGTCCGTTGCGCGTCCTGATCGCTTTGATGTCGTTGTCTTCGGTAGGCCATTTCTTACCGGGGAGTTGTTTGCCGTGGAATAGCGTACCCACTACGTATGGTTTTTCGGCGTTGCCGTTTTCAAACTCAACCATTACCTCTTCGCCTAATTCGGGGATAAAGTAAAATCCTTTGTCGTCGCCTCCATACGGTTGGGCAATCCGAATCCATGGGGTCATCATGTCCGGATGCTGCTCTTCCTGCCAAAGAAACTGTACGCGGATACGTCCTAATTTTTCCTCGTCATTATTGTCCTTCACTTTGGCACGCTGCGCTGCCGATACAGGGAATATATCGCTTTGAGAATAGGGCGGGTATTTACTGTTGGCAGGAACGGCAGTAAAGCGGTTACTGTATCGCCCGTTTACTTCGGTAGAATGCACTATGCCGGTAATCATCAGTTCGTCGTACTCCACAAACTGATGATTTTTGTCATCGTCGTAAAAATGATCTTCGATCTTTATACAACTGCCGATGGTCAGATCGGCTCGTACAGAAGATCCCGAACAGACGACCTGTTGCGTTTTTTCTCCGTACAATTGCGCTTTAGTCGATATGTCGGGTTCGTCCAAATCGTTGTCTTCGGGGTTGCTGCATTGGAGGTGTTGAAATGTTTCTTTGGTAAACCATTTTTTAGATTTCTCTTTGGCCGCATCAGTCAGGATATGATAACCGGATGACTCCAGATCGGAGATATCCGTATCGCTTTTCGACGGATTTTCGTATTGGAGGTAATTGTGATGCGCATGTATAAGCGTATGATGCATAAGACCTGCCTGAAAATGATAATTTTGGATATCATTGCGCGCGTCAAGTTTCACTGCTTCTTTTTTCTCTATTTCCCCAAAAATCCACTTTGTCCCGTCGTTATACATCCATTCGCCGTAGCGTTGCGCCAAGCGGGTCAGGAACTGATAATTTGTTTCGTTATATTGAACGGTATAGGGAATCGAATCGGTTGTTCGCGGATTGATTTTGTTCGGTATATCATGCGGGTCGAGCGTAGCGGTTACGATTTTTTTTAGGTTGTCATTTTCGTACGAAAAACAGTGCGGGTGGTCATTCAACAAATAATCGGGGCTGTAAGCCATAATATCCATCAATTGCTCCGAAAACATATCCCCACGGCGATAGACATTGATATTGAATATAATTCCCTTAAATTCAAGCAATTCGGTATTTTTTTCTAATTCGTCTTTTTCATTGAAACGTTGGGCTTCGATGGTACACGACACTTTCTCTCCCATCAATTCGATGGGTTTGGGAAAAGTGCTGTCTTTCATGCTATTACCCAATCCTTTTTTTTGCATTGTAAAACGAAGTTCATTGGGTCTTAAAAGCTCCTGTGACAATGTAATGTGCAGGATATTATAATCTTCTTCTGCTTTCCCTTCGTACAACGTACTGCCGATTTCAATTTTGACTTTTTCTACTAAAGTTGCCATATATTAATATTTATTAAAAGTCATCTATTGTAATTCATTGTTGCGAAACTCCACCTTCTCACTGAATTTGATAACTGAACAGGTTATGGATATGCGTAGATACATCTGTGATGTAGCCGTGCTGCTGCTATAATATTCATGTAAACTGGTACAGTGAGCCAATTCAAATTTTATTGTCTTTGTTGTATGCTTTATGCCATGGGTAAGGGGTAAAATAAATTCACCCGATTTAGTTTCAGCAATTTTTGTTACCCACTCGTGAAATACTAAGTTTCCATCCATGGGAGAGAGAATCGTGAAATTGATTACTCCTCCTTTAGCAGTAGCCGAAGGTTTATTGTTGTTGTCAATAGGCTTGGTTATGTTATAGTCCATATCCCGTACATCGTAGGATTTGCCTTCCATTTTTAATGTTGCTTGTAGCGCCATAGTGATTATTGTTTTTTTAAGTTAAACGTTTGATGAATAAATAGGAGGTTGAATAGGATTTATTCAACTAATTCCCAACTGTTTTTAAAATTCAACGCACCGCCATTGCTGATTGACCGGCACGAAATCGTGATTTCTTCCCAATGAGCCAGTTCGGTGTCTTTGACGGTGTCTGACCAAAATTCGGTGTAGCCCACACAATATGCGTCTTTGAAGATCAATGTTTTCATAATCTTGCGACTCGTCGTGTCGTAAAATAAAATATTACCGCTGTATGTCTGCTTTTTATCAGCCATCCAGCATATCAAATCGGTACTCCCATCGTTGAGCGCTTTCAACTTCATGGTGATTTTACCTCCGCGGGGCAGACCGACTACCTGGCCTTCCATGTCGGTCGGCTGAGTGAATGTCATCGTAAATGATGCGACTTCTCTTTTTTTATGTTTGAACTGCATGATTTGGAGTTCTACAGGTGTTTTTGCCATAAGTAATTTTTTTTAAAATTGTTATAAAATATTTCTTTTAGATTGTTTCGTTCCTCGCCATGAAAGGGTTTGGTTGTTAGATTGTTTCGTCGTTCCTCCTCGCAATGACGAAGGGAGTCACGTCATGTTGAGCGCAGTCGAAACATCTACTCCTTGCTTTAGCCATTATTACGGTACAGATTTCTCCACTTCGGTCGAAATGACGTTGTTGTTAATTCACTTATACGGGGAGACCTCAAAAGAACGGGGCTATCCGCCATGATGCTGTAATAGCCCCATTCAACCTTCAATCAGAGCCATTCGTTTTCGAATTGAACAGACTGATTGATGATTTCCTTGCATGCAATCGTGATTAGTTCCCAATGGGCGAGGTCTTCCGATTTCGTCGTGTCTTCCCAATGTTCCTTGAAATCCACGCAATAAGCGCCTTTGAACTCTACATCCTTCATTTTTTTCTTTACATCGGAGGAATTCATAAATACTACTTTCCCGTCTTTTGCAAGCGAGTCGTCGCATATCCAATTGAGCAATTCGCAATTGCCATCATTCAGCGCTTTCACCTTGAGGGTGATCAGACCGCCGCGGGGTACGCCGACTGTTTGGTTTTCCTTATCAATCGTTTGTTCAAACTTGTAGGATACGGCGGCTACTTCTCTGACAGCGAAGCCGTCCACTTCTAATGATACTGGTGTTTTTGCCATAACTAATAATTTTGTAAATTGTTTATAAAATTTTTCAATACATCATGATTCAAAAAGTGATCAATTCCAATCGTTTTCGAAAACTACGGCTTGGTTGGTGATTTCCTTACATGTAATCGTGATTAGTTCCCAATGGGCGAGGTCATCCGGTTTGGTTGTGTCAATCCATTTTTCCTCGAAATTCACGCAATAAGCGCCTTTGAACTCTACATCCTTCATTTTTTTCTTTACATCGGAAGAGTTCATAAATACGATTTTCCCGTCTTTTGCAAGCGATGAATCACACATCCAACCAAGCAATTCGTTGGTGCCGTCGTTCATTGCTTTTACCTTGAGAGTAATGTTCCCTCCACGGGTAATACCCGTCGTTTGGTTTTCCTTGTCGATCGCTTTTGAAAAAGCGTACTCTACCATGGCTACCTCTCTGTCTTTGAAGCCATCTACCATTAATGTTACTGGTGTTTTTGCCATAACTAAATTTTTTAAAATTGTTTATAAAATGTTTATTAAAAAAGTTTCTTATTACGATACATCACAATCCTTATCAAAACCGGCGCCTTTGTTTTTCGTGGCCGACAGTTTGACGATAAAGTTTTTCGCCGAAAAATAAGGGGTGATTTGCATATCAATCGTGATATTTTTCGTATTCGGGTCTTGCGACGGGTTCCCTAACGTGTAGTCCTGGAACAGTTTGCCATAACCTTTGTGTTGGTTGAGGAAATCCTGAATCTTTTCTTTCAGTATCTTCGGCGACTTGATGGTATCCCAGTTTTGCAGCGCCTCGTCGTTGAGGAAGTTCATCAACACTTTCTTGATCCAGTCGAACACGCGGACGATGGTGTAGGATTGCATCGCCTTGTTGTCGCCGTTGAACAGGGTGGTATCATTGAATGCCATCACCCTGCCTTCGGAGAAGACCATCGGAATCACCTGCTTGTCCATCAATCCTGCTATTTCGGATTTCAACAAATCAAGGCGGACGCCCTTCACTTCGTTCAACGTACCGTGTTTTTTACCTGCCGAGGGGTCGGCAATATTGCGGGAGTCATCATACATCTTACCTGCTAACGCGCCTGAAGGGGGCACATACAGGTTGTCATCCTCTAAGGCTATTTCCTCTTTCTTGCGGCCTAACACCCAGTTGGACGTCAGGATGATATTTTGCAAAAAGACGTCGCTGTCGCGATACCGTTCCGTATTATCCACCATGTTATCATACAAGGTCTCATCAGCATGGTCGGTCACAAGCATCACTTTATATTTGTGCGCCATCTGCGCCCATAAGCGGAGGACAGCGTTGTCTTCAAAGATATAACCCGGCATGACCATCAGGCTATAACTGTCTTTGAGGCTGAGACGGTCGTACGACAGTTTCAACAATTCGTTGATTTCCTGTATAAATTCAGAGTTCGAATCGCCCAATTCGCTTTTGTCCACATTAATCAGCCGAAGGTTACGAATCTTATCACTTCCTGTGTTTTTGTAGAACATATCCAACGTACGATACTCTGTCTCCATTTTTTTTATGCACTCAGCCGCAATGCTCAGGTTGTTACTGAACAACTCCCTGGCTTTTTTCTCTTTCTGCTTACAGACCTCGGCATATTCTATCGGCGTATTCTTATCTTCGGCCAACAGTTCCAACCACTTTCTCAGGTCGTCGGCCAACTTTTTCCGTTTGTCGGCAAACCGTTGTTCGTTCAGGAAAATATTACGCTGCGCCCTGTTTTTAAGATCCAGATTTTCGGTTTCCGGAATAAAACTTTTGAGCGCATTGAACCCGCCTATCTTGGATAACGAATCCTCAATACGGCGTACGGGTTGTTTCTCTACTACTTGTTCGGTAGTCACCTGTTGCGTTACCTGTTCACTTAATTTTGCTTCTGCCATAATAATTTATTTAAAAATTTAAAGATTTAAAGATTTGAAATTCGCAATTACTTCTTCCCATCCAATTCATCCAACAGATTTTGCAGCACATTGCGCAACTCATCCTTCGATTGCTGATTACCTATCAGATCCCTCAGCCGTTTATTCTGTTCGATTTGTTTCCTGATTTTCGCATTGGCGTCAATGTTACTTTTCGTCTGAAGCAAGAACGAACTGTTTTGCACCAATTGCCCGCTTCCGTTGTTGATCTCAAAATCTTTCATCTCATTGAAAGACAGTGTTTCTTCTACATAATCACCATCCTCGGTCTGAAACTCTACACTCGTCTGGGGTTTGAACTTTGCAAAAACATCCTTGATCGTGGATGCTTCCTGAAACAATTCCGGCTCTGCAACCGTATCCGTAAACTGCCCGATATAAAGCGTTTTATTTTGTGAAATCGCGTTCACCTTACCGCCGGTTTCCTCATCGGGCGCATCTGAAATAAAATTTTCTCTAAGACTCATACTGCGTTTTTTTTAGTTAATGTATTATTATTAGTATCAATGTTTCCATTCCAACGTTTCATTATTTAATGTCAGAACCACCTCATCGCCGCCTTTGATTTCGCCTGAGATAATCATTTTCGATAACGGACGGCGAAGTTCTTTACGGATGGTGCCGATGATCGGACGCGCGCCAAACTGGGCATTGAAACCCGACATGGCAATAAAGCGTTTGGCATCATCCTCAATTCGCAAGGCTATATGCTGTTCTTCCAGCGCTTTGAGCAGCCCTTTCAGGTGGATTTCAAAGATCATGGTAACAATCTTTTCCGTAATCGGCGAGAAGGGTACGATTTCCGTCAAACGACCCAGAAATTCGGGGCGGAAATGACCTTGCATAATATCCATCAAATCATTGTTTTTCGGGATGACTCCGTTGCCAAACGATTCAACGATAAACTGACTGCCTATATTGGAGGTGAACAGTACCAACGCATTGGCGAAATAGCCTGTCCGTCCCAGCCGGTCGTGGAGTTTGCCTTCGTCCAAAATCTGCAGAAAGAGGTCGAACACCGAACGGTGCGCTTTCTCTATTTCGTCGAACAGAACGACCGAATACGGTTTCTGCCGTATCTGGTTGACCAACAAACCGCCCTCTTCGTAACCCACATACCCGGGAGGCGCTCCGTAAAGCAAAGCCACCGAATGTTCTTCCTTAAATTCCGACATATCGAAACGTATCATTGCCGATTCGTCCTGGAATAAAAATTCAGCCAATGCCTTAGCTAATTCTGTTTTACCGGTACCGGTAGGTCCGAGGAAGAAGAATGAACCCATCGGTTGTCCTTTTTTATTCAGTCCGGAACGCGATTCGAAGACGGCATCAAGAATGATCTTGATAGCATGGTCTTGTCCGACGACACGTTTTTTAAGGATAGCTTCGGCATTGACTAACTTGTCGCGCTCTTTGGACTGGATTTTACCGAGCGGAATACCTGTTTGTTTGGCAATCACGGCATACAGGTCTGAACTTTCTACATCCGTCCGTTTTTCGGCTGCCAGTTCGGCTAATTTATCTAATACGCTTTGCAGATAGTCGAACCGTTCGGCGCATGACTCTATCTTCGAGAAATCAACGTCGTCTTCCAACTGGGCGATAAGCAGGCAACTGATTTTATGAAATACCTCATAATGAATCCAGTTGAGTTGGGTCATCAGTTCTTCTTCGCTCAGATTTTCCGGATTATGCTGCAAGTCATCCAGTTTTTCCTGAATGGCTTGAATATCTTTTTGCGACATACTGTTCATCGTCCGAATCATCGCCATGGTACGGTCTATCAGGTCAAATCCCGAATCGGGAAGTGATTTCTCATTCAAATAGCGTTTTGCCAACCGAATGGCGTCTTTCAGGATTGCATCGGATATGGTCATCTCATGGTATTTCTCAAACAGATTGACTGACCCTTTCAATATGCGGAAACAATGGTCGGCATTCGGCTCTTCGACAGTTATCTTTTCAAACTTACGCACAAATTCCTTGTCCGTTTCAATGTTTTTCGTGTAACCATCAATAGATGAAGTACATAATAATTGAATATTGCCTTTGTTCAGCGCCTGTTTCAGGATACCCGAAGCGCCGGACAAAGCGCCATGTTTCTCAAAGAGTTTGTCAACAGATTCGATGACTAAGATGATATTTTCGCTGCTTTGCAGTTCGTCGATGATGCTCTTAAAACGGTCTTCCGTTTCGCCCTTATAATTGGCATCGGCAGCCATTGCGCCCAGGTCAAGTTCGTAAACGGTCGCAGTGCTGAGAAAATCAGGCGCTTCAGCCGAATGTATGCGTTGTACAAAACCGTTTATCAACGCTGTCTTACCGACGCCCGATTCGCCTGTAATCAATAAGTTGGGTTTCGTTTTGCGTCCCAGCACTTCAAAGATGACGGCAATTTCGCTTTCAAACCCTATGACAGGATCAATTTCTCCGGCATCTGCCTGTTCGTTTTTGTTGATACAATATTTCTGTAGCGATTTGGAAGAACCCGGCGAACTGTTTCCGTAACTCTTTCCCGAACTTGTACCACCGCTTTTTTTCGGTTGCGATGCCGATGTTCCGACGCCATCAATAATCTCTTGCGTCGTCAGCGGCATCGTCTTTAGTTGTTCATACGAAAAACCGACGCCCGGCGTAGTCAACGAAGCCAACAGGCAGACCGCCGTGATTTCGTCGAAATCGAATCTGATTTTGTAACTTACCGATTCCCGTAAGGTAGCATGGGCTTCATCGGCAAAATAAATGTCGTCCGTCTTTTTATTCGTTTTCGGATAAAAACTGATTTGGATATCCGCCCATTCCAACAAGTAATAATAATCCTTGTCAATATGCTCAATGAACGAAATCAGTCCGACATCTTTATGTAACAATCCTTTGAGTAAATGCGCGGGCATAATGGAATCGTTCATGGATTCTTTTGCGTATTCACGTGCGATATAAATCGCGTTTTGTAACTCATCCGACAAATTGTCCGTCGAGATTTTCAGTTCTTCTATTGCGTTGTTGTAACTCATATATATATTAATGTATTAGATCGTTAAAAACAAATACCGATTCCTCCCACATGCCTTATTTTTCCGATATAATCCTGATAATCGCCGTCTAAGGCAAACCGATACTGGAATGTATAGCGTAAAGCGACAGGTCCGAGTTTGAACAGTACGCCCGCTTCGGGCGAAACCGCGTGATGCAGCGTAAACTGAGGGTCTTCATCCTCATAGCCCCATTGACCTGCTCCTGTATAACCTAAGCCGGCAAAAAAACCGACTTCTTTGATTACCATTCGATTCCACCCGAACGACAAATTAATTTCAGCCTTTTGGTCTATATCGTCTTTGCTCCTTGCAGCTTGAAATAATTCGGGATTAAACCGCAGGGAAAGATAGGTTGAAAATTTATCTTGTGTATATCTGCCGTAGGATAGCCCGATAGGTGTGTTTGCAGCAATCTCATACAGAACGACTTGCGCCTTTTGTTGACGGTCGGAAAGGTATCTCCGCAATTCCAGCAGCCTTAAATTGGCCTCCCTGTTATTACTGCACGACAATTCCAGCATCTTTTCATACAATGGTTCGGCATCTTTGTATTTACTTTGATAAAAATAACTTTCTGCCTCAGAAAAATAGTTCGTACAGAGTTCGTCGATTTTTGTCTGGGCCTCCCTTCCGCGGGTAACTGCATACGCATCCGAACTGTTATACCCGATCACTTTTTGATATGCATTCAACGCCTCATTGTAATTCAATTGATCAAAGAAATAATCCCCTCGTGTGCGCAGGACAAGAATCGAATCAATGGATTCCAATATATATTCCACATTCGAACTTGCCTGATAATCCGTACATTCTTGTGCTAATTTGAATCTTTCCCTTGCTTCAGCATACGACGAATTTCTGAATAGTTCGGTCGCCGTATTAAAATTCTCGTAGAAACACCCGACGCCGACCGTAGCGTTCGGGTCGTATATCTCATATGTTTTCGATTCGCTTGGCTGCAAATCAATGCGTATTCTCAGCGGTAAGAACCCGGGAGCAAGTACCTCCAACACCCTGCCATCGTAGTTTGCGCCTCGAAATCTTCCGACCGTAAAACGGATATAATAATAGATAAGCCCTCCCCTTTCTTCCGTATTATACACATCTACCGTCCGATCTACATTCGATTCAAAACTGAGGGATAATGTATTTGAACAAAAAACGGTAATCCCTGACTGAGCGCCCCCCGCATTGATGACTTCCGGGTCTTTGTCGCTGAAAATGCTTAACGCCTGCGTTTGATCCCTGTAATCAAGCACCCGTTGCGAAAAGCCCATACTACAAAAGCCCCAAACCCCCAATGCAATAATGATTATTTTCTTCATTTGTATTTATTTATTTATTGTTTCTTGTTCAATGTTCAAAATTTATCGTTCAAAGTTAATTGTCAATTATCAATTGTCAATTGTCAATTATTAAAGGTTCTGAATATTAAAATCATTGAGATTGAACAGCTCTTCTTTTTGGAGTTGTCTTCCGTTATAGCTGTCTGGTTGCCATGTTCTGACATGGATCATGGGTTCCAGTTCATTTTTGAAATCAATCATCAGGAAAAGGTATCCCGTATCGTTATAGGTGCTTGATCCCCATTTTTGTTTGAGCGTAACGCCGTACAGATAATCATTTTTTGAATGTCTTATCACGTCAATATCCTCAAACTGAACATCAATGTATTTGTTCCTTGAAAACGTACCCTTCAGGTTGGTGATATATTCTTTCTTCGATAAAGTAACATACGTAATTTTTTCCGTCCCCATCAGTGCGTTGATTGCCATGTCCTTGCTGGGAGCGATTCGTACAACTTTCCCTGTGATGATAAGCGCCTGATCACTAAAAACCGACTCAATATATCTGATATCCTTGAGATTATACGATGTGCGGAAGTTTTCGACAAAATCCATGATGACTTGTCTGCGGTTAAAATCTTCGATCGTGATATAGTCTTCCATGATTTCCCTGTAGCGTGTTTCTTCGACTGAAATAGCGATATTGTCGATTTCACCGGTATTTGTAAAATTGATAACAATTTCCTGTTCCTGCTGATCCTCAGGCGCTCCGGGTATGTTGACCGGAATATTGCGAACCTGATAACCGCCGTTGGGTCTTTTCAGGCATCTCTCGCTGATATAAGTTTTGGAACAGTACATCGGCGTTGTTTCCCAAAAAGATAAAATCGGTCTTTCGGAATTTCGTGCAATCGTTCGCGACGGAAAATTCGGTCTTCTATTTCTGAGGATTGCGTCATTACACGCATTCAGAAACGCCATCGTATTGTTCTCTATGACCGACATCACATTCTGGTCTTCCATGCCGTCTTTCACCGCGAACCAGATTTTCTCCGACTGGGCATACGAACTTTCAGTTACATTGCACAGGAATGTGCACACTAAGATTAAAAAAACAATTCGTCTCATATCTATCTCTCTTATTTATTTTCAGGTGTTTCTAATAATATATCGCTCACTAAATTATTGATGTTGTGTTGCGGAATATTTGAACGGAAAGAAGCCGTTAAAACTCCGTTTTTACTAAAAATGTTTTCCTGTTTGGTACTGATGATAAGTAAATGAATATAATCATACATTTTATTCTGAAAGATAACGGTGGCGTTGATCTCACCGGGTTTTCTTTGATACGCAGCGGTATAGACTTTGAAATCCTGTTTAAAAAAACAGATAAAGTCATTCAGTTTCATTTCAAATTCGGGATTGTAATTCCCGTACATCGAATGTGTAATTTGAATTTTCAGGTCGTTATTGTCAACATTCCCCATGAACAGGTTGGATAACGATTCTTGCGGATAATTTTCATCAAAGATCAGTTCGTACCCGGCGGCTGCTTTCTTATAATACGTATTTTCATTGATTAAACCCAGCATAAAAGAGTCGCCTTTACATATAAATACCGTCCCATCGTTTGAAATTAATTCGGCGTCATTCAACATGTAATTCGTATGGGACGATGGATTATTGCAATTATTATCTATCAGTTGATCATATAAATCATTATCAGCCTCTAATTTATTGGTGCCTGTGATCAGTTCGCGATTTAACGGAAATTGAATGGCGAACAGATTTTGCAGCCCGTATTCCCAGGAAGCCGTATACGATTTGTCGTCTTTTGAGAGCGTAAAAGATACCGGATCTTCGATTTCATTTAAGATAGCAGGAATCGAATTGACATTTCTCTCTCCGAATTTTATTCCGTTTCTTTGGAGTAAAACACCATAATGGTCAAGCAATGCAGTAATGGCATTATGATCGGCCGCTAAGGTCAGTTCCAATAAGAAACGTTCCACAAAGTTACATACATGTTCATTGAGGATTTCTTTTATTTCTTTGCTGAACATGGATATACCCAAATGAGAAACCTGTTGTTTTTCATTGTATTGAATGACTAATGATTTGTTTTCGCAAATATCAGGGCACATCATTATCGTATCCCTGTCGATAAGGTATTTTTCGGGCAGTTGCGAGGCGATGTCCTCTAATTTTTTCAGCGAAAAAGTGATGTCTCCGTCGTTTCGGTTTGCAAACAAGCCAAAGACATTCAAAAAAATTACTAATAGTATAAAAAAAAGTTTCATGTGTATTTTTTTTTTGCAAAGTTCGTATCTTTCTAAGTATTCTGCAATCATATAAATATATGATTTTTGATTAAACTAAACCAGATTTTCACGTATCGCTTTGATAATGGCTTCCGATTTTGAATTAACGTGCATCTTTTTGTAGAGGCTGTTAATGTGACTGTTTACTGTTCCGATGTTGATAGAAAAGGCATCGGCAATCATTTTGTAGCTATCGCCCATTAATAGACGACTTAACACATCCATTTCGCGTTTGGAGAGTTCATAAGATTCTTTTTTTGTAGCCATATAGTTTTGAGATTTTTCGCAAAAGTACCGGCTTTGATATAATTGCACAATCATATAAATATATGAAATTTCGTTATTAATAAAATTTGTTTATACTAATGTTTAATGAAACAATTAAAATTCACTGCCGCAAAAGTAAGACCCGTCAGATTATCTGAAAACCCCCATTTGAGGGTATTTTTACTTCAGACAGAAAAAACCCCCATTTGGGGGTATTGACGGATTTTCTGTCAAGGAGACAGAGGAATTGACCTAAGTTTTATCAACCTTTTCTAAAGGATTGCCTTAAACCAATCTTTCACGAATTGCTTTGATGACGGCTTCGGATTTGGAGTTGACGTGCAGTTTTTTGTAGAGGTTATTGATGTGGCTGTACACTGTCCCGATGCTGATGAAACAGGCGTCGGCTACCATTTTGTAGCTGTCGCCCATAACAAGACGTTTGAGGATTTCGGTTTCGCGTTGGGATAATTGATAGGATTCCTTTTTTTCGGCAGAGACAGGCTTTGAGAAATATTCGAGCATTTTCCGCGCGATGCCGCTGCTGATAGGCGAACCGCCCCGGTAGAGTTCTTCGATGGCGCTGATGATTTGCGCTGAAGGCGTTTTTTTCAGCAGATAGCCGGTTGCACCGGCACAAAGGGCGTCGAAAATCTTATCTCTGTCTTCAAAGACGGTGAACATCATTACATTAATATCAGGAAAATCATTTTTCACCAACCGCGTCGCTTCGATTCCCGATAGTTCGGGCATGTCAATATCCATCAGGATGATGTCGGGACATTTTTCCTGACATTGATCCAGAATATGGACGGCGGAAGGCGAAGCCCAACACACTTCAAGCCCTTCCGTACTGCGTATCAGGAAGGACAAACTGTCTAACAACGTGATATTATCTTCATAGATAGATATTTTTATAGCCATTGTCTTATAATTTTTATGTTTTCTGATGCCATCGCATCAAAGTATGGATATTAATTCGATGCTGCCTGTCAACTTGTTTTTGTTGTTGTAGCTTTCGGATTTTACGGTTCCTATGCCGGGCGCATACCACGATATGGTCGTTGCCACCACATTCTTTCGCATGACGGTGGTGGTAACTGTTTGCGTGACTTTGTGGCACGTGAACGTTCCTGCCCGAACAGCCACCGTTTCAATAGCCTGACATTGACCGTCAGTCATTTTCATGTCCGTACGCATTTTCATGATGCCCATTTCCATCGTCATCGTCATGTTGGCATCCTTGAGCGACTGACCGGGTTGCAGGTTGCCCGGCAACTCCATCGGAACGCCGGTAAACTCCACCTTTAAGTCCGGCGTTTTCATCTGGTCGATAAACATTTGGTTCATATCCAGAATAACCACGCCGTCGCGAATGACGACCGTGCACGGGATCTCCTGGGACTGCCTGGACTGCGGCTTCATGTTTTTGTCGAATCTCTCCATCACATACGAGATAGTCAGATT
>Ga0099364_10007556_pt1 | contig 15493 bp, 8 predicted proteins | sample TergutTh196P3_FD_73070 | JGI IMG/M metagenome (GOLD analysis project Ga0099364, IMG submission 73070) | Microcerotermes parvus P3 segment gut microbial communities from Pointe-Noire, Republic of the Congo - Th196 P3 | ecosystem: Host-associated > Arthropoda: Insects > Digestive system > Gut ... | reverse complement strand
CGGACGCGGTTTCAGCGTTTCCGGCGGATCCTCCAAGTCGAAGGCGGTGGTTGCCAATCGATCTTCCAGTGAAATTTGGTCGCGGACATTGACTTGCAGTCCAAACGCTTCAGCCAACAATTCGGCGGACTCTCTTTCCAATTGCGCGTTCATCATCAGGGGCGTACCCATTTCGAGCAGTTTTTTAATAACCGAGGCGACAGTAAGCCCGGTCTGTTCGGCAAACAGTTTCACCGTGCAAGGCAGTTGAATGACAAGATCGCTTTTTCGCGGTGCCGCCGTGCTTGGTGCCTGCTGGCCTTTTTTCCTCTTGCGGATCAGTTGCCGCTGCAACGTGGCTTCGCCGTCGATGTCGTCGCCGTAGCGTCTCTGCGTACTGCCGCGGCGAGGCTTTTTCTTGTGTGCATCCTGCGGCGACGGTTCCGTTGCACTGCCGGAACGCCTTCTAATGCCCTTGATCCGGGAGTCGTCAGAAGGATCAGGCGGAGCAGTTGGTTCTTTCGTTCCCGATCTTTTTTGGCCCTTTTTGGCTTCGCGGGCTTTTTTCTCGTCCTCACGCTGCCGCTGCCGCTCTTCGTGTTTGCGAATGTGTTCGTCGATTAGTTTCGACTTTCCCTCTTTGGCGGCGAGAATTTCTTTGGGAAGTTTGGCATCTGGCTTTTGCGGAGCAGGTTCCTTCGGCGTTTTTGAAGGCTTTGCCGTCGGTGCTTTAGGAACAGGGGCAAGGTAAATCGCCGGTCCGGTCGGCTTGGCAGTGGGAGCCGCCGGTTTGTCGCCTTCCGTTTTTCGCCGTTGGTCGAGATTGGGAATTTTGTCCGTAATGACCTTCATCGGACCGCGATAGCCGTCACTGCGTACGGCGGCGGCGTGGCCGGGAGTGGAGAGACCAGTAGTAACCGGCGGCGGGGGAGCCTTCGGCGTTTTTGGCGATTCCGGAGTTTTCTTCGTTTTTCCTTGTTCCGCTTTCGATTTCAGGAAGGTTCCCAGCGGATTTTTTCGCCCTCCGTGGCCCCGTGTTTCTGTAGCGGCGAGCGAAGTGAGGTCGATTTTTCCGACCGGCGGCGGCAACAGGGGACCTTTGGGTGGCTCCGGTTCGGCTGAAGGTGGTTCGACGGGTTCTTCGACTGGAGGTTCGGGCGTTTTTTTCGGCGGAGCCTTTTTGGTCGGTTTGACGGGTTTTTCTTCGGTGGGCGGTTCAGGAGTCGCAATGGGCGGCGCAACGGGAGGTGTCGTTTCGGACGGCTCTTGCGGTGCCGGTTTGGCGGACTCGAGGTCGGGGACCGATTCCTTTTTCGTCGGTTTCGTCGCAGGTTCCTTGAGGACGGGAACTCTTCCGGCAGTGCCTGAAGAAGCCGGGCGCTGGAACTGCGCATCCGGTCGCGTCGGCGCACCGTGTTTGGGCGTCTTGGAAGAGGATTTTTGGATCGACGCTTTAACCCTGTCGGCTTCGTCTTCGGTCAGGTTGGCCAATGCGGACCCCTTCCCTTCGATGCCGAGCGCTTTGAGGGTATCTACAATCGTCTTCGTTTCGACTTTGAGCTGTTGAGCCAGCGCGTAAATTCGGATGGACAAGTTTCGACTCTCTCCAAGTACCTAAAAGTTGTATACCACGGTGCGGTTCGCCATAACAACACGAGCCGCGATGTGTGGTACGATGCGTTTGTTTACATAAATTGCGTCCTTGTGGGTTAAAGGGTTGAAAGTTTTTCCCGGCGCGGCTCGTGCTTGTTTTTGTTGCCAATCAACCACGAATCACGAACCACGAATCACGCTTCCTCCTTTTCCGTTTCGCCTTTCCCCGAATTTTCGGGGACCGACGTTTCTCCCAAGTGTCGTTCCTTCTTCATTTTTTCTTTGGTTTCCTCTTCCTGCTCAGCGAACTCCTCCGCTTGGGCGATAATCGCCTCGGCTTCCTCCAAGGTGATGTCACCCATTTGCATCAGGTCATTCGGCTCGATAATCGACAGGTCGTCAAACGAGAGGAACCCTTCGCCTACGAGTCGGTCGGCCAAGTCGGGTGACATACCGGAAATCAGGGCATATCCTTCGATTGCCTTTTCGAGGTCGGCCTCCAATTCGTCGCGGGTCATAATTTCGACGTCCCAGCCACAGAGTTTGCTGGCCAAGCGGACATTTTGCCCCTTGCGCCCGATGGCAAGGGAACGCTGATCCTGCTTGACGAGGACGACAGCTCGACCGAGCATCGTACAGAGGATTGTTTCCTCAACCTCGGCAGGCTTAAGAGCATTCGGAATGAATACCAGCATGTCCGCACTCCAAGGAACAACGTCGATCCGTTCGTTGTTCAGTTCGTCCGTAATGTTCTTGATGCGGCTGCCACGCATTCCAATACAGGCTCCCACGCAGTCGATCCGCTGATCGCTACTGTAGACCGCGATTTTTGTCCGATAGCCCGGCTCGCGCGAAATTTCTTTGATTTCGATGACGGCATCAAGAATTTCGGGAATTTCGGCCTCGAACAATTTCCGAACAAGGCCGGGACGAATCCGGCTGAGGATCACCTTGACCCGATTGCCGGTTTTTTTGACATCGATGACCGTGGCTCGAATCCGATCACCAAGGGAAAAGTTTTCGCCAGGAATCCGATCGCTTCGGGGAAGCACTGCTTCGACGCTCGATCCGACAAGGGAGATGATCGTTACCCCGCCGTCGTTTTTCTGAACGACACCGGAAACCATTTGGTCGATCATGGCCCGGTATTCCTCGTAGACCGCATCGCGCTCGGCTTCACGAATTTTCTGGATCATAACCTGTTTGGCACTTTGGGCACCGATCCGGTGGAGTTCACCGATTTCCTGTGGCGAAATCGAACTCCCATCGCGCATTCCGGTTACTTCGCCGCTAATTCGATCAATGGTGATTTTGATGACAGCTTCTTCGCCGTACCGTCGCTTGGCGGCCGTTGCTATTGCCGCCTCAACGCCGGTAAAGACGATTTCTTTGTCGATCCGCTTGTCGCGGTGGATTGCGTCGACGATTCGCAGCACTTCGCTGGGATTCATGGTATTTTCACTCTTTCTCTGTAGGAACCGCCGCCGATTTTCCGGATGCTCCGATCCGTTCCGTCCGCGTCGGGGCGTTGGAAATCCGTGAATCTTCGACCTCGGCGCGCAAACTCGAACCGACGCCTTCCAACGACAACAGACTGTCATTTTACACGGAGCAATGACAAGCGTCAAGAGACACGGAGCGGTTTGTAGAAAAACAGAAAAAAGGAAGAATACGCCGGGGACACTGCCCCATACGTTTCAATTTAAGGTTACAGCAGTGAATTTAGCGAAAAAATCGCGGAGAATACCGAAAGACAACGTTGTTTCGCGTTGCCTCAATGTTGTCTTTGGAAAGTTCTTTATGCTCCTTTGATCGGAGCCCCCTGACGTATTAGGGCTTAAGTTGAAACGTATGCTAGTACCTGACCTGATCTAAAATTGTGGATTCGATCTCCGTCATTCCCGCGCAGGCGGGAATCTAGAGGAGGAGATATAACATCCTTCCCCTAGGCCCCCGCCTATGCGGGGGTGACGAGTATTCACAATTTTAGATGCGGTCGAGCACTAGAGCGTATTAAAAATTGGTCTGGACAAAATTCGGAATGCGCACTAGACAAAAGGTGTTATCCCCGTTCCTCTAGAGATTTTCATTCCCCACTTGGCGCTACTGTAACCGTGTCGGTTCAAGTTCGCCTTCATAGTATTCCGGCGTCGTTATTTCACCGATGGTTCCGGTTCCCGTCAGACCACGCAGGCGAATTTCGACGCATTTGTCACGGTCGTTTTTCAAGAGGACCGCCGCCGTCGAGGTCGCTCCGTCAGGAAAAAAGAAAATCGGCGTCGACCAGACGGCACCGTCCAGAGCCGCCGTTTCGCCGAGTCGCGTTTCCTGTCGGGTAACCTCGTCGTTTTCCGAAGCGTTTTTCTCAACATCGCTCTCGCCGGCGGTTGTGAGGCCGAGATAGAACGCCGTGCGTTCGTCCGGTAACGTGATAACGTCAGCGACGAGTACCGTACCGGGAAACGTCACGAGCCGTGCGCCGGTTTCCTCCGATGCCATGCCGGGGTCCCGAAGAATGAAATCCTCCATTTGTCCGGTAAATCCGCCGCGTTCGAAGGGATCGAGTTCGTTGGAAAAGCGATACCGGTCGCTTGTTTCCCGCGTGGACAGCGATGCGGTAAAATGGGCGTCGAGTCCCCGGTCGATCAGCATTTCGTTTCCGCCGATTTTGTAGCGGACGCAGACGATTTGGCCTTCCTCGATTGCTTGGAGTCGGGCCTCTTTCCATTCGATACGGACCAGCCCCGCTGAATGAGTCAGACGCTGATTTTCCAAAACTCCATTCAGAGGCGGTACCGAGACCGCTGCCAGTGCCAGGAGAATTACCAGCACCAGCATCAGCTCAATCAGTGTGACGGCGGCTCTTCGCATGGAAATGGAATGACGTTCGGTAAATCGCATTAAAAATCGGTGTGGTATTTCTGTCCCCTAATCCCGTGCCTAAAAAGACCTCAAAGAGGGAAAGAGAACGGTTTTATTCATGCCGACCGAAAATGGCAGTTATTGGTGTTGCACAGTATAATCAAAATCCCCTCAAACCGAGTTCTAACAAAACTTAGGCCTATTAGCAACACGTTGCCCAATGCCCTCACCGATATACCGATATTACGGGACGACCTCATAATACATCGTTTGGTCGTCCGGGAAAATAGGGAACACACGAAAAGTAGGCTTCCTCGATTTACTGTTTCCTTCGGACTCGTTCGACAGAGAAATCAAACCGGCGCACTGCACCATCGACTTCGAACTCAATGTCCGAGGTGTCCGGACTGTCGTATCGGCTGTCGATAAGAGGAGTATACGTGGAATTACCGCTGCCATCTGCGGAAACCAGTTCTGTCCCAACGAGAAAAACCTTATACTTGCCCTTCGGCAAACCGTCGTTTCTGCCCGTCGAACTGACTCGATATGTTCCGTCGTCGCTCAAGTATCCTCGAGCAACAAACTGCCCCGTGACAAAACAGACCGTTCCTCGGGTCAGTGGGCTACCATCGTCCACAAAGGTTACTTTGCCTCGTAGTGGAACTTTATTACTGCAACCGCAACACAACGCCGCTACGGTCACACCGATGAGACCTATGGTAAGGATCAAACCACGTTTCAGGCAATGGGACAAATTCATTTTCGTTCTTTCCTCGCAGTAACAGGAAATTTCATGGAACATCACTCGGTTTCCGTTTTTCAGGAAACCGACTCCTAATCAAGGCTCACGACGTGCCCATCGTTGACGCAGGAGAGGTACAACAAAACTTGAGGCAACATTGTAACGGAAACGCTGCGAACGGAACCGTCTCCCAAGGTGAACAGGCAGACCATGGGGTGATAACTGCCAAACGGAAAACTGTCCGGATAATCGTTAATCCTTCCAAGATAGTCGTAAGGTCCTATCGCAAGCATCCTTCCGTTACTGAAATCGGCATTTCGTCCCGTGGTTATACCCTTGAGCCAAATTCCCGGCGAGTGACCTTGTAAATATTCATTAGCGCAGTCTGCTTGTTCATTTCGTGCGTGAACCTCGGAGCCGTCAGGTCCCCATGCGGCATCCGCCGCGCAGGATCCGAGCGCATCAATCGGAATGTGTTTTTCTCCGAAAATGATCTGATTCGATGTACCGTCTTGCCACCAAGCCATATCATCACGCGGCGACCAAGACGCAATCAACGCACCTGCAGTGCTGTCGTCCTTTGAGTATTTGTTGGCAGCCGTACCGGCACTGGCTTTGTAAGCATCGGTATAAGTGATGATGCCAATACGGAAAGGCCCGTCAACATTGTTGACGGAATACCTGTGGTTTGTCCAACTGTTGGTGCTACCACCTTCCGTACTGTTATCGGGGTAGCCCCAAATCTCAGGGTCTCCTTGCCGGGCTGTCGTAACAACGGCGTAATCCCCCCGAGGCCCCGAGGGGCCTCTTCCTTCAACACGATCACGGTTTAGGCCATTGGCATACGCATCACGTTGTCGAGCCGGACAGATCATGCCGGCAACTCCGGTCCGATCGGTTCGGGTTATTCCATTGATCGTTTGTGTTGCGTCACGGTACCATTCTCTTAAATTGCCGTCCAGCGTACCGCGTGGTGAAAGCGAAGCGATTGTATCATATCGAGGTGTCTGTTCGAGATAAGGATACAACAGAACAAACAGAGCCGCTTTTCCATAACCAAGATGCTGCGGCGGCAGCCCTCGATGAGTATCGTGGAAATTATGGACGGCGAGTCCAAGTTGCTTCAATTGGTTGGTACACTGCACTCTTCGTGCCGCTTCGCGTGCAGCCTGCACAGCGGGCAAAAGAAGAGCGATCAAAACGCCAATGATCGCAATGACGACAAGAAGTTCAACAAGAGTGAACCCGCCCTTTTTACATAGAGCGCCCCCCCCCCCTATTTTAACAAAAACGTTTTTCATAGTCTTTCTCCTGTGAAACTGGATTGGAAACAAAACCTCTTAACCAAGTTTAGCACGTCAATGAGGTGACATTTTGAATCAAGAGCCGCAAGTGTAGCGCAGCGAAACTTGCGGGTGGAACCTGCCACGCGTGCGCAACACCCGCAAGTTCCGGCGGAGTACCGCCTACACTTGCGGCTCTTGTAAAATATCAAGTTATCGACGTCGATTAGTATAGCACATTCGACGGCAAATGTAAAGAGGGGCAGAGTCGCAGAGATTAGACCTGTTGCATCACTCCCGCCTACGCGGGGGTGATGCAACGGTCTATTATAAGGTTACGGGACGACCTCATAATACATCGTTTGGTCGTCTGGGGAAACTGGGAACGTCAGAAGATCGTTCTTCCACGAGGCAGGAACTTCCTTTTTGCGGGTTCCCGTTGCATCCAATGCGTACACTTTGCGATTGCCGGACGTCCGGATTTCGACCTTACCGTTCAGGCACGTTCCCGTGACGGGACCTTCACCGGGATTCGGACCGGTGCAAGTCCGTTCGACGTTCCACACCACGTTCCGGTTTTCGAAACGTCCGCCAATCGTGAACAGCAATCGCTCGGAATCCACAATGGCTTTGCCGTCGAGACTGTTCAACATCGCAACGCCGAAGTCGCCTTCGAACTCCTCGAATTCCAAATTCAGGGAATCCACTCCGATGACTCCGCCGCCGAAAGGCCCCGAAACGACGGCACATTGCGGGGAGTCCGCCAATAGAAAACTGCGTCCGAAAATACTCTGCACAGTAATCTGACTTTTCGATTTTCCTGCCTCGTTCGTGCGTTGTATTTTCGGTTGCGCCGTTTCGTCGAGGTAAGTGGGGGAAACAGCAAAGCGGGTTGTGAGAAGATCGGCAGGTCGTTCGAGCACCTGTTCCCAAGCCGATGGAATGCGAAAGAACACGTTCCACGGCTTTTGCGGCAGATGCAAGGTTTCGACTGTCGTAAGTGCTTCGAACGCTCCGGTTCGATAGGCAATTGCCGCCGCCGGAAAGAATCCGAACTTGCCGGGATGATTCGTACAGTCAAACGGACCGGAAATCAGATTCGACGCTCCATACGCTCCGTAAGGACCACCGCAGAAGGCGTACAGGGCGTCCCAGTCTTGTAAACTTGCAACGACAACCCACAGCGGCATCATTTCACTGGCATAATCGCTGGGAAACGGACAATCGTATTCCGAAACCGAATACGGCTTTCCCTCCACACGACTCTGAGACATTCGATGTAACGCCGTTGGTTGACCTTTGACCATCGCCCGCAGTTGCGAAGAATTTCCGATGCGCCAATTTCCCATCGCGAAGTTCCACGGTGTTCCAAAGAAATCAGGGTGTTCCCAATAAGCATGAACATCGATGAAATCCATCTCGGCTTCTCGATGGAGTCCGCTGATTCCGCCGTAATCGATCTGGCTGTCGATCAAAAGGGCTTGCACATTCAATTCATCACGCAAATAATTGTACATTGTGTCAGCATAAGCCCGATCGAGGTCGACCATAAACTGCAATAAATCGCGCAAACGCAACTTGCCGCCGGTGCTCGGCAACGGAATGTTTTGTTTCGTGAGGCTTTCGTCCGGTTGCAAACCGGCTTTCGGATTGCCTTTGACCATTTTGACGTCGACGATTTCGACCTTTGTGTTCGCTTTGCCGCCGACGAAAAATGCAATCCGCGTTTTGTCCTCAATGGCTTCCCGTGCGATGAACGAAAACGTGTATTCCCGCCAAGTGTTATTCGATTCGTAAAAGGCATTCAGTCCGTTGCTACGCCAATTGTCGATCTGCCACTGGACGCCGAGCCGCGAATGGTTCGGCACCGAACTGCGGATTTTGAAACTCAACGTGTAATCTTCGCCGTCCACTAAAGTCAAACCGAGGAGTTGGATTTGCACGTGCCAGTCTTGGGCACCGCCTTTGGGAATTTCGACCGCGACGTTCGGATTGGCTCCGTCCGTATTGGATTCGATCAGTTTGATCTCCGCGCCGCCGTGACGTTCGAGATTCCACGACGAATCCTGTTTCAGTAACGTCGTCGTTTCGACGGATGCCGGTTTCCACGCCGCAGCGAGTGCGGTATCGTTTTTGTAACGATTTTTCAGCCAACTATTCCAAAGCACCCGCAGTTCTTCCTGATAGAACTCCGGAATTTGCGTATAAAATTCCGTACCGTTTTCCAAAATTGAGTTTTCGTTATCGAATTCGACGACGAACACTGCCGGGTCCTCGGCCAGTGTCAATCCTGTGTACGGATTCTTGCGGGTCAACAGGTCGTGCGCCCATTTCTTTTGCAGTTCGATCCAGCGTGGACTGAAGCGATTGACCTTTTTGAGCGGATACGGCTGGTTTTTCCATTCCGGTACGCCGTCGCCGGGAAGGAGACCACGCATAACTCGCAGATTGATGTTCGAATAGATTCCCTGCTTCTTACACTCGGCAATGAAGTGAAAGAATCGATCGAGGTGTTCCTCGTTGAAGTGTTGCGTGTCGGGACGCTTGGTATCGATCAGCGTTTTGGCGGGATTCCTGCCGTCGAGGTTATGGAACCGGATGACGTTCACACCGGCTTTAGCAAGATGGGCGGCGAACTTTTCACCGTCTTCCTTTTTTGGAAACGCAACGTCTCCGCCCATATTGATTCCGAAGAATCGGATCACTTTGCCGGTTTTCGATTCGATGAACTTGTCGCCTTTGACGACGATTCGTCCGTTTTTTCCTGCCGGTTTTTCGTTCAAAAACGAGAGGTCGGTTGCCGTTCCCGGTTTGGCGTCGTCCCAAGGAATTGGAAACGGAAATCGTCCCTCTGGAATATCCGCACCGAAAGTCGGAAGAACAGAAAGAAACAACACGACCAACGGAATAAGCGTTTTCTGCATCGTGGGGAGGAGTTGAAGGATGGGGTGTGGATGTATAAAAATTTTGATCGTGAACGGTCGGCGACCTACCGCTTTCGCGGAGATGACGAAATTTGGAAGTTATGCAACAGATTGCTTTATCATTCGCTTTTCGGCGGACGATTGACTTTGATGTCATAAACTCGCGTCGAACCGTCGATTTTTATTTCCCAACCGGATCGGTCGGGACGAGTATGTGCCGGATCAATCAGTGGAATCATTTTCGAATCCGGATTGTTCAATTCCTCTTCGACCGTTGCTCCGGAAATGTACACTTGATACGTTCCCGGTGGAATTCCGTCTTTGGCACCGACGTAACCGACCTCATAGTACCCGCCTTTTTTCAGTTCGCCCCGAGCATAGCCCTTTTCGTTTTCGAAATTGACCATTCCGATTTCAAGCGGCGAGCCGTCGTCCGAAAACGTGACCCGCCCTTTCAATGGATAATTACCGGAACAACCGAACAGCGAAACGACAACCCCAAGGGCTGCGATAACGGAAACAAATTTTTTCATAGGAACACTAATGGAAAAAGATAAACACGGGTTATGGTGCAGAAACGGCGGCTCCGTCATTGACATGAGCGAGTTTCGCCAGCAATTGCTTTTGAATTGTTACAGGCAGTCCGCGAACCGATCCGTCGCCCAACGCAAAATTGCAGATGCCGGGATGCCAACTGCCAAAGCCGTAGAAATAGGCATAACGCGCCTGTTGCGGATCATAGTTGGGCTGGGAGAGACCGAATTCCGCCCCACCGCCGTCGTTCCAATGGACGGCACTTCGGAAGGCGGCCCCAACCGTTTGGCGTGCCCCGCCGGCAAAGAGAATACCGCAGTCGGCAGCCCTCCCTGGATTCGTGTCATCGCAAATGTTCAATCTGCCTGTTGGGATGTGTTTTTCGCCGATGATCAGTTGGTTACTCGTACCGTCCGCCCAGCGAGACATCTCCGCAGTGGTCGGCTCCCAGTTTTGCATGTTGTAACGCCAATACGCATTCGTTCCCGAATATCTCGCCGGTACAAACGGACCAAACAAGGTGGGCATATCCGTAAGTGCCGTGAAATAACCGTTTGTCCAATCGGAGGCAACGTAAGCAGCGGGCGGATCATCAATGTCATCCGGGGGACCACAAACCATGACGACGGCGTAATCGCTCAGCGGACCGGAAGAAAGATACATTGCATTACTGGTTGGGCCTGTGAGATTGTCCATAAACAGGCTGACGATATGCGTCCCTCCCCCCCGTCTGGATGGACAAACGTAAAGGGAAACGGAACCGAATGCTTTGCGGTCCGCCTCTTGGAACGCAGTGGCGGCATTGATCTCATCGTTATCCGTTCGGCCTTCCCACCAACCGCGCCCATCTTTGGTTACTCGTGCGCCGTAACCGATCCTCGTCCCGGCAGGATTTCCCGATACGGCATTTTTCAGTTCCAGCCGTTCGATTCGCTCTTGCAGGGCGGTTTGCTCAATGAAAGGGTAAAAGAACGTCCAGAAAGAAAAAGTTCCTTCTCCGTTCGGCCCTATGTCAATGTTGGTCGGCGGCAATCCTCTTCGTGTGTCGTGAAAATTGTGGATCGCGAGACCGAGTTGTTTCAAGTGATTGGTACACTGAGCTCGTCGGGCTGCCTCCCGTGCGGCTTGAACCGCAGGCAAAAGAAGAGCGATCAAGACACCAATGATCGCAATGACGACGAGAAGTTCGACAAGGGTGAAGCCGCCTCTTTTACATAGACCGCCCCCCCCCCCCTATTTTAACATAAGTGTTTTTCATCGCTTTTCTCCTGATAGATGTGGATTTGGGATACAGTAGATTTGTTCCATTAACCCGTCCCCCCCGCGAAGGCGGGAGACTAGACGCAGGATATTAACCCTGTTTCTCTAGATTCCCGCTTTCGCGGGAATGACGATGGGGGATTATGGAACAATCTAATCACATTCTACTTCGTCCGGCAAAAAATGTAAAGGGAAAATTGAAAAAAATTTTTTTTGCCGGATGCACCGGAGTACCGGCTAAATGTTATTGGGGCACGTACCAGAGCGATTCCCAGTATTTTTGGTCGATGGCAAAGGGATCAATCGGCATCGTCTTGTAATCGTGATCCGGCGGCAAAACGCCATAGCGGATCATCTCCCGTGTGTACGTTTCGTTAGCGTAAAACGGCGTAATGCACGACCGGGTGCCGGACAAAATGTACTGACGACAACGCTCAATCCCCGCAAGGATCGCTTTGTAGTCAGGATCATCCTTGTCGGCAAAGACGATCTCCTTACAGCGTTCGTACCCGCCTGCCGATTTTGCAAGGGGTCCGTGGAAAATCCGCGATCTTTCTGGGTGCGACAAGTTGTACATCCAACTCGGCGTAAAGCGTCTCACAGGATGCGACGGAGTCAGCGGTATCATTCGGTCGTCCGTGTGGCAACCGTTGCAACGTCGGGTAATCGCCTCTCCCATCGCTTGGACTTCCGGCCATTCGAGGTCGATGCGAATCCACGCTTCGTTATAGACCCAGCCGAGTTGACCGTGAGCGTTGGCGGCGTAAGTTCCGGCGTAGTTGGCACCGACGTCCAACCAGAATTTGACCATTTTGCGTTCGTGTTCCGAGAGTTCCACGCCTTCGTGCTTTTCGTCGATCAGTTTCATCAGCGCACTGGCGCGGCTTCCGATTTCGTATGGTTTGAAGTTGCTCATCGCACGGTTCCGATTGTCGCCGAACATTTTGCGGTGCGAAAGCATTTCGTAACTCCGCGTAAATTTCGGCGTCCAATCACCATAAAGAAGAACGCCTTTTTCCGCCCGTTCATCGTTGTGGCACTCGACGCAGTGTTTGTCCAAAATCGGTTGAATGTCCCGAGCAAAGTCGAAAACATCCGGAATGTCCCGAATCGTCTCCGGCTTTCTCGGTTCCCGGCTCAAGACCTTGGCAATCGCTCGTTGATGCGCGGCGGTCGGAGTCATCGTTCGGTCTTCGTGGCAACCAATGCAAGTCGTTACTTCGCCGGGCATGATGCTGGTAAAACTGTGCATCCGCTTGACCGGCCAGCCGTCGTGGTCCATTGCAACGAACAAGAAGCTTCGCATAGCGGGCAGTTCCATTAAGGCTGATCCGTCTTCTTCAACGGGAATCGTGCCAACAATGCGTTGGAGCGTGAAGGTTCCGCCAATGGAAATTTGGTCCATACCGCCTTGGTAGTGAATCGGTTCCGGCAGGGTTTCGAGGACGAGCAATTCCTTGATCGAGCCGCGTTCGACCGTTTGCATTTGCCGACCTTCGTACACGTCGATCAGTGCGAGGACGCCGGTCGACTTCGACAAGTCGGTCTGGTCGGCGATAACGACTTCCGGTGTTCGCGGAATGATCGGTCGTGGTTCGTGAATCCAGAAGCCCTGAAACGCAAACTCTTCGGGCAATTCGTACAGGATTTGCTCGCGTCCTTCACGGTCGATCAGTTCGAGCCGCGCACGCCGGGCGGCCATATAGGCGTCTTCGGAGAACGCCCACGGATCGGCGTGTTCGTAGTGGTTCGTAATCGAAATCGCTCCGGCGGGATCGTCCGGGCCTCCCGTCGGATCAACCAGCGTAATGCGTCCGTAGTGTTCGCGGATTCCGTGCCCTGGCGAAAACGAAGCGATTGTTTTGTTGCTGTTCGGTATCGGCTTGGCGTCGATCATCACAATGTCCGGTGCCAAGTTACCGTAATAGACCATTTGCCGGGTTCCATCGGGGTTCATCGTCCAAAGGTGATGATAGTGAACCTGCGAGCGGTCGACGTACTCCCAGCGGGTGTACAGAATTTGACCGTTCGGTAACGGCCACGGCGTGTTGTCGTGTTCGATGTTCGCCGAGAGTTCGCGGATGTTTTCGCCGTTCGGTCCGCAGATGTGGATCGTGGCGACCGGTGTGAGCCAGCACTGCACCCAGCGTTTGCAGCGACTGGAACAGAAAATAATGTCGCCGCTTGCCGTGTACGTCGGTTCGATGTCGTCCCAATCGCCGAAGGTCAGTTGCCGAAGACCGGTGCCGTCGACGTTAATTTCGTACAGATTGAAATGCCGCTTTCCTTCCGGCAGATACGAAAAGACGATGCGTTTGCCGTCGTAGTGAATCTGCGGATCGCGGATCGTACCTTTTTCGTCCTTGAAAATCGTGCGGACTTCGCCGGAATCGACATTGAGAATATTCAACCAACTTCCGGCGCCGAGCGGAAAGGGAAATTTGTTTTCATCGTGAGCAAAGTAACCGAAGTTCGCGTACCAATGGGGGTCGATCCCCGGTTTGCGGACGACGAAAAGGATTTCTTCGGCGTTGTTCATCGGTCCGGCACGAAAATCTCTCTTGAGGTCGACGGGCGGCAGTTGCTCTGGTATTGTCGGCGCAGTGGCAAGGCGTACATAGTCGTAGAACAACCAACTGCCGTCCGTCAGTCTGATCGTCAGCGTGTTCTTGCCCTGTTTGACGGCACCCTTGGCAATCGGAATGACTGCCGGTTTGAAAAAGCCTTGCTCATTGGCCGCATTGAACTGCCACTTGTCGGGTGGGCCTGTCGGTTGTCGAACCGGTTCCGATGCTTGCCCGTTGACAATGACGTTCACCAGCGACGGTTCCGTGGGATGGGAGAAGCAGCAACCGAGAATGAAATACAATTCGTCAGGATAGTCCTTCGCGGCATCGAATTCGATTTCGACTTGGAATGACTTTCCAGCGTTCTTCATATCCCTGGTACTCATATGGAATGGGGTCCAGTTCAACGTTCGGCTTTTACCGACGACGAATTTGTGGACCGATCCTTCTTGGTCGGCGACTTTTTCCCAGGGAATCCAGTGCCTGAACTCCGAGGCCATTCCATCGGGACGACCAATCTGGAAAAGAACCTCCTCGGCGTACAGTTCGCACACGGACAGTACGGCGAGGGAAAAAACGCAACGAAAAACGGAAGCGAGCATTTTTATCTCCTTCAAAAAGGAACCGTCCCGAAGGGGTTTGATGCCTCTAACTCCCGGCGAAAGTCGAGAGAAGCGACACCCATAACCCAGTTAGAGCATTTCTGACATTTGTGTACTGTTTTTTATCACCGTCGGCACGAAGGACACGAAGATTTTTAATTAAGGGGTGATGACGAATAAGCCCCCAATATTTCAATGTTTCACTGACATGCCCTTTCTTTGTTCTTCGTGGCTTCGTGGTGTACGATAAAGTAAGTAAAAATTAGAAACGCACCAGAGCGTTTTCGGAATTGGTATAGGCTTTTTTCGTCATCCTCTTCCCCGTGGGGGAGGAGACTTTGCAATCCTCCATGGGGAGACCGGTGTGCCTAGCGGCCCCCTCTGTCTTTTTCAACGCCTTCCGGTAGAATGGGATGCGTCTTTTTTTCCCACTCTACCCGAAGAGGGTCATAATGAATCGTTTCAGCGAATGGATCAGTGGTCGCGTTTTTCGTATCGTTCACGGGAATAACCTCGTTTATAATACCTGCTGGGAAGACCCACGACTTGACAAAGTCGCCCTCGAATTAACGCCGCAAGACAACCTTCTCGTCATCACTTCGGCGGGGTGCAATGCCTTGTCCTACGCCCTGACCGGGTTGAATCACGTCTATGCCGTCGATATGAACCCTCGGCAAAACGCTTTGCTCGAACTGAAAATCGCCGGAATTCGTCATCTTGACTTTGAAACCTTTTTCCAGATGTTCGGAAGCGGTCGGCTGGTCGGCGTTAAGGGACTCTACCATTCCAAACTCCGCAGCGCCCTGACACCGTGGACGAGACGTTATTGGGACAAACGAATCAAAAAATACTTCGACAGCAAACGCAAAAGTTTCTTCTTTTGCGGAACGTCCGGTGCCTTTGCCCGGTTTATCAACAGTTACATCGACCGCAAAAAGGAGTTTCGGGGATACGTTTACGAACTCCTCTCGGCAAAAACACTGGAAGAACAGCACGAACTCTGGTTCGACAAAATCAAACCGAAACTCTGGACGAAGTTGATCCGCTTCGTCGTCGGACGCGACGCAACGATGTCGATGCTCGGCGTTCCCCGCGCTCAAATCAAACAGATCGAAGACCAATACGACGGCGGCCTCGTCCAGTACGT
>Ga0099364_10007555_pt1 | contig 15493 bp, 9 predicted proteins | sample TergutTh196P3_FD_73070 | JGI IMG/M metagenome (GOLD analysis project Ga0099364, IMG submission 73070) | Microcerotermes parvus P3 segment gut microbial communities from Pointe-Noire, Republic of the Congo - Th196 P3 | ecosystem: Host-associated > Arthropoda: Insects > Digestive system > Gut ... | reverse complement strand
TGCTCGTCGCCCCGGAGTAGGCGGGGGCCTAGAGGAAGGATGTTATATCCCCTCCTCTAGATTCCCGCCTACGCGGGAATGACGGAGATCGAATCCACAATTTTAGATCAGGTCAGGTACTAGACTCCAGACGAAATTGAGTTTGCTTCATCACCATAAACTTTTGCAATTAAAGAAGATGTGAACATCTGTCCTCTAGGCCCCCGCCTGCGCGGGGGTGACGGGAATGTCGTCCAAACCCATTTTTAATACGCTCTAGTAACTCGTCTTTATTGATTGCAAACGTTGGAGCGATTCCTCGTCGAGTTGACAATCCGTAATGTCGAGTTCTTCGAGTTGCTCCAGCGAGGCGATGAGTTCGACCATTTCCGACGACAAAGCAACGCCGGAAAGGTCGAGAATTCGCAGTTCCGGATATTTCTTCAGCGCAGCGGCTCCGTTTTCGGACAAAAACGCTTTCCGCAACGAGAGTCGCTGAAGTTTCGGTCGCGTCGCTTCGTCTTCGGCGAGGCGTTCGAGAAAACTTCCCGTTACCATCATACCGTTGACCGTCAGGCGGCGGAGTTTCGGCAACCCGTTGAGCGGAACCAGTGCGGCATCGAAAAGTGCCGAGTTCCGACTGAGCACGAGCGTGTCCAACTTGTCCGTCGAAGCGGATTCCGTTACGAATTTCTCGAAACCGCCCGGCGTAATAATGGCATCGTCGATTGTCAGACCACGAAGGTTGGACAGCGGAATGATTGCCGCCAACACTTCGTCGGTTACGCCGAATCCGCCGATTTTCAGATCGGCAAGTTGCGTCATTGACGCCAAACAACGGTAGTCGTCGGCGGCCAGTTGACCGCAATTCCGAAGGTCGAGAGCCTTAATGTGCTTCGACCCGGCTATTTCGGCAAGGGATTCGCCGGTTAGGTTCATTTCGATCAATGCGAGATTCTGTAACTTCGGCATCCGCTGCGGCAATGCACCGAGTTCGGCATCGGAAAAATTCGGCAACCGCCGCAATGTAAGCCGTTCCAATTTGGCAAGTCCGTCGAGGAATTCGCGGATCGGAACGTCTTGTAGATAAAGTTCCGTGAGTTCCCGCTGCTCTTTCAAACCAGCCAAGGATTCTGCGCTGACGGTTCCGCCGGCAAAGCGGAAGCGTTTCAGATTCGGAATCGACAGCGCCGCTTGGAGCACTTCGTCGTTTGCCGAGGCACGCTCACGAGCCAAGTCGACACCGACGATAACGCCATTTTCGTTACGTTCGACGGTTCCGAAGGCCGAAGCGATTAGTTTTTCGGCCTTCGTCGTGTCCGCTAACGGAACGACCGGTTCGGACGCTACCGTTTCCGGCCTGTGACACAAAACGAGTGATATTAGGCAAACGGTGAGAAGATGAAACAACACGATCCGAAATATTGACATAGTTCCTTTGTGGGAATGAAGAAGTTTTTAAGTTTCACACATACCGTTATGCGGCCTACCGGGAAAATGCCGCTTCGAATGATGCAAGCAGACAGGCGATCGTTGTTTGCTTCAAAAAAGTGCGTCGCGGTTCTCTTATGGTCGGAAAGCAAGTCGGGGCTTGGTATGGAGTGCAACGAAATGACGGCACATTACCTTTCTACGAAAACCCTATCGTAATAGGAAAAGAAAGGTGAGTCAAGAACGAGCCGTCATTTCTACGTTCCATTCCAGTTCGTCGTCAAGTTCCACAATTGATTTTTTAGGGAATGACGTCTTTGACTTTCCGACGCCGTTTTTTAACACGAAACTCACGAAAAATGTTGATCGTTGAAGTTCGTGTATTTCGTTTTTTCGTGTGTTTAGTGTTGAAAAAGACTCGTAAAAAAACTTGACGACGGCCTGGCTCCATTCCGGCTCCCCATTTTTTCTGTCCGAAATGGATTGATTTTTCCGACAATCTCGTGTAGAATGAGCAGGCGTGGCGGTTTCGATTTTTCCATTCCAATTTCCAAGGAGAACGTTATGAAAACGTTTTGTGTTAAACTAGGGGGGAGCAGTCGAACTGCAAAGTCAAAAAGTCATCCGGTGGGGCGGTTTCTTGCGTAGTAGGGGAAGGCGGATTGCGTTTTCACCCCATTTCCCCAACGAACAAGGAGGTTCCCATGAACACCTCGCCCCTCAACGCCCTCGTCAACGTCCTCAAAAAATCGACCGATCCCCGCAACCCAAAAGGAGTTAGGCATACCTATCACGGTACGCTCTCGCCCTCGCTCCTCAGCAAACACGGCTTGGACTCCTCGCCAGAATTCCCTCCATCGCCCACATTCAACGATGGGCCGAAAAACACTGGCACACCCTCCGAGCACCCCTCGGATTCAAACGCAACAAGCCGCCCGTCGATACCACCATCTCCCGAATCTTGGCAAAAGTCTCCCTCGAAGAACTCTCCAATTTGGGCGAGGGTGTGGGATTCGGGATTTGAAACCCGATCCCCACACCCGCTCCCGAATTCGCCGTCGCAAAGCGGTTGCGATTATTTGTTTCAACTCAAAAAGAATCAAGGCGATGCGTATGAAGCCGTGGAATACTGCTTCAAAGACGCGGAAACAACGGAGCCGGACTATACCAGTTACGGTAAAAAAGGGGCGACGTTGACATCCGGAAACTGTGGTGCGACCTCGACAATGCCGAGTATTTGTGCGAAAAGCTAAATATTCCGGATTGTCAAATTGCGATGCGTGTGGACCGTGAGGTATGGACTCCGGAGGGGGAGCTTCTGTCTCACGATGTTCGTTATTTCTTGAGCAGTATTGATCCTGGCACGGTGACTCCGGAGGATTTGGCACGTCTTGTTCGTGGTCATTGGCAGGTCGCGTTGTTTTTTCTGCGGCGGCAAGCCAGACCGCCGCTCTTTCTGTCTTGCGCTTGGTGAAACAGCCCGGCGATCCGCTGACGAAAACCGCCGAAAACTTTCACTATTCCCCCAGAAAAGCCCTCCAACTTATCGGGTTTAACGAAAATTAAACTTTGCAGGTCTACTGGCCGGATTAGGCGATTACAGCTCTGACGTAATGCTCTTGACAGGTTCCGCTGTTGGTTGCTATAGTTCGCCAACGAGTCCGAAATTGGACAACGGATTCGATTTAGACAACAATTTGAAACGGTCGTAAGATGTCTGGGATTGGCCAACTTCGAGTTTTTTCGCTTGTTTTCGCACTGTTTGTCGGTGTAAGCTCTTCCGTTTTCGCCAACCCGGCATTTTGGCCGGCGGAACGGACTTTTCTCGGACAAAACATCAGCTTCGTTTCACCGCAAATATGCTCGGTGAATTTTACGCCACAAAACTCGGCGACGTGGACTTGGCAACAGTTTCCAGACGGTATGATGTATCCTGCCTATCTTGCCGGTGTTAACGAATCGCGGTTCGGCAGTACTTGGAATAAAGACGACGATCTCGGCTGGATTTGGGACATCACGCTCGGCGGACAAATGCCAATACTCCGGTACGGCACGCGAAACAGCGTCCTTCCCGAAGGTTTTCAGCTGGACATCGAAGGTTCCGTTCATCTTCGACTCGACATTAAACGTGCACGGGATATGGATGCCAACGACTTTCGCTTCGGAATCCCGATCAGTTACGCCGTGAAGAATTGGCAATTCAAGACCGGTTACTATCATCTTAGTTCACATCTCGGCGATGAGCGGATTTTGCGGTTGAACAATGAAGGATATGATTCTCCTTGGGATCGGACAAATTACGTTCGGGAAGCATGGATACTCGGCGTTGCATACCGTCCGTATCGGGATGTTCGGCTTTATGCCGAAGCGGATTTCGCTTTTTGGCTCGGCGAGGGAACGAAGCCTTGGCATTTTCAATTTGGAGCCGAGTACAGTCCAATTGCTCCAACAGGCTGGATCGGTCGACCGTTCGCGGCGATCCATACCCGATTGCTTCAGGAACGCAACTACGACGGTAACCTCTGTATTCAATGCGGCTGGCAGTGGAGAGGCTCCAGGAACCAATTGTTCCGGGTTGGCTTGCAATATTTCACCGGAATCAGCGAGCAGTATGAATACCTCTACGTGAAACGCGAGAACAAAGTCGGGATCGGTCTCTGGCTTGATTGGTAAAGCACAGTCGTGGAAATGGACTGTTGTCATCCATGCCGGGCGGTTGTGTCGGCTTGCACCCCACCACCGATTGGGGTACAATGCCACGGGTTGACGTCTTTCCTCAAACAACCGACTCATGATGAAACGCATTCTCCTTCTCGGATCGTTATCGATCCTGCTGATGACAACGTTCGTTCAAGCAGCGGACCGGAATGTCGCAGACCGGAGCATCCTCGATACTCCGATCCTCTTTGCAAAGCAGTTCAATTACCAAGGACTGCATATCTACGACACCTTTTATCAATGGAGACCCGGCGGCGGAATCTATATCCTCGATAATCCTGCCGATCCGCCAGAAAAACATCGCATCCGACCCGTCATCGACGCCACAACGCCAGAAACACTCGGCGAAGGCGTCTATTTCGATCCGTCCCTGTCCTGGGACGCCACAAAAGTCGTCTTCTGCTTCAAGGGAACATCAAACGGTCATTCGACCATCTATGAAATCGGCGTCGACGGCAAAAATTTGCGGCAAATCACCAACCTTGACAACAACGGCAATCCATACAAAGGTTCCGGCGGCGGACATCACGACGTCAAGCCGTCCTATCTCTCCGATGGCCGCATCGTGTTCTGTTCAACCCGCTACAGCGGCCTCGTACCTTGTGCGAACAACGGCGTTACAATCTTGCACGTCGTCAACGGCGACGGTTCCGACGTCCATACGATCTCGGTTAATAACGTGACCGAATTCGATCCTATCCAACTCCCCGATGGCCGGATTCTCTTCGGACGCTGGGAATACATCGACAAGAACGCCTTGACGATCCAAAGCCTGTGGACCGTCATGCCCGACGGAACCAACGAAACGGCAGTCTACGCCAACAATATGGTCTTTCCCGAAGCGGTCCTCCAAGCGAAGCCGGTTCCCGGTGCGGATCACCTGATCGTTGCGGCCTACGCTCCGCACAACGCCCCGCCGCGTGGAACCATTGCAATGATCGACACCCGACTCGGCAAAAACGATCCGAAGGCAACGTTCAATTTCGAATATCCCGACGATCCGACGCATGACCGCGGCGATTCCTGCGAACCGTGGGCGCTGTGCGAAAACGTCGTTCTCTACAGCGGAGTGCCGGACGAAGACGACGCCCCGCAAATCCCGGTCGATACGCCGCCGTTCAAGACGCGGAACACACCGAAACTCAACGCCCTGATGCTGATCGACCGAAGTGGCAAGAAAGTTGTTGTTCATTCCGATCCGACCATTGACCTGCATAATCCGATTCCGCTCGTTGCAAGGCAGGCACCGCGCATTCCCTCCGATACGACGGATCGCTCGAAAATCACCGGCAACTTCTTCGTCCACGACGTCTACGAAGGAATGCCGCACGTTCCGCAAGGATCACTGAAATGGTTGCGAGTCGTCGAAGAAACCTCTCGTGTCAGTGAAAGTCCCGGCGGAAGCTCACTGAATCAGGCTTTTTCGATTTCCGCCGCTTTGGCGTGGAGTCCGAAGATTTATCACGGCATCGTACCGATTTCGGAAGACGGCTCCGTCTATTTCGAAGCACCGTCGGGCCGCTCGCTGAACTTCCAACTGCTCGACGAGGATTACCGGCTCGTTCGGAGTATGCGCACATTTATTCAAGCGGCTCCCGGTACGACGCGCAGTTGCACCGGCTGTCACGAATACAAATACGGTGTAACGCCGACCGTTGCCCAAATGCGCAAACTCGCCGAGGAACCGACGAAGCCGATTGACGAATCGTGGGGCAGCGGCTATCTCGACTATCCGAGTATGGTGCAACCAATTTTGGACAAAAAATGCGTTTCCTGTCACGGTGGCGAAAAGGGATTCGCCAAGGGACTCGACTTGTCCGGCGGATGGACGCAGTATTTTAACATCAGTTACGAAAATCTGACGGCTCGGCGTGAGAAGCAGTACATTGCGGACCTGATCTCCGGTATCTGCTGTATGAACGGCACGGCATATTGGTCCTGCAAGATTTTCGAACCTTACGAACACGGCACCGGCAATGCGCCGCTCGCCGAAATCCTGCTCTCGGAACCGCACAAGACGCACGCCAACCTGACGCAAGCCGAGCGGGAACTGATCTTCACGTGGATCGACAGCAACGGCCTCTATTTCGGTTCATGGGACTACACGAAAACCGGTGCCGTTGCCGGAGAACACGTTCGGGCGAAAAGCAAATTGATCGTCGAGATGAAGCAAGCGGATTGTGCGAAATGCCATCTCGATGGCGGCAATAACGTTAGGCGTTTCGACGACTGGATCAACCTCGAACATCCTGAGCGGAGCCGCATCTTGCGTGCACCGCTTGCCAGGGAAGGCGGCGGCGAGGCCCTTTGCCGTGACAGGAAGTTCGATCAGTCGTTCAGTCGTCGTGGTTTGATGTACCAGCGCGGATATGCGCACCAAGTCAAGGAACTCGACGAATTTCCGACACAACAATGGGGTTCGTGGGAAAAGAGTCTCGAAGGCGAACCGGTCGCAACGTTTGCGTCGACCGACGATCCGACGTATCGAAAAATGCTCGAAATCATTGAGGAGGCCCGGTCGAAGCAACTGCTGAATCCGCGTGTTGATATGCCCTTCGCCGATGAAATCGGTAACGGAATTACCGCCGGTCGATACCGTCAGATTATTCCTCAACCGCTTCCCGAACCGATGCCGAACGTCGACATTTCGGTCGACGACGACGGCATTGTGCGACTCCATTGGGAGCGTTCACATCGAACCATCGGATTGGTTACGGAAATTCATCGCTTCGCCGCATCGTCCGATGACACGCCGTCCGCCGAGACGCTGATCGGTCGCACCGAACGCTTTGAATTTACGGACAAAAACGCTCCGGCGGGAACCAATCGTTACGCCCTCGTGTTCGTGTCGGACCCTGCTGAGACCTGTGGAACGGCCAAGAGCGGTGCCGTGTTGAACTACACGCATCCGATGTTGTTGCCGATGTCCACGGCGGCGATCAATATTCCGCAACTGAGACGCCTTGAAGAACGCTGTCCGCTCGCCATGATTGATCCGATGAAGAGTGACCCCGTTTTCGTTTCCGTCAATGTTCCGGAGGCGACGGCGCCGGCGGCACCGAAAAACTTCCGGGCGGTCAGCCTTCCCGGTTTGGTGCGGCTCCGATGGGACGAAGACCGTCCCGGTCAATATCGGTACAATATCTATGCTGGAGAGCGGAAACTGACCGCCGAACCGATGGCCGCAAATTCGTTCGATATTGCGTCGGACGTTTTGGAGGACGTCGAGTATTCCGTTGAAACTGTTTCGAAACTCGTTGGCGGAAAGAGTTCTGTCAAGGGCAAACCGTTACCGGAACGCAAGGAACCGGTGTTTGTTTTTGCTGCCGACCAGGGAAAACTCGTTGGCCCGGCAACCTTCGATGGTGATGAACTCGATGTTTCGCAGGGTGGACATTTCGTTGTTGAACCGAACGCCGAATTTGACGTCAAAGAGAAGTTCAGCATTGAAATCTCGGTAAAGTTTGACGAGCATGACAACGTACCGATGCTTATGGGTTATGGTCTTTGGAGCAATTCCGGTTGGTTTTTGCAGAAGAGCGGTGGTCGTTGGCGATTTCACGTTGGCGGCATCGACTGTGTTGGCGGCCAACCGGAGATTGGCAAATGGCTGCACATTGTTGGAACTGTTGATGATGATGTGATTCGTTTGTATGAAAACGGCAGACTCATTTCGGAGACATCTGCTGCTGTAGTTCGGATTCCGTGGTCGAAGAACCTTGTGATTGGCCAATACAGTGGTGGTATTGCGCCGGAGTTCCAATTCAAGGGGCGGATCAAAAACGCACGAATCTGGCAACGATTGCTAAAACCAGAAGAAATCACCAGGAAATGAAAAAAGTACCCCCAAAGAGCCGGGGACGAAAGCCATAAAAGCATTACGGCGTAGTCCCCGGATGAGTGCCATGAAACGCTCCACAACGTTAATCGTAACAGGACTCGTCCTGTTGTTCCTTGCGCTGCTCTATTCCATCGCGCCGACGTTCATATTGTACATTTATAGCGGTGTTACATGTGCTCATACGCCCAACATATTCTTGAATCCTGATATTTTCGTATGGAACTATTGGCTTTGCCACCTTGCGGGAATTGGCTGTCTGGCTGTAGGCGTTCGTGAATTGTGGAAAGAAAAATAATGTCTACTCCGGGCCACAGGCCCCGGCTCCCTTTTGACCCCACTCTGCGGCTGGATTTGCGCAACAGAAATCTTTTTGAAACGGCAATAAACAACAGAGCCGCAATCGTGTAAGATCGCGGCTCTGTTAAAATATGCCGCCGGAGTACCGGCTAAATGTCCCGATGGTATTCCTGTAACGACTTGACGGCTTCGCGGCCTTTGCGAACCGCTTCGATTCCCTTGGCAGCGGCAAGAGCGGCGGCAATCGTCGTAATGTACGGCAACTTCAACCGGATCGACGTTTTGCGGATATACGAATCATCGTGACTGCTCGACTTGCCGCTCGGCGTGTTGATGACAAGATGAATCTCGCCGTTCTTCATCCAATCGGAGAGATTGGGTCGGCCTTCGTGAATCTTGTTGACCTTGACGCTCTCAATGCCGATGGACGCTAAATAATCGTGCGTTCCTTCCGTTGCGGCAATTCGGAAACCGAGATTCTTGAACGCCTGAGCAACGGCATCGACGGCGGCACGCTCCGCAGACGAAACCGAAATCAACACGGTTCCTTCCGTCGGCAATGTCGTCTTGGCGGCTTCCTCCGCTTTGTAAAACGCCAAGCCGAAAGAGTCCGACATTCCGAGCACTTCGCCGGTCGACCGCATTTCGGGACCGAGCAGCGGATCGACCTCCGGGAACATATTGAACGGAAATACCGCTTCCTTGACGCCAAAGTGTTTCAGGTTTCTTTCACTGATATCCATCTCGGCAAGTTTTTCACCGATCATCGCACAGGTCGCAATCGACGCCATTGAAATCGCACAGACTTTCGAGACAATCGGCACTGTTCGGGAAGCCCGCGGATTCGCTTCGAGAACGTACACCTTGTCTCCGGCAATCGCAAATTGGACGTTCATCAACCCGACAACGCCCATTTCGATGGCAAGACGCTTCGTGTATTCTTTGATCGTCTCAATGTGTTTGAGCGGAATACCAATCGGCGGAATCGCACAGGCCGAGTCGCCGCTGTGAATGCCGGCCAATTCAATGTGTTCCATCACAGCGGGAACAAAAGCCGTTTGGCCATCGCAGATCGCGTCCGCTTCGGCTTCCGTGGCGTCTTCGAGGAACTTGTCGATCAGGATGGGCCGCTCCGGCGAAACATCGACCGCCGCTTCGACGTAAGAACGGAGCATCGAATCATCGTAGACGACTTCCATTGCCCGACCGCCGAGGACGAACGACGGACGGACCATCAAGGGATAGCCGATCCGGTTCGCAATGGCGAGGGCTTCGTCAAAGTTGCTTGCCATACCGGATTCGGCCTGCGGAATGTTCAGCCGCGTCAGAATCTGGCGGAACAAATCCCGATCCTCCGCCAAGGCAATGGTTCGCGGCGACGTTCCGAGGATTTTCACCCCGGCGGCTTCCAACTCGGCGGCAATATTCAACGGCGTTTGACCGCCAAACTGGACGACCGCTCCTATCGGCTGTTCCTCTTCGTAGATGCTCAGCACGTCTTCGACCGTCAGCGGTTCGAAGTACAGTTTGTCCGACGTGTCGTAGTCCGTTGACACCGTTTCCGGATTGCAGTTGACCATAATGGTCTCGTATCCGGCATCACGCAGAGCAAAAGCGGCGTGAACGCAACAGTAGTCGAACTCGATGCCCTGTCCGATACGGTTGGGACCGCCGCCGAGAACGAGGACCCGTTTGCGTTTCGCCTCGTTCCCCTCTCCCTCTGGGAGAGGGTTAGGGTGAGGGGCATCCGGCGTGGCAAAAACCACATCGCCCCCCTCCCTATCCCTCCCCCAAGGGGGAGGGGACATAGAAAATAGCCGTTTTATGGCATTGTACGTCGAATAATAATACCGTGCGTCCTCCACGCCGCTGACGGGAACGCTGTCCCAAATCTGCTTCATTCCGAGAGCAAGCCGCTTTTCGCGGACCGTCTTTTCGTCGGCGTTCAGAATGATCGCAAGGTATTTGTCCGAAAAGCCTTGCTTCTTCGCTTCGATCAAAAGATCATCGGGAAGAGCGAACGCCGACTCCCGTGATTCCTGTTTGAACGGTAAGAGTTTTTCCTCGAACTCGACGAGTTCTTTCATCTGTTCGAGAAAGTACCGCTTGATTTTCGTGCGGTCGTGAACCTGTTCGACGGTTGCGCCTTTTTTCAGGGCTTCGTAAATCTGGAAGAACCGTTCGCTGTTCGGAATGTTGATTTTGTACAACAATTCGTCCAGTGGCATGGCGACGAACTCCTTGACGTGTCCGAGACCGTATCGGTTGCGTTCCAGCGAACGGATCGCCTTTTGGAACGCTTCCTTGAAATTTTTGCCGATGCTCATCACTTCGCCGACGGCTCGCATTTGAGTGCCGAGTTGGTCCTTGACGCCCTTGAATTTCTCAAAAGCCCAGCGAGCGAACTTGACGACGACGTAATCTCCACTCGGCGTGTATTTTTCCAGCGAACCGTCCCGCCAATACGGCAGTTCGTCCAGTGTAATGCCCGCTGCGAGCAGCGCGGAGACCAAGGCAATCGGAAAGCCGGTCGCTTTCGATGCCAAGGCCGAACTGCGGCTCGTTCGCGGATTGATTTCGATGACGATCACCCGGCCCGTCTTGGGATCGTGAGCAAATTGGACGTTGGTTCCGCCGATCACTTCGATGGCATTGACGATCCGGTGCGAATAATCCTGGAGGACTTCCTGCAATTCCGGCGCGATGGTCAGCATCGGAGCGGTGCAGAACGAATCGCCCGTATGCACGCCGACCGGATCGACGTTTTCAATGAAACAAACGGTAATCATTTGGCCCTTGGAATCCCGAACGACTTCGAGTTCGAGTTCTTCCCAGCCGAGCAGACATTCCTCGATGAGAACCTGTCCGACGAGGCTCACGGAAAGTCCGCGGCGGGCAATCTCCTGGAGTTCTTCCAGATTGTACGCGACGCCGCCGCCGGTTCCGCCCATCGTGTAGGCGGGCCGAACGACAACGGGATAACCGAGTTGATCGGCGATTTTTTCGCAGCCTTCGATGGTCGTTGAAATGTCGCTCCGGGCGGTTTCAATGCCGAGTTTCGCCATCTCGTCCTTGAAGGCTTGTCGGTCTTCGCCGCGTTCGATGGCATCGAGTTGGACGCCGATGACTCGGACGCCGTATTTATCGAGAATCCCTGCCTTGGCGAGTTCGGATGCCAGATTCAACGCCGACTGTCCGCCGAGGTTGGGGAGCAGTGCATCGGGGCGTTCCTTGGCAATGATCCGTTCAAGCGAATCGACGGTCAGTGGTTCGATGTACGTTGCGTCGGCAATACCGGGGTCCGTCATAATGGTTGCCGGATTGGAATTGACCAACACGATTTTGTATCCGAGTCCTCGGAGGGCCTTACAGGCTTGTGTTCCGGAATAATCGAATTCGCAGGCTTGTCCGATCACAATGGGACCGGAGCCGATAATCAGCACTTTGGTGATGTCGTTGCGACGTGGCATGTTTTGGGAGAAAAAGCGTCCGGTTCGAATCAAAAACTAGGAAATTATCGCAAGTTGTCTTTCGGGTGTCAAGCAAGGGGTGATCGGTTTTCGATAGACGAAAAGAGCATCCCTGTCCGGGCTCTTTTTGATTTTGCGATTATTGCTATACTCAAGGCATCCTCTTTCCGTAAAAACAACGAGGCATTCTATGGACAAATATAAATCATGGCGTTGGGTGATCCTTTGCTTGGGAATCGCGGCTAATCTTGTGCTGGGAATCAGTTATGCAGGAAGCGTCATTTCCAAGCCGATGTTGCTAATGGTCGGTGTGGTCGACCAACCGGCGGAACTGAAATCCCACTGGGGACCGGTGTTTTCGCTTGGTCTCGCTTTCCTTCCGCTCGGAATGATTATTGCCGGCTGGCTGGCGGACAAAAAAGGGCCGCGACTGCCAATCGCTCTGGGAGCGGTCACTTTTGCGTCTGGGGCGATTCTCGCTTCGTTTGCCACGTCCTATGCCTTCCTTTGCTTCACCTTCGGTTTTATGACCTCGCTGGGATGTGGCTTGACCTACGGTCCGGTCGTCGCCAGTGCCGTCCGTTGGTTTCCCGACCGTCGCGGCCTGGCATCCGGGCTGGCCGTCGGTGCTCTTGGGTTCGGTCCCGTTTGGATCGCTCCTTTCAGCAGTATTATGCTGAACACTTACGGTTTTGAGATTCCAACGGTCCTTTGCTGTCTGGGAGTCATCACGTTGATCGTTGTCGGAATAGCGGCATTCTTTGTTACTTCGCCACCGGCAGATTTTCAAGTATCGATGAACCCCCGTGCGGCAGAACCGCAAGAAGACGAACAAAAACCAGCGGCCTCCACCGTTTCCAGAGATGTGGCTTGGACGGGAATGATTGCAACGACCGATTTTTGGATACTGTTTTTCCTCTTTGTTCTCGGGGCCACGCCCGGTATGATGCTCATCAGTCAGGCGAACGGCATCTTCGTGGACTTGGGCAAGTTTTCGCTCGGTCATGCCGCCGTACTGGTGGGTGTTCTGGGAGCGGCAAATGCGCTCGGTCGAGTGTTTTGGGGAGCGGTCAGCGATTATTTGGGACGTCTCAACACTCTGACAGTGATGTTTGCTTGTTCCGCCGTTACATTGTTCATGCTTCCGTTTGCAACGTATCCGATCTTACTGGCAACTGTGGTTTTAGTGATCGGAATGACTTATGGCGGTTATTTGGGCCTGTTTCCGTCATTGTGCGCCGAGTCGTTCGGCTTAAAAAACGTAACGCTTAACTATGCGATTTTGTTCATTGCTTTTGCCGTGTCGGCCTTTGCCGGACCTCAAATTTACAGTTTGATGACAGAGTCGGCCCACGCCTTCTTCACCGCCGCCGCGCTTGCTCTGCTGGGTGGCATTGTAACGGCGATTTATAAAATGAAAAAAAGAATGCCGGGAACGTAGTGGTTCGCTCAGAATATTCCTGTCCTGTCGAGGACCGCAAGGATTGCGGCTTCGACTTCGTCCGGCGTCCCCGTGGCATCGACGATGGCGTAGCGGCTTGGATCGGTGGCGGCGTGAGTCAAAAAACCTTGACGGACCCGCTGGTGATATTCTTCGCCTTTGAGTTCCATTCGATCCGGTGCGGCACGCTGTCCGACCCGTTGGACGGCAACTTCGTAAGAAACGTCGAGAACAATCGAAAGATCAGGCCGCACCCCGCCGACAGCGATTTCGCCGACCGTTTCCAATTCGTGAAGCGGCACCCCGCCTGCGTAAGACTGGTAAACGATGTTCGATAGCAAAAACCGATCCGACAGAACATCGGCGTCGTCAGCGAGAGCGGGCCGAATAACTTCTTCGACCATCTGTGTTCTGGCCGCCATAAAAAGGAGCATCTCGGTACGGTCCAGAATATTCAGTTTCCGACCGTGGAGTAAAATCTCCCGAATGGCATTGCCGAGTTCGGTACTGCCCGGATCACGACAGAGTACCACCCGCCGTCCCAACGCCGTGAGTCGGTCGCCGAGCCGTTTCCATTGCGTACTCTTTCCGCAGCCATCGCCGCCGTCAAGGGTTAGGAACATAATAGAGCATCGGTCTGGACAAAATTCCCGTCACCCCCGCAAAGGCGGGGGTGCAATATATGTCAACATCGGCGTTCTTCTCGAGCATGGAAAAATCGGCGAAGTTTGACGACGAAATCATCATCGGTTCCGATGTCGAGTCGATCAATTCGGCAGCGGCGGAGCGTTGCGGTAATTCCGGCGTAACCGGCTGCGAAACGTTCTGCCAAAAGACGCCGAATTACCGGAGACGACGTGTCGACCTCGACCAGTTCACCGGTCTCGGCGTCCCGAAGCATGATGAAACCGACATTGGGAAATTCCCGCTCCCTATGATCGGCAAAGGTCATTGCGATCAGATCATGCTTGCGACCACAGATCGATAGGGCCCGCTCCTGTAACGACACTTTGGAAGGCCCGATTTTGCGGACGGAACGAACAAAAAGATTCCTTTCGATTTTACCGGAAAGAAACAGATCGAGCCGTGAATCCCAAACGACTGGCGAAGCCTCCGCCTCCTTTTCAGCAGCGATCAATTCCGGTACGAGAAAGTCGCTGAGCAGAAACACCACGGCACGACGTTTTTGAATGCGATTGACGTAATCGAGTACCTCCTTGAGATTCGTCGGCTTGGCAACCGGCTCTACTGCGAGGAGTTGCCGAATCAGGTGCATGACATTCGCCTTGCCTTTACGCGGCGGATAGAAGTCGATCACCCGATCCGCAAAGGTTACGAGACCGACTTTGTCGTTGTTTTTCAAGGCAGAAAACATCAGCGTCGCCGCCGCTTCGACAGCCGTTTCCAACTTTGATCGCCACGATCCGAATACACCGGAGGCCGAAACATCAACAAGAAACAACACGGTCAGTTCCCGCTCCTCCACATAGCGTTTGACGTAAGGTCTTCCTGCGCGGGCCGTGACGTTCCAGTCGATCGCGCGAATATCGTCACCGGGCTGGTATTCACGTACCTCGCTAAATTCCATGCCGCGACCGCGAAACGCACTCTTATATTGGCCCGAAAAGAGATCGTCCACCGTGCGTTTGGCGACGATCTCGATTCGGCGAACCTTTTTGAGGAGTTCCACAATGTCCGGCATAACGTTTTGCGCAATCCTACGATTGCGGCTCTGATGGGTTTCCGATGCTAATCGGCTTTTCGGAATTCGAGAATCCGCGACACCCGCTTTTCCTTGATCGTGATCGACAAACCCTGCTCCATGAGTTCCTTGCCGCCACACCTGATCTCCGGGTTGCCATCAAAGTCTTCAAATACATAGGTCGCATCGGGATCAAGGCCGAACATCCGCAACCGAGCCGTTTCATAGGGACTTCGTGAACGCTTGAAAATCTGCACGATTCCGCCGCTGGCATCATAAGCAACGTACTGCCAAGCGAGCCAGGAGCCTTCGTCCAAACTGTACGTCGTGAGCGGATAGTAGTCCTGCCCGTAGTACTTGGTGCAACGTTTCCAATCGGCCTGGTATTTCCTCGCAATGGCAAAGTCGAACTTTTCGTCACGCACATCGAACGAACTGTTCTGGAACGGACACATTGCGCTACGGAAATTGTACTGATCGGGACCGCCCGCACCGATACCGGCGAGCGGCGTCCACAGGGCGAGTCCGAAGGACTGGCCTTGGTTGCCGACCGGATCGTAATTGTCGCTCCGATGCAGGATAATCGACCGTTTTAGCGTTTCCAAGTCGTTTCG